>ERZ808040.440-NODE-440-length-36563-cov-4.515129_pt1 | contig 36563 bp, 24 predicted proteins | sample MGYA00380191_ERZ808040 | MGnify/ENA primary metagenome ERZ808040 (study PRJEB31490, sample SAMN06133395) | mouse gut metagenome | isolation source: J6 | host: mice | place: China: Chengdu | collected 2015-05 ...
GCCGCCACAAGAAACACAATGGCAGGCAGAAAGCTGAAGGGCAGCTTCGCGCCAGACACAAAATGGCTGACAAAGATCCCCGTCCCCACCATTTCACGGCACACACCGCCCAGTGCCCATGCAAGAATCAAAATCGTCAAAGCCGGTATCATAGTCTTGATCCCGTCAATAACCCCCGCCATGAATTCCCGCAGGCTCATGAGCTTTCTCGGGACGTATAAAAGCAATGCCACAGACAGCGCCGCAAAAGTGCCAAGGGTAAGGCCCGCCGTAGGATTTTCCCCTATGGCTTCCGAAAAAGGCCTTCCTTCAAAATATCCACCCACATAAGCCATTCCCATAATCGCACAGACAATCAGTGTAAAAACGGGAAGAAGCAAATCCGGCACCGTACCCTTCACGGATTCCGGTCTTTTCGAATCAATAAGGCCTTCCTTTTCCAAATCTGCCTTTTCCAGGTCTTCCTTTTCCGTTTTTTCCTTCTGTGCCGTCTTCCCGGCTGCCAGCCTGCCCTGCTCCGCTTTCTTCATTGGCCCGAAATCAAAATCCGTAATGCTCAGGAAGAAAACCATAACAATCGTGAGGATAGCATACAGATTATAAGGGATGGTCCGCACGAACGCATCCAACCCCCCGGCTTCCTCCACCTCAGAGGCCACGGCTACCGCCCAGCTGGATATAGGTGCGATAATGCATACCGGCGCTGCCGTGGCATCCAGCAGATAAGCCAGTTTTTCCCTGGATATTTTACATTTATCGGTGATCGGGCGCATAACCGTTCCCACCGTAAGGCAATTAAAACCGTCATCCACAAAGATCATAAGTCCCAACAGGGCGGTAGCCAGCTTGGCGCTGACCCTTTTCTTGATCCTCTTGCCCGCCCATTGCCCATAAGCATTGGAACCCCCGGACCTGGTCACGACTACCACCAGGGAACCCAGGAGCACCAGGAAAATAATCATATACCCGTTCTCCCCGATCTTCAATGCCATCATGTCAAATACCAGGGTAACCGCCTGCAGGACATCTCCCCCTGTTGAAAAACAATATACGCACATACCCGTTAAAACCCCCAGAAAGAGGGAGGAATATACTTCCTTCGTGATCAGGGCCAATGTTATGGCTATCAAAGGAGGCAGTATTGAAAGCCATCCCGCATCTATCATTTCCAAACCCATACGTAGTTTTCCCTTTCTTATGTCTGTTCTGCCTGTTCCGGCTCCAATCACCACGCCATAACGGTTATCCCCATGGCAATGGGATGATAAGGATATTGCAAAAGCATAGGATGATTCTCCAATCACCCTATGCCTTCCATACGGCAAATATTCTGTTATCAGAACATATCATTTCCATCAGGCTTGTAGTTTAAAATTTCTTCATTCAGTTCCACGCCAAAGTCCCTTCCGATATCCCGGATATTGTCATCCGTGATCATCTGGCGTGGCGCCCGGCCGCCGTTTGCAGACAATGCAATGGATGCGATCTGCGCCGCCTTTTCAATCGTATGCATTAACCCAAACGCTGTGTCGAAATCAGGCCCGGACACAAATAACCCGTGGAATGACCAGATTGCCGCATCATATTTTTCCATCAGGACACATGTGGCCCTCGCGATCTCCGGGCCTCCGGGCACCATCCAAGGCACTACGCCCACGCCGCCGGGAAATACCACACAGCACTCGGTGGCGCTCTTCCAGAGCATTCGGGTAAATACTTCTGCCTTTAAGGGAAGTACATAAGTCAATGCGATCACATAGGGCGTATGTGCGTGGTAAATAACACGGTTAACGCCGTTTGTTACCCTCTTTCTCACGGAATGGTTCATAAAGTGGGTGGGGAATTCGCTGGTAGGCCTGCCTCCGTTCTCCAATCCCCAGACAATACGGTAGGAATCGCCCTTTTCGTTGATTTCCACAATACAGATACTGTTCTGAGGTTCCAAACCTACATTTTGCAGGAACTTTCCGCTGCCGGTAGAGATAAAGTACTCACCCTTCAAGTTATCAGCCTGTACACCCAACTCCACCCATGGCCCGGGTTCCGCTTTAAAATACGGGCGGCACTCCGCCACTTCCTCCTCTTTCATGCGGTAGGTCAGGTTTCCGCCGTTTCTCTCATGCCAACCCTGTCTCACACCGTCGTGGCACATGCGGATATAATCATCCATCACTTTAACGCCAAAAATATTATTCATGGTCTCCTCCTCATCCTCCCTGTGTCCGGCATCCTCCTGTCCGGCATTTCCTGCCGTGTTGATTCCGCCCCGGAAAGCAAATCACTCCGTCGCCTCATGTCCGTCCGCTGCTCATAGCGCGTATTTCAGGCGCACCCACAACATCCTCATTTCAGGCGCGCCTGAATCCGTCTCCTTAATTGCGCTTTGAGAGCACTTCATCCTCATATTTCTGGATCTCGGCAAAGAAATCCCTGTCGGACACAACGTTCTGGCGCGCACAGTACTCTTCCCAGATATCCCCCAGAGGAAGAAGTTTAACCGCTTCATGGACTGCCATCAGCTCGGTAAACCTGGACTCGTCCTGCAGCTTCTTTAATGTGTCATGGGGAGTCAGAAGCGCTGCAAGCAATGCTTTCTCCCAGCTTCTGAAGCCAACCGCCCACGCTGACACGCGGTTAATGCTCGCATCAAAGTAATCCAGCGCCATATATACACGGTTGAGGCCGTCACATCTCACGATCTCTTTTGCAATCTCCCTTGTCTCGTCATCCAAAAGGAGCACATGGTCGCTGTCCCAGCGGACACCCCTGGTAATGTGCAGCGCAATCTCCGGATAGAAGCACAGCAGCGCAGGGATCTTATCTGACACATATTCCTGGGGATGGTAATGTCCGTTGTCCATCAGTGGCAGGCAGCCGTCATGGCTTGCCGCAAAGCTCAGGGTAAACTCCGCGCTTCCGGCTGTGTATGCCTCCACGCCGATACCGAACACCTTGGATTCCACACAGGGTTTTACCTTATTCTTGTCAAAAGGCTCTGCAAGAATCTGCTCAATAGAATCTTTATACCGCATCCTGGGTCCCATGCGGTCGGCAGGGACATCCTTAAACCCGTCGCCCGTCCAGATATTCATTACACAGGGAACCCCTGTCTCCTCCGCAAAGTACTGGGAAATACGGATACATGCCTTGCCGTGCTCAATCCAGAATTTTCTGGTCTCTTCATCGGGACTGGACAGGGTCAGGCCGTCCTTTACCTTATCGCTGGAGAAGAAAGTGGGGTTAAAGTCAATGCCCATATTTCTTTCCTTTGCAAATTCCACCCACTTCTTAAAGTGCTTGGGTTCCAGCTTATCCCGGTCCACAAACTCGCCGGGTTCAAAAATCGCATAACTTGCATGCAGGTTCAGCTTCTTCTTACCGGGCATCAGGCTCAGCGCCTTATCCATATCATCCATCAGCTGTTCCGGCGTCTTTGCCTTGCCGGGATAATTTCCCGTGGTCTGGATACCGCCGGTTAAAGGACCGTCGTGGTCGAAACCGATCACATCATCCCCCTGCCAGCAGTGAAGGGAAACCGGAGCTTCCATACACGCTTTCATTGCTGCCTCCACATCCACTCCGTAGGAAGCATAAATCTCTTTTGCGGATTCAAATCTTGTCATTTCTTTTTCTCCTTTATATATTATTTTGGGCCTTATTTCCTTACAGGTTGTATTTTCATTCAAAAGCACACGGTGTCATGTTATTTATATTCAGCAATGGGAAAAGATCTGTATACACACGCCCTGGCGTCTTTCAAGTCCTTTAAGTCTCCCAGGGCCATCATCTGAGCCGCCAGGTTACCGATTGCAGTGGCCTCGGTAGGGCCAGCGAAAACGGGAATCTTTGTAGCTTCCGCCGTCAGGCGGTTCAAATAGTCTGCGTTGGCGCCGCCTCCTACAATATGGATCCTGTCGTAATCCTGCCCCGTGATCGCCGCGATTTCCCGGATGGTCTTTGCATAGCATTGTGCCAGGCTGTTGTAAATGACACATGCCACCTGGGCAATCCCCTCCGGCACCTGCTGTCCAGATTCCCTGCACGCCGCCTGTACTTCCCGGGTCATATTCGCAGGAGCCAGGAAACGGTCGTCGTTGCAATCCACAATAGAAGAAATCTCACACTTGGATGCCTGCTCACAAATCTCACCGAAACCCAGGCTGCCCCCGATCTCCTTCTTTACAGATTGTATCATCCAAAGTCCCATTATATTCTTCAGATAGCGGAAACGGTAATCATATCCGCCCTCATTGGTCAGGTTATTCGCCTTGCTCTCTGCAGAACAATTTGCGCGGAACAGTTCCGTCCCCATCAAGGACCATGTGCCGGAACTTATGTACAGGGTGTTGTCGCTGTCCGTAGGTACTGCAATCACTGCGGATCCCGTATCATGGGTCGCAGGTGCAATCACTTTACAGTTAAAGCCTACCTCCTTTTGAATCTCCTCCGTCAGGTCACCCAGCACCGTGCCAGGCGTAACGATCTTACAGAAAATCTCCTCAGGATATCCCAGCTTTCGGATCAACTCCATATCCCAGTCTTTCGTCTCGGGGTTTACCAACTGGCCCGTGGTGGCATTGGTATACTCCGTAGCCGCCACACCGGACAGAAGGAAATGGAAATAGTCCGGCATCATCAACATGGTTTTTGCCTTTTCCAGCTGCTCCGGCTTCTTCACCTTCAAAGCCATCAGCTGATATATGGTATTAAAGATCTGCTTCTGGATACCGGTCCTGGCATACAGATCCTCCTCGGAGATCTTCTTATAAACCTCCTCATCCATGCCCTTTGTGCGGCCGTCGCGGTATGCCACCGCATTGCCGATGCGCTCCCGGTTCTCATCCAACAGGACAAAATCGACTCCCCATGTGTCGATCCCCACGCTGACAGGTATCTTACCCAATTCAACGCATTTCTTCATGCCCGCCTTAATCTCTCCGAAAAGGCCGTCTACATCCCAGACATTCTCCCCGTCCTTCTCCACCATTCCGTTGGGAAAACGGTGGATTTCCTCCAACACCATTCTGCCGTCTTCCAGATGGGCAAGAATATGTCTTCCGCTGGACGCTCCAATGTCGATTCCCAAATAATAAGGACCCATTGCTACCCTCTCCTTTCTTTTCAATACCCGGCTTTCCTTTTTTCATGCCGGTTTCGCCTCACGCCGGCTGCACACTCGCTTCCCGTACCGCTCGCCGGTTTCGCCTCACGCCGGCTGCAGACTCGCTTCCTGCACCGCTCATCGGTTTCGCCTCACGCCGCCTGCACACTCGCAAACGCGCGCTGACGCGCTTCCTGCCCGATTTCATCGGGCGTTTGCTCGTTGATGGCGCTGGAAAAACAAATGCCGCTTCGCGTCGCTTGTTTTTCCTTTGCGCTCATCATATCATATACGGGAGTATAAAAAAAGGACACCTTTTGTTGTAAAAGTGTCCTTATTTGCATTTCTTTGCAAGCCTGGCCTAAATAAACCTGTTACGAAAACCGCCATAATACCGCCAAGTAAAGGCCTTGCCAAATTTACAGCTAATTGGTATGGCCAGTCAACTTTCTCCCCGTTCTTGTCCGGGGAGGGCGAAACTGCAAACCAAACACTGCTGAAGACGGAACCCATTGCATTCATGCTGTGGTTGGTGCCGTTCAGGCTCAGCGCCCATACCGCAACCGCCGCAAAACCGATTACCCTAATCTGCAGCGCTGTATAACCACCACTGGTAGGCTTCAGGCAGGTAAATACAATCAAATACCCCGCTGCAAGCAACAGGGTTTTGACCCTCGCGGCAGTCGCCAAATGTCTGCAAGCAGCCACTGGGTTCGTTGCTCGCGGGAATAAACATGAAGCAAAAGTACAAGGTTCTATACAAGGTTCTATGTTAGGGAATCACTCCCTCATAGCCTCCACCTGGGCGGAAATATTGGATACGATCTCTTCAATTTCCTTATTGACTACCGTACTCTGCTCGGACAGCTTACCTACTTCCTTGGCAACTACAGCAAAGCCTGCGCCCTTTTCCCCTGCCCTGGCTGCTTCGATGCTTGCGTTCAAAGCCAGGATCTTCTGCTTATTCTGCAGAGCCTTCAGCTCGGAGGTCTTTAACGTGATGCGTTCCACCAGCTTATTGGTCCCTTCTACGCCTGTGGACAGCTTTTCTATAATCCTTCCGTTCAGTTTCTTTGCGTACTCCGCATTGATGAAATTGTTCAGCACTTCACCCAAAAGTTCTGCGGAAGCATGAATGGCCTCCTCCGTACGCACATTTACTTTATGTAATGCATCAATGTAGGCATCCTCATTGACGCCGATCTCCCTGGCAACCCTGCGGAACTTCTCCTCGTCAGGATCCTCCGGAAGCACTTGTCCGCCGATAACGGATCCGACCTGTTTGCCGTCCACCATAAGGGGGATTCCGAAATCGATCAATCCCGCATGGCAATGGTACACGCCCTGGCCTTCCCTGTCACACTTTTCACATCTGGCGCACCCCTCTGCGCTTCCACGTGTCAATTTAATACAAAAGTCAGTAAAATTATAACACTCCGAAATATATTTACCGTCCCCGCCCACTGCAACCGTAGCCAGGCCGGTAGCTTTCGCCCAACTGGACATAATGTGCTCAAATTTTGCCATATCCGTAAAGTCTCTGATTTCCATTACCCACATACCTCCCAAATTTTTGTATGTTCTATTATACCATAAGTGTAGCACAAAAATATAGTCCATTTTAAATTTTTTTTGTCTATTTTGTCAATTTTTCATTTTTTCCCCTAACCGGTATCTCCTGGGTGTCATGCCATATTTTTTTTGGAATATTTTGTGAAAATAACTGATATTGTCATACCCTACCGCCTCCGACACCTCCGCCACCGACAATCCCGTGGCAGAGAGCAGATACGCCGCCTGGTTCAGCCGCTTGGCCTGGATCAACTCCGTATAAGTCTTCCCTGTGCGGTTCTTGATCTCCCTGGACAGCCAGCAAACATCATAATGCAGATTCCCGGCCAGTTCTGTCAGTTCCCCGTCCTTATAATGGTTTTCAATGTAGCTTAATACCGAGATCACCAGCTTCTGCAGCCCCGCCTTGTGGTCCGTGGCCAGCTTATCCGTACAATTCATCAGCTGCAGGAACAGCAAACCCATGGTAGCCTGATTGGTGCGCCGCTTGTTAGGCTGCTTATGCCAAAGGGTCCAGATCAGGTTCTCCACCAGGTTTTGGACCGGCAATACGTCCGCTACTTTAAAATGCAGATAGCCTGCGGCCTCTTTCTCCCCCCGCAGGCAGTCAATGACAAAGCTCCGCAGCTGGTTTTCCTCCGGTTCCATCATGTTCAGGCCATATTCAAAAAATTCCGGAAGGATGATAAAGTTAACTGCTATATCCCCTTCCCCCGCAGGATAGATCTCCTGTGTGGCGGTCTGGCTTAAAAACAGGAGTTCTCCCTGCTTCAGGGTCACATCCTCGCCATTGATGACATGCCGGGTACTGCCGGAACACATATAGATCACCTCTATGTAATTGTGCATGTGTTTCGGAAAATGTACAAACCTGGTATGAGTCCGTATCTCAATCATCTTCCCGGCATCCAGAAGCCTGTCCGCATCCACGATATCCGTCTCGGAAGACATATATATAGTCTTTTCGATCTCTGATTTCCCGGACAGCAGCTTTTCTTCCTCCGGCGTGATCTTACGCAATTCCTTCAACAATTCCTCCGTCATGGCCCTCTCCTGATTCTTTCATACCTATAAGGATATTCTACTACACTCCGTCCCCGCAGAAAAGACCATATACAAAATATGGCCAAACTGTTATAATATCCGCAAAGTGTTCTTCCCCCGGCCTGTGGCCGTGCAGATGCCGCCCTGCTTTCGGGCCGGCGGAGCAAACCATATTCCATATATGAAATAGAAAACGGAGGATTTTTATGATAATCCAAAAACAGACAACCCCTCAAAAATATACGCGTATACTTTTCTTCCTGTTCATGGCACTGGGGATCTTTGCCCGAATCTGGAAGTTCGGCGCCGTTCCCGGCGATATCAACCCCGACGAGGCGTTTGCAGGCTACGATGCCTACAACCTGCTCCATTATGGGGTGGATTCCGCCGGCTACCGTTTCCCGGTCTACCTCACCACATGGGGAAGCGGCACCAGCGCCCTCAACACTTACCTGATGATTCCCTTTATGGCAGTCTTCGGGGCAAAAATATGGGTCATCCGGCTCCCCCAGGTCATTGTGGCATGTTTTACCCTATGGGTGACTTACCTGCTTGTGAAAAGATTGTTCCAGGAAAAGATTGCCCTCTGCGCGCTGTTCCTGCTGGCCATCTCCCCCTGGCATATCGGCATGTCCCGCTGGGGGATGGACTGCAATATGGCTCCGGGGTTCTTGATCTTTGGGTTATACTTTTTTGTGCGGGGTTTGGAAGACAATAGATTCCTGATGCTCTCCGCGCTGATGTATGGACTTTCCCTGTACTGCTACGCCACCATATGGCCCATTGTCCCACTGCTTTTGTTGCTGCAGCTGGCCTATGGCCTGGCCTACCGGAAAATCCGCTTTAACCTTCACCTGCTGCTGTCCGGCCTGATCCTTGCCATACTGGCAGTCCCGCTTCTGCTTTTTATGCTGGTCAATATGGATATAATAGAGGAAATCCGCCTTCCCTTCCTCTCCATTCCAAGGCTGGTAGTCATGCGTGAAAGTGAGATCTCCTTTTCCCAGCTTTCCCTGAAAGCGCACAGGCTCTGGTCCATCATAAAGCTCCAATCGGATGACCTGCCCTGGAACGGCACCTCCAAATACGGCATTTACCATTCCGGCACCCTCTCCTTTTTTGTCCTTGGAATGTTTTACTGTATCAAAACTTCCATTGAAAAGGCCGTCCGGAAAAAGGAAGCCCCGGAGCTGCTTGTGCTGACCCAAATAGGAGGGGCGCTGCTGCTGGGGGTGTTGGTATACACCAACATAAACCGCATCAATATCCTGTTCATCCCCATGATAATCGTAGCCGCGGTGGGAATTTACTACCTTTGCAGCCTGATCGGCCTGCGTTACCTGGTTCTGCCGGCCGCCTTCTATCTGTGCATGTTCATAGGCTTTGAGCATTACTATTTCACGGAGTACAGCGATATCCTGGGATACTATTTTTGCGACGGCCTGGAGGAGGCCGTGGAGGAAGCCGTATCTTACGAAGGCCAAATCTATGTAAGCTATGGCCTGAAGCATTCGGATATCCTTTTCCTGGCGGAAGTCCCGGTGACGGAATATATTGAAACGGTGGAATATTACGAATACCCCAGCGCTTATCTGGATGCCCGCTCTTTCGGGCGGTTCAGCTACGATTTCGACCCTGCCGCACCGGAAACGGACGCTGTCTACATCCTGAACCAGAACACGGATCTGGCTCCTTTTGAGCAGGCAGGCTTTACCCTGAACACCCACGGTTACTATACCGTGGCCCACTATGGCGGCACGGCAAGCATTCCGGATTCTACCCCCACCCAATGACAGCTTTCATTTCCGGCAAAGGGCCGGCCATGTCGGCAGGCACATATGCCAAAAACCCGGGCAGCAGGAGTACATTTTCCTGCTGCCCGGGTTACGTTCCGGCAATCGGTTTATTTTGCAAGCATCATCATTATGTCATTGCTGCGGGCAACAAATTTCGTCATCTCGTCAGGGGCGAGAGGCGCGTGCTGGATCTTGGCAAGGTCATAGAGCTGCTCACAGATCATCTCCACATTCTCGCCATCCTGATGCTCCGTCACATACTGCACCAGCGGATGGTTTGCATTTAATATCAGTGTCTCGCCCTCGCTGCCGAATCCGTCCATCCCCATGCCCGGCATAGCGTACATCTTCATCATATCCTGCATACGCCTGCTCTCCTCGGACAGTGTGATCATGGAAGAGACCTTCTTGTTTTTCAGCCTCTCCACCTTAACTGCAATCTTGTCATTCTTTAAGGCTTTCTTCATGATCTTGGAGATTGCTTCCGCCTGCTCCTCCATCTCCTTCTCCGCTTTCTTGGAGGTCTTGGACTTCAGCGCATCCGTCACATCGGCATCGATCCTCTGGAACTTGATCCCTTCATTCTTAGCCTCCAGCTGGGACACAAAGGGCTGGTCGATGTTATGGGTCAGGATCACGGCATCCATCTTTGCCGCCTTAAACAGGTTGATGTATTGGCTCTGCTGCTTTTCGTCGGTGACATAGTAAATGATCTTTTCCTTCTTTTCCTCCTCGGCAGCTTCCCCTTCACCGTTTTCTGCAGCTTCGGATGCCTCGTCGGAGACGATCTCCGCTTCCACCTTCTCGCCGTTCTCGTCCACCGCATTCTCCGCGCCTTCAGCCTCTTTTCCTTCCGCAGCTTCCGCATCCCCGTTTTCTGCAGTTGCCCCCTGTGTATCATCGTCCGCATCCACAGGCTTTACCTCCAGGCACTCCGGCAGGGTCAAATATTTGCCGTCCAGGTTCTTGAAGAGAATATAATCGGTCATCTTCTCACAGAATTTGTCATCCTTCAGGCAGCCGAACTTGATAAAGGGACTGATGTCATCCCAGTATTTGTCATACTCCTCTTTCTCCGTCTTGCACATGCCGGAGAGCTTGTCCGCCACCTTCTTGGAAATATACTCGGATATCTTCTTTACGAAGCCGTCGTTCTGCAGCGCGCTCCTGGACACGTTCAGGGGCAGGTCAGGGCAGTCGATGACACCCTTTAACAGCAACAGGAACTCGGGAATGACTTCCTTGATATTATCCGCAATAAAGACCTGGTTATTGTACAGTTTTATGGTTCCCTCGATGGACTCATATTCCATGTTGATCTTGGGGAAGTACAGGATCCCCTTGAGGTTGAAAGGATAATCCATGTTCAAATGAATCCAGAACAAAGGCTCCTTGTAATCCTGGAATACCTTGCGGTAGAACTCCAGATATTCTTCCCTCGTACAATCATTGGGATGTTTCGTCCACAGAGGCGTCGTCTCATTCAAAAGCTCGGGGCGCTTCTGGATCTTAAGCTTCTCCTCGCCTTCCGTCGTCTTAGTCCCATCCTCCGCGGTCTTCTCCTCGGGATGGATCTCTTCCAGGACCACATCACCCTCCCGAAGCTCGTCCGCCTTTATGATCTGGGTCTCCTTGGTGTCTGCCTTGGACAGGTAGATTTCCGTGGGCATAAAGGAACAGTATTTCTTGATTACCTCACGGGCCTTATATTCGTTGCAGAACTCCAGGCAGTCCTCGTTCAGGAACAATGTGATGGTAGTACCCACTTCCTGCCTGTCGCCATCCTCCATGGAAAACTCCGTGCCCCCGTCGCATTCCCAATGGACAGGCTTTGCGCCCTCCTTGAAGGACAATGTGTCAATATGCACCTCGTCGGCAACCATAAACGCGGAGTAGAACCCCAAACCGAAATGCCCTATGATCTGGTCGGAGCTGCTCTTGTCCTTATATTTCTCGATAAAATCAGCCGCACCGGAAAAGGCGATCTGATTGATGTATTCCTCCACCTCTTCCTCTGTCATCCCCAGTCCGTTATCCGTGAAAGACAGAGTCTTCTGCTCCGGGTTGACCACCACGTCCACACGGGCCTTATAGCCGTCGGGCAGGGCGTACTCGCCCATCATATCAAGCTTTTTCAGCTTGGTCACCGCATCGCAGCCGTTGGAGATCAACTCCCTGTAGAAAATATCGTGGTCTGAATAAAGCCACTTCTTGATAATGGGAAAAATGTTTTCACTGTTAATTGATAAACTGCCGCTCTTTGCTGCCATTTTACAACATTCCTTTCTGCTTACTCATAATCTTTCCTGACCCTGGCATCATAATCCGGCCGGGCCGCCGCACCTCGGCTGGCCAAACCGTCACACGCCGGTGCCTTTATCACCTGTTAAAGACAAGTTTATCGCCATGAAAAATAAATGTCAAGGCAAAATTAGCACTCATTTCAAATGAGTGCTAATAATCAGCTTGGAATCCTCTGTTTCAGGGCACTTCCGCAATTCTAAAAATTTTATGAACTGGAGAAATACTCCGCATAAATCTCAAAAAATCCGGTGGTGGTCACCTCAGGGTCATGGATCAGGGTAATCTCCTCCCAGAGCCGGGTATTCAGGTTCCTCACCAGCGTATCCACAAACTCATCATATTCCTGCCCGAAGACTTCCCTGCGGCGCTCTTCCACGATCTCCTGTTTGCTGATATCCGTCTGCTCCCTGTCAAAGGTGTTGAGGCATTTGATGATATGGTAACCGCTCTCGCTTTCCACCACCTGGCTGACCTCATTGGTTTCCAGGGCAAAAGCGGCCTCCTCAAAGGCGGCGTCCATCTCTCCTTTCCCGAAGGAATATGTGATGGTGGAATCCTCACTGTAGCGCGATGCCAGATCCACAAAATCATTTTCGCCGTTTGCCGCCAGTTCCCTGATCTCAAGAGCCTTTTCATAAACGGCATGCTTCTGGTTTTCCGGCAGGGAAACCCTGTTGCCTGCGCCGTCCATGGTATAGGTACGGATCAGGATGTGCTGCACCGTGATAGTCCTGGCCTCGTCGTCACTGATCTCGGGGTTGACATCCTGGATAATGTATTGATAGACCTTCTCGGCCAGGGCATACTCCGTATAGAGCTGCTGAATAGTCTTCAGGTCTGCCCCCATAAGCTCCTTTTCCCTGTCATTCAAAGTCTGGAAAAATTTCTCCGACGCCAGGCTCACCTGCTCCTGTTCATGTTCATCCAGGGTAACCTCCTTACTCAGGGCCAACAGGTACATGGTCTTAATCTGGGCGATTTTGGCAAGCACCGTCTCCTTTACGTTTTCCTCCAGCGTAGTCCCGTCCAGTGCCACATTCCACACCTCGGGGCCATAGACACTCTCGTACTGGTTCTGGGTGGTAGTCAGGTATACCATGACTTCCGCCATGGAGCAGGATGCGTTGCCGATGCGGAACACCTCATCCTTGTCAAAGCCGGTGGTAAACACTACCTTTCTGCCGTTTCCGTCCCCGCCGCAGGCAGTGGTCCCGGCCAACCCCAAAACTGCCGCCAATATCAATGCAAGGCACTTACGTCCGTATTTTGCTGTATTGTTCTGCCATTTAGATTCAAATCTCATCCCAATCCCCATTTCTAATCGTGCTGCCGCTCCCGGTCTTATTTATGACAAGCTGGCTCTGGATCCTCTCCCTGAGCTCCGGCACATGGGAAATAATGCCGATCAGCTGCTTTTTCCCCACCAGTCCCATAAGGGTGTCGCAGGCCTGGTCCAGGCTCTCCGAATCCAGCGCCCCAAACCCTTCGTCCACAAACAGGGTATCCACACGGATTCCTCCGTTCATAGCCTGTATCACATCACTCATTCCCAGCGCCAGCGCCAGGGAAGCCTTAAAGGACTCTCCGCCGGAAAGGGTCCTGACGGAACGGTTCTTCCCCGTGTAATAGTCCATCACCTGGATCTCCAGGCTATCCTTGACCCTGCCGTCACCCACCTGGGCCACACGGGACATTTCATAACGCCCGCCGCTCATTTTCGCAAACCGCAGGTTGGCCGCCCGCAGAATTTCCTCGAAATAGCCTGCAAGCACATATTGCTCAAACACCAGCCTTTGGGCGTTATTGCCCGAGGCCATATTCTCCAGATCCTTGATATATCCGTATTCCCGGCTTTCCCTCTCCATGACCGCAAGCTTCCCCTCCATCAGGGAAAGGGTCTTCTCCACTTCGGATAACTGCCGCTTCCACAGTTCCTGTCCTTTCCTGATATTATCCCTTTCTTTCCGCAGATTGTCCAGCATTTCTGTCTGTTCCGTAAGGTCCGCCGGTACTTTCGCAGAGATAGTCCCTTCCAGATGGCTGCATAATTCCTGGTTTTTCGCCACGCGCAACCGGTAATCCTCCATCCGGTCCCGCAGCTCCTCCCTCTGGTCTGCCGTGAGTGCCGCTGCCGCATAATCCTCCGGGCACCGGAATCCGTGCCGGGCCAGCTCTGCTTCAAAGAGTTCCCTGGCAGCTTCCCAGTCTTTATGCAGAGCCTTATCCCTCTCCCCATATCGCACCAGGGCGCTGTCCTTCTCCTGTATCAGCCCGGAAAGCCGACTGGCCCTGTGGCACTTCTCCTGCAGTTTTTCCAGTCCTTCCCGGGGCGGGAGCACACGGAAGGCCGTATACACTTCCCCCTGGAAGCTTTCTGCCTGCGCTTTCGCCTCCTGCAGTTTTTTTTGGGACTGCAGGGCCTGTTCCTCCAGGCTTTCCACCTGTGTCTTTAACGCAATGCTCTGTTCATGCAGACGCATCAGGCCCTCAAAGGATTCCTCCATGGCTTTCTTTAATTTTGCCAGTGTCCCCTCCGATATGTCCTCCCCGGCTGCCTCTGCCGGGGCGGGATGATGCAGGGAACCGCAGACAGGGCAAGGCTCCCCTTCCCTTAACTGAGCAGCCGCAAGGCCGATCACATTCAGCCTCTTCTTCCGCTCCGCCTCCTCATAGGCGGCCTTCTTGCCGTTGTGATCCGCGTCCTCGTCCAAATATGCTTTCTGTTTCTCCCTGAGCCTTGCCTGCTCCTTTTCCAGATGCCCTTTTATAACCTCATATGACTTCTCCTCATCCTCCAGGCTTTTGCGCAGTTCCAGCAGGCTGCGGATCTGTTCCGCATTCTCCGTGACGGTTTTCAGCTCTGCCGCCTCATTTAAGAGCTGTTCCCGCTCCGCCTCCATATGCCGTCTCTCTTCCAGATTCCGGGCAAGCTGCCCCTCCAGGTTCCTGGCCTGGCCCTCCGCCTTCTCCACCTCCGCGGCGCTGACTGCCCGGGTATACCGCTCCTGTGCCGATTTCTGTTGAACCCCTTCTGCTTCCAGCCTTGCCTTCTCGGCATGTGCTTTTTGAAACTGCCGGATCCTTTCGTTTTCTTCCTTCCGCCTGGCAAGCTCCTCCGCCAGCTTCTGCAATTGCACGTCCGCCTTTGTATAACCCGCCTCCCGGGCCCTTACCTTTTGCTCCGCCTTTCCCTTCATCTGCTCCAGCAGTGCGGCAATAGCCGGATAATTCCAGTTTTCCCCCGAGGTCAGCCCACCCAGGGCCTCCCTGTCCTCCAGGCTCCATTCGGATCCCTCCAGTCCCTCCGTCAGCAAGCGCACATCCTCCTCCAGCTTATGCTTTTGCTCCGTCACTCTGCTATAAGCCGCCCTGGCCTTTGCCCCCAGGCTCTGTGTAAAGCGCTCATACACGCCCGTGTCGAATATCTCACGGAAAATCCTGGTCTTGTCCTTCGGCGGCGCCACCAGGAGCTTGGCAAACTCTCCCTGGGCAATCATGGATATCTTTTTAAACTGCTGGTGATCCAGCACCAGGATCTCCTTCAGGGCGGCATTGACCTCCTTTACGCCCTCCAGCACCCTGTCGTCCGGATAATAAAGGATGGCGTTTTCTTTCTCCCTTGTAAGGGTTTCGCCACGGCTTCCCCGCTTTTTGGGCCGCATGTATTCCGGGTTGCGGCGGATCCGGTAAGTCTTCCCTCCATGCTCCATGACAAGCTCCACATAGGTAGGGGTTGCCGGTTCCGCAAAATCGCTGCGCACGCTTCCTCTCTCCTTGTCCCGCTCTTCTCCGCTTAAGGAACCGTACAGCGCATAGGTAATGGCGTCAAAAACAGAGGTCTTCCCTGCTCCCGTAGCCCCGGTGACAAGGAAGATCCCTCTGTCTTCAAAAACAGTGAAATCCACTGTCTCTTCGCCCTTATATGGCCCCCACCCACAAAGTTTCAATGACTTCGGCCTCATATGCCCTATTCCCGTCTGCACGCTTTGGCCCAGGTATCGCTGCCCCGCGCATTCCTTTCCGTAACAGTCTCCCTATATCCTCCCCCACACTTCATTTACGGCTTCTTTTCGTCAGCCACGCAAGATTCGCCAGGCATGTTCTTTATCCTGCTTCAGCCAGCGGCTTCTTCCGCAGCCTCCTCCACGATCTCCCGGCGCTTCTCATCCAGGGGTTCCCCCTTCAACATCTCATAGAATTCCCCAAACAGCTGCGCCGTACTCTTTTTCCGCCCGGGCAGGCAGCAGACATACCCTTCCCCACGGTTGTCCATATTTTTCTCCATCTGGATAAACAATACGTTGGGGTAGGCGCTGCGCAGCGTTCCCATGGGGTCGATCAATTCCTCTCTGTCGGTGAGGGTAACCTGCAGGTAATCCCCGATTTTCTCCCCTTCTGCCGCTATCCGCTCCGGCTCCATCAGCTCCTGCAGCTTCCCCCGGAGGATCCGCATATCCCGGAGGGGGATTAGCGGCGCTTTCCTCACCGTCACATTACCCGGCTCCGCCAATTCCACGATATTCACGGATTTCTCCCACTGAGCCTCGCTGAAGGAGTATTTCAGAGGGGAGCCGGCATAATAGACATGCCCCTTTCCCATATGCTGGGGTTTATGGATGTGCCCTAAGGCCACATAGTCAAAACATCCAAACAGAGAAGCCGGCACGGCATCCAACCCTCCCACCCGGGCGTCCGTTTCCGAGTCCGATATCTCCGGTTCCTCCCCGCCGTCCCCCAGGACAAAAAAGTGGGTGACCAGCACATTCCTCCGGTTCGCCGCAAGCGCCATAGGCTGCTTTCCCAGTATCTCTTCCACCGCCTGGGCACTGGTGGCAGCCCCTGCCTCCGCCGGCCTTACAAAAGGCATACAGACAAAAGACACCGTCCCATACGCATCTTCCATGGCCACTGTCTTTAAAGGTTCCTGGATCCCTCCCGCAATATGCAGCCCCTGCTTCTCCAGGATACGGCCGGCAAAAGAGACCCGCTCCGCCGAATCATGGTTGCCGCTTACGGCAATGACCGGGATCCCTGCCCCGGACAGCCTGGTGAGGAAATCATCCAGCAGGCACACCGCATCCGCCGGAGGAATCGCCCTGTCGTAGATGTCCCCGGCTATGACCACCGCATCCACTTTTTCTTTCAGGGCAATTTCATATATCCTATCCAATATATAGGACTGATCCTCTATCAGGGACTGTCCAAAAACCTTCTTGCCGATATGCAGGTCGGCAGTGTGCAGGAACTTCATAATGGCATGTACCTCATTGTTGCTTTATCGTCTGTCTGGGATCCGCTGATATTTCAAAAAAGTATAAGCTATGTCAAAGTATGTCTGCTCGTCACTGTCCGCCACGATCTTCCACTGAGGATCCCGGTCCAGATCCGGGAAATAAGTGTCCGCCTCATATGCACGGTCTATCCTGGTCACATGGGCAGTGTCACAGTACGGGAGCATCTGCCTGTAAACACTCTCCCCGCCCACAATGTACACATCTTTAGAATCATACTTCTTTAACTCCTCCAGCAGCTCTTCCAGGGAATGCACCACTGCGGCGCCTTTTACCCGGTAACCCGCATCCCTGGAGAGAATGATATTGGTACGGTTCTGCAGCGGCTGCCCCTGGGGAAAAGTTTCCAGGGTCTTCCGTCCCAGCACCACCACCTTCCCGGTAGTCTCCTCCCGGAAATTCTTCTGGTCCCTGGGAATACTGACAAGAAGCCTGTTCCTGTTTCCGATCGCCCAGTTATTGTCTGCCGCCACAATAATATTCATATGGTCTTCACTCCCGTTTCATTCAGTCATCAATGGATCTGCCATTTATCACACAGCGAGTTGATCTGGCTGGTAAATTTCGCCATATCCTTGTTTGCAAGTCCGTCGCTCTTCTGCACCAGGGCAAGCAGCCTCTGCGCCGCCGCCAGGAGCCTTGCATAAACGCCGGATATTGCTGATTTCGCCGTCTTCTTGGCATGCACAGGTTCCGCCTCGTACTCAAACTGGTTGGAAAGGAGATTAAACACTGTTCCGCTGTAAGGCGCATAAGCGCGCTGGCCATATTCCACCTTCAGGCATTCCGTAAATTCCATGCAGACACTGTCTTCCCCGTGTACCACGAACACCTTCTTGGGTTTTTCCTTAAAGCCTCCCAGCCAGTCCAGCAATCCGTCTTTATCCGCATGGCCGCTCATCCCCACCAGCTGCTTGATCCGTGCCCTCACCTGGATGGGTTCCCCGAACAGCCTCACCTCATCCGCACCTTCGATGATGGCCCTTCCCAATGTGCCCACGGCCTGATAACCCACAAACAGGATCGTGCTCTCCGGGCGCCAGAGGTTATGCTTTAAATGATGCCGCACACGCCCCGCCTCACACATGCCGGAGGCAGAAATAATGACCTTGGGTGTGTCGATAAAATTGATCTCTTTTGATTCTTCACTGGTAATGGTCAGCTTTAATCCGGAAAAAGCGATGGGGTTGATCCCCTCCTTCACCAGCTCCAACGAATCCTCGTCAAAGCACTCAAACCGGTTTTCCTGAAAGATCTGGGTAGCCTCCACCGCCAGGGGACTGTCCACATACACAGGGAAATCCTCATGCCCTTCCACCAGGCGCCCCACCTTGATCTTCCGCAGGAAATAAAGCATCTCCTGGGTACGCCCCACTGCAAAGGAAGGGATCACCACGTTTCCGCCCCTGTCAAAGGTTTCCTTTAAGATGGCTGCCAGTTCCCCCACAAAATCGGGATGCCCCGAGGAATGGAGCCTGTTTCCGTAGGTGGATTCCATAACCACATAATCCGCCTCTTCCGTATAGGCAGGATCCCTCAAAAGGGGTTGTTCCTTATTTCCGATGTCTCCCGAAAACACAATCTTTTTGGTCCGGCCGTCCTCTGTCAGCCACACCTCAATACTTGCCGAACCCAGCAGATGCCCGATATCCGTAAAACGGATCTTAACACCCTCACAAACCTCCACTATGGTGTCATAATGGCAGGACACTATCCTCTTGATAACGCCGTCCGCATCCTCCATGGTATAGAGAGGCTCTGATGTGGCCACCGATTCGCTCCTCTTGGCCTTCCGGTTCTTCCACTCGGCCTCCATCATCTGGATATGGGCACAGTCACGGAGCATAATGCTGCACAGATCAGCCGTGGCCTCCGTCATATAGACCTGCCCTCTGAATCCCTTTGCATACAGTAAAGGAAGCAAACCGGAATGATCCACATGGGCATGGGTCAGGAATACATAATCTATCTTCGCCTCATCCACCGGAAGGGGCACATTTTCAAAAACGTTCGTACCCTGCTCCATACCGTAATCCACCAGGATATGCCTGCCACCAGCCTCCAGATAATGACAGCTTCCCGTTACCTCATGGTCCGCACCAACAAATACAAGCTTCATTTCCTTCCCTCCTTTTGGTCACGTTCCAGCAACCTTACTTCAACGCGTTAGCCGTTTCATAGAAATGATAATACATGCCTTTCTTTGCGATCAGCTGGTCATGGTTCCCCTCCTCCACGATCCCTTCTTCCGTCAGCACCAGTATCCGGTCCGAATTCCTGATACTGGAAAGCCTGTGGGCGATGGTCAGCGTAGTCCTTCCCTCCGACAGCTTTGCCAGGGACTTCGCCACGGCAAATTCACTCTCATTGTCCAAAGCCGAGGTGGCTTCGTCCAGGATGATGACGGGCGGATTCTTTAAGAACACCCTGGCGATGCTGATCCTCTGCTTCTGCCCGCCGGAGAGCTTCACCCCGCGCTCCCCCACATAAGTCTCATAGCCGTCCTTCAGGCCCATGATAAAATCATGTGCCCCTGCCCTCTTCGCCGCCTCCGCGACCTCCTCCCGGGAAGCTCCCGGCCTTCCATACAGGATGTTCTCGTAAATAGTTCCCGAAAAGAGATACACATCCTGCTGCACCATGCCGATACTGCCCCTGAGGCTCTTCAACGTAAATTGCTTTACATCCTGGCCGTCTAAGGTGATCCTTCCCTTTGACACATCATAAAATCTGGGGATCAGGTTGCAGAGAGTGGTCTTGCCCCCTCCCGACGGGCCCACGATGGCGACCTTCTCACCTGAGCGGATCTCCAGGTTGAGGTTGCTGAATACCTGGTTATGGTCGTCCGGATATTCAAAGCTCACATCCTCAAACACAATATTCCCCCTGGGATTTTTTAACTCTACTGCCCCCGGCTCATCAAAGATCTCAATGTCAGCGTCCAATATCTGCAGAAAACGCTCGATGCCCGTGACCCCTCTCTGGAACTGCTCGGCAAACTCAATGATACGGCGGATGGTTGCGATCAGCGTAGAAACATAAAGCATATAAGCCACCAGGTCGCCGGGTTCGATCAAACCCTTTGTCATGAACACACCGCCCGCCACCAGCACCAGCAGGTACATCAACCCGTCGAACATCTTTACCGCCGTCTGGAACGCCGCCATGTAACGGTAGGTCAGTTTCTTGATGTCTAAAAACACACTGTTATCCTTCTCGAACTTGGATTCCTCCACCGCCTCGTTGGTAAACGCCTTTACCACCTTATGCCCCAGCAGGCTGTCCTCAATCCTGGCGTTCAGTTCCCCGATCTGGTTCCTCTGTTTCCGGAAAGCGGCACGCTGCCTGAAATTCAGCAGCATACAGACCACCAGCATCAGAGGCACGCACAAAAAGATGATCACAGTGAGGAGCAGATTGATATTGGCCAAAATAATGAAAGCGATCACCGTCTTGATACCTGCAATAAAGAACTCCTCCGGGCAATGATGGGCAAATTCCGTCACATCGAACAAGTCGTTGGTGATACGTCCCATGATCTGCCCCACCTTGGTATTGTTATAATAAGTATCAGACAGCTTCTGAAGATGGCTGTAGGCGTCCCTCCTCATATCCGTCTCGATCCTTGCGCCCATGACATGCCCCATATCGGCCATATAATAACTGGCAAAGCAATCAATGATACGCAATCCGAAATAAAGCAGTCCCAGGCTGCCTATGGTCCTTATGGAGAGGGATGCCAGGTCCCGGATCCCCTCGTTTGTGATATACCGCATAATCATGGGAAGCACCAGTTCACAGACCGTAGTCAGCGCAGCACAGAGCAGATCCGTCACCAGTATTCCCTTATATTTTCCAAAGTAAGGCACAAATCGTTTTAACAGTTCTTTTGTATTGTATTGCTTTGGTTCCATTTCTATCTCCTATTTATATTTACATTATTTTGCATTCTATGCTGAAACATTCCCATAACAAACCCAAAAGCGCTGCCCTATCTGCCATCCCCATTTTCCCCGGAAGGGATGACTGCTTTTTTCACAGCTTTTTCCGCCAGTACCCAGAAATAACTGGACAGGTAATACATAATCAGCGCCGTCACCGTAGTAACGGAAAACAAATAAACATTGACAAACAGATTGCTGTAGTGCACTAAGATTCTGGCTAACACCTTTTCGCCCAGCCATTCCTGAATACAATAAAATTCAAAGGTGAATATCCCGAAAAAGGAAAGCATTTTTGTCAAGCCTTTTCCCAATATCCCCAAATAACGGTTCTCTTCCAGGGTAAACAAGAACCTTGCCAATAAGAACGGAAGCGAAACCGAAATAAGGATATTCGGAATGCAGCAGTTTGATATAGGCACAAGAATGTACATATCCCGATATCCGCTCAGGTAGGCTAAATATAACCCGAGAAAAAGCACCAATATTAAGAGGCTCCAGGTCAGCCTGTCAAATATATAGCCGCCGTTCTGTGCAATCCATCCTGCAAGTATCCCTATGAGAAAGATAGGGATACGGTTGGTAAACCCAAACAAATCATATCGCATGGAATCACTCGCAAACAACGTGCATAACAGCCATACAACGAGCGCACACAAGGTAAACCGGACTTTGCCGGACGAACCTATAAACAGGCGGTAATAGAACGGGAAAAAGAGATAAAACGTCAATATGGCAGGCACAAACCATAAAAACACATAAATGCTCGTCCTATAAAAACCGATGCACAATACATTCTGCAAAAGCTGCCCGGCAGACCACCCGTTAAAACGGTAATGCAGCAGCGCAACAAATACAAATGGCAATAGGATACGTTTTATCCTCTTGTAATAAAACACAAGTATATTGTTTGACTTTTTGACAGAATAGGTAAGTCCCATACCGGAAAGGAACAGAAAAATATCCACCCCGCCGAAGCCGATTTTCTTGATAAAGCTCTCCACCCAAAAGATTTTTACATGGCCCTCAAATATAGGCTGCCATTCGTGAAAAAAGAAAATCCAGAGTGCCGCAAACCCCATTATTGCGCCCCTGTAGCGGTTCAGGAGCGCAAAGCCGTTCTGGACGGTTAATTGTGCAGCGCCAGAAGGCTGCCCGCCTGCCCCCGTTTTATCCGTAAGAGTACTCCCCGATAGTACTTCCCGTAGCTTATCCATAGTAACCCGTTTCCCCATACTGTCATGCCGTTTTCACATAACATTTATTTAGATTCCTGAATGTATTATAGCATGTGTGGATTGATACGTCACTGCTTATTTTGACATTGCGGCGCACCTGCTGCGGCAGCTCTGATTTTATGATCCAAAACGGCTCCAAAACAACTCCGTCCAAAATCACCCCAAATAACTCGCCCAAAATAACTCTGCAATTATTATCCAAAAAATCATTGACAACATACTTTCTATGTAGTAATATACTATGTGTCCGCAGCAATCGGACATATGCGCGAGTGGCTCAGCGGTGGAGCACCTCCTTGCCAAGGAGGGGGTCGCGGGTTCGATCCCCGTCTCGCGCTTTTATTTTACAGCGGAAGCCGATATTTGCGGCTTCCTTTTTTTGCGCGCATGAGCAGAGTCAGAAACACATTCCGCTGGCAGGCCATGCTTGCATGGACTGACGGCGGAATGTGCTTATGACGAGCAACGCGAGGGAGGAAGGCTTTGCCTTCCGAACCTGCTCATGCGACAACAATTCCAGGCACACTTTCCCCGGCAGGCCATGCTTGCATGGACTGACGGCGGAATGTGCTTTTCCATCACTTTTCCATCACATTTCCGGAGAGAGGGTTACTTTTCAGAGAGGATATGCCATATGTTTTGTCATCAATGTGGAAAAAAATTGCGAGAAAATGCACACTTCTGTTCTTACTGCGGTGTGTCTGTGAGGGAAGAACCCGAATCGCCTGGTTCCGCCTCCACCCAATCAGAAAACGCCACCGCAAATGCAAAGGGGACAGACACAGCGGATTCCAAGCCACATACCGAGGACACCTTTGCCTCCCAAAAGGAATATGATTCCCAGGGGGAATCCCAAGACCGGCATGCCGTTGATAGCCAGGAACAAACCGGAAAACAGCTTGACGGACAAGAACAGCATGACGCCGATAGCCAGGAACAAACCGGAAGACAGCTTGACGGACAAGAACAGCATGACACCGATAGACAGGAACAAACCGGAAGACAGCTTGACGGACAAGAACAGCATGATGCCGATACACCGGAATCGGTTATGCCCCCTGCAGCGCCGGTCGCCGAAACAATTGCAGACCTTACCTTGAAAAAAGGAAAAGTAGTTGTTACCGGCGGGGAATTACGCCTGCACAAAAAACACTATTTCAGAAAATCCGGCAAAAAGAAATTCAGAAAGATAAAAAAAGACTCCCTGGTTCCCCTTGGCTCGATTATAGGGGTTTCCTTGGAGCACTATAAATACGGCGGGCGTATTTTCCTGTCATTGCTGTTGCTTGCAGCCTTTTCGGTATGCGCTTTTACCCTGGCCAGATGGGGTTACGATACCTGCCGTGAACGGAGCGCTCCCTATCGGGACAAGGAGCTGGAAGCGCTGGAAGCCACCATTGCAATCCTGGATAATGACGGTGCGGAATGCCTTCTCCAATATCAGGACAGCCAAAAGGATAACCGCGCCGAAGCAGATGACCTGTCGGCCGAGCTGGCCCATTTAAAGACTCTTCAAACACAGGAAATACTGGATGCTGTTTACACCAGCGGCAGGTTTGACCTGGATGCCTTCTTCAACAGGGAACCGTTTTCCCGCGCCTATCAGGAATACCTGCAGGATCTTGTGACTGCTTTCAAGGAAGACGAATTATTGAATAGCTGGCTCTACAGCTACTATGGGGCGACTGAGGAATACGGCGGGAATTACTTCCTGGATACTGATATGTGGATTTACAGCGGCGACGCGGAAAACAAATTTTCCTCTGGACTGGATTCCGCCGCCAACCTGGCGAACGAGCATTATGACCTGGATTTATATGAACACATTCAGTATACGGGACGCATCTATATCACCGGCGCCGACTTCATGCAAAAGATACTCTCACTCCCCAGGTACACCGTGGACGGTGCCATATTCGCCAAAGCCTATGGCGGGGCGCCTGATCCGTCGGAAATGTCCGTGCCCGGCTGGAGCAGAAGCCATTATGAAGAATTCTGGCTGTACGGCCTTGATTATTATAATGTGGATACGCCCATGTGGCTGGATTACGGCCTCCAGGCAGAAGATTTCGGACTTGACTGGAACATGCTGCTGGACGAAACGGCCTACTATACGGCCTACCGGAATTTCATAGACAAAATAGACCCTAATCTGCCCTGCTATGATATAGCTGTCTATACCGCAGATGATACGGCGTACGGCGGTATGGGATGCAGCTTAAAGGGAACGGAAGCATCCTTCAGCGACATGATTGCTTCCTATGCCGAAAACCATCCTGAATTTATAGACGAACTTCTGCAGGACAAGGGTTACGGCAAAACCTTATCCACCTCCGTGGATAAGGATATCACTGATGCAGAGGCCAGGTTGGCGGAATTGGACAGCGAACTTCAGGACTTGCAAAACCAGGAAAAAGAGTTGGCACAACTCCTTGCAAATGAGGACGTCTACAGAAATAACTATTCTCTTCTCCTGTCCGACATAGAGCAGCATACACAAGAACTCACTTACCGCCTGCTGTCCTTCGGGGGTGCTGCCCTGCTGTGCGCCATTGCTGCCCTGGCCAGCCTATGCAGGCTTATTGGACTTTTCAAACGCCCCAGGCATTTGTTTCTTATCTACTGCCGGGATTTGGAATATGCTTTTTCTTCCAGAGGATGCTCCAAGACACAGCTCGAGCTCCTGCAAAACCGCCTGCCCAGACAGGGAAATCAGAGAAATGAAGAAGGAAGTTAGTTCGTAGGCTGTCTGTTGTCCAGATACCTGCATTTCCCTCAGCAATATATTCCCTGTCCATATGCCATGGGAAATATAACATTGCAGGCTGAAAATTCAGCCTGCTCTATTTAGCGGATCTCCTTCTGTCATCCGAGGCCTCTACTCACACCCAATCAGTACTTCCTTCCCCCGGAAAACAAAACCGTACTTCCGGATTCCCCTACAGTTCCCATTTGCCGGAACAACCAGAAAAGAATACTGCATTGCCATATGGCTGCTGAAAAACTTCCTCCTACCTATACTCTTCCGTAACCTCCACCCGGTCCAGGCTGCAGGCTTTTCCGCCCTTCATCTCGGGCCAGCTTTCGATAAATACTTTATCATCCTCCTTCAGTCCGCTGACCACTACCTCCAATTTCTCCGGGAACCCGAAATACCCAAGGCTCACAGGGACTTTCTGCCCCGTATAAAAATGATCGTTTATCTTTTGCCCGTCCAGAAAGACTTCCATGCCGATTCCCGCATAATCCAGCCAAAGCAGCGTATCCCTTCCGGAAGAGCGCTCTTCTTTGCCTGAATAGGATAAGGTGATCTCATAGACAGAAGTATCCGCGTCCCCGAAAATCCTCTGGAACCCATCTTCCGCCGCCCTGCCGAAAAGCTCCCTGCGCCTGGCTTCCGCAGCGCTTCCTGAAAGCTCCCTGTATTTGGCCTCTGTCCCCTTGCCGATTATCTCTCTCTCATATACCACAAAACGCCCTTCCGTTCCGGCCTTCCCAAACCCAGCCGGAGCTTTCACAGGTTCCGGGTACATGAGGATCCTGGTGTGGGCATTTCCGGTGACTGCCAACCCACCGTTCTCCTCCCACACATAATTGTCGCTGATCACCAGATAGTCCTGATCCAAAGCCACCTTCCATGCATTCAGCGCCTGCTCCCTGGTGAGGTGCAGCACATCCGCCTCCTTGCCGTCCTGCCAGAGGTAGCGGGGAGCGTAATCGCCATAAAACACATAAGTCCCCTCTTCGCCGTTGAGCCTGCAGAACGGAGTTGCCAGCGCGGATACAAGTACGGCGCTCCCCATACGCATATGATAGGGGAAAAAGCCGTAAGTCCCTCCAACGATATCCACCGCAGGGAACACTACTTCCCCTGCTGCCGTCAGTCCCTTAAAGACTACTCCCTGATGATCATCCATAGTCCTCCGCCTCTGGTAATTGTTAAAGAACACGTAACCATGGGTATCGTCATGCCTGCAGGAGGTCCGCAGTGTATGCGTATCCTCCGGTTTTACATCCTCCGGGAAAATCTCGGACTTCATGGGAGCCATGTCCTCACCGAAGTCTTTCAGGAAGGCTGCAAGCAGCTTAATCTCCTTGTAATTATCCGAAATTGTCCCATACTGGCGTACGGGCGCGTTGAAGTCATAATTGATTTCCGGCAGATCGTTCAGGTAGCCTGTCCCCCTGCTCTCCTGCATGGTGGACAGCTTCCCTTTGGGATTGCTGCCGCCATGGTACATATAGTACCCCAGCAGGGCCACCCCGCTGGCCAGCTTTGTGGTGGACATTGCCCCGATGTCAGGGCCCGTAGCCACAGGGCGCCTGTGGGATGTGACTTGCATGCCCCCTCCCAGTTCCGCCGTCAGGTAGGGGAACGCAGACTCGTCAAAGGTGACTGCCCCTTCCACATGATGGTCACAGGCGATCAACGCGTCATTCCTTACATGGCTGATGACGTAGTTGGTATTCGCGGAAATCTCTTCAAAGCTCTGCTCCCAGGGCGCTTCGCAATAGCCGCCCATCACAGGGATACAGTCACCGATCACGGCTCCGCCCCAGCCGGTGGCCGTATAGATGGGAACCTCCAACCCAAGCTCCTTTGCCAGGGCCATCAGCCCACGCATATGAGCCTCACCTTTTTCCCCCCGGAAGCCTCCCACATGGCCATATTCATTTTCCAGCTGCATGGCGATCACCGGGCCGCCGTCCTTCAGCATGAGGCCCTCCACCTGCTCATAGATCCGGCTCCAATAGCGCCTTACTAACGCCATATACGCTTCGTCATTGCTGCGCAGCTCAATGCCTTCCTCCCCCTTTTTCACCACCCAGTCAGGGAAGCCTCCGTTTCTCACCTCCCCATGTACCCAGGGGCCCAGCCGGAGGCATACCTGCAATCCCACCTTTTCACATAATTCCACAAATTTTCTCACGTTACGGCACCCGGAGAAGTCAAAAACGCCCTCCTCCTCCTCATGGTGTATCCAAATCATATAGGTGGACACTATGGTCACGCCCCCTGCTTTCATTTTCCGCAGGGATTCCTCCCACAGAGCTTCGTTGTACCTGGTAAAATGCATCTCTCCCATAACAGGGAACCAAGGCTTTCCGTCCCTCATCAGATAATCACTGTTGTATGTATACTCTGTCATTCTCCTAACTCCTTCTCTTTTTACACCCCTTGCGCATTCTGGCACGCCCATGGGAATCTTACTCATAGTTTTTCCCGGATCACCCTGAAATCCCCCATTGTAACATAGATTGCCGGTGAAGATATCCTGATCCCTACCTTTAGCAGGCCGGCTTCACAGGGCATATTGCGTATTTCATAAACCGCCCTGGAATGTTCCGTGGGATGGATTACCGTCTCCCTCACATTACCGCAGTTCTCGGCAAAGAGCCTGACATCCACGCCGGTAGTATCCACACCCATAATCTCTACGGACACGCCATAGTCCCCCTCCTGCCTGAGGATTATGGTATTGCTGATGCAGAAGCGGAAATTCTTTGCCGCCTGGACCTTCAGGCATTTTCTCTCAGGCAGGATCGAGAGGACCGTATTTTCCTCTTTTTTTTTTTTTTTCCAATATGCCATTCCGTCGGCGCCTTCCGTGAAATCACCGTTCCTCAGCAGGTTATCTCCTCCCATGCCAGGCTCCGAACCCTCTCCGCCCGTTGATTGAAGCCGTCCCTCCAATTCTTTCCAGCCTTCCGGCTCATGTTCCATCTCTTCCCTGTCCTGCCTGAAAGCTTCCAGTCCCTCCATGGCCCGCCCGTCCTCGTCCAGCAGTCCCATATTTTCATTCCAGCCGCCTCCGCTCCCGGGCACGCAGATGGGTTCCCAATAATACACGCCCTTCCCCATCCTGCCGGGGAGTTCTGCCACAAGGTGCATCACATACTCAAGCACCCTCCTCTGCCCCCGGGGTGTAGCCTCCATGCAGCCGATCCGTATCTGGTCCTCGTCGATGAAACCCCTCTCACTCTTTCGCCAGGCATAAGCCGTCTCCACAATGAGAATCGGTTTCCCGTAATCACGCAGCAGCCTGTTCATGGAATCCCGCAGATCCAGATAAGTGCCATGCCAGAAAGGATAATAGGAGAGGCCAATGAGGTCGAAATCACGGAGTCCCGCCAGGAAAGCTTTCTCGAACCACTCATGGAGCCAGTCATATCTGCCGCCCTGGTCCAGATGGATCATGACCTGCATCTGTTCCGGGCCAGCCACTTCCCTTGCGCCTCTGATGCCTGCGTTGACCAGCCTTACCATTCCCTCATAATCTGGCAGTTCCCCCTCGGGGAATAACAGGCCGCTCCGAATCTCATTCCCGATCTGTACCATGTCGGGAAGAGCGCCCTCTTCCTTCAGACGCAGCAATGTATCCCTGGTAAAGGCATAAACCGCTTCCTCCAATTCCGAAAAGCTGAAAGCTTCCCATGCCTTCGGCTTCCTCTGGTTTGCCGGGTCCGCCCAAAAGTCGGAATAGTGGAAATCCAGCAGGAAGCTCATATGGTTCTCCCTGACTTTCCTGGCCATTTCCAAAGTATGCTGCAGGCTGCAGTAACCCTTTGCCTCCGGCACACATTCCGGGTCATTCCAGATCCGCAGCCTGACGGCATTGACACCATATTCCTTTAATAATTCAAAGACTTCCGTCTCCGACCCGTCCCTGTCCTTTACCCGCATCCCCTCTGCCAGGCTCTGGGGCAGGGAAGAAATATCCATTCCCTTATAAAAATCCAACATCAGGCATCCTCCCTTTCCAGTCTAATCCCCCCTGATACATATAAGTTTTATAATATTCCGTTGGTGGACTTCCGCAGCAGAATTTCATAATCCACGATCGTCTTTTTCTGGTAATCCTTCCCTGTCAGGGAATTTATGACCTGCCTGGCAATCATGTTTCCCACCTGTTTGGCGGACACGTTAACCGCAGTCACCGCAGGGGTAAAGCAATCCAGGCTGGGACTGTTATACAGGGAGGCCACGGCGATGTCCTTAGGGATCCTGTATCCCTGGGCCTGCAGGTTGGACATGACCCTGGTACAGATAATGTCATCCCCGCAGATAATGCACTCTACTTTGCCGCCGATCATTTCACCCAACAGGGAGTCCATCATTTCCGGGTTCAGCGGACTTGCATGGATAAGCTGCGTCCCCGGCGATAATCCGTTTTTCAGCAGGGCACGGCTGAAACCGCTGTACCTGCTTCTGTTCACCATATAATCCATGTTGTCAATGACCAGGGCAAACTTCCTGTACCCCTTGCCGATCAGAAGGGAAGTCAGGCTCTCCGCCGCCCCCTCATTATCCGTATCAACCTGTATGATATCCTCGTCGCAGATCCCTGTCAACCCCACGGGAAATCCCACAGACATCAGATATTGCACCGCCTTGTCATCCTGCAGGCTCCTGGTCAGGATAATCCCGTCCACCTTGCCTTTATCCACCAGGGAGCGTATGCCGGATACGTCATTGACGGTGGCGCTGGTGATCAGCACATTATAGTCCATCCGTGTAGATGTCTCACAGATCCCCAGAATACATTGCTGAAAATAAGGGCCGCCGTTCAGGTAAACATCCGCAGGCAGTATAACTCCCAGGTTTTTAGTAGGCGTCGCCGTCCCTCTCCCGCATTCCTTCCGAAGCTCCTGCCGCTTCGCAAAATCCATAATTCTCCTGCGTGTCTCCTCCCCTATCCGGCCCTTACCTGACAGCGCCCTGGATACGGTGCTTTTGGAAACACCCAGCTCTCTTGCCATTTCCTCTAGTGTCATGCCAACCTCCATGCGTCCCGAACTTTGAGGCTTGTATCCCTAAAGTGACGCACACCGGGGAAGCATTTTCCAAGCGCGCTCCCCGCCTTTTTTTATAAAAAGGGCCGCCGCATTACCGGCAGCCCTGTACATTCCTAAATTTCTTCTCACAACCAGGTTGAAAATAAAGGCATCAGATTTCCCACTGATTACTGTTTGGACGCAGCGTATTCTGCTGCCTGTTTCTCCAGTTCGGCAATGATATCACGGATACCTGCCGCCTCCATAGCCAATCTGAAATCCTCCAGCGCCTTATCCACGTCAGGCACCAGGCCGTTGATCAAAGGATCGCAGTAAGTGGGGAGTACCGCGTCCACAGCGGCCATCTGAGTGGTCACATTGGTGGAATCAAAGTTGAATCCGTCATAAACATGGTCGCCCTTGATATTGCTCTCCCAGCTGGACAGCATTGCGTCATAGGTGTCATCCAGCACGGTCCTGTCCTCTTTATACTCAGTCCTCTTGATCTCTGCATTCATCCAACCCCAGTTACAGTTGGAGTCAACGCCGTACCCGTCCAGAGTGATCACTTTAAACTGGTCGTCTCCCACAGGCTCCCAGTGCTTGCCCTCGATACCGAACCTGGTCATATCGTTGATGACAGGATTGGTATAGAACTCATTCAGCACCATCATCGCCCTCTCGGGATTCTGGCTGTTCACGTTGATAGCCATACCGTTGTTAATATAGGAATTTACTTTTTTGGGCTGTGCAGCCACGGGGTCTGCCAGGGTAACATTCCATTCCGGATGCTCTTTGTTTGCCTGCTCCGCATAGTTCCTACAGCTTCCCAGGTTCCAGATCATTCCTGCGGTCCTTCCGGTAAGCAATCCTGTCTGTCTCTCATCCCCGGAGCTTAACACATCCTGGGACCAACAGCCTAAATCTGCCAGCTCTTTCATCTGATGGCAATAATCCGCAAAACCTTCCCAGTCAAGGATATAAGTAAAGTTGAGATCGGAGGGATCCTGGGTATTGTACAGGATCAACTCGCCTCCCTTGGGTGCGCCGCCGGTAACGGTCAGGCCCTGTGCCTGGAAATACTGGTACCAGGGGCCTCCCTGGCTGGCATACTGTCCGTCTGCCGCACATTTCTTATAGAAATCAATCAGCTCATCCCAGCTGGTGATCTGGGAAACGCCATACTTCTCCATCAAGTCCCCGCGTACAGCCAGCACATCCTGGCCGAACTCGTTCTGATAGTTGGGAACCATATACGCGGTTCCGTCAATCTTTGCCTGGCTCCACGCGATCTCGGGAACCACATCCCAGATATCGGGCGCGTAAGTCTGGATAAACTCTTCTGTCATGGGATAGAAACCGCCCATGGCCACGGTAGGCTCATAGTGCCCCCAGCTGGAAGCCGTGAAGATCAGGTCGAACTCCTCACCGCCGGAGAACAGCATGGAGTATTTGGTGTCATGTTCACCCCATCCCAGGAACTCTACGCTAACGGAGCAGTTCAGCTTCTCCTCCAGGATTTTGTTGATCTCGCCGTAAACCTCATCGAAATCGGGAGTCCTGTCGCCCAGCAGATACATCTTCAGATCCACATGTTCTGAGGTGTCAACTACCCCCCCTGCACTGTCGTTTCCGGCAGCCGTGCTTCCTGCAGCGCCGTCATCGCCGCCGCAGCCTGCCAGCAGGCCGGTTGCCATCACCGCGCTTAAGGTAAGCGCCGCCGCTCTTTTCATGTTCTTTTTCATAGTATCCTCCTTCATATATTGTGAAATTAACTAACAACCCATATAGGTAAACAAACTCTGCAAAACCGGGAGAAACCCACCCGCTTTGCGGACTTGGAAAATCTGAAACAATCAGCCTTTTACCGCCCCGATGGTGATGCCCTGCACGAAATACTTCTGCACGAAAGGATATGCCAGCACGATAGGGCCGGTCACCACAATGGTAAGCGCCATCTTCAATGTCTGTGTGGGCAGTGACACGGAGCTGACCACCGAACCGCTGACCGCACCGTTGGCAATCAGTTTCTTGTAACCTTCGATATTATTGATCTGCCTGTACAGGAAATACTGCAGAGGATATTTCGTTGATGCACTCTCACTGATGTAAAGCATTGCATTATACCAGTCATTCCAGTATGCCAGTGCAATGAACAACCCCACTGTGGCAAGGGCCGGCTTAATCAGAGGGACCACCACCTGGACCAGCGTCCGAAACTCTCCGCAGCCGTCGATCTTCGCCGCATCGATCAGGGAATCGGGGATGCTCCTGATGTAACTTTTCATGATCAGCAGGTTATACACGGAAAACAACAGCGGGAGGAGCAATGCAAGGTAGGAATCCGCAAGCTTCAAAGTCTGCCTGATCAACAGATAATAAGGAACCAGTCCGCCGCTGAACAAGGTAGTAAAGTAGAAGAAGAAAGAAAACACATTCCTCCATTCAAACTCCTGCCGCACCAGCACATACGCCGTCATGGTCTGCAGCGCCAATCCCAGGAGCGTACCGACTATGGTAAGCCCGATGGTGGTGCCATATGCCCTCACCACAACCATTGGCTCCTCAAACACCGTCTTATACGCCTCCACACTGAAATCCTGGGGAAGCAGGCTGAAGCCGTTCTGGATAATAGCCTCTTCCGAAGAGAGCGACCCTGCCAGGATCATCAGGAAAGGAACCAGGCAGATCAGCGCTATGAACCCGCAGAAGGTATAAGCAATTATATTTAACGCAACCACATCTTTTCCGTTTTTCACTTTTCCCAAGTGGCTTGTTTGTGCTGCCATTTCTTCTTTCTCCTTCCTTAAAACAATGTATAGTCTTTGTCGTAGAAGCCTACAAGCTTATTGGCAACCAATACCGTGATAAAGCACAGCACCGACTGGAACAGGCCGATGGCCGCCGACATGCCGAAGTTCTGGTTTGTCACCAACGCCCGGAAAGCCAGCGTATCGATCACATCCGTATAATTGTAAAGGAGTCCGTTGCTTCCCACCAGGTTATAGAACATATCAAAGTTGCCCTTGAAAATGCCTCCTATGGAAAGCAGGAACAGCGTTATGGTGGTGGGCATGATCATGGGGATCGTGACCTTGAAAATCCTCTGGAACACATTTGCCCCGTCAATCTGGGCCGCTTCGTAAATCGAAGTGTCAATACCCATGATCGCCGCCAGGTACATGACGGAGCCATATCCCACACCCTTCCACAGGTTAAAGAACATCAGGATAAAGGGCCATGCCTTGGGCGTGGTGTAGAACGCCACGGGCTTCCCGCCAAAGGCTGTGATCATCCGGTTCATAAACCCGTAATCCGAACTGAATATGTTGAATGCCATAACGCCTACGATAACCCACGAAATAAAATAGGGAAGGAACATGATGGACTGCGACATCTTTCGATAATGCTTGTTATGTATCTCCGTCAGCAGAATTGCCACCGCAATCTGCGTCACTGTGTTGATCACAATAAACGCGATATTATAGAGCACCGTATTCCTGGTCACCAGGCCCGCCTGCCCCGACTGGAAGAAAAATTTGAAGTTTTCAAACCCGTTCCAGGCACTGCCCCAGATTCCTCCGGCATATGTATACTTCTTAAAAGCCAGCACAATTCCCGTCATCGGGTAGTAAGCAAAAATCAGGGTATATATCACCCCCGGCAACAACATAAGAAGAAATGCCCGGTATTTATATACCTTCTTGAAGAATCCTTTCACTCCACGTTTCTCTTTCACTGCCATCCCTGCCCCTCCATAATTGCATTTTGTTTCTGTTGCGCTTTGTTGCGCCAACCATCTGCGCCTCCGGCATTTGTTTTGTGCTTTTTGTCTATATTATGATTATATTCCATGTGTATTTTGTCGTCAATGCACTGTATTTCCAAATTATCTCATACCCCAAAGTACAAATTAAACAAATAGACGCCAAAAATGCGCAACAAACCTTTTTGTCTGTTGCGCATTCTGTTGCATTCCTGTTTCTTTGAAAAATACCCTGGCTTATTCCATCACTTTATCCGCATATTTGATCCGGTAAATCCTTCTGAGTGAATCGTCAATGCGCTCCTCGGAAATGATCCCGTCCCGCACTGCCTGAAGCACTCCGTTGTAGGCCATCTCAAAATCCTCCGGCGTCAGGATCATATCGCAGCCTGCCCGCAAAGCCTGGATAGCGGCATCGGCAGAGTCATAATAGTCCGCCACGGCCTTCATGTTCATGGCATCCGTAATGATCACCCCCTGGAAACCCAGCTCGTTCCTGAGGATGTCCGTCACTACCGCCTCGGAAAAAGTACAGGGCACATTGTCCCCCGTCAGCTCCGGCGCAGAAATATGGCCGATCATGACCATGTCCGCCCCGGCATCGATCCCCGCCCGGAATACGGTAAATTCTTCCGCCCGGAACTGTTCCGCAGTCCGGGAGGTTGACGCCAGTACGGTATGGGTATCCTGGGCAGAGCTCCCGATCCCCGGGAAATGCTTCAGGCAGGCAGTGATCCCCTGGTCGGAAAGTCCCTGTACCGCTGCCGCCACATAGCCTGCCACAGCCTGGGGATCCGCCCCGTAGGACCGGTCGCCGACGGCGCTGCCGTCCACATTCGCCAGCCCGGCTACCGGGGCAAAATCCAGGTTAAACCCTATCCTTGCCAAATCCCCGCCGATTGTCTGGCCTGCCAGGTAAGCGTTGTTGGTATCCCCGCTCTCCCCGATGGCTTTCGCCCCGTCCACCTTCGTCCCTATCCCCGCTTCCGCCAGAGGGGCCACGCTGCCGCCCTCCTCGATCAATCCGATAAAAAGGGGGTATCGGGTATATAATTCCGTGTTGTCCAGCATTGTGACAATCTGTTCTTCGGACTGTATGTTCTTCTTGGAATAGATCAGGCCGCCTACCGGATACTGGGAAAGGGCATCCCTTGTACCGTCCCCTGCCTGGATCGCGGTAGACACTCCTGTGATGGCTTCCGGAGTGACAATAAACAGGCCCGCAACCTTAGCCTCCAGGGGCATCACCTCTATGCCTGCATTCACGATCTCGTCCAGTTTCTGCTCGGGTGTAAGCTCCACGATCTCAGGAGTAGGCTCCGGCGTCTGGATAACCTCCTCGGTGGACAGAATCTGGTTCAGGGCGTCCTGGCTTGCCTGCGCCTCCTGCTCGGCCTCCTCACGTCCTTCTGTGAGATTCTTCACTTCCCACACAATTCCTGCCCCCGCCCCCAGGATCAAAATAATGACCGTAATATATGCTGCTATCTGATTTCGGAGGCGGCGCCTCCTCCTCGCTTCCCTTCTGTCCTCTTTTGCCTGATTATACTCTTCCATAGCCTGCCTTTGTCCCGCTTTTCAAATAGTAGAATGTCAAAAAGTAGATTTTCAAAAAGTAGGGAAATGGACCTCAATCCATTTCCCTATTCTTATCTTTTGTATATCAAACATCATTTGTAGTTGATCATTTCTCTTATGTACAGCTATAGTATAACGTCATTAACCGCCTGCGTCAACACTTTTCGACAAAATACACATTTTTCCATAGCAAACCATGTTACCGTTCACACAGGCCATTCGCAAAACCGCACTTTCAGTGCTCGCCGCTGCTGCGCAGCTGTTTTTGCTCATAAAATGGCGCTCCCATGGGCATACAGGGTATTTACAGCCTTGTTATCACAAAAATATCATAAATCGCTTTGATAGCGGTCTCAAAGTCTCCGTCCGCCACGCCGATGATAATATTCAGCTCGGAAGAACCCTGGTCAATCATCTTGACATTCACATTGGCATGTGCCAGCGCCGAGAAAATCCTGCCTGCCGTGCCCCGCGTAGACTTCATTCCACGGCCCACCACAGCAATCAGGGCCAGGTCGGACTCGATCTCGATAGAGTCCGGCTGTGCCAGCCTGTGAAGCCCCGCCACCACGCTCTGTTCCTTGTGCATAAACTCATCCTGATGCACGTACACCGTCATGGTGTCGATACCGGAGGGAACATGCTCGAAAGAGATACTGTTCTCCTCGAAGGCCTGAAGGACCTTCCTGCCGAAACCGATCTCCGCATTCATCATATCCTTCTCGATGTTAATGGAACAGAACCCTCTCTTGCCTGCAATACCGGTAATAACGTATTTGGACTTCTGGCAGGTGCTTCCCACGATCCATGTGCCATTGTCGCCAGGGGCATTTGTATTTCGGATATTGATTGGAATCCCTTTCTGGCGCACGGGGAAAATGGCATCCTCATGCAATACATTGAACCCCATGTAAGCAAGCTCCCGCAGCTCTCTGTAAGTAATGATCTCAATACCCTTGGGATGATCGATGATCCCGGGATCCGCCACCAGGATACCTGACACGTCCGTCCAGTTCTCATACACATCCGCCTGGGCCGCCTTTGCCACGATAGACCCGGTGATATCCGAACCGCCTCTGGAAAAAGTCTTCACGGCCCCGTCCGGCATGGAACCGTAAAACCCGGGAACTACAGCTTTACCGCAATGGGAAAGTCT
>ERZ808040.443-NODE-443-length-36410-cov-5.270911_pt1 | contig 36410 bp, 29 predicted proteins | sample MGYA00380191_ERZ808040 | MGnify/ENA primary metagenome ERZ808040 (study PRJEB31490, sample SAMN06133395) | mouse gut metagenome | isolation source: J6 | host: mice | place: China: Chengdu | collected 2015-05 ...
GGTACGCTGAACCTTGTTTAACTGCTCCAGAATCTGTCGGTCAGAAAGCTCCGGAACAATTTTCTGGTTGCCGAATCCTGTGAAATCTAATTCTTCATTAACCCCAATCTGATAGTTACCGCTGCCCCGATCCATCATATAGGTGGGAGTCAGATAAGGCTGTCCGGCAAAGACATCGACCACCGCTTTGGCGGCATCTGCCTGAAACTTTTGGTGCCTGTACTGAATTTTCATGACTCCTCCCCCCCTGTTTCCTCAGCCATCCACTCCCTCAATTTTTCCTGGAGTTCTTTTTTATCCGGCAAATACAGCTCATATTTTGAAGCATAAATATTGGAATCTGCCGGCAAAGTCAGCTCAACAAGGGCATCACTTTTCTGCTGACAAAGCAATACTCCAATCGTTGGATTTTCGTCCGCTGTCTTTTCGTATCGGTCGTAATAGTTGACATACATTTGCATTTGTCCTAAGTCTTGATGTGTCAATTCACCGATTTTCAAATCAATCACCACAAAGCAATGCAGAAGACGATTATAGAAAACAAGATCAACCCGAAAGTGCCTTTCATCAAACGTAAAACGAACCTGCCTGCCGATAAAGGCAAAGCCCTTTCCTAATTCCAGCAAAAACTCCTGCAAATGATCCAGCAATCTGCTCTCCAGTTCACATTCAGAAAATTCGGCTCGTTCTTTAAGCCCGGTAAACTCCAGAATATACGGGTCTTTCAGCACATCCTCCAGCTTTTCTATCACTTGGCCTTTGAGGGCGAGCTCCATTACTTTATCCTTATCCCGACTGAGCGCAAGGCGCTCATACAGGGCACTGTCAAACTGCCGCTGCAATTCTCTCAGTCCCCAATGATTTTGTGCGGCTTCAATCTCATAGAAATGGCGCTGATCAGCATTATCAATGCGCATCAGCTTCAAATAATGAGACCAGCTTAACGGAAATTTTCTTCCGGTGGACACCGCGGGAAGATTTGCAAATTGGTCAGAAAGCGTCTGACCAATTCGATCCTCCGCATACACCTGATAGAATTTCCGCATTTGCTTGAGATTTGTAACGGAAAAACCGCGTCCCATGTGCACTGTCAGATATTTTGAAAGCTCTGGTATCACATATTTCCCATAAGCGGCACGTTGACCGCCGCTCTGTTCTTCCTCCACAATCAGCCTGCCGATTTCAAAGTAAGCATATACCATAGAAAGGTCTATTGCCGCCTTTGCGTTTTGCTTTGCCTGTTCCAATATATCTGAAACATTCGTAAAAAATGTTTCACTGATCTGTTCACCCATATGCTCCCCTCCTTACAAGACCTTCACCCTGGTATCCGGAGCCAGCATTTTGAAGATTTCTCCCACGTTGATTTTGGCGGGACTGTCGGCAAAGCTACTGTCCCGGAACACGGCTCGGAGGGGCTGACACCTGGCAATTTCCCTGATAACTGAATCAGGAATATTCTCATCAAAACAGGCAATCAAATCGCCATCGCCCACGGTGTGGATGGTGCAACCCTCGATTTGTTTGGAACTGTAGGGCATGGAAAGAGGTAACCCCCACTCCAACAGACAGCCGAACAGCAGATCCAGGTCGGTGCGGTCGGGCTTGATGTTACTCTCCAACAGGGAAAGCATATCCTGACTGTACTCCCCGGCGGAGTAATACACGTCGGTCATGTTGGTATCGTCCAGCTTGAACACACGGAAGCCACTGTCAAAGGACTTGCCGGGGTTTTCGGAGGAGATTTTCTTTGCGGCACGGCGGATGCGCTCTTTGCCGATATCACATAGCGTACCAAATTCTGAAAAATCACTTTTTTCTTGAAGCTGAACAAGGATAAAATGTCTGTGGCTTCCATCTTTACTGATATTCCGGCTAAATGTAGCGTGGGCAGTCGTTCCCGAACCCGAAAAAAAGTCAAGAATTGTGTCTTCACATTCTGTAGAAATATCGATAATTCTTTCTATCAATCGTACTGGTTTTGGAGTATCAAATGATGATTTTCCATCAAATAAGGATAGAAGTTCTTTTTTCGCTTCATCCGTATGTCCTACTTCGGAATATGGCCATAAATTTGTAACTACTTTTCCATTCTTCTCATTAAGATAAGTTTTCTTTGCTATGCCGCCATTGCCACCACTTGTAAAATAGTAAATTGGCCATTTCCCCATTGCATATCGTTGTTTTGCAAATTCTCTTGCTTCCTCAATATTATTTGATAATACGATGGCAAATACTCCCGAACGTACTGTATCAGCTGTTACACCACACACAATGGCTCTTTCTTTTTCATCATGCAAATCTTTTAATTCGTATTGCCCCCATTCAGTCATGATTTTTAGCATATCGCTTTGTTGATAACGCCAACAGGCACCATTACTTGGATAAAGAATTTCTCCTGTGAAGGGATGCTGAATTCCATAGACCATCCCTTGATGTGTCATTGCTCCAGGGGCACATGGATTATCAGGTCTCCATAATATAGGGTCATCATCTGGACTCTTATATTTTGCATTCATCTCCGCCGTGCGTGGTAACTTTTTAGGCATCCACCCAGGTAATTTACTAAATACAATTAGGTGCTCCTTTTCGGTACTAATCCCGTGAGAATCATTTCTTGGGGCATATGTCCTCTGCCAGGAAATATCCGCAATGAAACAATCTCCTCCAAAAAGTTCGCTGCCGATTTTTATTAAATTTGCCGCTTCATTATCATCAATGCTGATAAAAATAACTCCGTTATCGCTCAACAGATTTCTTGCCAACATCAGCCGGGAATAAATCATACTGCACCAATCAGAATGGAACCGCCCGTTGCTGTCGGTGTTGCGGAAAAGTCGGTCGCCGTTCTCGTCCACCTGCCTAGATTCTTCGCTGTACTCCTCCTGGCTCTGCGAAAAATCATCCCGATAGATGAAGTCATTGCCGGTGTTGTAGGGCGGGTCGATGTAGATCATCTTCACCTTGCCCAGATAGCTCTCTTGCAACAGCTTCAGCACTTCCAGGTTATCGCCCTCGATGTAGAGGTTTTCGGTGCTATCCCAGTTCACACTCTCCTCCGGGCAGGGGCGCAAAGTCTTACGGATGGGGCGGTTGGTCTCTACGATAGCAGCCTTCTTGCCCACCCAGGTAAACTCGTAGGCTTCGTCACCCTCCAAAACCACGTCAGACAGCATCTGCCGCAGCAGTTCAAAATTGACCGCCTTTTTCAGCTTGCCATCCTCTCCCCGAGCCTCGGTCACGCAGGCGGGGAACAGGGCAGCTAGTTTTTCAATGTTAGATTGGGTCAGGTCAGGGGTTTCCATGCGAAGTTTGTCCATTTTCTCCTTCCTCCGTGTTAGTTTTTGGAATTAAAGACATAAATCTTTCCATAAGCTCAAGTTGATTATCTTGATATCGCTCCTGCTTTTTCAGCATATCAGCTAATCCAACGGGCTGATAAGAATTTTGTATGGTTCTTAATGTGACATTATCCTTATATCCCAACGAAACAGCTATGACTTCTAACAAAGTCTCTCTTTCCTTTATTATCTTTTCTCGCTGAGCCACATCGGGTTTTTCAACGGAGAGAACATCATAATATTTTTTCCACTGCGCAATGACTTTTTTATCCTTTGCGAACACAACTTCGATTAGATTCAACGCCTCGACACTTGCATTTGTCCATCCATAAATTCGACTTGACATCAGGATTTTGAAAATCTGCATCTTATCATCACGTTTTCTTGCCCTGTCCTGCAATTTTTGTCCGACAATCACAGACACAATTGGTGCCAAGATAATAGCAGCAATATTAATGTAATCCGAAAAATCCATCGCAATTCCTCCTATTCTCAATACTATATTCAATAGAACCTTCTTATCTGGCTGCTTTTCCCTACGCATCTTTACTTCAAACGTTACAATTATAGGAAAGGAAGTAAGGTGGCGATACAGTTTATTTTTAATACTGCCAACCCTGACGATTCAAACTTTATTCTATTCATTTGATTCATTCTCACCATCTCTACTGATAGAATCGTCGTCCTCTAATAAAGACCCCATATTTATTTCTGATAGGCTACGTTGTAACTTTATAATCGCAGGCGGCATTTCGATTTTGTATGTTGCTACTTGATCTGCAAGTTCTCTCAATGCACTTGTTGCGGGCAAAATATCGTTTTTCAATTGAGCTATTTTTCCTAGAATGGCAATAGTTTCCACTAATTCTGGTTTGAGCTTATATTCTCCAATAGAAAATTTTCCAATTTCCGACAACGATTTTAGCGCTCCCGGGCTGATTATGGGCTGAATAGATGCTATATCCTTTAACATTTCGGAGGCCGCATATAAGCCACTTGTATCGATTTGGCTTTGTATAGAAGACAGTGCTGAACCTAATGTGCTATTGAAATCGACAGGTGTAATCGTTTCATTTTCTTCTTTAGCGCCAATCAGTTTTCCTATGGCACCATCCAACTCTACATTTACTTTTTGAAATAGCCGTTTTGCTGATCGATATTGCATCAGATTTATATTGTGTGCGTGCATTACATCATTTCGGTATGCTCGCAGTTCTTCAAATTATTTGCGAAGCGTTTCTGCACAATCACATCCGAGTAGTGTATCCCATAAAGTGATCTCATCCAGTTTTTCAATAAGAGTGAATAGCTCATCCCGTGTAAATTGCCATGTTTTCTGATTGATTTTTTCCTTTACGCATTTTACAAAATTAGGATCAGAGAATAAAGCTACAAATATCTCACCAAGGTCTTTTGATTCAAGACCAATAATAACCTTATGGGCATCGTTATCACCTTGAAGCGCACTTGCAAGATACAAGAGTTTTCTTAACTTGCGCTCAAACTCATTGACAATAGGAAATAATGACTTATTAAAATATGCCGAACACTCGTTAGTTAAGATGGTTGGCTTATATCTTTCATATATTTGCGTATTGAGCGGGTCAAGTAGTTTTGCTGCTTCTTCACTTTCACTATCTATACTTAGGCAGAGTGTCCAACAAGAACTATTCTCGATATTTGTGATTTCTTTTTGAACCTTACTTTGGAAAGTAAGGCATTCTACCTCTGCTCTATATTCCTCTGTTGTGAATAAATATTCCTGAATCACTTCATCGCCTCCAATTCTCCATTGCGTAGTTTGATTTCAAATTCCGTTCCATACAGGCTGGTCTCCCTGCGAAGCCTTGGAATATAGAATTCCCGCCTTTGCTTTTCGGCCCGCTCTTGAACGAAGGTCGGGGAGGTAAAGATAAAACGAAATTCTTCTATCTGCTCCAATTGGCTTTTCAGTTCTTTGTATGCATACATGGAAAAGCAGGCGGCCGCTATGGAAACCTTGCTGCTGCGTTGTATTGTATCTTTCAAGTCATCCCGGACGATATCTGTGATATTGTCAAATATTTTCATCACAAGCTGTCCCTTTCCGATCATTATATCTTTTCCATTTTTAGCTCAACTCATGTTTAGGTATAGTTACACTCTGGAAGCCATACCTATACAAGTTAAATTATACACCACCCGTCTCCGGAAAACAATTCCTCTTTCCCAGAAATTCCGAGAATTTTTGCCTAAACTGACAGAAAGGACAAAAATCAATAACGCCCAGGTATTATCAGAGGACAGCACCTTGTAGATACTGTCCTCTGTCCATTTACATAAGCCAATTCGTTCGCAGTAATTTTTTTCCTGTATTCTATTAGTACTCATATGCCGACACATATTGTAGCAGGCCTGTAGTATCGTATATGAAAATTTGTCCGCTACGGTGAATTTATCCTTGACAAGCCCCGTCTTGTTTCTGTACTCTGCCGCTCCCGCCGCCGTCCCTGTCCTCATCCCCCACGGAAAGACAGCATAAAGGGCTTGATTCTACTGTAATCATTCATGTACATACCCTCCTGCGTCCATATCGGTGTTGCTTACAATTAAGATTATGCAATCCAGGGTACAGCCCACAGCCGGCCAAGGGGGCACACCACAAAAAAACCGGGAAGCTGCGTTCGCAGCTTCCCTTTCATTTCATCCTATACCCACCTGTATAAATCCTGTCTCCCGGACTTTTTACATCCCTTCCCAGTTTCCCGCCGTATACGTCTCATCCACCATATCCGCAATGCCCGCCAAAAGCATCACGATACCCTGCACCTTATGCGGGCGCACGATATAAACGCCCTTCCTTGCCGGGTCGGAATCGTCTTCCGCCAAAAGATCCGCTGCCAGCAGCGGTTTCATATGGTGGTAGGCCTGTCCGGTGGAGTTCAGCCCGCACACCGTCACAAGCTCCGCTACCGTGCGCGGCTTCTGTAAAACGGCAAGCAATATGCTTAAGCGGTCGCCATTCCCGATGCAGCGCAGCACCTTCTCCGCCATGTGGTTTTCGACCAGCGGGAGCAGCTGGCTCTCCACGTCCATATGCTTTTTGATCCAGCATGACTGCCGCCCGCCGGACGCAAATACCCCCATATAATTGATCAGGCCGCTCACCCCTCTCTCCCCGGCAAGCTGACAAAGCTCCTCCATCTGCTTGCTAAGCTCCTTATCCGGATGCATCCCTGACACAACCTCCACATCCCCGACGAAACGGCAGGCATCCGCCTCTTTTGCCGATCCGGCGCTTCCTGACCTTCCTCGCTCAAATGCCTGCAAAAGCCCCCGGATTTCCTCCATCTCCTTTTTTAACCCGTCAATTTCCATTCCATAATCCCTGTCCATATATGCCTCCTTTCGAAAAAATTTTACCGCTACGCCATTACGATATATCGTAATAATAGAATACTATAGTTTTTGAATTTTGTCAATACGTAATTACGTATATTCATAATCTCATTCCAAAAACATTGCGCACCTGCATAAAAATCATCCCGCCATAAAACAAATACCGGATGCCGACCGTCCCCTGACAATCCCATCCGGTATTTTTTCAATTCAAATCCCACAGATTTCCCCATAAATTTCTTCCGGCCGCTCCACAAGCCGCACTGCTCCGTGCCGCAGCAAAAATTCCCGGTCACGGAAACCCCATGTGACCGAAAGGCATGGAATCCCTGCGTTTTTCGCCGTCTCGATATCCACATCGGAATCCCCGATATAGACCGCCTCCTCCTTCGCGGTTTTCAGCCTTGTAAGCACCTCAAGCACCGAATCCGGGTTTGGCTTGCGGCGGATGCCCGTGCGCTCGCCGACCGCAAAATCAAACAGCCCCGGAAAATAATGCTCACACAAGGCCTGCACCCCATAATCCGCTTTGTTTGATACAACCGCCGTCATAAGTCCCGCTGCCCGCAGCGCGCGCAAAAGCGGAACGATCCCCTCGTAGGGTCTTGTCTTATCCGCGCAGTGTACCTTGTAATGCGCGGTAAACGCTTCGTGCACCCGGCGAATCAGCGCCGCATCGCTACTCTCCGGCACCGCACGCTCGATCAGCTTGCCGATCCCGTTGCCGACAAAGCAGCGCACCTGCTCGACCGTGCGCCCCGGCAGCCCGTTTTCTTTCAGCGCGTGATTGGTGCTGTCCGCCAGATCCTCCAAAGTATTTAAAATCGTACCGTCCAAGTCAAAAATCGCAAGTTTATATTTCATAGGAGCCTACCTCGAATGTTATTTTATATCGAGGTGATTGTAGCATTTTCTCGTTTGTACGTCAAGTATTGGTGTAAGCTCCGTTTTCCTGCCAGAGGATCTCATGAACCAGCTTTATAATGATTTATAAATTACAACCTCTATTTTGCACAAAATAATGCGAGAAACACTGGCTATTCCGGGCAGTAACCCGATCCATCCTGTGTTTTTGTGCGCTTTTCCTTTCATGGCTCCCCACTGCGCCAATCCGGCGTTCTTTCGACCTGCAACTGCCAAAAACAGTTCTCCGGCAATATCCCGAAGACCTCCGCCTCTTTCCCATTCAGGGAATTTCACTCAGCCGGCTCTTTACCGCCCTGAATCCAGGCAGCGATCACGTCGATCACCTCCGGTGACACATGCGCCTCCTCGTCGTATTCCGTCACATCCATCGCACCATTGGACGGCATAAACAAATGGTTCAGCCCCTCAAACAACCGGAACTCCACATTCTCCCTGCCCTCCAAAAGTACCTGCCAGGCAGCGAAATCACGCTCCGGATATACCTGAAAATCCGCGCCGCCCTGCAGGATCAGCATCGGTGCCGAAAGCTCCTTCGCGATAGCTGCCGTGTCGATTTTTGCAAGCGATGCCCAATAGTGCCCCGAAACCCCAAAAAGTACTTCCGACAGCTCCGCTTCCCCCGGTTCTGCCCCGGAATCCCGCACGTCCGCCACCAGCGAAAGTACCTTGTCATACTCCTGCTGCACCATCCCGCCAAGGGAGGCAAATTCCGCTTCCGTCAGCCCCGCCGCCTCCATCGCCGCCATATTTTGGTCGTACACGATCTCCCACAGCCCCCGCGGGGAACCCGCCAGGGAAATCATGCCCGCCACCTGCGGATTTTCCTGCACGATATACGGGGCCAACATACCGCCAAGGCTATGCCCTGCTACAAAAATACGCCCGCTATCCACCTCATCCATCTGCGACAGCAGGGAAATTGCCTGCGCCGCATCGTCAAGCACCTCATCCCATATCGTGATTGTTTCCGTTGCCAGGCTCGGATATTTGTAATAGCGCTTATCGTAGCGCAGGGAGGCGATCCCCCGCTCCGCCAGTCCATGCGCGATATCCGCAAACGGTGCGTTGCCCGCCGCCCCGACCGTCTCGTTCTTATCGCTCTGCCCGGAACCATGCACAAGCAGCACAACCGGGGGCTTTTCAACACCGTTCGGAAGGGTCAGCATACCCTCGAGCAGAAATTGTCCGCTCCCGACCGTCACCTCATGCTCCGCATAATTTTCCGTGATCTCCGGCTCGGCCGGCGGCAGCGTGTAGGTCATGTAAATCCCCTCGACCGCTCCTGTCTGGCCGTACGTGACCGAAACGATCACGTATTTCGCCTTGTAAGGAATTTGTGCGCTCGTGACGACATATCCCCCGAAATCCATAATACTCCCAATCTCATCCCCTGCTGCCTGCGATCCGAGGAAGGCCGCCTCCGCCGTCAGGGCAGCGTCCTGCAAATCCCCCGCTTCCACGCCATCCGCATCAAGCGGCTCACCAAGTCCCTGTACCGTCTGCTTCCAGCCATTCTTCAGATCACGCTCGGAAAGGGCATTTGAAAGCTCATCCGAAAACGACTCGCACACCGAAAAATCCCCCGAAAGCATCGACCTCGCATAACCCAGCGTCCGCTCACGGAAACACGCAAGGATCTCGTCCGCCGTGCCGGAAAGCACAAGGTTTTCCACATTTTCCCTTTCATCCGCATTTGCACCCGGCACATCATTCTCCCCGTTCCCCGGCACAGCCGTCGGTTCTGCAGCCTTGGTCGGTTCTTTGCTTTCCGTCGGCTTTGCCTCCCCGGTAATGCCCGGAGTCCCGCCCGGATTCTCCGGATCCGCCTGCCCCGTTTTTTTACTGCATCCTGCTGCCGTCAGCGCGATCAAGATGCAGAGACCGCACACCGCCCTCCGGTACACTCCGGCATCCAACCCATTTGCCATAAAACCCTTTTTCCTCATCTTTCCACTTCCTTCCCCAAATTCACGGTCTGGTACATCGCACGAGTTCCTCATACAATTCCCTCGTCTTCCCGTCGTCCGCCGCACTCATATAATATAACTCCCCATCCGCCGTAAACTTCAAAAACAGATGGTTTTTCGGGTTCAAAAACACTTCACAGTCGCCCGCGTAAACAATATGCCAGTTGCCCTTATACAGATTCTCCATCCCCGTGCCGGCGTTTTTTGAAAGTTCCGGCAGTTCATCCACAAGCTCCAGAGCCGTGATGTCTGCAACGGCGATCCGGTAATCCGTCTTTAATTGCTCCGCAACCAGATAATTTTCCTGAACCTTAAGCTTTAACGGTGTAAATTCAATAAAAATCATCCAAATACATAAGATCGGAATGGAAAGGATCGCGACCGCACCAAAAATCGTCAACCCCCTGCCGATGGGTGTCGCCATATTGGTCGTCGTCCCGTACCCGATCCTTGGTTCCAAAAGCGTGCGCTTATCCGCTTTGTTGTAATAAAACATGCCCCAGATCCAACAATCGTCGTCGTCCTCATTCAATAGCGGATCGATTTTTTTCTCATAGCGCCCCTCCAGACGGTTTACCTTGCGGACGGCAAACAGCAGGCCTGCCAAGGTGACAGCCATGTACCCAATCGTCCCTAAGAGCAGCCAGATCACCGAAAAATCATCATTCCGCATTGCAAATGCGGTAAATATAGTAAATGCCGTATTTATCCAAGCGCACGTCAGCCAAAGCCGGTTCCATATCTGTTTTTTCGCGCGGGCATAATTTATATTTACTTCACTGTTGTAACTGACCACCGCCGTCCTTTGGCGATCCATCCAGCCTGCTGCCACGTAAAACATCGGCGTGCACAGGGCAAAGAGCAGGACAGCCCAGAGCATCTGCCTGCTGCGCGGTGATTCCCGCAGCACATAATAAGCAGCGGCCGCCGCCGCGCTGATCAGGGTCGGTATCAAAAACGGCAGTGGCTTTGTCTTGCGCACCTGTCCCGCCTCGCTTAATTCGATCAGTTTTACGCTGTCGGATTTCGGCGCGTCCGCCTTTTTATTTCCTCCATCCGTTTCCGGTATGGCTGCTGTTCCATTCCTGCCAAACACTTCCGGCACAACGGATTTTTCCGCCCTGCCGATGGTTTCTGCCGCGGCTGTTTTTTCTTTTGCAGCTTCCGCCCCCGGCACGGCTTCTTTTCCTTCCACGCCATCCGCCTGCCGCACACGCTCCTTTTCTTTTCCAGCTTCCGCCCCCGGCACGCACTGCTGCCCGGACCACATTTTCGCCTGCCTTTCTTTCTTCCAGATTTTTAGTTCCCGGTTGACCCGGACGGTCGGAAGCTGCATAACAACGATCCCCGCCGACAGCCATAGCATCCAGATCGTGAACTGGATGGACACATACGGGATCGCAAAACAAACGAGCGGAATGGCCGCCAAAACGGCGAGTGTCATTTTCATCCGGTGCTGATACCAGGCCTGTTTCTGATCCACCTGCCGGAAAAATTCCTCCGCAGTCTCCTTCTCTTTCGGCACACAGATCCCAAAAATCGTTCCGTTCCGGTTTTTTCCGTTCCATTTCAATACAAAGTAAAAAATGAAAATCACCGGGTACATACCGACGAACAACATAATATTAAGTAGCATATGCTTCCCTCCCTGAAAAATCATCACCCTTTCCCGTCCCTTTGTCCTCCTGCCCCGCCGGTTCCGCAAGGTTCTTATCTTCCCTCGCCCTGCCGCCCTCATAACACAGCATGCACTCGTTTAAAAACTCCTCCCGCGTCATGCCGCCGACCTTTGCCTCCGCGGCGAGCCGGCAGAGCAATTCCCGGTTTTCAAGGCTTAATTTCGGGGCTTTCGCGAAATGTTTACAGACCCTCGCACCATTGCGCCGGTCCGCTATGATATACCCCTGTTGCTTTAAAAGCTGGTACGCCTTGTTGACCGTCATCGAATTGATCCCGATCTCCTCCGCAAGCCCGCGCACCGTCGGCAGCTGCTCGCCCTGCTGCAGCCTGCCGTCCGAGATTCCCTGTACGATCTGGTCGCGGATCTGCTGATAAATTGGGATATCCGAACCCTCCCGTATCGCAATGACCATAAAAATGCACCTCCTTCTTTCTATTTTGCTCCCCCTGCCGCACACGCCCCCCAACCAATGGTTTTGTGTTGTGCCGTATCATAAATTTCGGGACGGAACATTTAAATTTTTATTCTGATCCTCTCCCTCACACCGCAGCAAGATTTTCTCCTCCCCATTTCCGGAAAAAAACCTCCTGACACCATCTGTTGGAACAATGACCCAGTCTTCACACTTTTTATATACCTTGTATTACTTATAATAATATAAAACATACAAAATGTCAAGGGCTATCAAAATTAATCTTCCACACAGAAAAAGCAACAAGAAAGAAACAGGGGATACCATATTATTTGATATGATATCCCCTGTCTATATTCAAAATATGCTTCCTACAGCACCGCATCAGATCTTCGCCATATCCACCAAACAAAGTGTGCTCTTTTTCCTCGTCTCAAGACTTGTCACCAGCGCGTTTGCCGTGTCAAGCGAGGTCAGGCAGGTCACGCCCGTCTCGATGGACACACGTCTTATCAAAAAGCCGTCCCTCGATTTGTCGCGCCCCTGGGTCGGCGTGTCAATCACAAGATCAATCTCATGCCCGAGCAGCAAATCCATGACATTCGGGCTCTCCTCGCTCACCTTCCGCACCTTGACCGCATTCACGCCGTTTTCCTTTAAAACCCGCGCCGTACTGCGTGTCGCATAGATCTCGTAGCCAAGCGCTTCAAACCGCTTTGCCGCGGCAGCCGCCTCCAGCTTGTCCGCATCCCTGACCGTAATAATCATTTTGCGGTGCTTCGGCAGGTCGATGCCCGCACCGAGGAATGCCTTGTAGAGCGCCTCGTCAAAATTTTTCGAGATGCCCAGACACTCGCCCGTCGATTTCATTTCAGGCCCCAGCGAGGTATCCGCACCGCGCAGCTTTTCAAAGGAAAAGACCGGCATTTTGACAGCGATATAATCCGATTTTCTTGCGAGTCCCGTGCCGAAACCCATGTCCTTTATCCGTTCGCCAAGCACCGCCCTGGTTGCCAGATCGACCACCGGAATGCCCGTCACCTTGCTGATATACGGCATGGTGCGGCTCGAACGCGGGTTGACCTCGATCACGTAGACCTCCCCGTCATAGACGATGAACTGGATGTTGATCAGCCCGATGACATGCAGGGAATTCGCGAGCTTCCTCGTGTATTCCACAATGACGCGCTGCACCTTTTCGGAAACCGACTGCGCCGGGTACACGGAAATGCTGTCGCCGGAATGGATGCCTGCGCGCTCGACATGCTCCATAATGCCCGGAATCAGAATGTCGCTGCCGTCGCAGACTGCGTCCACCTCAACCTCCTTGCCCATCAGGTATTTATCCACCAGAATCGGGTGCTCCTGCACATTGCGGTTGATGATCCCCATAAACTCGCGCACATCATCGTCGCTGATCGCAATCTGCATACCCGCCCCGCCGAGCACGTAGGAAGGGCGCACCAGCACCGGGTAGCCGAGCTCGTTCGCCGCGCGGATGGCCTCCTCAGCGGTAAATACGGTTTTGCCTGCCGGGCGCGGGATACAGCATTTTTCCAGGATTTCGTCAAAGAGTTCGCGGTCCTCCGCGGCATCGACATTTTCCGCCGAGGTGCCCAGGATCGGCACGCCCATTTTCAGAAGCGCCTCCGTCAGCTTGATCGCCGTCTGCCCGCCGAACTGCACGACCGCCCCGTCCGGCTGCTCCAGATCAACAATGCTCTCCACGTCCTCCGGGGTCAGCGGCTCAAAATAAAGCTTATCCGCAATATCAAAATCCGTGCTGACCGTCTCCGGGTTGTTGTTGACGATAATGGTCTCGTAGCCCTGCCGCTTAAATGCCCAGGTGCTGTGAACACAGCAGTAATCAAACTCAATCCCCTGCCCGATGCGGATTGGGCCGGAGCCGAGAACAAGGACTTTCTTTTTTACGTTTTGGGATGCCGGTAAGGACTGACCGGCACCCTTCTCTGAAATCCCCTCCGGCGCTCCCGATGTTATTTGGCATTTGACAGCGCCCGCCTCCGAAAGCCCTCCCGCCACTTCCGAAGGAACCTCATTCTCACTCCCAAAACATGAATAATAATACGGCGTAACCGCCTCAAACTCCGCCGCGCAGGTATCCACGGTCTTAAACGCCGCGCGGATACCGTACTCCTTTCGGCGCAGCTTCCTCACCTGCTCATGGCTCTTCCCGCAAAGCTGCGCAATCACGCGGTCCGGGAACTCCAGCCGCTTTGCCTCCGCCATCAGCTCACGGCTCATCGGCTCTGTCTCAAGCCTGTGCTCCATTTCCGTAAGCAGTGCGATCTTATCAATAAACCAGAGGTCGATCTGCGTGATCGCGTGGATTTCTTCCGGGGTGATCCCGCGCCGCAGCGCTTCCGCAATCACAAAAATCCGCCGGTCATCTATGCGGTGCAGTTTCTCCAGGATATCCTCGTCCGAATCCCCGCCAAAATCGCCGCTCCTCATACTGTAGATATTCTGCTCCAGCGAACGCACGGCTTTCATCAGCGCACCCTCAAACGTCGGGCATATACTCATGACCTCCCCTGTCGCTTTCATCTGCGTGGTAAGCGTGCGCTTCGCCATAATAAATTTGTCAAACGGCCATTTCGGGATTTTGACCACGCAGTAATCAAGCGCCGGCTCAAAGCTCGCCACGGTCTTTTGCGTGACCGCGTTCGGGATCTCGTCCAGCGTGTAGCCAAGCGCGATCTTCGCCGCAACCTTCGCAATCGGGTAGCCCGTCGCCTTCGAGGCAAGCGCCGACGAGCGGGAAACACGCGGGTTGACCTCGATCACGCAGTATTCAAAGCTGTCCGGCTTTAACGCATACTGCACGTTGCAGCCGCCCGTGATCCCAAGTTCCGCGATAATATGGAGCGCCGAGGTGCGCAGCATCTGGTATTCCTTGTCGGAGAGCGTCTGGGACGGCGCGACCACGATGCTGTCCCCGGTATGCACGCCGACCGGGTCAAGGTTCTCCATATTGCACACCGTAATGCAGTTTCCCGCTTCGTCGCGCATTACCTCGTACTCGATTTCCTTCCAGCCAGCAATGCAGCGCTCGATCAGGCATTGCCCGACACGGCTTAAGCGCAGGCCGTTCGCGCAGATACCCTGAAGCTCCTCCTCCGTCTGCGCGATGCCGCCGCCGGAGCCGCCGAGTGTGTAAGCCGGACGGATCACCACCGGGTAGCCGATCAAGCCCGCAAATTCCACCGCATCCTCCACGGTTTCCACAACCTTGCTCGGTGCGCAGGGCTCGCCGATTTTTTCCATTGTGTTCTTGAACTCCAGACGGTCTTCCGCCTTTTTGATCGTGAGCGGGGTTGTGCCGATCAGCATTGTCCCGGTTTCGGCAAGGAAACCGCTCTCCGCAAGCTCCATTGCAATATTCAGCGCCGCCTGCCCGCCGAGCGTCGGCAGCACGCTGTCCGGCTTTTCCTTTAAAATTATCTGCTTTACGACATCGACGGTCAGCGGTTCGATATAGACCATGTCCGCGATATCCTTGTCGGTCATAATGGTTGCCGGGTTGGAGTTTACCAGGACGACTGTGATACCCTCCTCCTTTAAGGAGCGGCACGCCTGCGTCCCGGCATAGTCAAATTCCGCCGCCTGACCGATCACGATCGGCCCCGAACCAATCACCAGCACTTTTTTTATTTCGTTGTTCTTCGGCATTACGCATCCACCTCCATCATCCGGATAAACTCGTCAAACAAAAACTCCGTGTCCGCAGGCCCTGCACATGCCTCCGGGTGGAACTGCACGGTAAAGATTTTTTTGCCCCGGTAGGAAAGCCCCTCCACCGACCTGTCGTTCGCATTGATAAAGCGCACTTGCGCCGCCGCACTGTCAACAGATTCTTCCACCACGACATAGCCGTGGTTCTGCGAGGACAGATACACCCTGCCGGTCTTTAAATCCTTGACCGGATGGTTTGCGCCGCGGTGCCCGTATTTCATCTTTTTCGTTTGAAAGCCGTTCGCGAGTGCTGTCAGCTGATGCCCGAGACAGATCGCAAAGATCGGCGTGCCGCTGTCACAGAGCTTTTTTACTTCCTTTATGATATCCACGCATTCCGCCGGGTCGCCGGGACCGTTGGAGAGCATGATCCCGTCATAGCCCCCTGCCAGAATCTCCTCCGCGGATGTATCCGCCGGATAGACCGTCACCTCGCAGCCGTGTTTTTGCAGACAATGCTGCATATTCTTCTTTGTCCCGAAGTCCATCATCGCCACGCGGTAACGCTTCCCCGCCTTCCCCGGACAGGCGGCAGCGGCGTTTAATTTTTCGATTCCCGCGCTTTTCTGCACGGAGTACATTGCAATCTCGCCGAGGCTGACCCCCGCCTGCTTCGCGTTCTCAATCGCCGCGCGCATGCTTCTGCCCGCCATATAGGTCATGCACGCCTCCTCGTAATCCGTCGGCACAAAATCCTCCACACCCATCGTGTACTTTTCTTTGCAGGATACCCTGGCCACAACACCGGATACACGGTACTCCTTTATGCGCGAAACCACTTCCTCCAGATTCGGATACTCCTCTGTCGTGATCATGCCGTTCATCGTGCCGCTCCCGCGCAGGATTTTCGTCAAAGCCCTCGTGTCAATCCCCGCGATGCCCGGTATGCCGTTTTCCTTAAGAAATGCGTCAAGGCTCATCCCGCTGCGGAAATTGCTCGGAACCCTGGCAAGCTCCCGCACGATCAGCGCGTCCGGCCATGGTCTCTCCGACTCCATATCTTTCGGGCATACGCCGTAATTGCCGATCAGCGGATAGGTCATGGCAACGGCCTGTCCTGCGTAGGAAGGATCGGTCAGTATTTCCAGATATCCGGTCATCGAGGTGTTGAACACAATCTCGCTTATAATTTCCTTTTCGGCTCCGATGGCAGTGCCGGGAAAAACATGGCCGTCCTCCAGTATCAGATATGCTTTCATACACACCTCCTTCTGCGATTTGATCCCGTGATCTGTGCCGCCCGATTTTCCAAAAACTTCCAATCTCATTGCAAAAAAAATAAGACATAAAGCCTCATTGGCGGAGCAAATCCCACTCCTTAAGGTTTACATCTTCGATGAGGCCGGTTTGGTTTTTGAGAACCACCAAGCGGTAATCAATACTCAAATTGCTAAAATGATATCACAACCTCCGACAAAATACAAGCAGATAATCCGGCTAAAAGAAAATTTATGCAAAATCGACAAAGCGCCCAAAAATTGGCTGCAGCTTTCCGGCAATCTTCCCGCCGCCCCGCATATACATGGAAAGAATGAATTTTTTATGAGGACAGCCATGAGACGAACTCCCTTTTTACTGACACCGCGCAGGAGAGCATCCGAGGGCAGCAAGATCAGTGCACAGCAGGAGACCGCGTTACCGGAAAGCTCAGGGGCAGCGCAGGACAACGCCGCAGGCACACAAGGCAATATCCCCCCGCAAAACAACGCACCCGGTATGCAGGACAGTACATCCACACCAAACAATACGGGATCGCAAAACAATACGTCCGCCGCAGAAGGGGATGAAAACCGCAGCCCAAGCGATTCCACCGGGCAGCTGCGCATTTCCGTACAGGGATCGGCAGGAAACCGACCAATTGCAAATGCAAGCATCGAAATCTCCTACACCGGGGAGCCGGACAGCGTCGTCCAGACAATCACAACGGACGGCACGGGGCTGACCCCAACCATCAGCCTCCCGACCCCGCCGCTTGCCTACAGCCTGGAACCACTTGCCAACCAACCATACTCGGAATACACCTTTTACATTACGGCGGACGGATATGAACCAATCCTCATCAACGGGGCAGAGCTGCTCCCGGATGTCACCGCCATCCAGAATGTCCTGCTCGACCCGATCGCCGCGAGCGAGCCGAACAGTGCCGAGGTATTCGTGATCGGGCCGCATACACTCTACGGTGAATACCCGCCGAAGATCATCGAGCCGGAAATCCAGCCGACCTTCGAAACCGGCGAGATTGTTTTAAGCCGCGTCGTGATCCCGGAATTTGTGGTCGTACACGACGGCCCTCCTTCGGATGCCTCCGCGCCAAACTATTATGTGCCGTACCGCGATTACATTAAAAATGTGGCATCGAGCGAAATCTACGCGACCTGGCCGGAGGCGGCGATCTACGCGAACATCCTCGCTATACAGTCCTTTACCCTAAACCGCGTGTACACGGAATTTTACCGCAACAAGGGCTATAACTTCACCATTACCTCCTCCACGGCATACGACCACAAATGGATCAACGAGCGCAATATCTATGATACCATCAGCGCGGCGGTGGACAGTATTTTCAACAATTACCTCTCCCGCCCGAATGTGCGCCAGCCAATCCTGACACAATACTGCGACGGCAAACGCGTCACCTGCCCGAACCTGATGTCCCAGTGGGGCTCGAAATCCCTCGCCGACCAGGGCTACACTGCCATCCAGATTTTGCGCTACTTCTACGGGCCGTCCATCTACATCAACACATCCGAAGAAATCTCGGGCATTCCGTCCTCCTATCCGGGCGAACCGCTCACCGTCGGTTCCAGGGGGAGTAAAGTGCGCCAAATGCAGGAACAGCTCGACGCAATCGCGGATGTTTATTACTCCATCCCAAACATTACCGCGGACGGTATTTTCGGGCCGCGCACAAGGGATGCCGTCATCGCTTTCCAAAAGCAATTTGACCTTCCGCAGTCCGGTATCGTCGATTTTCCTACGTGGTATAAAATTTCGCAGATTTACGTCGCGATCTCGCGCATTGCAGAGTATTCTTAAACGGTGCCGGACAGCACCAACAGGAAATTATCCGGTTTCCACGCGCAAAACCCAAAATTGCCGGATACAATGACCCCACCGTAAAATTTGAATCCCCCCATATGCCAAACCCGGAAAAAAAGAGTGCGTATCGCCCTTAACGATACACACTCTTTTCTTGCATTTCTCCCCTTTTTCCTCCAGCCGGGTCTCATACCGTCTTTTCCGGGTATGCATACTTCTGGCACCACGGGATCAGCGCTCCACCAATCCCGTTGCCGATGAGCACAACAAGCAGGAATACATATGTTTTTAACTGAAAATTCACCGACAGCGGCGCAAGCGCAAAATATACCATGTCCGCGATACTATGTTCAAAGCCCGCCATAATGAAGGTCGGAATGCCAATCAGGATCGCAACATATTTCGCGGCGCTCCCAAGATTTTTTTTGTAGGCATCGACCGCGATGAACATCAGAAGCCCGCAGCAGACAGCAAGCAAAAATACCATCAGCAGATTCTGCTCTAATTTCGCCGTACAGACCTTGCCCGCTTTCTCCCGCAGGGCTGCACGTCCCGCGCCAAACGCCAGCCCATAAAGCATCGTACCGGCATAATTCCCAAGGACAACCGTGCCGAGGAAAGCAAGCTTTTGCGCCCACTTCCCACCGTTTACCAAAGTATAGCCCACCTTTCCGGTATAGAGGTTAAACCCAAACTCGCAGATCGTGATCAGCCCGATTGTAAACAAAAATGCCCCCACGACATTGTTCTCGCAGGAGAGATAAACCGTCCCCCCGATCCCGATCATAAACCCCGACAATACCGCTTTCACAAAATCCTGAAATACCTTCCTCATCTTATCAACCGTTCCTTTCTAAGCCCCGCACAGTCTGCGCTTTTTCGCGCGATGCGAGCAGCTTCTCCATTGCTTTCCGGTACGCCTCAAAAGCCGACGGAATGGAATAGTCCGCCCTAAGCCTCTCCCAGCCCACCGGGATGCAGCCCGCCGGAAAACCATCCACTATTATATCATAAAATTCCGCGTTTTCAAAGCATATTTTAGCAAACGATGGCGAAAGCTCCCGCATCCGCACATAGTAGCCCTGCATATGCCACTCGATATGGGAAAATACATGCTTTGCCTCCCCAAGCGGCAAAACAGTTCCCGCCGCGTCATCCTTTAACCCAAATAGTTTTCTTACTTCCTCTTCCCCTTTCTTCCCGCAAACCGCCGGGTATTCCCACATTCCCGCAAGCAGGCCGCGCGCGGGGCGTTTGCGCACAAGGAAACCGTCTCCCGTCTCAACCAAGAGCACCGTGTGCTCCTCAATGCGGCGCGGCTTTTTCTTCGCCTTTACCGGAAGATTCTCCCATGTACCCTCACGGCACGCCACACACAAGTCACGCACCGGGCACTGTGCGCACAGCGGCTTTCCGTTCGGCAAACAGACCGTTGCGCCCAGTTCCATCAGGGCTTGGTTGAACGCTCCGGGGAATTCCTTTGGCATCACGTCCTCCAGCCGTCTTGCCAGATCGCGGCGCACACTCTCTTTCCCCACATCCGACGCGTCCCCCAAGAGTCTTGCCATCACGCGCAGCACATTCCCGTCCACCGCCGCTGCCACCTGCCCATAGGCGATTGAAGCAATCGCGCCTGCAGTGTATGCCCCGATCCCGGGCAAGCAAAGAAGCTCCTCTTTCCTGCGCGGCAGCCTCCCACCGTATTTCTCCATCACAACGCACGCAGCCGCCTTTAAGCTCCGCACACGGCTATAGTAACCAAGCCCCTCCCAGAGCTTTAACAGCCTCTCTTCCTCCGCCTCCGCCAGCGCCGCAATATCGGGCAATTCCTCGATAAATCGCGCAAAGTATCCCTTGACCGCCTCCACGCGCGTCTGCTGCAGCATAATCTCGGATACCCAGACATAATATGGCTTTGGGTCCTCCCGCCACGGCAGCCTTCTCGCATTTTCGGCATACCAGTCGAGCAGCGGGGCAACCATAAGCCGCTCCGTACATTTTTTTTCATCCTGATTTTCCACAATTCTTCCCTCCACCGACATTATAAAAAATTCCTGTAAAAATAGCAAGGAAAACACTTGCGTTTTCCCTGAATTATGTTGTATATTTATCTTAGAAATTATTTTTGTCGGGAGGTGTCGTAATGCATATGAAAAAACTACATATTCTTCCAAGCCTTATGTCAGTTTTTGCCCTTACATCGCTGGTGCTTACGGCCTCCTGCGGCAATGCGCCCGCCACGGGAAATGAAGTTACCGTGACTCCGGCGGTCACCGCAGCGCTGTCCCCGGGTGCAGATAGTTCCGATGAACCCCCGCCTCCGAGCGCCACGCCATCCCCTTCGGCAACCCCGCCTCCTGCGGCCGGGATCTTTACGCCGGAGTCAGCAGCCTTAGAGGTCCGTGGATTCCTTGATTCGGGGCATTACGAAGTTTCCCTTGTCTCCGACGATCTAAGCATTGATTCGGAGGATTATTACACCTTTCTCATTTCCTTAAAGGGAAGTGCGATCGAGCCCCTTGTTTTGGTAAACAAAAAGGACGGCAGCCTGAAATGCATCCTGGCGGACAATACCGTACAGGATATCACGGCCCACCCGCTCTACCATGATGCGGGCAGCGCCGTTATCTCTTGGAACGGAACCTACACCGTCATGGGGGAGGACGGTACGCTGCGCAGCTATATCATGATGGAACAGACGGACGACGGACATTTTGAATTTACCGCCTACTCTTACCTCGCCCACGCGGTGGAGGAACTCTCCGGTGTTGCACAGATTTCCGGCGACGAGGCATCGTTTACCGGTGATACCGGAGCTGCGTTGAATTTCTCATGGTCAGGCTCAAACCTTGTCCTTGACCACAAGCACCCGACACAGCAAGCCAACCTGAGTGGGATCTACACCTACACGGAGGATCAGGATTCCAAAGTCGTCACCGTCACCCCGCAGGAAGTGCTTGACCGTCTTTCCAGGCTGGACGCAGCACAGACCGGGCTGGCCGGGACGATGTCGGATTACCTGTATTACATGCCGGACGATATCACGATCATGAATGACCGGCTCTGTTACAACGTGCTTGTATACTCCAACGAGGAAAACCGCCTGTATTATCAGGCACAGCTTTTTGTCACACTGGATGGGGGCACGGTATATTGCCAGGGTAAGACCTCCGACGACATCCAGATTTTCTCATTACAATAATGCTGCTCCGGCAGCGGAAGGAAGGATATTATGGCTGACACACCATCCGGGAATGCAAAGGGCTATACGCCGATACTCCCATATGATGTCACGGCACACGAGGATTTTTATATGTATGACCATGCTACCTATGTGCGGGATCTGTCATTGTTTGACAACAACGAGCGTATGATGAACCGCGGGAATGTAATCCACTTTTACAACTGCAAATTCGGGGAACCAAAAAAGATTGGCGGCGATGTCGTGGATTCCGAGATCACGTCGGAGGAGGAAGTGCATACAGAAGGGGAGGAAACCTGAACATTGCAGTCCTGCCGCTTACTGCCGGCATCCTTTCATAACGGGATGCCGGCAGTAAGCGGCAGGATTTTTTTTGTAAGTTTTATACCAAAAATTTATTCAAGCATTATCATACACGCACTGGCAAACTTGCCGGGGCAGTTATGATGATAATAGGTGCAGCGTAAATCTTGTATTTGGAGGTAGCTTACATGGCAGATTTTATTTCAGAAACGGAAAGGTTAATTTTGCGAAGATACAGAGAAGATGATGTTCAGGATTTGTTTGAATATTTGTCCGACGAGGAGGTCGTGAAATATGAACCATATAAACCGCAGACCTTCGAAGAAACAAAAGAAAATCTTGAATGGCGTATTGGTACAGATGAGATGATCGCAGTTGAATTGAAAAATTCCCATAAAATGATTGGAAATGTATATATGGGTAAACGTGACTTTGAAGCACTGGAAATGGGATTTGTATTTAACAAAAATTATTGGGGGCATGGTTATGCTTCCGAAAGTTGCAAAGCCTTAATTCAACAGGCATTTTCCGGCGGCGTACACAGGATATACGCAGAATGTGACCCTAACAATAAGAGCTCATGGAAATTACTCGAAGCGTTAGGATTTCAGCGTGAAGCGCATTTCAGAAAAAATATATATTTCTGGAAAGACGAAACGGAAAAAGCGGTCTGGAAAGATACCTATGTATATGCCAAATTAAATGATAATACATAAATAAACGGGCAGGAAACCGCCATAAACTGCGGTTCCTGCCCGTCCCTTTTTTAACGGCATATCCTGTTTTTACTGCGCGAACGGATTCTGGTAGCGCGCCGATCCCGCAAGCTCCTCCTCAATGCGAAGCAGGCGGTTGTACTTCGCAACACGGTCACTGCGGCAAGGTGCGCCGGTCTTGATCTGTCCCGCTTCCGTCGCCACGGCAAGGTCTGCGATAAAGGTGTCCTCGGTCTCGCCCGAACGGTGCGAAATGACTGCCCGGTAGCCCGCTTCCTTCGCCATAGAGATGGTTTCAAGTGTTTCGGTCAGGGAACCGATCTGGTTGAGTTTCACCAAAACCGCGTTGCCTGCATGGCAGCGGATCCCTTCGGCCAGACGTTTCGTGTTTGTCACAAACAGGTCATCCCCGACAAGCTGCACTTTGCTGCCAATCCGCGCGGTCAGCTCCTCCCAGCCCTCCCAGTCGTTTTCGTCAAGCGCGTCCTCGATTGAGGCAATCGGGTATTTGTCGCACAACATCGCGTAATAATCAATCATTTCCTTCGTGTTGCGCATAACCTCCAGCTTTCTGGTGTCCGGCGCAGCGACCGGATCTTTAAAGCTCTCCGCCCTCTGTCGGCTCTCCCCCGGAAAATAATACATCCCGGCATCCTCGTTAAAAAGCTCGCTCGCCGCGGCATCCATTGCAAAGACAATATCGCGCCCGGGCTCATAGCCTGCCGCACGCACTGCCTGCGTCATATACTCAAAGACTTCCTCCGCGTTCTTCAGGTCCGGCGCGAAACCACCCTCGTCCCCGACCGCCGTGACATGGCCGTTTTTGGCAAGAAGCTTCTTTAACTCATGATACACCTCCGTGCCCATGCGCAGCCCCTCCCGGAAACTTTCTGCCCCGGCAGGCATGATCATGAATTCCTGGAAATCAAGGTCATTTTTCGCGTGCACCCCGCCGTTGACAATGTTCATCATCGGAACCGGGAGACGCTTTGCGTTCTCTCCGCCAAGATATCGGTAAAGCGGCTGTTTTCTGGCGGCAGATGCGGCGCAGGCGCTCGCTAAGGATGCCGCGAGTATGGCGTTTGCCCCCAGTTTTTCTTTTTTATCTGTCCCGTCCGCGCCGCAAAGTTTTTTGTCGATCTCCGACTCTGAACACGGCTCCATGCCTTTGAGCACTCCCGCCAATTCGTTATTCACGTGGGAGACGGCGCGCTGCACACCCTTTCCCTGATAACGGCGTTCCTCCCCGTCGCGCAGTTCCAGAGCCTCATACTCCCCGGTTGACGCGCCCGACGGCACTGCCGCCCTCCCGGTGGTTCCGTCCGCCAAAACAACCTCCGCCTCAACGGTTGGGTTTCCCCTTGAATCAAGAATCTCCCTTGCCAGAACCTTATCGATCCACATTTCCTTACCTTCCATAAACAAAACTCCTTTCTAAACTTCCAATGGGGCACCAAAGAAATCACCGTTTCCCCAGAACCTTTGGCAACCTGCACACACATCTGCAAAAAATCTGCCGCTTTGCGGTGCAAATCCGCTCCAAAGCAGTTTAAAGCGCCCGAAAGCGCAAAATAAAAACAAAGCTTCCCCCTTAGTATTGCATTATTTTTGTAAATTATGCTATACTATTGCCAAGGCCTTGGATGCTTTATCCTGCCTGCAGAATCCGATTTTGGAGCTGTTGCCGCACGGTCTTGGCATATGGCCGGCGGACGGATCGTGTTCTGCGCGGGAACAGCCGATTATTTATGGAAGGAAAAGTGAGAAAAGTATGAGCGAACAATTTGAAAAACTGCGGCCGCATCTGGAACGCCAGATGGCGCTTGAAAACGCGTTGATCCTATACAGCTGGGACAACGAGACACTTGCCCCGAAGGAAGCGATGGACAACACCGCAAAAGTCATCGGTATCCTGTCCGCCGAATCGTATCAGGCACTTGTCAACGATGAGGTGCGGGAACTGCTGCGCGCATTAAAAGAGCCAAAGGAATTTGACAGCCTGAGCAGCCTGGAGCAATGCATCGTGAAAAAATTGACCAAGAGCTTTGACCGGCTTGAAAAAATTCCGGCGGACGAATACCGCGCATACAGCGAGCTGACCGCAAAGGCTGGACAGATCTGGTCTAACGCCAAGGAAAGCAACGATTTTGCCGCATTTGCGCCGACCTTAAAGGAAATCGTCACTTACCAGAAAAAATTCGCCAGCTACACAAAAAAGCCGGACATGAGCCTGTATGATGCAATGCTTGATGAAAATGAGGAAGGCATCCTCACAAGGGAACTTGATGTATTTTTCGGAAAAATCAAGGAAGAGGTCGTCCCTCTGTTAAAAAAAGTGGTCGCACAGAACGACGGGGTGGACAAGCAGTACAACATCCGCAATTACCCGGTGGAAAAACAGCGTGAATTCTGCCGCTTCCTTGCAGAGTACATCGGTTTTGATTTTAACCGCGGTGTGATGGCGGAGAGCGCACACCCATTCACCACCAACCTGCACAACCATGACGTGCGGATCACAAACCATTTCCACGAGGATAATCTGGAGAGTGCCATGTTCTCCGTCATCCACGAGGGCGGACACGCGCTCTACGAGATGGGGGTTGACGACGCACTCACCTTAACACCGGTGGGCGGCGGAACCTCAATGGGGGTCCACGAATCCCAGTCGCGCTTTTACGAAAATGTGCTGGGACGCAGCGAAGCGTTCTGGAAACCGCTGTTTGACAAACTAAAGGACACCTATCCGGATACCCTTGCCGATGTGGATCTCACCCAGTTTATCCGCGGCATCAACAAGGCAGAGCCCGGTCCTGTCCGCACCGAGGCGGATGAGCTGACCTACCCGCTGCATATCATTATCCGCTATGAGATTGAAAAAATGCTGATGGAAGATCTGATCTCGGTTGAGGAACTGCCGCGCGTATGGAATGAAAAATACAAAGAATATCTTGGCGTGACCCCGAAAAATGACGCAGAAGGAGTTTTGCAGGATGTGCACTGGTCAGGCGGCGCGTTCGGATATTTTCCGTCCTACGCGATCGGGAATGCCGTAGCGGCGCAGATCTATGCCTATATGCACAACGAGGTGAATGTGAAGGAATGCCTGGAAAACGGCAATCTCATGCCGATCCGCGAATATCTGCGCGAGCATATCCACAGCTTTGGCTCCACGAAAAATATGAACGAGCTGCTCGTCGCCATGACCGGTGAGCCGCTGAACGCGGAATACTACACGAAATATCTGACGGAAAAATATACGAAGCTGTATCTTTCGTAATGTAGGATTCCATTGGCGAAGGAAGGGGAAGCCCGGCCAAAACCCTTCCCGCCGATCGTGGCATTTGCGGAAATTCTAATCTTCCCGGCAAAAAAGCTGCCCCGTGGTGTGCTCCCCAAAAAGCGGCAAGTCTCTGTTACCGAGCTTGTCCGCTAAAAAGGAGCTGCCACCGGGACAGCCTTCTTCCTGCCGCATATTGTGTTTTACTTTTCTTCGAGTTCCGAGGTACAGTGCGGGCATCTTGTCGCCTTGATGTCGATTGTGGACATACAGTGTGGGCATTTCTTCGTGGTCGGTGCCGCCGGAGCCTCCTCCTTTTTTAAATTGTTCATCCCTTTTACGATCAGGAACACAACAAACGCCATGATGATGAAATTAAGCACACCGGATAGGAAGGTGCCGAAATTGATCGTCGCAACGCCTGCTTCCTGTGCCATCGCCAATGTCTCATACTTTTTCCCGTCCAGCGCGATAAACCAGTTTGAGAAGTCGAGCTTCCCCGTAAACAGGCTTAAAAACGGCATGATAATGTCATTGACGAGGGAGTTCACAATCGAGTTGAATGCCCCGCCGATGATAACGCCGACCGCCAGATCCATCATGTTCCCCCGCAGGGCAAACTTTTTGAATTCTTTTAGCATTTTTCCTGTCTCCTTTTTTCGTTCCGCATCCCCCCAAACACCAATCCACGGCAGTGAAAGGCATGCCCGCCCCGCTCCCATGATGTTCACGGGGCGCTGTAGGGGCAGATGCTGTTTTTCGCAAACCTATTATAATGATTTTCCGGAAAAAATGCAAGTTGAACTTGCATATTCGCCGAAAACACGATAAACTAGCAGAAGACGACACAAAAAACATGAAAAGAGGGAATGACTATGAAGCTTTGGGGCGGACGTTTCACGAAGGAGACCGATGCGCTCGTGCATAATTTCAACGCATCCATCTCCTATGACCAGAAATTTTACCGTCAGGATATCAAGGGCAGCATTGCCCATGTATTGATGTTAGAAAAACAGGGGATTCTGACCGAAAAAGAGCGGGAAGATATTGTAAACGGATTGGACGGCATTTTGGGGGATCTCGATGCCAATCTCCTTCTGATCGACGGCTCGCAGGAAGACATCCACAGCTTTGTGGAGGCAAATCTGATCGAGCGCATCGGGGAGACCGGAAAGAAGCTGCATACCGGGCGCAGCCGCAACGACCAGGTGGCGCTGGATATGAAATTATATGTGCGCGACGAGACCGTTCTGGTCAACCAGCTCCTGAAAACGCTCTTAAATGAGCTGTACCAGTTGATGTGCAAACATACGGACACCTTCATGCCAGGGTTCACGCATCTGCAGAAAGCACAGCCGGTGACCCTTGCCCACCATTTGGGTGCGTACTTTGAAATGTTTAAGCGCGACCGCGGCCGCCTCTGTGACATTTATGCGCGCATGAACCAATGCCCGCTCGGGGCAGGAGCCCTTGCAGGGACTACCTACCCGCTCGACCGGGACTACACTGCGGCACTGCTTGATTTTGACGGTCCGACTTTCAACAGCATGGATTCCGTGTCCGACCGCGACTACATCATCGAACTGCTCTCGGCGCTCTCTACGGTCATGATGCATTTAAGCCGTTTCTGCGAAGAAATCATTATATGGAATACAAACGAGTACCGTTTTGTCGAACTCGACGATGCGTATTCTACGGGGAGCAGCATTATGCCCCAGAAAAAAAACCCGGATATCGCCGAACTCATCCGCGGCAAGACCGGGCGCGTCTACGGCGCGCTGATCTCGATCCTGACGACAATGAAGGGACTTCCGCTCGCCTACAACAAAGATATGCAGGAGGACAAGGAACTCACCTTTGACGCAATAGATACTGTGAAGGGCTGCATTGCACTTTTTACGGGCATGCTCTCGACCATGCGCTTTTGCAGGGACACGATGGAAGCAAGCGCAAAAAATGGCTTTACGAATGCAACCGACGCAGCAGATTACCTTGTGAACCATGGCGTTGCGTTCCGCGATGCACATGGGGTTATCGGGCAGCTTGTTCTCATCTGTATCGAGAAAAATTGTTCTCTTGACGCACTTCCTCTTGACGAGTACAAAAAAATCTGCCCTGTTTTTGAGGCAGATATCTATGACGCGATCAGCATGAGAACTTGTGTGGAAAAACGCAATACCATCGGCGCGCCGGGTATCCAGGCGATGGAGGCTGTGCTGAAGGCGTGCGGGGAATACTTGGGCGCACAAAACCTCTTAGATGCCATCCACAAAGAGGACTGCCGGAAAAAATAAAACATCCGGGTAACCTTATTTTGCATTTGCTAATTATCATTACAGGCTCCAAGATCCATTCTGCCGTTCCATATATCCGGCAGGCCTGCTCCTGAAACAGGGTGCCGGCCTGCCGTTTTCCCATTCTTGCAACTGATATCCGGAAAATTGTCGGTTCCCTTCTCTCCCCGCATATACCCAAGCTTCTTTCCAGTCAAACTTTATTTTTGTTCCCCGTCCGTCCCATACCGGACTTGAAAAAAATCTTCCAGACCGCTCCTCTCTCACACTTCATCCGCCGGAATCGAATTCAGCTTCTGTATCGTCCTCTGCAGAGCGTCCCTCGAATTTTTCCAAGGGTCATTCACATGCGTATGGTCAAACTTATCCACAAACCATTCCAGGTCATCCCGCACACGCTTTAAATTCTCGAGATATACGTTATTTAAAACGGAGAGAAATTCCTCGCACATCTTTCCGGAAAGGCGACTGTTTGCCATCTCATAAAGCAGCGCGTAATGACGGTTGCAAAACCCCTTGCACGCTGCAAATTTCCTGCGGAACGCCTCGTCCGTATCATACAGGTAAAAAACGGTGACCAGATAACGCTCAAAGGTGTTCGCCATGCGGTTGCAGATATAGCAGGATGCATCCAGCCCGTCCATGTAGGCTTTCACCCCGGAGGTTTCGCGCTTGCGGAAAAATCCACCTGCGGCGCGCCCCCCTTTTGCAAGTTTTTCCGCGTTCTTTATCACCTGCTCCGTATGCGTCTGCAGGATCAGCGCAAGCCCGAGGCGGTTCTGGTTTTGGTACAGGAGCTTCACATGCTTATCGCAAAAGCCCACCCGGTTCGTCTCCATACGGATATCATCCTCCATGTAAGACGGACCCATTGTAAAATCAACCGCCGCATTCTGCAAGGAGCGGTACATCTCACAAACCGGGCATTCACAATCCTTGTCAAACTCGTCGTTTACCGGGATCGTATATAGCTGTTCCTTCATCCCTCTCCCCTCTTAGTGCCCTTCCGATGTCAGTTTCTCCTTCAGTTCCATCGACTTTTGCTTGATGCGGTCATTTGCGTTCTTGGAAACGAGCACCCTCGCTACCCAGCGCTTCGCGTCGTCCATATGCCCCGTCCTGCGCGCCAGTTCCGCCACAAGATAGCATACGGTATTCTCATCCATACCGCACATCGGGAACGCTTCTTTCGGGAATGCCTCCAGAAAACCATTGTACGCGTTCTCAAGGAACTCGCGCTCCTCCGCCTCAAGCGCCTCTTTCTGCTTCTTATAATCCGGCAGGTTCTCCGAGAGGCTTTCCGCTTTTCCGCGCAGAACCCATGCCGTCTTTAAGCAGGTATACGCCTTTTCGCTCGCCTTCGCCCGCTTTACGACCGTGTTTGCCAACGCCAGCTTGTGTTTCGTGATGGCTTCATCGTAAGACACGATATCGGATTCCTGCTTCAGGCCCTTGAAATTCTGGGAAATGTTCTGTTTGATCAGTTTTGCTTGCGCTGTCGTCATATAATTAAAATAGCGGTTCAGTGCCGCATAACCGCAGATCGGGCAAGCAACCACATCATATTTGAGCGAATCCACCGACTGGTATTTCGGGCGCAGGTCGGAATCCGCTGCGACCAGCTTGATCTTTCCGGTACGGATCGTCTTTGCCTTAAATTCCTTATCGCACACCGGGCAGGTAAAATTCTTGTCAAAAAGCAAATCCGTCTCATTAATTTCCGGCTTATCCGGCGCTGCCTGAGCCTTTGCCTCCTTCTTCTCCTCGTTCTCATACACATCCATACCCGAAAGCTTCCCAAGCCCAAGGGAATCCAACCCTGAAAATAAATTATTCGCCATTTTATTCCTCTCCTATTTTAAGTTCCGCTTCCGCCCTTCCAGTCCCCTTTCCCGGCAGATGCTGTTTTAAGTTCCACTCCCACGGCCATCTCATTCTAATTCGGTTTATAACTGCTCTTGAGCGATACGATGCGGTTGAACACAAGCGCCCCGTCCGCCGAATCCTTATAATCCACACAGAAGAAACCATTCCTTAAAAACTGGAAGCTGTCGTACGCTTTTGCCTCCCCGATCACCGGTTCGACATAGCAGTTTTCCATAACAGCGACCGAGTTCGGATTTAAGTTCATGGAGCCGTCTTCTTCGTTATAAACACCTTTTTCCTCATCAATAAGGTTTTCATACAGGCGCGCGGTCACCTTCACTGCATGCGGCACGGATACCCAGTGGATCGTCCCCTTCACCTTGCGCCCGGCAAATCCCGAGCCGCTCTTGGTCTCCGGGTCGTATGTGCAGTGGACCTCGGTCACATTGCCCGCCCCATCTGTCACATAATCCGTGCAGGTCACGAAGTATGCATTCATCAGCCGCACTTCATTGCCCGGATAAAGACGGAAATATTTTTTTGGCGGATCGACCATGAAATCTTCCCGCTCGATGTAAAGCTCCCTGCTAAACGGTATCTGACGCGTCCCCATCGACTCATTCTCCGGGTTATTCCAGGCATCAAGGTACTCAACTTTTCCTTCGGGATAGTTCGTGATGACAAGCTTCACCGGATTAAGCACCGCCATCACCCGCGGCCGTTTCAACTTGAGATCCTCGCGGATACAATACTCAAGCATCCCGTAATCCGCCGAACTGTACGCTTTTGAAACGCCGCAAAGCTCCATGAACATGCGGATTGATTCCGGGGTATAGCCGCGCCGCCTGAGCGCGCTGATCGTCACTAGCCTCGGATCATCCCAGCCGTCCACGACCCCTTCCTCCACAAGCTTTTTGATGTAACGCTTGCCGGTCACCACATTCGTCAGGTACTGCTTTGCAAATTCTATCTGCTTCGGCGGGTTCTCATACTCCAGTTCGCGCACTACCCAGTCGTAAAGCGGCCTGTGATCCTCAAACTCAAGTGTACATACCGAGTGGGTTACACCCTCGATCGCGTCCTCGATCGGATGGGCAAAATCGTACATCGGGTAAATGCACCATTTATCCCCTGTCCTGTGGTGGTTCATATGCGCCACACGGTAGATCACCGGATCCCTCATGTTCATATTGGGCGATGCCATGTCGATCTTGGCCCGGAGCACTCTCTCCCCGTCCGCGAACTCACCGTTCTTCATGCGCTCAAACAAATCAAGATTTTCCTCCGTGCTCCGCCCGCGGTATGGGCTGTCCTTGCCTGGCTCCGTGAGCGTGCCCCGGTACTGCCGCATCTCATCCGCGCTCAAATCGCACACAAAGGCTTTCCCTTTTTTGATCAGCTTTACCGCACATTCATACATCTGGTCAAAATAATCCGACGCAAAAAACAGACGATCCTCAAAATCACCGCCAACCCACCGGACATCACGGACTATGGATTCCACAAATTCCGTTTTTTCCTTTGTCGGATTTGTATCGTCAAAACGCAGGTTGAATTTTCCCCCGTACTTTTTTGCAAGCCCGTAATTTAGAAGAATCGACTTGGCATGTCCGATGTGAAGATAACCGTTCGGCTCCGGAGGGAAACGCGTCACTACCTGTTTGCAGCGCCCCTCACTGATATCCTTGTCGATGATCATTTCAATGAAATTTTTGGAGACCGCTTCGTTTTCCGCTACCGCCCCGTTGCTCTCGTCCATTTCCATCATCCTCCACAAAACTATAATTATCTATATGATATCACAAGATTTTGATTTCGTAAAGTGAAAAGAAAAAAAAGACCCAAAGCTGTTTGCTTTAGGTCTTTTGCCCATATTTTGTCAAAAGAAAATATGGCAGCCGATCACCGTGTACGGAACTCCCTTTTTCTTACATTTTGCCTTTGAACTGCTGATACCCATGTTAAAATACAGGTAGGAACCATCAATCACCTTCTTGCCCTCAAGCGCTTCCTTCGCCGCCTCGATGCAGCCCTCCATCTGCTCCCTCTGCCATGCTTTATCGTAGTTGTCCGCTTTGTACATCTTTAAGACTTTTTCGTAATTGCTGCCCTTTGTCGTCCACTTCCCGTTCGACTTTACATATACCGGGCTGAACTGCCTGCCCCAGCGCTCACAGTCGTAGATGGCCTCCTTGATCGTGGTCACATGGTCAAATACATCACTCTCCACACGGTTCATGATGACGTTCGCCACCGCGATCTTGCCCTTCTTCTCCTGGTTTCCCGCCTCGCAATAGATGATGCACGCGAGATACATCAGTTCCTCCTGCGTGTACTCCGGGAGCTTGGCCTGCTCATTCTCAATCGTCGCGCTCAAAGAACTTGTGATCGAGCTTTCCAAGATGCTCATCAGGTTCGCCGTCTCTTCCGTGAGCGCCTCCTGCGCTTCCTCTATCCCTGCCGCGGCTCCGTCCGGCTCCGTGGTTTCCTCCTGGTTCCAGGCAGCCACCTCTTCCGGCGTAAAAGCGCCCTGCGCTTCCTCCGCATCTTTGTTCTCTTTCCCTTTTTCCGGTTCCGCGGTCCCGCTTCCCTGCGCTTCCCCTTCCAAGCCTCCCGCCTCGTTCTCCGGAACAGTTTCCTCCGACGCAGCCTGTGCGTCAGCTCCCGATGCAAGCACTGCCATCCCCTCTGACGCAAATAACGTACAGCAAACCAACCCCATCAAAACCAGCTTCTTGAACTTCATTGTGAAATCTCCTTTACATCCATTTTACAGATAATTACGAAATTATTATTTTTCGTAACAACTCGTTTCAATTCTGTAACAATTTCGTAATATATTATAGCAGAGATTTAACAATTGTCAAGGGTTTTTATTCCTGCACTTCTTTTCGGTACTGCGCAAGCAGCAGATCCACCATCCGCCCGTAACTCTGGACACCGTCCTCCTGATGGTTCGCCTTTAAGTACGCGTCATTGATCTTCTGCGCCGTGTTGCTGACCGGCTTATCCTTAAACTCGGCCCAGTATTCCGAGTTTGCGCGCAGGTCGCGCGACACCCCGTCAGAATAGTACGCCCGCGCCTCGTAATATAGATCCGCATCCTTCGCGTAGAGCGCATTCCCCGCAAGGATGAGCGCCTCCATCAGGCCGCTGTAGCGAAGTTCCGTACTCTTTGATGCCTGGCAGGCAAGATAGGAAATATAATTCGCCTCATCCTCGCGGATAAATCCTTTTAAATGCGCAAGCTCATGGCACATCGTTGAGCCGATGGAATAGTCCGGGATATCAATATTGACATTTGCCTCCATCGTAAACGGGCAGAAAATCCCTGTCAGCTCCGTCTGGGACATCACATGGGAAAAATAAATATGCTTTGGCTGCGGGCAGTAACCGCCGAAAATATCATACTGCCCTGCAAGCTCATGAAACGCCGCCACCGCCTCCTTCCCGAGCTGTTTTTTACTCACGGAGAGGGAGTACACACCGCGCTCATCCTCATAGCAGGCTAACTGTTCCCGCGCCGCACTTGTCTCCTTCGCAAGTTTAACAACCAGCCCGTATAGCTCCTCCTTTGTTGCCGGCTGCACCGTAAGCTCCAGATATGTCCCGACCGGATATCGGTAATAGTTGATGGAGCAGCCCATCACAAGCAGGAATACGACAACCGACACGATGCAGCCGACATTCAAGAATGCTTTCGCCAGCCGGAAACCGCGGTCCTCCTTGCGCCGGATCATGCGCACGGTAAAAAACACAAGCAAAAACAACGCCAAGGGCGGCAGTACCAAAATCCCGAGCTCCATCAGCGAGAACGGCAACAGCCCCGTGACATGCGCCATCACCCACGAAATCCCGACAAAAAGACCGCGCGCAAACACATGCTCCGCAATCTCTGAGGAACGGGATGCCGCAAACAGTGAAAGGAGCGCGGCCGGCAACAGCAAAAGTATCCAGATCCGTTTTAATTTCAAAAAACGCTTCATCGTATCCCTCCTGAATCGTAGTTTGGCCAAAGCCATGGATATCCTGCTTTTAGCGCATTCCTTCCGTCAGGCTCAAAAATTCATCCACACGGTCCGCATAGCTTTTTAAGCTCTTCTCAAAAAAGTCGGGTTTCGTCAAATCAATGCCCGCCATCGCCGCCGCATCCTCCACGCTGCATGTCGCCGTCGCCTTTAGGAGTGAGCGGTATTTCGGCAGGAATGCCGCCCCTTCCTCCCGGTACTGCGCGTACAGGCCGCGCGCGAACAATCCGCCGAACGCGTATGGGAAATTATAAAAATTAAGCCCGGAAAAATAATAATGCTGCTTGTTGATCCACATGCCCGGATGCAGAAATTCCGGGTCAAGCCCGTCCCCATAAGCTTCCTTCTGCGCGGCAAGCATCAATCCGTCCAGCTCGTCAGCAAATAAAAAGCCGTCCTCCTTCTTCTCAAATACTGCCGTCTCAAACAGATAGCGCGAATAAATGTCGCACATGATCTGCGTCACATCCTGGAGCTGGCTCTCGATCAGGCCGAGCCGCTCTTCCCCCTCTGCCGCCGCAATCGCCGCGTCCATCACTATGGTCTCGTTGAAATTTGATGCCGTCTCTGCAACCGGCATCGGGTAACCCGTATTGCCGATCCGGTTTTCAAAAATCTGCTGGTTATGGTAAGCGTGGCCGAGCTCATGCGCCAGCGTCACCACATCGCTCAGCGTCCCGTCGAAATTTGTCAGGATGCGGCTCTGGCGCACACAGTACAGATCCGCGCAAAACGCGCCGCCCTGCTTGCCCTTGCGCGGATAGAAATCAATCCACGCCTCGTCAAAGGCGCGCTCCACCATCGCGGCAAGATCCTCCGCAAAGCCGCCGAATATCCCAACCAGATAATCCTTTGCCTCCTGCGCTGTAAAGCGGCGGCTGCTGCCTCCCATCGGTGCAAAAAGATCGTACCACGGCAGCCCGTTTTTATGGCCGAGCAATTCTCCCTTGCGGCGCAGATACTGCCGGAACTTTGGAAAATACTCCCGCATCGCTGTGAACATCGCGTCAAGCGTTTCCCGTTTCATCCTTGACTGCCATAACGTTTCCTCAAGCGGCGACGCGTAGTGGCGCAGTTTTATCATGGTCAATGTCTGCTGTTTGATGTTGTTCAGGGAAAACGCCGCCGCGTCCCGGATCTTTGCGTAGCTTGCAAGCTCCGCCCCGTACGCTGCCCTGCGGACAGACGGATCCTTGTCGTAGGCAAGGTTGCGGATATCCGGGAGTGTCAGCTCCTTCCCGTCGTAATCCACTTTCAACATGGCGGTCAGATACGAGCGCTGTTTCTCCCACGCAGAGGCACCGGAAAGTTCCAGCTTTGCCACCGCCTCCTCCACTTCCTCGCTCAGGTTATGCGCCGCGCCCTCCTTCATGCGGCACAGGCGGTACGCATACTCTTTTAACAGCTCATCCGACGCGGTCACGCCCTCAAGGTCATCCACCTCCGCCACAAATTTTTCAAACGCGACAACAGCCCTTGTCCTCTCCTGCTGCAGTTTCCGGATCTTTTCGCAATAGTCCGCGGCCTGCTTATCGGCGCTGTTGGCATATTCCTGAAGGCTGCAGAAGGAATAAAGTTTGCCGGACAGTTCCGAGACGGCATCCGATGCCACCAGCAGGTTATGTATGCTCTGTGCCGGCTTCTCCCGGTCAAGTGCCCCCGCCGCTTTGTTGTACTCCGCAATCTTCTCCTCCAAACCGGCAAGATCAGCAAGAAATGCAGGATCCTCATAGCCGCTGTACAATTCTTTTAAAGACCATTCGCTGTTCATGATTTCCCTCCAATGTCATTATGTTTTATTTCGGTTTTGGACTTTCGGCACCGTTCCCAAAAATTGAGGCGAACCGGCGCTGGTACAATATCTGTCGATATTATACCATGAAACTGCAATGATGAAAAGTGCCGTCTGCTTTCATTTTCTTGGAAATATCTCTCTTTCCTCCAATTTTTTTGTATTTTTACGTTTCTGTTTGTTATTGCGGAAATAAATTTTCTTATCTCCGGAATATTCAGCCAACTTATTTTTTTCAAAAAGTGCTTGCATTTTTGTTTCTTGTGTGATATCATAATACCCGGACTTGCAAAAAGTTCGCTGATGTGGCTCAGTCGGTAGAGCGTCGCCTTGGTAAGGCGGAGGTCACGGGTTCGATTCCCGTCATCAGCTTTTTTGATGGGCGGAAACCATGTCTTTGAGTTTCCGCCTGTATTTTTTTAGGTTTTTTA
>ERZ808040.453-NODE-453-length-35900-cov-5.515116_pt1 | contig 35900 bp, 26 predicted proteins | sample MGYA00380191_ERZ808040 | MGnify/ENA primary metagenome ERZ808040 (study PRJEB31490, sample SAMN06133395) | mouse gut metagenome | isolation source: J6 | host: mice | place: China: Chengdu | collected 2015-05 ...
CTGTGTCCGGTGTGGCGGGCCTTGGAGAACAGGAAGGGCAGCCTGCGTCCGATGGGGCGGGTTTCGGTGACGGGGAAAGTCTGTCCGGCAGGGATGGCAGAATGCTCTTCTGCATGGGGAAAGTATATTTATCCACAGGTGAGGATGTGTCGGAGATGGTGGCTGCGGAAGCGGCAGGGGCAGAGTACGACTCTCCTTACATCGGTGAAATAGATTCCACGGTAAACGAAGCTGACGTGCCAGGACAGGAGCTGCAGTCCAATTTTGGGTATATGGGTTCCGAGGTGATTTTCAATGGCAGCGGCATAGCGGTTGACATGGATGGGCGATGGATACAATTTTATCCGATAGGCGACGATGTGCCTGACTCCACCGTATTTGAAAATCTGGTCACCCGGCTGGAGGTCAGCATTGTTTATGCAAATGGCAGCTTTTCCTTTACCATACCGGAAAGCGGCAGCCACTGGCATATTTTGATCAACGGCAGAGCAGAGGCGGAGAAATTCGGCGGAATGAGCAGCCATTTCCTGCAGGAGCTGTCGGAGAGCAACACCTGGAAAGGTGGGGAGACGTACTCGTTCCCTGTGGATGCGGAAGCCTTGAAGGAGCTGTATATGGAAGTCAGTATCGGTGAAGAATCTACAGTGATCGACCTGATGGAATACCTTCCCGAAAACACAATTGCGGCGTGAACAGTATCCCGACCGAACTTTCCGCTCTGTGACCATCAGCTTTGTCACGCAGAAGACATGTGAAACGCAAAAAAGCAACCAAACCGCCGGTTGAGTACCCCGCCCAACCGGCAGTTTGTTGCAAAGAAAGCGAATATAGTGTACAGTATTGCCAAACCAAAGCTGCAGCACACACTATAACAGAAAGGAGCGTCTGTGATTCAGACGTGCGGGAAGGGAAATGAACCAGACAGAGATAGGAATGTTTATTGCAAAATGCCGGAAGGAAAAGGAATTGACCCAGACCCAGCTGGCGGAGAGGCTGAACATTACGGACAGGGCCGTCTCCAAGTGGGAGACAGGCAAAAGCCTGCCGGATTCTTCCATTATGCTGGAGCTGTGCGGCATATTGGGTATTACGGTCAACGAATTGTTAAGCGGGGAGAAAGTGGATATGGAAAATGCGGAAAGTTATCAGAAGAAAGCCGACGAGAATTTAATAGAACTGAAAAAGAGGAATGAAAATAATCTCACGAAAAATATGGTAGCTGCCATTATTCTGTCAGCGTCCTTCCTGATAGGGATGGCCGTTTGCGCCATATGTGACATTGCCGTCTCCGGATCTCTCACATGGTCACTGATCCCTATCAGTTCCATAATCTTTGCGTGGGTGATCTCCTTCCCCGTCACAGTGCTGGGGAAAAAGGGGATCGTGGGAAGCCTGGTGTCTCTGAGCATATTTATTTTTTTGTATCTGTATATATTGAGCAAATTGGTCAATGCCAGGGCAGTGTTTTCCGTCGGCTCAGCCATGTCCGTTATTTCCATCGTGTATCTGTGGATGATATTCGCGGTGTTCCATCGGCTGCGCACAAGGAAACTGAGAGCTTTGGGGATTATCTTCCTGCTGTCAGTTCCCTTCCTGCTTGCGGCCAACACCATATTGTCCAGGATGATCGGAGAGCCTGTGGTTGATATATGGGATATCCTGTCCGTGTTTATCCTGCTGATTGCCGCCTTTACCGTTTTTGTCTGCGATTATGCAAAGAGGATGGAAGCCGGCCGCTGACAAAAGGCTTGTACAAAAGTAATGGTTACGGATGCGTATTTTTCTTTTTCTTTGTTTGTCAAATGAACCAGGATATGGTAAAATAAAACGATGTATGCAATGAGTGGGACTGGAGTGTACAGTAAATCGCTCTAATCCTCTATTTTGAAAATTTGCGGATGGATCGTTTCATTTATTATAACCAAGGAGGTCACAAAATGGCACAGAGAACAGATATCCATAAAGTATTGATCATAGGTTCGGGCCCCATTATCATCGGCCAGGCCTGCGAGTTCGACTATTCCGGCACACAGGCGTGTAAAGCCCTGAAAAAGCTGGGATACGAGATCATACTGGTGAATTCCAATCCCGCCACCATCATGACAGACCCGGAGATGGCGGATGTTACTTATATCGAGCCGCTGAATAAGGAGAGGCTGGAGCAGATCATAGCAAAAGAGCGTCCCGACGCCCTGCTTCCCAATCTGGGCGGGCAGTCCGGCCTGAATCTCTGTGCGGAGCTGGCAAATGCGGGCATTCTGGACAAATATGATGTGAAGGTCATCGGTGTACAGGTGGATGCCATTGAGCGGGGCGAGGACAGGATCGAGTTTAAGAAAGCCATGAATGAACTGGGCATTGAAATGGCCCGCAGCGAGGTGGCATACACGGTAGAAGAGGCCCTTGAAATTGCGGACGGCCTTGGCTATCCTGTGGTGTTGCGTCCCGCTTACACCATGGGCGGCGCAGGGGGCGGCCTGGTATATAATAAGGAAGAATTGAGAACGGTCTGCGCCAGAGGACTGCAGGCCAGCCTGGTGGGACAGGTCCTGGTGGAAGAGTCCATCCTGGGTTGGGAGGAACTGGAGCTGGAAGTGGTACGGGATGCGGAGGGCAATATGATCACGGTCTGCTTTATCGAGAACATTGACCCTCTCGGAGTGCATACCGGAGACTCCTTCTGCGCGGCCCCCATGCTCACTATTTCCGAAGAACTGCAGAAAAGGCTTCAGGAGCAGGCTTACCGCATTGTGGAGTCTGTCCAGGTGATCGGCGGTACTAACGTGCAGTTTGCCCACGACCCTGTCAGCGACAGGATCATTGTCATAGAGATCAATCCCAGGACATCCCGTTCTTCCGCGTTGGCTTCCAAGGCCACAGGCTTCCCCATAGCCCTGGTCAGCGCCATGCTGGCGGCGGGGCTTACGCTTCATGACATTCCCTGCGGTAAGTATGGTACATTGGATAAATATGTGCCGGGCGGCGACTATGTGGTGATCAAATTTGCCCGCTGGGCCTTTGAAAAATTTAAGGGCGTGGAAGATAAGCTGGGCACACAGATGCGTGCCGTGGGCGAAGTCATGAGCATAGGTAAAAATTATAAAGAAGCTTTCCAGAAAGCCATCCGCTCCCTTGAGACGGGGCGCTACGGCCTGGGGCAGATTTCGAAGCTTGAGGAGAAGACGAAGGAGCAGCTTCTTCAGATGCTCAATACTCCCTCCAGCGAACGTCACTTTGCCATGTACGAGGCCCTGAAGAAAGGCGCCACGGTGGAGGAGATTCATGAGATTACCCATGTAAAGGCATGGTTCATTGAACAGATGAAGGAGCTGGCGCAGGAGGAGCAGGAGCTTCTTGCCTGCAGGGCCGGGGATTGTGCAGGGGAGCCGGCCATGGAGTCAACGGCTGACAGTGCGTCATCCCAAAGCGTGGACAAAGATGGCTGTGGAGCAACCGGCGGCGTGAAAGCAGGAGGCCAAGGCGCCTTCCGGCCGGCAGAAATTACCGACCAACAGCTTATTCGTGCCAAGAAGGACGGGTTCTCGGACAAGTACCTGAGTATCCTGTTAAATATCCCCGAGCAGGAGATCCGGGAACGCCGTATCGGCCTGGGCGTGGAGGAGGCCTGGGAAGGCGTCCATGTCAGCGGCACTCCTGACAGAGCATATTATTTTTCCACTTATAACGGAGAGGACAAAAATCCTATCCGCAGCGACAGGCCGAAGGTGATGATCCTGGGTGGGGGCCCCAACCGTATCGGCCAGGGAATCGAGTTCGACTACTGCTGTGTGCATGCTTCCATGGCATTGAAAAAGCTGGGTTTTGAGACCATTATCGTAAACTGTAACCCGGAGACGGTTTCCACGGATTATGATACCTCCGACAAACTCTATTTTGAACCTCTGACCCTGGAAGACGTATTGAGTATTTATAAAAAAGAGCAGCCGGTGGGTGTTATTGCCCAGTTCGGCGGACAGACGCCTTTGAACCTGGCGGCGGATCTGGAGAAAAACGGCGTGCGTATTTTAGGCACTTCACCTTCTGTCATCGACCTGGCGGAGGACAGGGACCAATTCCGCGCCATGATGGATAAGCTGGAAATCCCCATGCCCGAATCCGGTATGGCCACCACCGTGGAGGAGGCCCTGGGTATTGCCCATGAGATCGGCTATCCTGTGATGGTGCGCCCTTCCTATGTATTGGGCGGCCGTGGAATGGAAGTAGTGTACACGGATGAAAGCCTTACCGATTATATGCGTGCGGCAGTGGGTGTGACCCCTGACAGGCCCATTCTCATAGACCGTTTCCTGAACCATGCCACAGAGTGCGAGGCGGATGCCATCAGCGACGGGACCCACGCTTTTGTGCCTGCAGTGATGGAACATGTGGAGCTTGCGGGGGTTCACTCGGGAGACTCCGCCTGTGTCATCCCCTCCAGGCATATTTCAGAGGAAAATGTGGCTACCATAAAGGAATATACGAGAAAGATCGCGGAGGAAATGCATGTCCAGGGCCTGATGAACATGCAGTATGCCATCGAGAACGGCAAGGTGTATGTGCTGGAGGCAAATCCCAGGGCATCCCGCACCGTGCCCCTGGTTTCCAAGGTCTGCAATATCCGTATGGTACCCCTGGCGACGGAAATCATCACGGCGGACATTACGGGAAGACCTTCCCCTGTGCCAGCATTGAAGGAGCAGGATATCCCTTATTATGGCGTGAAGGAAGCGGTATTTCCCTTCAATATGTTCCAGGAGGTAGATCCTGTCCTGGGGCCGGAAATGCGCTCTACCGGGGAGGTGCTGGGACTTTCGGCTTCCGTGGGAGAGGCTTTCTTCAAGGCCCAGGAGGCTACCCAGACCAGGCTTCCCTTAAGCGGTACGGTGCTAATCAGTGTAAACCGCAAGGATAAGGCGGAGGTAGTGGAGGTAGGCAAAGCCTTTAAGGAAGCAGGTTTTAAGATCGTTGCCACCGGCAATACCTGTGCGCTGCTGAAGGAAGCGGGCGTGGAGGCCCAGCTGGTAAAGAAACTTTACGAGGGCAGGCCCAATGTGCTCGACCTGATCACCAACGGGGATATTGACCTGATTATCAATTCCCCCATCGGCAATGACAGCGTCCATGACGACAGTTACCTGAGAAAGGCGGCAATCAAGGCAAAAGTTCCCTACATGACTACCATTGCCGCTGCCCGCGCCACGGCGGAAGGTATCCTTTATGTGCAGAAGGCCGGAAACGGGGAAGTGCATTCCCTGCAGGCGCTTCATGGGCAGATCAGGGATAAGGCCTGAAGATTATTTTCAGCAGCAAACGGATGTGCAGTAACCACATGGCGTAAATGATAGAGTAGTCATTGGCCGGATGCCAGGGCCGGTACTGGGAGGTGGATATGGGCGTTCGCAGCATAGGATACGACAACGAAATGTTAGACGGGGTATTGTGCTGTTTTATGAGGACAATCCTGCGTCTGCAGGAGACAGGGGTGGAAAGGCTTCCGGTGGAGAACTGCCTGCCGGAACCGCTGAAATCCTATATGGAGATTGCCATGAGACTTCTCATAGGCGGGATACCTCCGGAGACTTCACGGATTATCCTGGAGTCGGAGTATGATACCCTGTTGTATGGCGGGAATGCAGATATCAGGACGGTGATGTGCCTGCAGATGATAAAAGAGCTGTCTTTCCATATCCGCTTCGACGAGGATTGTTACCAGTATTTGCTGGATACAGATAATCTCTGGGGAAATACGGCTCTGGAGTATGCATCAAGGACCTTTTACCCGAAGCTCCCAGCGGAGGTCCGGGAGAAGTATGGCATTGATGACCTGATTAGATATATTCCCCGGGAAATGTTGCGGCTGGAGGATTATTGAGGGGGGCCCCAAGGAGATTGAAATGCACTGCCCAAGAAGTAAATAGATTGAAACTATCACATTACGCAGAAAGTCGTCCTTGAAAATAGGGCGGCTTTTTGCATAGGACTCTGGTGGCATATCCTCCAGAGCCGCCCCGTAAGAGCGTATTTTCTTTTTTACGTCTAATGTCAAAAGAATTTTTCATGATAACATACCTCCTCCCTTGCTGTTTCTAGACAATAGCATAGAATAAGACTGTTTGCATAGTTGGCATGAGCTTTATGCTTTGAAATTCTTTTCCATTGTGGTATGCTATACATAGTTAAAACATTAGGAGAGGGTAATATGCTAATGGTTTTTTCAATACTTAAAATTCCACAAAAGAGTTTTTTGTGAGTTTTAGCTGTGGTTGATGTAGCAAATGTTCTTGACGATTTTTCAATCAGTGCGTATCTAAAAGATTATGACACTCCCATTATAATTGAGTTTGAGTGGCAGATATCAAAACAGCTAAATGGAAGGATTGAGTTAAGTGGAGAATTGAAAATTGATATTGTTAATAGTTAATTTGAACAGCCCCCTTTTTATGCCCGGCGGCATCCTTGCTGATACCTCTAATCGGAGTTATAATATAACTGTAATGTGATAGGAAAGGACAAATGGCAAGGCAAAAACAGAGGGTATCAGCAGATTTTACCCCATACCTATACGGCCCGGCGCTGGAAAATGGGCGGCTATATCCGGCTCTCCCGTGAGGATTTACAGAAAATCAACCGTGGACTTGATGACAGCAACAGCGTAAAAAACAGCGCGACATACTCAATGATTTTCACTTCAACCATGGGGAAGAATTTGAAAGCTACACCGAGTACGTTGATGGCGGCCACACGGGAACCGATACGGAGCGCGAAAGTTTCCAGCGGCTTTTAGGGGATGTGATGAACGATAACTATTGCTATCAGACCTCAATATCTATTACGCCTGCTCCATGCACTCTATCAAGCACAACCGCTTGGAGGCCGCCGTTCTGTTCGCTATCCAGTATCAAGTGAACACCGCTGTTTCCTACTGGGAATTGATTGACCGTATCAATTCGGCCCCGCTGAAAAAAAGTCAATCCCACTGCCTTAACGACCAAACGATCCGAACTTTCTTCCTTTTTTCGGGCCGATTTCGTGTCATGGGTAGTGCCGTTGTAGCGGACACGCTTTTACATTATATGAACTGCAGCACGACAGATGTAAACAGGGAAACGATACTGGATAATTTCAACCAGGTAATGTTGTGCTAGTGTACTGACCTGATTACTTTCAGCTAAATAGCGTAGAATGAATTTTCAGCCTGCAAGGCAGATTTCCGACGGCGTAGTGGTGGCTACGTCTAGGAAATCTAACGCTGCAGATGGAAATTCAGGCAAGATATTTAGCGAAATGTAATACGGTCAGTACACTAGATGTTATTTGATGCCAAAATTGTATCAGTGAAAAGCTTTCCGTATATAATTGATTCCTTTCCAAAACCCTAATGTTTTCCTACGCAAATCTTAAAATTTTCATAACGCCACAGAAAAATTTATAATATCATGTGAAAACTAATTGTTTTACAAAAAAGTTTACACTTTTTTTAGGATTATATTTTTAGGAGTTTATTCCTTTCCCCTGAGAATATGGTATAATATCCGCAAAGGGCAGAGTCAAGCGGGCGAATAAGCAGCTGCCGAGCTTGCTCGAGTAGATGCTTATCTGCCCGTTTGACGAGCGAAGCGAACCCGAAAAACCTTTGGTTTTTCGGGGGACTGCCCGCAGAATGGGGGGCTGCCCGTAGAACCGGGAGGCTGCCCGTAGAATGGGGAAGCTGCCGGTAGAACCGGGAGGCTGCCCGCAGAATCGGTAGAATCGGATTATAGAAAGTCAGGTAATTGGCATGAAATTTAAGACTCGATTATATATTACATTCACTACAATAGTAATGCTTCCCATGGTATTGACGGCGCTGGCTTTCTTTGGCATCGGCATGTACCTTATGAACGTACAGAAAGGCCTTCCCTTTGCCAAGTTCGAGTATTTGGACGTCACAGAAAATATGCAGGAAATAGCGGAGAATACGGATGAAGCATACTTTGTCCTGCGCAGGCAGGCAGAGCAGGATCCTTCGAAACTTGCGGACATGGATTTCCTTGCGGACGTCAGTTCCAATATTGCCAGAAGAACTACTTATATCATTGTCCGGAAAGGGGCAGAGCTGTTTTATACGGATAATGAGGAGGCTGCCAAGGTGATTTTTTCCGAATTGCCGGAATATGGGGACAGTGCGTTATCGGAAAATGCGGCAATTTATTTTGATGAACTGAATAAGTTTGTGAAACAGGTGAATTTCCTTTTTCCGGACGGCAGTGAAGGCAGCGCCTTTGTGGTGACAAAGGCCAATGCATTGATTTCAAAGCATTTACTGGTGGATATGTTTGTTGCAATTCTTGCCATTCTAGTGTTTACCAGCCTGATGCTGACACGATGGATCCACAGGAGTGTCTTTTGCCCCATCAATGAATTGAATATTGCCATGCGTAACATTAAGGAGGGAAATTTTGAGTATACGTTGCAGGTGGATGCAAAAGGTGAAATCGGTGACTTATACCGGGATTACGAGGACATGCGGCTCAGGCTGAAGGAGTCTACGGAGGAGAAGCAGGAACATGAGAAACAGAACCGTGAGTTGATCAGCAATATTTCCCATGACCTGAAAACGCCCATCACGGCTATTAAAGGTTATGTGGAAGGCATTATGGACGGTGTGGCGGATACTCCGGAGAAGATAGACAAATATATCAGGACCATCTATAACAAGGCAAATGACATGGACAGGCTGATCAATGAACTGACTGTTTATTCAGGGATTGACAATAACCGTATTCCATATAATTTCCACCGGATAAATGTGGCGGACTATTTTGGGGATTGCCTGGAAGAGGTGGGCATGGATTTGGAGCAAAAGGGGATTGAGCTGAATTATTCCAATTATATACAGCCTGACACCATTGTCATTGCGGATCCCGAGCAGATGAAGAAGGTCATTAATAATATCATAAGCAATAGTGTAAAATATATGAATAAACCTAAGGGAGCCATTGACATCCGCATTTTGGATGAAGCGGACTCCATACGCATTGAGATTGAGGATAACGGAAAAGGGATTGCGCAGAAAGATTTAAGCAAGATATTTGAAAGGTTTTACCGTACCGATGCTTCCCGGAATTCTGCCCAGGGAGGCAGCGGCATCGGACTTTCCATTGTGAAGAAGATTATTGAGGATCATGGGGGATATATCTGGGCAACCAGTAAGGAGGGGGAAGGGACCTGTATGCATTTTGTGTTAAGAAAATATATGGAACTGCAGAACGAAGACTGATGAAGGGAATGGAGAGAGAAAATGAGCAAGATATTAATTATTGAGGACGAGGTTGCCATAGCAGATTTGGAGAGGGATTACCTGGAGCTGTCCGATTTTGAGGTGGATATTTCCAACAGCGGTGACGAAGGACTTGCCACGGCGATTACAGGGGGATATGACCTGGTTATTTTGGATCTCATGCTGCCGGGAATGGATGGCTTTGAGGTGTGCCGCAAGATCCGGGAAGAGAAAAATATCCCTATCCTGATGGTTTCCGCCAAAAAAGATGATATAGACAAGATCCGGGGACTGGGATTGGGCGCTGACGATTATATGACAAAGCCTTTCAGTCCCAGTGAACTGGTAGCCAGGGTGAAAGCACATATGGCGCGATATGAGAGGCTGGTAGGGACAAACCAGAAACAACAGAATGATATTGTGGAAATTCGGGGTATCCGTATAGACAAGACGGCCCGTAGAGTTTATGTGGACGGTGTGGAGAAGACTTTTACCACCAAAGAATTTGACCTGCTGACATTTCTCGCGGAGAACCCAAACCATGTTTATACAAAGGAAGAGCTGTTCCGGGAAATTTGGGATATGGATTCCATCGGCGACATTGCAACGGTTACCGTACACATTAAGAAGATCCGTGAGAAAATAGAAGAGAATACCGCCAAACCCCAGTATATAGAGACAATCTGGGGTGTGGGGTATCGGTTTAAGGTATAAATGCGGGAAGAGGAACATGTTGTTTTTTAACGGAACAGTTCATCTGCGGCCTGCATCCGGTCGATGATATGTACGCCGAAGGGACAGCGGGATTCGCAGCCGCCGCACTTGATGCAGTCTGAGGCATGTGCGGACAGGCCATCATAATGGGCACGGACTGTGGGGGGCAGCGTATCCTGCATTTTTGCAAGGTCATATAGTTTATTCACCATGGCAATGTCAATGCCTGAGGGACAGGGCGCACAATGCCCGCAGTAAGTGCATTGTCCTACATAGGCATGGCGGGGTGCGCTTGCAAGGACGCTGGCATAATCCTTTTCTTCATCTGAAGCAGTTTCGTAAGCCACTGCCGCATCCACATGCCCCGGCGTGTCAAAACCAACCATGACACTGGCCACTGCAGGTCTGGTCAGGGCATAATGAAGGCACTGGACAGGGGTCAATGCCACGCCGAAGGGGGATGCTTCTGCAGAGAACAGCCTGCCGCCTGCATAACCTTTCATTACGGTAATCCCTATGCCGTTCTGTTCACATATCTGATACAGTTCAGCGCGTTCCGGTGCGATCCCGCCAACATTTTCAGCATATTCCTCTTTGAAGTATTCGTTTAGGTCCTCGCAGGGAGGCAGCATGTCAAAAGCCGGGTTAACGGAAAACAGAAGCATTTCCACTTCACCGCACTGTGCAGCCAGTTTTGCCACGTCAGGATTGTGCGTGCTCATCCCGATGTGACGGATGATCCCCTTTTGCTTCAGGCCCCTCACATATTCGATAAACTCTCCTTCCATGATCCGGTGGAACTCCGCCGTTTCGTCCACAAAATGGATCATGCCCAGGTCAATATAATCCGTGTGCAGGCGATCCAGAAGATCCTGGAAGGCTTCCTTTACCTTTTCCAGATCGCGGGTGCGGACATACTGGCCGTTCTGCCAGGTGGAGCCGATGTGCCCCTGTATGATCCAACGTTCCCGCCGGCCTTCCAGCGCGGCGCCGATATTAGAGCGTACATTTGGCTCGGACATCCAGCAGTCAAGGATATTGATCCCTGCCTGTGCACAGCAGTCAATAACCTCTTTTACTTCCGATGTGCTGTGCCGCTCCAGCCATTCGCCGCCGAGGCCGATTTCGCTGACTTTTAATCCCGTTTTGCCAAGTTCACGATAGTTCATAAATGAGTCCTCCTGTGTGGTGTTTTTTGCCAAGAGTTTTGATAGGTGGTGTTATGGATATTATACAATGAAAAGGCCTTAATTGATAGGGTATAAACAGAATAAACAGTGCGGAAACCTGTTTTCAAATTGTGTAGAATGAGATATAATACTAATACATGTTTTTTTCGTGCTTAAGCGAAAAACGAAAAGCTTTTTGCTGTAATACAATTTTGCGCAGGCAATGAATGGGGGTAATTATGCTATATTTAAAGGCCGACAAGCTGTCTGAGATCCAGGATGCGTTTAACCCGAATCCTCTGGAGGAGCCAGAGGAGATAAATTCATTTTATCAGGATGTAACGGAAGCAAGGACAGGGGATGCCTATTCCGGATTTGTGGAAAAAATGGAGCTTTTGTTGGAGGATTCCCATCATTCTCTGATACACAAGCTGTTTGTGGGCCATGCGGGTGTAGGGAAAACTACAGAGTTATACCGGTTGAAGCATGTGGCACAGGGGAAAGGCTTTTTGACATGTTTTGGTAGATGTGATATAGACCTTGACTCCGGCGATGTGGAATATACGGACGTACTTTTGTATATATTGGATCTGTTGGTCTTACAGGCCTGTGAGCAGGACTTGAAGATTAGCGATAGAATTGTAAAAAGTATTGAAAATTATTGGAATACGGATACGGAATTGAGCACAACCATTTCCATGCAGGCCGATTTGGAGCTTTCCGGCAGTGTCCAGGCGGAGGCCGGGATGAAGAAAATTGTCAAGCTTCTGGCCGGTGTACGTGCAATATTAAAAAACAGTGCAGAATCAAAGAAGATTGTCAGGACAAGAGTTGAGCCACGAAGCAGTGAACTGATTGCTCAGATCAGAGAGGTAATTGAAGAGATTCGGAATCAGCTCTCTGCTTCCGGCAGGCCGGATATTCCCTTTGTAATACTGGATGGACTGGATAAGATTCCATTGGAACAGGCAAGGAAGATTTTTATGGAAAACGGCTCCCGTTTCCAGGGTTTGCAGATACATTTGCTGGTCACATTCCCCATATCCTTATCATATACGCCTGAATATAAGGATATCCAGATATGGTTCCCAAATCCGGTAAAGCTGCCCATGATTAAATTGCGTGATTGGCAGAATGGGGCATATGCGGAGGAGTATATGGAGGGAATTGACACGCTGAAAAATATTGTCAGAAAGCGGGCGGATTTGTCGCTCTTTACCAAGGAAGCGTTGGATGAATTGATTTTATATACGGGAGGTTATCTGCGGGACCTGTTCAGGTGTATTTGCGATGCCGCACTGAGGGCAAGGCTTAGAAAGTCCTCGTGTATAGAGCTTTCCGATGCAAAAAAGGCATTGGAGGTTCTGGAATCCGACATTAACGGCAGGTATGGGGAAGAGCTGATTGGGAAAATGCAGGAGATATACCGCGGCGAAAAGTACGTGTCCTCATCGGAGGAAATTACCACATTATTACAGATAGGCGCAGTCCTTGAATATAATGGAACAAGGTGGTGCGACTTGCATCCGTTGGTGGAAAAATGGTTGATCCAAAACAGGAAGATAACCCGTTAAACATAGAAAATCGGTTGTGCCGTAAAATAGGGAGGTATATGCCATGGATAGGACTCTGGGCGGTAATGAAGAGCAGTTTCAAATGCTGTTGATGGCGCTGGGAGACATAAAAAGTGGCATATGCCTTTTTCAGTCACCGGAACAGTCCAAATGGGCCGCATTAATCCAAAAAAGCTTAAAGGATAAAAAAGTGTGCCTGCACAATATTGCGGATGACGAAGAAGGGACTGGAATGCCTCTTATCACCGATTTTAAAAGGTGGGCCTCGGAGTCCGGTGCGGATGTTGTGATTGTATATAATCTGCAGCTTTTAGGTTTGCGCTATGGAGACCGGGAGACCGTGGAACATCTGAATTTTATGCGTGACCAAATACAGGCTATCGGGAAATTATTTTTGCTTGGGGTTTCTCCCTACTTTGCCCTGTTGCTTTCACGCAATGCCAGGGACTTGTATTCCTGCATAAGGTATCATTTTAATTTTGCCGAACGCACAGCGGAAGATGGAATGATCGAGATAAGTAATTGCCGGGAATTAAGTGGGGATTACACATTGGAAATAGAAAAATATTGGGAGTATAAGAGCCGTGCTGAGGATAAAGTGGGAGAAGAACAGGTCCGTCTATATTTAGAGTGCATGGACTGTTGGAAGGATGTCCGAGGCAACCTTCCGCTTCAAGAAAAAGAAGATATCATGCAAATGGCAAGCCGGGTAGACCAATTTTGCATGGAGAAAGAATTGGGAATGCCTGAAGTGGTACAGATATGGATCCTGGCCGATACATGGTTGGAACTGGGAGAGAAGGAAAAGTGTTTAAGCTGGCTTAAGCTGGCAGAAGACAAAGTCAGGACTGCATTAGGGACAGGGCACAGGATTTATGCGGACGCATTGGTAAGGCTTGCGGATTATTATCAGCTGGCCAGCAATTATGAACAGTGTGAAAAGTATTATGACCAGGCTCTTCGTATTTATGAGGATCATAAAGTACCGTTAGACGAGAGATATCAGGATACCCTGATGAAACGGGCGGTTATGTACAGAAGAAGATACCAGTATGACCAGGCGCTTGCAATCTACGAAAAGATTTTACGGTATTATACCGGAAAGTATGGTTCCGGCTTTAGCGGGAATGCAACCTGCTTAAATAATATAGGCCGCGTTTATGAGGAGCTCGGCGATGCCTCAGGGGCGTTGGCTAAATTCCAAGAGGCGCTGGAACTGCTTTTGGCATCGGGAGAAAGGAATTATTTGCTGAGTGCGCTTTATAATAACATATCTGCCATATACCTCAATAATGGAGATCTGAAAAACGCATGGAAGTATATTAAGCTGGCGAAAAAAGAAACCGAGAGCCTTTATGGCCCGGATTCGGAGCATATGATACGAATATACAATTCTATGGCTGGTATCTGGATGGAAAGAGAACGCCTGGATAAAGCCATGGAATATTTGAAAAAGGCCATGGAGCTGATAAAAAGAACCCATTCCGGCGAAACAGAGCAGGCGGCAGTTGTTTTGAATAATATGGCAAACGCCCTGATCCAGGGGAATAGTCCATTACAAGCTATTCCACTTTTCCGGCGGGCGTTGGAGCTGCGGTTAAAAATTAATGGGGAAAGAGATCAGTTGACAGCCGACATTTATGAGGGGTTGAGCCTCGCCTTTTATGGTATTGGAGATAGTAAACAGTACAGAGAATACAGCAACAAAGCGCTGGATATCTATAGAGAACTGCACAGGGAAACGCCCCCAAGGTGAGAAAATTGTTCTCCACTCAAGTACTGCTTGCATATCAAATATGATAAAGCAATTTTGACAATATAATGTTCAGGGCAATTCAAGCGATGCTTTATTGAACAGGCGGCAGTAAGATGTTTATAATGTTTCCATACCGGTATATCGCTGCAATAAGAACGTAGATACATGATAGGAGGACAGAGGTATGTTTGATGTCAATCAGGTTTCCCAGAGGATCCGGGATGCAAGGATCCATAAAAATATGACCCAGAGTAATCTGGCGGATGAGATGGGGGTAAGTTATCAGGCGGTATCCAATTGGGAGAGAGGAAATTCCCTGCCGGATATAGCGAAATACGGGGATCTCTGCCGGATTCTGGATGTCAGCCTGGAATATTTGCTGGGGGAGAGTGAAGATACCAAGACCGTGGAAAAATTGATTGAAGGGGATAAAAATGGGGATGAGGTATCTCTCACAATAGAAGAAATCACACCCATTGCCCCATTGATTCCTCCCAAAGGGTTAAAGAAAGCGATCGAAAAGAGCGGGGATAAGAAAGCGGTCTACGGGAAGAGTCTAAGGAAAATAGCCCCGTTTTTGGATAAAGAGACTTTGGATGAGCTTGTGAGAGAGATGGGTTCCGAGGATGCCCATGAGCTTATGGCCCTCGCTCCCTTTCTTGCAGGAGGCACATTGGCGGCAAAGCTTCAGGCATTACATGCCCAGGGGAAATTGGAGATATCTGTTCTGAGGAAATGTATGCCCTTCCTTGGCAGGGACACCATAGACAATTTACTGGAAGGAATGGAGATCACAAATCTGGACGATATAATGAAGATAGCCCCTTTTTTAAAAAGGAGTACCCTTAAAAGAATGGTGGAAAAGTGTGACAATGGAGAGGGTATCAGGCTTAATGTTATAAAGCATTTGGCGCCCTTCCTGGATAAGGACACATTGTCTCAGCTTCTGGAGGACACGGAGATAGACGATTTCCAAAAAATAGCGGAGCTGGCGCCGTTTTTACACAGCAAAACGCTTAAGGACCTGATTTTGAAATCGGGAGTGATAAGCGGGAACCGCCAAAAGAAATTCGAGGAGGCGGAGCTGCAGTTCCAAGAGGACTGGAAGTATTGATAAAAAGACCTGCTGTAGGATCATATAAATGCCTGCAGCAGGTCTTTGGGGATATTGTTAATTAGTATGATTTGTCCCGCCGTGGTGCTCCCCATGATGCTGTGACCCGTTTCCGCCCTGATGCCCTGCACAGGTCTCAATCCTGTTATGGATTTCCCCCATGGTCATATCATGGCAGGCCTCTACGGTTATGCTTTCGTCATATAGGGAGAGTTCCTGATATGCCCGGTACTTTCCAAAGGACATTTCATGCCGGTGGGCTTCCTCCATGCAGTGTGCGTCACTGGAATATATCAATGTCTCGTAATCCCGGTAAAATTCAATGGCGCTTAATTCCTCTATCATGGAATAGGAATTGGCGGTAATGACCGTGAATACTAACAGGGAATCTTCCTTCAGGAATCCCAGGCTGGCTTCCTCTTCCAGAAGCTTATTGATAGCCTGAATATAAGGAATGTTTCTTAGTGACACATTCAGTAAAAGATCCTGTCCATCCTCGTTGTAGGCTTCTGCGGTCACAACTCTCCCAAATCGGTTGATTCCAATCTCAAGGGAAGGATTCACGTCTATGCTGATATAAGACACCGGCTGCCGATATACAGAGTAGCCGCCTGTGCCAATGAGGAGTAATAAACATGCCGCAGCCAAAGCATATTTCAAAACAGGTATGGATCTATGGACGGTTTTTTTTTCTTTCTTCTTTAATAAATACTGCAATGTGTTTTTCTTCAAATCTTCGGTAGCCCGTATTCCACTCATGCTTTTCTTGATTGCATTCATGTCCATTCACCTCCCAACCGGTCCCGCAATATATCTTTTGCCCTGGAAAGCCATGTATATACGGTGTTTTCCTTTTTCCCAAGTATTTTGGCAATCTCCGCTGCCGTATAATCTTCGTAGTAGTATAAATAAATCACATTACGGTATTTTTCGGGAAGTTTCAATACCATTTCCAATAATTCGGCGGACGAGCTGTCTAAAGATTCTCTTTCCTCATCCACTACTTCAAGAGGTACCCATTTTCTGCGCGAAAGATAGCGGAGCCAGTCGGTGCAGGCGTTGATAGCCACCCGGACAAACCATGCCTTTTCATGCTCGGCACTCTCAAAAGAGCCTTCATAGAGCAGATATTTCATATATACATTCTGAAAAACATCCTCTGTGTCATGTCTGCTTTTTAGATGTACAAAGCATATTCTCCGCACCATATCACCATAGACTTCCATGGTACGGCTTAAATCTTCCGCACTTTTCAAAAATCTTCCCCCTTTGGCGGTTCCGGTTTAATGGTGGGAACCGGACCTGTGGCCTCGATCGGAATGATGGCCTCGGCCGTTGGAGTAATTGCCGTTACCGGAGCCATTCCATGAAGTATCTACGGTATTATTCACATTGCCCTGGTAGCAGGGAACGTTGGTACAGTCGTTGCCGTTTATGCAGGGAGTCCCTGTGCAGTAACCACCGTTCTGGCAGACGCCGTTGACGTCGCAGCTGCCGTCCAGAGTGCAATAACCGTCCAGGTAACAGGGTGCGTTGGTACAGTCGTTGCCGTTTATGCAGGGAGTGCCTGTGCAGTAGCCACCGTTCTGGCAGACGCCGTTGACATCGCAGCTGCCGTCCAGGGTGCAATAACCGTTCAGGTAACAGGATGCATGGCGCACGGTTACCTTTTTCCCTCTTCCATGGTGGCCGTTATACGCATACGCAGTTTCTGATGCAACTCCCGCGAAAATAATTACAGCCGCCATCAACATTAAAATTTTTGCAAAACCTTTTTTCATGACATTACCTCCGTTTTGTGGTTTTCTTTTTGCCCCTTTATAAATAATACGTTCCCCATCCACCAAATCTTTCATTTTTTTAAAGATATATAAAATTTTTTCACGTTTCTTACAGTATACTGTTTTCTTCAGGATAATACAATATGGGAAAATACAGTTTCACGGGCAGTTAGTCCAGCCATTTAACCGGATTGGCCGCTGCCTAATTTCCGGTAGAGTGTAAAGTACATAGTTATAAAACACGCAAGGCCTCCGATTGCATTGGATACGGGTTCCGCAAGGAACACTCCGTCCACGCCAAAACCCAGCCTTGGCAACAACAGAGTCAGTGGGGCAACAATCACGGCCTTGCGCAGCAGGGAGAAAAAGATGGCATGACGGGAGTAGCCCAGCGCGGTAAATGCTGATTGTCCCGTAAACTGGAAAGACATGAAGAAAAATCCGAAAAAGTAGAGCCGAAGGGACCCTACTCCTGCCTCTATCATTGCCGTATCCTCCGTAAATATGGATAGAAGCAGATGGGGACTAAAGAGTACCAGCAGCCATGCCAGGGATGTATAAACAATGCCCAGGGCAGCGGTAAAACGAATGCCCTGCCGGACTTTGCCGTATTCCTTTGCGCCGTAATTATATCCCAGTACAGGCTGGGCGCCGCTGGTAATGCCGCTGACCGGCAGGGACAGGATCTCCCTGGCGGAATTGATCACTGTCATAATACCCACATAAAGGTCGCCGCCGTAGATTTTCAGCGTCGCATTGCATACCACCTGAACCAGGCAGTTGGTGCCCTGCATAATAAAACCGGACATGCCCAGGGACATGATTTCCACCGCTAACTTGGGAATGACCCGCAGATGGCTTTTTTTAATGCGGTGCAGGGCCTTCTTTCCGGTGAGGAAGCGGAGTACCCATAGACAGGAAACCGACTGGCTCAGTATGGTTGCCAGGGCCGCGCCGCTGACTCCCATATTTAACCCGAAGATAAAAACAGGGTCCAGAATCAGGTTCAAGACTGCCCCCAGCAGTGTCGTCAGCATGCCTATACGGGGGAACCCCTGTGCATTGATGAAACCGTTGAGGCCGGTGGCCAACATGGTAAAAGGGGTCCCAAGCAGGTATATTTTCAAATATGCGTCAGCATACAGGTAAGAGGCGTCACTTGCGCCGAAAAGATAAAGAATTGGACGGCGCAGTAGATAGCAAAACAGAAACAGCGCTATGGATGTGCCCAGCAGGAGGGTAAAGGTATTGCCCAGAATCTTTTCTGCCCGTTCTTCCTCTTCGGCGCCCCTGGCGATTGAAAAAAGCGGTGTGCCCCCTGTGCCGAAGAGGTAGGTAAAAGCCGCAATCAGAGTGGTCAGCGGGAATGCCAGGCCGATACCCGTCAGAGCCATGCTGTCTGCCCCCGGCAGGTGGCCGATATAAATACGGTCTACTACATTATATAAAAGCTGTACCAGCTGCGCCAAGATCAGCGGAATAGACTGCGCCACAATATTCTGCCATATCTTTCCTTCCGAAAAATCTGTTGAACGCATAAATCACACCATCTCCATTGTTTTGTCCTGATTCCATATTATGTATCATAAAGGTAACATGTTAATTTAAAAACAGCAGCATTCCGTGGCAGGGAAAAGACCCGGCTAAATGGGGCATTCCAGCTGGCAGTCGTAAGGCTCCTGTTCCACATGGCCCCGGTGATAGACTGTCGCTTCGACGCACCCCATTTTCTTATAGAAGGCTTGGCTCTCTACGGCGGAATGGGCGGAGATATAGAGCTTTCTGGCTCCATGCTCCCGGGCCCATTCCCTGGCTGCCTGGAAAAGTGCGGCGCCGATCCCGCGTTTGCGCATATCTTCGGATACATGAATGCTGGACAGGTCGAGGTAGTTCTGTTCACCGCCAAACAGGCCGGGTTCCACAGAGACAAAACCCTTTAAGCTTCCCTCATGGAAAGCGGCATATACAAATCCCCCTGTAGCAAGGGTGTGCTGCAAACATGAAACCAGCGTGCGGTAATCTTCCTCCGACCATTCATCAATAAACGGGTCCTCTCTGATCACCCATTCCCCTTCTTCCCTGCGCCAGCATTTGGTCACCACCTGGCGGCGGATAAAATCTCGAAATAAATCCCTGCTTAACTCATCAGGCTGTAAACTTCTGTATTGAATCATTTTTCATATTCTCCTGTTCTAAAATGCCTATTGTGCATCAGTATATCACAATTTCCGGATTTCTCAACAGGAAACGTTATTTTTACACCTCTGTATGCGCTTCAGCGCATATACCAATCAAGATTTTAAAATAAATTTTTTAAAAAGTATTAACCGATAAATTGCGCTTTTCCAAATTCTAACTACGTGATATAGTGTATTTATGTGGAAATCTACAGGATGATTATGAAAAACGGAGGTATAGACATGAAGGTATTAATGATCAACGGAAGTCCCAGGGCAGAGGGAAATACATATGTTGCCCTGCATGAAATGGAAAAAATATTTGCAGAGGAGGGGATAGAGACCGAGATACTGCACATTGGCAATAAGGATATCCGGGGCTGTATCGGCTGTGGGCAATGTGCGGGAAAAGGGAAGTGCGTGTTTGATGACGCGGTAAATGAGGCAGCGGTAAAATTTCAGGAATGCGACGGACTTGTGGTGGGAAGCCCTGTCTATTATGCTTCCGCAAATGCCACTCTGGTGGCTTTCCTGACACGGCTTTTTTGCAGCTCCCACTTTGATAAGACCATGAAGGTAGGAGCTGCAGTGGCTGCGGCGCGGCGCGGAGGACTTACGGCAACCTATGACGAGTTGAATAAGTTTTTCGGCATTGCGGGTATGCCCATTGCCTCCGGGCAGTATTGGAACGGTATCCATGGCGCGGCGCCGGGTGAGGCGCAGCAGGACGCAGAAGGGTTACAGATGATGCGTACCCTTGGGCGCAACATGGCCTTTTTAATGAAAAGCATTGCCCTTGGGAAAGAGAAGTACGGCATCCCGGAGAAAGAGCCTTCTGTGCGGACAAATTTTGTCCGATAAGAAACTTAATATCCTTGCAATGAGGTGTTGCTGCAAGATTTCATGCCGCGCTTATTTCGATGTACCTGCGATAAAGGCTTCCACTTCCGCCACATTTGGCATCACCCGGAGAGCGCCTTTCCTGGTGGTAATAATGGAGGCCGCTGCGTTTGCGAAGGTGAGCATCTCGGATAATTTTTCATGATCCAGATGATCCAGGCCATATTTTAACACATGGTGCAGGCAGCAGGCGCCAAAGGTATCCCCTGCGCCGGTGGTTTCGATGGTCCCTTCCTGCAGGAAAGGAGCGGCTTCCACCCGCAGATCCTGATAGTAAGCGCGGCTTCCGTCCCTGCCCATGGAGAGCAGGATCAGGGGAATGTGGTAGGATTCCCTCAGTTTCCGTATGCCGCTGTCAAAGTCCTCTTCCCCGGTAAACCAACGGATTTCGTTGTCGGAGATTTTCAGGATATGGCACTGGGAAAAACCGTAGGCCGCCTGTTCTTTTGCATCCTCAAGAGACGCCCACAGAGGAGGGCGCAGATTGGGGTCAAAAGAAATCAGGGCGCCGTTTTCTTTGGCCAGGGATACGGCTTTTTTTGTGGCTTTACGCACGCCCTCATGTGTCATGGAGAGAGTGCCGAAATGAAAAATTTCCGTATTGCGGAGGATGTCTTCCTGCAATTCCTCTTCTTTCAACATCATATCCGCACCGGGATTCCTGTAAAATGAGAAATCCCGGTCGCCGCCGGGAAGCGTTTCCACGAAGGCGAGGGTGGTACGTGTGCTTTCATCCATGACCAGGTTGGAAGTGTTTATCCCTACCTCATCCAAAACCGCTTTCAGGCGGCTGCCGAAAATATCCCGTCCCACTTTTCCGATAAAAGCGGTTTTTCTGCCGGCTTTGTTCAGCATAGCAAGTACGTTACAGGGGGCGCCACCGGGATTTGCCTCGTAAAAGGGGTTTCCCTGTCCGCTGATTCCGTTTTCCGTAAAATCGATCAACAGCTCGCCCAAAGCTACAACATCATATTTTATCACGATAACCTCCATTTCTGCGACGCTCTGCTGCGCAAAGCCATGCATGGCATACGGCATTGTGCCTGAGCTTGCCGGGAGCTTATAAGCTCTCACGCACAACCCATATTAGAGTATAAGTCATACAAGGTCATACTTTACCACATCCATATTTACGGTTCCTTCTGCCAGAAAAGTGATCCCGTCGGCCTCCTGGTCTGTGTACAGGACAGCAGACAGAACCTGTTCGCCATCGTTTACAAAGACTTCCACACTGAAACGGTCCAGGATGATCCGCAGCTTTAACTGCCCGCCCTCATGGTGCACCTTGCAGCGCCGCTGATGGATGATCGCCCTTCTGGAACCGGAAAACTTTCTGTCAATTTTCAGCACGGACTCGCCGGGCCGGAAACTTAAGGAGGTGTGGTATAAGCCATTCTCGGCAAAACGGATGGTAAATTTCCGGAAAAGGCCGCAGCCTTCTTCCTGACGGACGTTTACTTCCATATCGATCCGGCGTCCCTTGACACCTTCCAGCCGGAGAAAACCGGATACGGTGACGTTTTCATGGGCAACCTTATTCTGCCTCATGGATTCAAGTTCCCTGATAGGAGCCTGATACAGGCGTCCGTTCCTGATCGACAACTCCCTTGGCAGGCTCATCTGGCCGAACCACCCTGCTTCCTGGGATCTTCTGTGGGTGCAGGTATCCCAGTTCTGCATCCACCCCACCATAATGCGGCGTCCGTCCTGGGCCAATACTGTCTGGGAAGCGTAAAAGTCAATGCCATAATCCACGGACTGATTTGATTCCTCCGTAAAATCTTCCGTGTCCCTGTTGTAATCCCCGATCAGGCAGAGGGTGCCGTTACCGTTATGGTATTCAAATCCAGAGGGAACCATATCCTGGGGACTGACCAGCAATACCCACTTTCCGTCCAGCTGGAAAAAGTCGGGGCATTCCCACATTTTGCCGAAGCGGCCATGATTTTCGGCCAGTACTTTTTTGTAATGCCATTCAAAACCGTCCGGACTGGAGAAGAGCAAAATCTGGCCGCTGCCATCCGCAGGCCTGTTGCCTACGATACAGCGGTAAGTGCCATCTTCCTCCCGCCATATCTTCGGGTCACGGAAATCATACCTGCTGCAGCCTTCGGGCAAATCCTTCTCATCCAGGACGGGGTTCTTCTCGTATTTTACATAATCTATGCCATCCCCTACGGCGAGACACTGTGTCTGTATTTCGCTGTAGCCGCCGTTGGCCTGACGTTCCCTGACAACTCCCGTATACATCAGCAGATGCCTGCCGTCAGGGAGCTTTATAGCATTGCCGGAAAAACAGCCGTCCCTGTCGTAGACTTCATCCGGTGCAAGTGCAGCGGGCAGATAACTCCAGTGCAGCAGGTCACGGCTTATCGCATGCCCCCAGTGCATGGGGCCCCAATGAGTATCATAAGGAAAGTACTGGTAAAACAAATGATATTTTCCGCCGTACCAGCAAAAACCGTTGGGATCGTTCATCCATCCGGTACGGGGGGAAAGATGGAAATGCGGCCTGGCTTCCTTTGGTATTGTTTTCCCGAAAGTCTCTTCATATTTGCGGGTTTCCCACAATGTCTGGCTTGTCATATCAAATCTGTCGCTCCTTTTCATGAACTTACCTTCAGTCTATCATTTTGGCCTTGTTTTCACAATACATTTCTTTTGATTTTTCGGCTGTTCTTATGTGAAGGACAGCAGCCGTTTCCTGTGGGCCAGGTAGTACAGGATTCCTGCCAGGTCTGCCAGGAACCAGCCGATGGGAACCGACCACCAGATGCCGGCTACACCGATAGCAGGCACTGCTGAAAGCAGATAGGCCAATGCAACCCGGGTACCCAGTGAAATAATCGTGAGAATCACAGACATGCCCGGGCGGCCCAGCGCCCGGTACAGGCCGTAGAGCAGGAACAGGCAGCCGATTCCGCAATAAAAAGCGCCTTCAATATGCAGGTAGCGGATTCCTTCATATATAACTGCTGTCTCGGCAGCATCCACAAACAGTCCCATCAAAGGCCGGGCAAAGATCCATACAACCGCTGACACTATGACACAGAAGGCGGCGGAGAGCAGTATGGCTCCTTTTAACCCACTGCGGATGCGGTCTTCTTTCTTTGCGCCGTAATTTTGGGCAATGAAAGTAGAAAAGGCGTTTCCGAAGTCCTGCACGGGCATATAGGCAAAGGCATCAATCTTGACTGCGGCCGCAAAGGCGGCCATGATCGCAGGGCCGAAGCTGTTGACCAACCCCTGCACCATGAGGATGCCCAGATTCATCACCGACTGCTGGATGCAGGTCAGAACGGAAAAACCGGCTATTTCTTTGATGCAGGCCCACCGTACTTTGCAGGGTATTTTATTAGATCGAAGCTGCGGGCAGCGCAGTATGGTGTAGACGGCAATCCCGATGCCGGAGAGATACTGTGCTATAATGGTAGCCTCCGCAGCGCCGGAGATGCCCCTCCCAAGTCCCAGGACAAACCATAAATCGAGGGCGATATTCAGTACGGCGGAAACGGCCAGGAAGACCAGGGGCACAACGGAATTTCCGATAGCCCGCAGGAAAGACGCAAAATAATTGTACAGAAATGTGGCCGTAATGCCGCAGAAAATAATCACAAGATATTCCCGCATACCGCCCCACACTTCCTCAGGCACCCGGAGGAACCAGCGGATGCCGTCCAGGCAGGCAAATGCAAGAAGGTTCAGCAAGAGCGTCAACCCTGCAATCAGCACGAAAGAAGCGTAGACGCCTTCCTTCAACCCTTTATCATCCTGCCTGCCGAACCGTATGGAAAATACGGTTCCGCTTCCCATACAGAGCCCCAGCAGGATGGAGGTGAGAAAAGTCATCAGCGTAAATGAGGAACCTACGGCAGCCAGGGCTTTGGAGCCGAGGTATTTCCCCACGATTAATGTGTCTGCGATATTATAGCATTGCTGCAGCAGGTTCCCTAATATCATGGGTACGGCAAAACGCAGCATGGAGCCCATCACCGGCCCTTTGGTCAAGTCCTGGTTCATTGTTCCTTCCCGATCTTTTTCATGTATTTTTTTAAGAGTTCCTTATTGCCGGCAGAGGTGTAAGCCTGCTTTGGTCTCTTATGTTGCAACTTATTCAGCATACCATATTTTTTGGTCTGCGGCTATATGATTTTCGGGAAACTGGCCTGTACAAGGGCGGAATGGGGGGAAAACAATGAAAAGGTATATCTTGACATGGCATTAAAATTGTAATATTTTTAGTATAAGTCATCATGATGGCAAACAAAGTCGCGAGCGGATGGAAAATGGTATGTTAAATTTTGTCATTTTATTAGAGTGCTTCGGAGTATGTCTGACGGCAATAGCGTTGCTTCTTCTCCTGAACGGGGACGGTGCAAGGGAGCAGAAGTTGTTAATCATCATTATGTGCTGTTCACTGGTTCAGAACGTGGGGTATTTACTGGAACTGACTGCGCCTACGGTGGAGGCCGCCATGACGGCGGTTGCTATGGAAAAAACGGGTTCAGCTTTCATACCCCTGTGTTACTGTTGGTTTCTTTATATTTATTGCTATATTACTCCGCCGAAAGCGGTTTTTAGAATTCTTGGCGCTGTCAGTTTTTTATCCGTGCCCGTGGTGATTTTAAACTGGCATGGCCTCTTCTACCGGGAGATTCAGTGGGTAGCGAATGAGGATGGGTTCTATCACGTCAGCCTCAGCTATGGTCCGTTGTATGTCCTTTTTTTCATCGGTCAGATTTTTATTCCCTATGCTCTTTGTATCTATACATTAATAAGCGCTATACGCCAGCGCTCGGATCAGCAGGTCAATCGGCAGTATTGGACAATTCTTATCATCTCCACCCTGCCGGTTCTTGTTCTGGTAGCTTATGTATGCAAATTTGTGGTGGAATTTGACCTTACTCCGGTGACTTTGACCATATCCATGGCTATGGTGGTCATCGTGGTATGGAGCCGCCGGAATTATGATTTCCGCCATCTGGCGGCGGAGAAGGTTCTGGAGAGTATAGGTGACGGAGTGATTGCTTTGGATGACCATGACCGGCTGGTCAGCTATAACGGAGCGGCGGCGAATATTTTCGCACATTTGCCTGCCCATAAGCTGGGAGAGAACATCCGTGTAGTGGAGGATTTCAGGGAAGAAATGCTTAACGAGGACGTTCCCCATAGCTTTTCCATCAACGGGCATGACTATGAAAGCCACAGCAAGCATATAGTAGATGAAAACGGCAGGATACAGGGCAGCGTGATCCTGATTCTGGATATGACCGATACAAAAGCTTATATTGATGAGATTAAGCGTGTGCGGAGCCAGGCGGAGAAAGCCAGCATTGCAAAAAGCGAATTTCTGGCAAATATGTCCCATGAAATCCGGACTCCCATGAATGCAATTATCGGTTTGAACGATATCATTATGGAAGAGTGTGGGGATACGGAGATTTATGCCCATGCCAAAGACGTGCAGTCTGCGGCAAAAAATCTGCTCACCATCATCAATGACATTCTTGATTTGTCTAAAGTGGAAGCGGGCAAAATGGAATTGGTGAATGTGAATTATTATTTAAAAGTAATGGCGGACGAGGTCATAGGAATGATGGATATGGCGGCATCCCAACGCGGCCTGATCCTGAAGTATGAGTGCGACGAAACAATACCCTGCCGTTACAGCGGCGATGACGGCAGAATCAAGCAGATTCTGATCAATATATTGAGCAATGCCATAAAGTTTACGAAAAAAGGTTTTGTGAGGGTGTACATTACCGGAAAACCCGGAAGAACCGAGGACGAGGAATTTCTTACTTTCTGTGTCAAGGACACGGGCTGCGGTATTCGGGAGGAAGACCTTGGAAAAATTTTTGAGGATTTCCGCCAGGTAGATTCCAGGCGGAACCGGAGTGTGGACGGAACCGGACTTGGACTCGCCATTGTGAAACAATTGGTAGGGTTGATGGAAGGCACCATCAATGTGGAAAGTGTCTACGGGGAAGGCACTACGGTAACAATTACGATTCCCCAGAAAATTATAGACGCCCAACCGATTTCGGAAATGCCGGAGATGCCACGGACAGAACAAAAAGTAACGGATATGTTTACTGCGCCCGGTGTGAAAGTGCTGATTGTAGATGATAATGTAATCAACCGGAAGGTAGCAAGGGGTTTTTTAAAGAATTACGGTTTTGACCTGGCTGAGGCGGAAAGCGGGCCGGAGGCTATTGAGCTGGTGCGGGAAGTCCGGTATGATATCATCTTTATGGACCATATGATGCCCGGCATGGACGGTATTGAAGCGGCGGAGCTTATACGCAGGGACTGCGGTGAAAACGGGGCAGCGCCAATCATGATCGCATTGACTGCCAATGCCATGGAAGGTATGCGGGAGCATTTCCTGGAGCATGGCTTCCAGGATTTTATTGCAAAGCCTCTTGACAAGAAAGAGCTGAACCAGCTTTTGCTGCGCTGGGTACCGGAGAAGTACAGGCAGAAAGAAGGAAAGGAAGAGGAATCAAAACCGTTGGATCCGGAGTCTTTCCAGATCGACGGAGTGGATATGAATGCTGCCATGCAGTATTATTCCGAAGATGAAGAGGGTTTTGTCGAGCTGCTGGAAATTTATTGTATGGATGGCAGGCGTAAACGGAATCTTTTGTGCGAGCTTGCCGAATCGGATATCTTACGTTACCAGATAGAGGTACATGGATTAAAAAGCGCATCGGCCAATATCGGAGCCATGAACGTTTCGGCCATGGCACGAGAACAGGAAAATGCCGCAGCCAAGGGTGACAGGGAATTTATTCTCCGTCAATTTCCGCTTATGCTGGCAGAATACGAGACTCTTCTGACGAACATCGAACGTTTTCTGGATCAGCGCCGGCACGGAAATGGCAAAGATGCAAAACTTCCAGGACTGTCAATACAGGAATTGAGGGAAGAGACAGGGGCAGCGCTGGAAGAACTGAAGCACTTTTGGTCGCAAGAATGTGCCGGGAGAGTGGAGGCAATGCTGGCCCATGAACTGCCTGAGGATGTTAGGGAGCGGCTTTTGGGGATACAGGAGCAGCTGAAATTATATGAGGATGATAATGCGGAGGAGCTTTTGGGCCAGCTTCTGAACATTCTTGAAAAGGAGGAAGAACATAAATGAGCCAGGAACAAAGTAAAAATACGAAGGAATGTATTTTGGCGGTGGACGATACGGCAATTATATTGATGCGGATTTCAGAAGCTTTGCGGAATGATTATGAAGTCATTACTGTAAACTCAGGGGCAAGGGCCTTGAAATGCCTTAAAGAGAGGAAGCCGGATCTGATTTTGCTTGACATTCAAATGTCGCCTATGGACGGGATCCAGACCTTGCAGGAGATACGCGCAATGAAAGACAGGGAAGATATACCGGTGATCATGCTTACCGGAGTGGAGGATAAAGGCATTGTTATGGAAAGTGCCAAGCTGGGGGCCTGTGATTATATATTGAAGCCTTTTACTTCCAGTGACCTGCTCAAAAGGATTTGCCGGGTTTTTGAACAGGAATGCCGCAAACATACGGAACTTTGACAAGCCATAAGGGATTGGCCCGGCAAGGCCGGCCTGTAAAATAGAAATCAGGATCAAATGCGGTATCAACACAGGAGGCAGAAAGTTCGAAAGTAAACTTTCAAATATTGATTGGTATATGCGCTGAAGCGTATACAGAGGTTAAAAAATGAAACGGAAGGCATTTCATAACGCGGCAGGGTATAAAAGGGTGCTCTGGGGACTGCAGGCAGTGTTTATAGCTCTGCCTGCAGTGCTTTTTCTTACAGGCTGTGCCGGAAATCCAGGCGGCAGGACGGAACCTTATTCCGAAACCTTTTTTGCTATGGATACTTATATGACCTTTACCATATATGGCGCCAAGGCGGAAGACTCTCTGAAACAGGCGGAGGACAGAATCAGGGAGCTGGAGGGACTGTGGTCTGTCACAGATACAAAAAGTGATATTTATGCAGTCAACCACAGCGGGGGAAAGCCTGTGGCCGTGGACGGGGAGACGGAAGAACTGCTCTCATTTGCCCTGGAGATGGCGGAAGAAACGGGAGGAGCCTTGGAGCCGACCATTTACCCTGTTTTGGCGGCATGGGGATTTACCACTGGAGAAAACAGGGTTCCTGACCGGGAAGAAATTGAGGAGCTTTTAAATAGGGTGGATTATACCGGAGTGCGGTGGGATGGCGGCAGCATTGTGCTGGAAGAAGGGAGTATGCTGGATCTGGGAGCCGTGGGGAAAGGATATGCAGGAGACCAGGTGATACAGCTGTTGAAGGAGAACGGAGTGACATCCGCTTTGCTGGATATCGGGGGGAACATCCAGGCAGTCGGCGCAAAACCCGACGGCAGCAGTTGGCGTGTGGGGTTAAAGGATCCCTTTTCGGGAGGGGTGCTGGGAGTGATTCAGGTAGCAGATGAGGCAGTAGTCACTTCCGGCAGTTACGAGAGGTATTTTACCGGAAAGGACGGGAAAAGATACGGACATATTATTGACCCTGCCACTGGATATCCCGTGGACAATGGCCTGGCTTCGGTATCGGTCATTGCCAGTGAAGGAAAACTGTGCGATGCACTTTCCACGGCGCTCTTTGTGATGGGGCTGGAAGATGCGGAAAGATACTGGCGGCAGAATCAGGGTTTTGATATGATCCTGGTCACGGTGGATGAGGGTATTTTTGTCACAGAAGGGGTAAAGGACAGGTTTTCTTTACAAAGTGAATACCAGGATATGACGGTGAACGTAATAGAAAAATAACCGTAGAGAGCAGCAGCGGGTTGCTCCGGACAGCAGGTATGCAGGTATGTGTACGGAACAGAGGGTTGATAAAAACGGAATGTGAATACCGGGGGCGAATGTATCTCATTTTCGCCTCCGGTATTTTTTAAAATTATTTTGTAAAAATATGAACCTCATAGGAGGTCGTGGCGAATATAGGGTGAACAGGCAGAGGAGGTGAGGCAGTGGACGCAAGAGAAATAGAAAAATGTATTGATGATTTCGGCACAGACATATATAGATTTTGCCTGAAGCTCTGTGGGGACAAGGCGGATGCCGAGGACTTATATCAGCAGACTTTCCTGAAAGCGTTGGAAACAGAATGGAAGATTGACTGGGAGGATAACCCGAAAGCGTTGTTTTTTTCGTTAGCTTACAATCTCTGGAAAAGCAGCAGGAGAAAACTGGCACGTCGAAGTACGATTGCCCCTTGCGGTAATTTTGATGGGGAAACGGAAACGATATTGCCTTCTGAAGAAAATATTGAAGACGGTTATCTGCAAAAAGAATTGATTACAGAAGTCCGCCAAATCATTCAAACGCTCCCGGAAAAATTTCAAGTACCGATGATATTACGTTACCTTTCGGATTGTACCATAGAGCAAATTGCGGCTATTATAAAGAAACCGCCCGGTACAGTGAAAAGTAGATTGTTCAAGGGAAGAAGCTTAATGAAAAAAAATTGGAGGATGCTGGTTATGAAATATGAACGTTCTGACATAAAAACAGAAGAAATGATCAGGGTTTCGATGAAATTGGCTGATGTTCCGGCCCCGGAACTGAATCAAAAACTCAAGGCAGATCTGTATCAACGGGAAGCAGTCCTGCGAAAACAGTCTGCCGCGCACAAATTATCACTGTGGTATTTACCTATGGTTTTGAACCTGATCTTGTTTTCCCTGCTGGCGCTGCTGGCCCTGATCATGATTGAAAATATTTATTTGTCATACTTTGCCGCCGGTATCTGCATTTATACTGCCGGGGCCGGTATACTGCTTACCATAGTGGGGGTAAAAAGAGCAAACATAAAAGAGGAGATCACAATCCGCATTGAGAAAAGAGGTGTGTTGGCATGAACAATGAAAAAAAGAGAAACCTTCCGGTTTCTATTGGTATCACGGTTATCTTATTGTTGATTTTTTTACGGTTTGGCCTGTATTTCCTGAAAAGCGATGGTTTCAGCGGCCTTTCCATGCTGCTTCCTGTCCTGCTTCTTTGCTTTATTCTTTTTGCTTTGTGCACATCTTCCCTTTTTGCAGCATGGGTATATCAGGACTGCAAGAGGAGAGGTGATGATCCGATACTATGGGCAGTTGTAGTATTTGCAGCCACACCCTTTATCGGATTGCTGATATACTTTCTACGCCGTTCAGAAATCAAAACAATATGCCCGGCTTGCGGACATAGAATTTCCGTGAAGGCAAACTATTGCGAAGAATGCGGAACACATGTGGAAAAGGAGGATAATAATGTTATGGTAAAACAAGGAATCCATCATTTAAAATTTATGATTGCCGGTGTTGTGAGTATGGTGTTAATGCTGGCATGCCTGACGGGATTTATTGTCAGTGCGGCTGCCGGAAAGGGTATCAACACAAATATTGCTTCAAACGACCGGGTATGGAACCTGGGAACGATCAGCATGAACCATAGCGCATATCTGGACGGTGTGTGGAAGCTGGATTTCAGGAGTGCCAGTGAAGGATTTGTGAAGGAACAGAATATGACCATTGGGGATGCGGACGTTCAGCTGCTTTATGCGGAAATTTCCTGCGGAAAAGTGCCGGATGGCGCGTCGCTTGTTCTGTGGCTGGTGCAGGGAGACGTAACAAAATCCATTGATGTAACAAATCTTTCCGAACCGTTGGAATATCCTTTGAATGAATTTGAGAATGGAAAAGTCCACGTCAGATTGCAGATCAATGGTGTGGAAGATACTGTTTCGGAAATTTATATTCGATAATTGGAAAAGTCTTAGAGCATATTTGTTTTTGGTATTTTTATTATTTTAGAACAAATAATATGTTATACTAAAAGGCGAATTGTTAAAATGGTGTACAGATAAACTTGTTATCAGTCACTGGGACAGTGATGATTCGGCAGAAAGGCGGTAGTCTTTGGGATGAGTGCATTTGTGGTTTTTGAGAATGTGAAAAAAGTATACCGGACGGGCGAGGTGGAGATCACGGCTTTGCAGAATGTAAATTTTGAGATCCTACAAGGGGAATTCTGTGTGATCGTGGGAGCCTCCGGCGCCGGAAAGACCACAATATTGAATATTCTGGGAGGTATGGACAGCCTTACCAGTGGGCGTGTCATACTGGACGGGCAGGAGGTTTCCGCTTATAACAAGAAACAGCTCACAGATTACCGCCGATATGACATCGGATTTGTATTCCAGTTCTATAATCTGGTCCAGAATCTGACGGCTTTTGAAAATGTGGAATTAGCGGCACAAATCTGCAGGGAACCGCTGGATGCCGCGCTGGTGCTCCGGGAAGTGGGACTGCAGGACAGGATGAACAATTTCCCTGCCCAGCTTTCCGGCGGGGAACAGCAGAGAGTAGCCATTGCCAGGGCGCTGGCCAAAAATCCCAAACTGCTGCTTTGCGACGAACCCACAGGGGCGCTGGATTACAATACCGGAAAGGCTGTGTTGAAGCTGCTCCAGGACACCTGCAGGCAGAAGGGCAGGACGGTAGTGGTTATTACCCACAATCAAGCTCTGACAGCCATGGCTGACAGGATCATTACCGTAAAGAGCGGCACGGTGGTGAGCATGGTGGAGAATGACAAGATTGTGGATATAGAAAACATTGAATGGTAATAGTGTGGGGAGAATTATGTTTTTGAGGGGAAAGAACGATTTAGGATTACGCTGTAAGGATATTTAAGATGAAGACATTATGGAAATCGACGTTGCGGGAAATAAAACAGAGTTTCGGGCGGTTTATGGCGATTTTGGCCATAGTGGCGCTGGGAGTGGGTTTTTTTGCCGGCCTGAAGGTGACGAGAAGCGCCATGGTGGAGACTACAGGGGATTACCTGGAAAGGCAGGGTTTTTACGACTACAGGATTCTGTCCACTATGGGTTTTGGGGAGGAAGAGGTAGAATATCTACGGCAGCAGCAGGGGGTGCGGGGAGCGGAGGGCGCAGTTTCATTTGACATCATTTACGAGGATGCGGCGGGGAATGAAAGTGTGGCGAAGGTCCATAGTATCACGGAGGAAGTGAACCGGCCGGTGGTCCTAAAGGGGAGGATGCCTGAACGGGCGGATGAATGCCTGGTGGATGCCAATATTTTTACAGAGGCCCGCATCGGGGAAGTTTTGACCCTTTCCGGAAATAACGAAGAGGAGGACTTGGAGCATTTTGCATTCCGGGAGTATACCATTGTGGGGATCGTGCAGTCCCCCCTTTATATTCAATATGAGAGGGGGAATACTTCTCTGGGGACAGGGAAAGTAAACGGCTTTCTCTATCTGCCCTATGAAGGCTTTGACGTAGATTACTATACGGAGATATTCATAAAATTCACGGAAGGGTTTCCTTTATACAGTGACGCATATGAAGAGTTTGTCCAGGCAAAGGAGGCAGCCTGGGAGGATTATGCTTCTGAGGCGGCGGAAATGCGGTATCAGGACATCCTTGCGGAGGCAGAGGAAGAGCTTGAAGAAGCCAGGGAAGAATTTAACGTAGAAAAGGCGGATGCAGAAGCGGAGCTTGCGGATGCCCGGGCAGAGCTTGAAGATGCAGGGAAGGAACTGGAAGATGGGGAGCGGCAGCTTGCGGATGCCCGGAAGGAGCTCGAAGATGCCAGAAGGACTTTAGCGGATAAGGCAAGGGAGCTTGCGGAAGGCCAGCAGGAGATAGCAGATAAGGCCCGGGAAATTGAAAAAGCGGAGCAGTCGTTAAGGGACGGCATTGCAGAGCTGAATGATGGCAGCGAACAGCTGCGTGCTGCAGAGATAGAGCTTGCGGCAGGCAGGGCACAGCTTGGGGAGCAGAAGGCGCTTCTTAACGAGAAGGAAGCGGAAATCCAGGCAGGTGACAAGGCGTTGGCGGACGGGGAGGCTACTCTGCAGTTTGGGGAGGCTCAGCTTGCCCAGAAAGCACAGGAGATTGAGGCACAGGAACAGGCTCTCACAGACTTTTATGGGGAAGGGAATATTCCTGTGGAATTGCTTGCCGAAATACAATTTGCAAAAGAGCAGATTGCATTGGAAGAGAAACGCCTTGAGGCAGGAAGGGCCGAGCTTGACCGGAAACGGCAGGAGCTTGAGGCAGGTAAAGCGGCTATTGCGGAAGGGAGGGCGTCTATTGCCGTCTATGAGCAGGAGCTTGCGAAAGGGGAAGAACAGCTTGAGGGAGGCTGGCGTGAGCTGGAAGACGGTTGGGAACAGATTACGGAAGGCCAGCAGGAGCTGGAGGAAGGCAAGGCGGCATTGGAGGATGCCAGGATACAGATTGCCGACGGGAAAAAACAGCTTGGGGATGCGGAGAAAGAGATAGCTGAGGCACAACAGACTTTGTCAGAAAAGGAGCAGGAGCTTCTGGACGGCCAGGCCAAGTATGCGGAGGGCCTGGCGGAATATGAAGAAGGTTTGGCGGAGTTTAACGAGGAAATTGCAGATGCGGAGAAGGAACTGGCAGACGCGGAGCAGGAGCTTGCAGACCTGGAGCCGCCGGACAGTTATCTGCTGGGACGTGACACGAATATAGGATATGTGTGCTTTGAAAATGATTCTACAATTGTGGATGGAATTGCAAATGTTTTCCCGGTTTTTTTCTTCCTGGTGGCGGCGCTGATATGCATTACTACTATGAACCGTATGGTGGAGGAGCAAAGGACCCAGATTGGTGTGCTTAAGGCTCTGGGTTATAGCGAGGGCACCATTATGTCAAAATACATGTTTTATTCCGGGGCCGCGGCGGTGGTAGGATGCGTCACAGGATATGGCGGAGGCACTTATCTGTTTCCCAGAGTCATATGGACGGCATATGGGATTATGTATCGTGTGGACCGCCTGGTTTATGTGTTTGACTGGAGCCTGGCGGTAATCTCACTGGCGGGGGCGCTTCTCTGCTCGGTGGGAACCACATGGCTCTCCTGCCGCATGGAGCTTAAGGAGGTGGCGGCACAGCTGATGAGGCCAAAGTCTCCCAAAGCCGGGAAAAGGGTATTTCTTGAATATATCACCTTCGTCTGGAGGCGGCTGGGTTTTCTCAGAAAGGTGGCCGTAAGGAATATTTTCCGGTACAAGAAGCGGCTGTTTATGATGGTCATGGGAATCAGTGGGTGTACCGCCCTGCTGGTGACCGGATTCGGCATCAAGGATTCCATCGCAAATGTGGCGGTGCAGCAGTTTGAGGAGATACAGACCTATGACCTGAATGTGCTTTTTTCCGGGGAAATTACAGTGAAAACACTTGACAGGATGGAGGAAATAGTCCTAAATGCTTCTGGGACTGGGACTGGGACTGGGACTGGGACTGGGACTGGGACTGGGACTGGGACTGAACCGGGGTGGTGCGTGCCTGTTTGCGAGACGGCTTATGACCTTGTTGCCGGAGGAGGAAGAAAGACAGTCAATCTGCTGGTTTTTGACGAAGGTGCGGATATGGCGCCTTTCCTGAACCTGCATACGGCGGACAAAGAACCGATTGCATTCCCCGGGGCGGGGGAAGTGGTAATCACAGACAAGATTGCAAATGATTTTGGGATTAAGGTGGGGGATACAGTCACACTGCAAAATGAGGACATGCAGGCCATCACAGTGAAGGTATCCGGCATCAATCAGAATTTTATTTACAATTATGCCTATATTAATCATGTAACTTACAGGGAACAGACAGGCGAGGAGGCTGAATACAAAAATCTGTATCTCAATTTGCCGGAAAATGCAGATGTGCATCGGATTTCGGCTGCGCTTATGAAGTGGGAGGATGTTGCCAGCGTTACGGTGAATGCGGATACCATGGAGCGCTTTTCCAGCATGATGCGGAGCCTTGACCTGATCGTAGTATTTGTCATCGCATGTGCTGCAGGATTGGCTATCATTGTGCTGTACAACCTGACCAATATCAATATTACGGAGCGTATCCGTGAGATCGCTACCATCAAGGTGTTGGGGTTCCATAGGAGGGAAACTTCTTCTTATGTATTCCGTGAGAATATGGTGCTGGCGGCAATGGGGATCGCGGTTGGCTTACCCCTGGGACACCTGCTCCATCTGTTTGTCATGAACGAGATCCATATTGATATGATTGCCTTTGACATCCGTGTGCGGACAGTAAGTTATCTCTACAGCGCGGTGCTCACATACCTGTTTGCGTGGGTGGTGAACCTTCTGATGGGAGGAAAGCTGGAGAAGATCAGTATGACGGAATCTTTGAAGAGTGTGGACTAGTACATCGTTGCATTAATTCTTGAGTAATCAGCGAGAGAGTTTCAAGTTTTGTGTAAACACAAAAAACTGACATAAGATTTATGAATAGTTACAAGCGGGCAGAGCCGTTTTTCTGGTTCTGCCCTCGTCTGTATTATACAGGGAATTTTATCCCTGTCAATCCAGCTCCTTTACAGATTCCTGCCAGATAAGCGTTCCTCAAAATAAATTTCCAGCTGGGAATGGATCTGCCCCCAGTCCTG
>ERZ808040.454-NODE-454-length-35834-cov-64.492183_pt1 | contig 35834 bp, 32 predicted proteins | sample MGYA00380191_ERZ808040 | MGnify/ENA primary metagenome ERZ808040 (study PRJEB31490, sample SAMN06133395) | mouse gut metagenome | isolation source: J6 | host: mice | place: China: Chengdu | collected 2015-05 ...
TACTCTGCTTACTTACAAGGCTAAGTGGTACGGCAAAAATGTTCTAAAAGTAAATCGGTTTTTTGCCAGTTCTAAAACTTGCTCGCATTGTCATCACAAATTAGACAGTCTGCCGTTATCGGTGCGTCATTGGGTGTGTCCTAGCTGTCAAACACAGCATGACCGTGATATCAATGCAAGCAATAATATACGCCAACAGGCGTTAGCTGATGTAGCAGGACTTGCTACTGTGTAAAGAGTTCCCCCAGTACGTGACTTTCAGTGTAAGTGTACTGGCGAAAGGTGGTGACACAATCTTAGATTGAAGTTACTATGGGTCGCAAAGATTCCCCAACCATAACCGCTAGGTTTGGTGGTGGGAGTAGGTCAATAAGTCCACCTATAAAAAAATATACGTACATAAATTTGACTTTGATGATTTAGAGGTAGTTATGCGCTTTGTTCTTATTATATTATTGTTTTTAGTTTTCGGTTACTCTTTAGGCTTGGTCTTGACCAACAGCAGTGAGATTGCAGTGAATTTATTATTCACTCAAGCCCCAGCAATGAACCTAGGGTTATTACTCATTCTATGTCTGTTCCTTGGGGTGCTTATCGGCATGCTATTGTCGTTATTGCTATTTAGAGTGTTCCAAAATAAATGGGAAATCAGTCGCTTGAATAAAGAGAACAAACGTCTGCAGGACAAACTAACACAGTCGCAAGTTGAAATTGAAAAACTATCGCAGCCTACAGTTGCTGATCAAACAGTGGCTACTGACGCAGAGCTGCATGTTGATCCGATCGACACCACGACAGTTAGATAGTTTACCTCTAATTAGAGCAAGTTACTTACAGCAAGTTATTTGCAATAAGTACAGACTAGAGACAAAATTTATAAAAAACGGCCTAAGGGTTAATGCCTGTCAGTTAAGAGATTTTATAGCAGAATCGTGAAATTTGTTTTTTCTAGAGCCCCATATTTATGGAGTCATCTGGTTTTAAAAAACCATATCTCCGCTAAGTCTCTTGCTTAACTGACTGGCATTAGCCTAAGGATCGTTTTTTTTGTCAAGGCTGCTATATACTATTTAGTATTCTACCCCTTAAAATGACAATCCACGGTTATAACAAAGACTTTTATTGTAGGAGACAGTGTGACTCAACTTCAGCAGACGAATCAACAGGTTACCCCAGACTTAATCCGTCCTAATTCCCCCATTGTTGTCGCCATTGATAAAGCTTCATTAAATGAGGCATTGCAGTTGGCTGATCAGTTAGACCCAAGCTTATGCCGGGTTAAAGTAGGTAAAGAGCTGTTTACTCGTTGTGGGCCGCAAATCATCAATGAGTTGCATAGTCGTGGATTTGAAGTGTTTTTGGACTTAAAGTTCCATGATATCCCAAACACAACTGCACAGGCAGTATTGGCTGCTGCAGATATGGGGGTATGGATGGTGAACGTTCATGCCAGTGCAGGCTTGGTAGCGATGCAGGAGTCAAAGAAGCGCTTAGTGGATGCCGGCCATGATACCTTATTGATAGCAGTCACTGTGCTAACCTCTATGACAGAAGAGGGGCTAAAAGGTATTGGTGTTGATGTGGCAGTGACCGAGCAGGTAGAGCGTCTGGCGTTGTTGACCAAAGAAGCAGGATTGGATGGTGTGGTGTGTTCTGCCCAAGAAGCCAGCCAATTAAAACAGCTTTGTGGTCAACAGTTTCAGCTAATTACCCCAGGCATTCGTATGGCAGAAGACTCAGCAGATGACCAAAAGCGAATTTGTACCCCGAGTGAGGCGATGCAAAATGGCTCTGATTACTTAGTCATTGGCCGCTCAATTACCCAAGCTGCTGATCCGATTCATAAGATGACTCAGATCTTAGACAGCTTAAAGTAATTACTATAAGTTTTTACTCCTCAGGCTTTATTATTAGATTTTATGAAACTTCAAGTATTAAGTGACCTACATATTGACAGCTATGCTAAGCGTCAAAAGCCGTTAGGGACTATTGCCCAGACGGATGCTGACTTGATATTAGTGGCTGGAGATACGGCCAATAGTGATGCAGGTATGCAGTGGTTACAGCAACAAGCTGAGTTGAATAACAAACCAGTGATTACCATTGCAGGTAACCATGAATACTTCTCTGAAGATGTGTTTGCTTTGGATGACAAGTTGAGTCAGTGGGATACTTTTGATAAAGCTTCATCAAAAGGCTTGAGGTTTCTGCAGTGTCAACAGCTTGATTTTGGTGAGATACGTATTTTAGGGTGTACGCTGTGGACGGATTATCAGTTCGAGGCCACCTCTGAGACTCGAGAGTCGGTTATGGCTTTTATGCGCGATTATCGCCAGATAATGGCTGGAGCTGAGCTATTCTCACCAGAGATGTCTGTCCAAATACATCAGCGCCATAGAGCCTGGCTAAAGCAGGCGTTGATTGAAGCTCACAGCGAAGGTAAGTGCGTGGTAGTCATGACTCACCATAGTGTGACCCCAAGATCCGTCTCTGAGCAATACGCAGGTCGGCCAAGCAATGCCGCTTTTGTCACGGATTTAAGCTCTTGGATGCATCAGGACTGGGCACCAAAGTTGTGGTTGCATGGTCATACTCATGAAGCTTTCGATTACGTTGAAGGCAAAACACGCGTTATTGTTAATCCTAGAGCTTATCCGGGTGAGGTTAGCAGTACTCAACTAGAATTTAGCTGGTCAAAGGTGGTAGAAGTTTGATACGGTTGAGTTATGACTAAAAAATATAACCATAAAATAATGCAAGCCAAGACACAGTTTGATGAGAGTTTGTCGGTTACGGCTCAAGATAAGACCTCTATAGCCAAAGCTCAAGTAGGGGAGTCAACGAATCAGCCTGAATTTGGAGAGCCTCCACTTACAGCAGGACAGGTCTCTAATGCCGATAATAAAGAGCCGCCTGCCCGTGCACCAGCGCCTGCCCATTTGCCGCCTAGTATGCTGCACTCAGTAAAGCACCTACCTAATCAAGATGAGCGATTGATTTTATTTACCAGGCACTCTTTAAGAGAGCGATCTAATGGTCAAGGTTTTGCCAGCTATGATTTACCACTAACCCCTCAAGGTAGGGTCTTGGCCAAATCTTGGGGACGCTGGCTTGCTGAGTATTTGCCATACTCTATGGACACCCATAGCATAGCTAGCCCAATATGGCGCTGTGTGGATACTGCCAAGCTTATGCAAGAAGGAGCAGGGGTTAGACAGCCCATCGCTCATGAGCCGCTCCTGGTTGAGCCTGGTAGCCTAGTGACAGATGCTGATAAAGCCAATGAAGAGTTCAAGAGAATTGGGGCCTTAAACTTTATCAATACTTTTTTACAAGATGCTTCTAGCAGTACCAAACCTGCTAAGCAAGGCGGATTAGATCTGCTATCTGTGTTATACCAATCTCAGCCTGATCCAGGGCATTTATCGCTAGCGGTCAGCCACGATACTTTATTAGCAGCCTTTATAGGAGTGATGCGTCAACATAAAGAAATCACTTGGGATGATTGGCCAAAGATGATGGAGGGGATGTTTTTGTGGTTCGATGACAAACCTTTTGAGGAGTCCACGGCTAATTTTATTTGGCGCGGTGAGAAATTTGAAGTACCGACTCAAAGCCTGATATTACCCTAAAGCTTATCACTATTATAAAACTTAGCATCACTATATATAAACCCTAATATTGGCTTAGAAATCTAGCCAAAAAAGAAGCCCCTAACTCTAATGAGCTAGGGGCTTCTTTTTATTTATAGCAAATCAATTAAGCTTTAAGTGCTTTAATTGCTTTGTTATAACGGCTCTTATGACGAGCAGCTTTGTTCTTATGGATAACGCCTTTATCAGCCATACGATCAATTACAGGTACAGCTTTGTTGTAAGCTGCAGTAGCTGCTTCGTAGTCACCAGCTAAGATAGCGGCATCTACTTTTTTGATGTAAGTACGAATCATTGAACGCTGTGATGCAGCGTGCTGACGACGAGTGTTGTTTTGACGAGCGCGTTTACGAGCTTGTGCTGAGTTAGCCACGGATGTCTCCTTGGTAGAGTTTAATTACTAAAGTAGGATTCAGTAATGAATACTGATGAATATAAAAATCAGTAGTTTATAGTATAAACCGTCTGACGCAAAATTCTATTTGTAAAATAACACAAAACTTATAACTTATTAAATGTAGAGATTAGCATAATACCAATTCCTACAAATAAAGCTTTTTATAAGCTTTCCTATTTTAGCCATTATGGATCTGAGACTATCCATTGGCTAGCTTAATAGTTAGTTGACACCTTGCAAATACCAGAGCAGCCAATCCGGTTACTGTTTGTGCATGTTTATTATAAGTACCCTTATTAATAACTAAAGTACCTATTAAATAAAGCTAAAGCTCAAACATTTTTACAAAAATGTCATTAACACCAAATTGGAATATTATATTTGTGTGTAAATTAAAGCGGATAATTTTAACAAACAAATGCTGTAATTACAATACAAACCGCTTAAATGAAGCGGTTTTGGCCCAATAAACAGCTTTAAGTTCAATTTAAAGGAAACTAATTACTTTTCTAATTGTTTTGGGTCTGCTTTCACCACAACTGTTTTAAAAACTTTGTCGTGTATGGTCTGTTTTCTATCGTTAATGAACATTAATACCAAACTACCAATCACTAAGAATAAACCGATAGGGGTCATATAGTAGATAACACTGGCCAAAATGGCTCGTATCAATATGGTATTAGCAGAAGCCAATTGATTGTCCTGAGCATTAACCACACGAATGCCGGTAATTAACTTACCGATACTTTGACCTTTTTTCACCAAAAGTATGGCGTTAACCAACAATAAGCCAGAGACCAATAGCGCTGACATTGTCATCAGGTGCTGGGCTGTATTTTGGTAAATATAGTTAAGCAACTCAACCTGAGTGGCTTGGCTTTCAAAAAGAGCATAAAACTCATCAGCATCAATATTTGAGCTGATCGGAATAAGGGTTAACGAAAATAAGAAGAAGTTAAGGAGTGTGGCTACAATGCGAAGGACAGGGTTAGCCAAAGCGGTGGTTGAAGCAGTCTTCTTCAGGGCACTTGCTTTTCTACCAAAGCGGTTGGGCTCAGTATTTGTATGAAGCGTTGAGCTTTCAGAAGAGGGTTTAGCCGTAGTTTCAGGCTCTTTTTTCCCATAAAGTTCAGAGACGGACACCCTTCTTGGCGGGGTATTGGTCGCAGTGGTGGCATTGGGATTATAGTGTAGTTGACCCTGGGTCATTTCACCCACAGTTTTCCATTGCTCCATACCAGCGTGCCACATAAGATCGTTAAGATCCACCTGACCGGTAGCCAGCATATTGTTTAACTCAGTCAGCGTATAAGGGCCTGCTTGAACCTGATTTCTAGCTAGATAAATCTGCATTAATATAACAACCTTTTTATAAAATTAAAGGCCTTAGTAGGCGCATTAATATTATTGATTTTAATATTTATTTAGAATATTAAATGAAAACGACCACAATAATCAATGAGAGTTGATTTTTGTGGTCGCTATGAGGGCTATTGATCACCAATAACCCACAAATTATGACAGTAAGTATTTACAGATTATTTAGCTGTAACATTAGCGTTTGCGTTGTCATCATTCGCTAAGAACATCCAAGTATCTAATACTGAGTCTGGGTTCAATGATACAGAGCTGATGCCTTGCTCCATTAACCAGTAAGCTAGATCAGGATGGTCTGATGGGCCTTGACCACAGATACCTACGTATTTACCTTGCTTACGGCACTCAGAGATAGCCATTGATAATAGCTTCTTAACCGCTTCGTCACGCTCATCAAATAGGTGAGATACGATGCCTGAGTCACGGTCTAGACCTAGAGTTAACTGAGTTAAGTCGTTAGAACCGATTGAGAAACCATCGAAGTGCTCTAGGAACTCTTCAGCCAATAATGCGTTGGTTGGAAGCTCACACATCATGATTAACTCAAGACCGTTTTCGCCACGCTTCAAGCCATTTTTAGCTAGAATTTCAACGACTTCAGCAGCTTCTTTCGTAGTACGTACGAATGGAATCATAATCTTAACGTTGGTTAAGCCCATTTCGTCACGAACACGTTTTAGAGCACGACACTCTAGCTCGAAGCAGTCACGGAAGTTGTCTGAAACGTAGCGGCTAGCACCACGGAAACCAAGCATTGGGTTTTCTTCTGATGGTTCGTATAACTTACCACCGATTAAGTTAGCGTATTCGTTCGATTTAAAGTCTGACATACGAACGATAACTGGCTGCTCTCTGAACGCTACTGCTAGAGTAGAGATACCTTCAACTAACTTGTCAACGTAGAAATCTACTGGAGACGCATAGCCTGCGATACGCTCTTTAATAGCTTGAGACACTTCACGTGGTAAAGTGTTCATGTTAAGTAGGGCTTTTGGATGCACACCGATCATACGGTTGATGATGAATTCTAGACGGGCTAGACCAACACCAGCGTTTGGAATTTGTGCAAACGAGAAAGCACGGTCAGGGTTACCTACGTTCATCATAACTTTGAACGGTAGCTCTGGCATAGCGTCGATAGAGTTGCTTTGAACTTCGAAATCCAATAGACCTTCGTAGATAAAGCCAGTATCACCTTCAGCACATGAAGCAGTTACTTCTTGGCCGTCAGTCAATACTTCAGTAGCGTTACCACAACCAACGATAGCAGGTACGCCTAACTCACGAGCGATAATTGCTGCGTGACAAGTACGACCACCACGGTTAGTGATAATTGCTGAAGCACGTTTCATTACTGGCTCCCAATCTGGGTCAGTCATGTCAGATACTAGAACGTCGCCAACTTCAACTTTATCCATCTCGTTAAGGTCGTTTACGATACGCACTTTACCAGAACCTACGCGCTGACCAATTGAGCGGCCTTCACAGATAACTTTAGCGTCTTTGCTCTGAATCAGGTAGCGTTCCATAACGTTACGGTCTTGACGACTCTTAACAGTTTCTGGACGAGCCTGAACGATAAATAATTTGCCTGAGTCACCGTCTTTAGCCCACTCGATATCCATTGGTTGGCCGTAGTGTTTTTCGATAGTGATGGCTTGTGTTGCAAGCTCAGTCAACTCTTCATTGGTTAAAGAGAACTGGTTACGCTCTTCTTTTTCCACTTCTACAGTTTTCACTGAACGAGTCGTGCTGCCTTCGTCACCATAAATCATTTTTTGGTGCTTACTACCTAGGTTACGGCGAATAACAGCAGGTCTTTTTTCTGCTAATAAAGCTTTAGATAGATAGAATTCGTCTGGGTTAACCGCACCCTGTACTACCATTTCACCAAGACCGTAGCTTGAAGTGATGAATACTACTTCATCAAAGCCACTTTCAGTGTCTAGAGTGAACATAACGCCTGCTGCGCCTGTTTCTGAGCGGACCATACGCTGAATACCCGCTGATAGGGCAACACCAGCGTGCTCGAAACCTTGATGAACACGGTAAGCGATAGCGCGGTCATTATATAGTGATGAGAAAACTTCTTTAATAGCGATTAATACGTTTTCAATACCACGGATGTTTAGATAAGTTTCTTGCTGACCTGCGAAAGAAGCGTCTGGTAAGTCTTCGGCAGTTGCAGAAGAGCGAACAGCAACGGCAATATCATCACCATCACTCATCACTTCAAATGCGTCACGGATTTCTTGCTCAAGTGATTTTGGCAACTCTTGCTCGATGATCCACTTACGAATCTTCTCACCAGTTTCAGTTAGCTTTTTAACATCATCAACGTCTAACTCTTTTAGTTCGTTGTTGATTTTGTCTAAAAGACCAGTTTCAGTCAGGAAGTTATTGAATGCTGCAGCTGTGGTCGCGAAACCGCCAGGAACACTCACCCCTAGATCTGATAGGTGGCTAATCATTTCGCCTAATGAAGCGTTTTTACCGCCTACGATTTCGACGTCGTTTTTGCCTAACTTGTCAAGGGTAATAACTTGCGGTGCTGTCATGATAACTCCAGGAAATAAGGTTATTTTTCTAAATTATACCGCTATTCATCTAAATTGTGTATGGATTATCACTCTTTAACTATCTGGTTGAGTCAGTCAACACCTGCTGTGATTAGCAGCTGGCTTAACGTTGTTGATTCAGTCAAATAAGGGTGAAATCTTAACGCTTGTCATCCACGGTAATGTGATGTGGGCAAACTATAACATTTATAGTAATTAGGAGTCCACGAGGGAAAATAGATAAGGGGTGGCTTACAGGGGTCAAAGGGTTGAAAGCAATGGACTAATTATTTGCTAAATATACCATATTTATTAAATTTATGGCGGTTAGTGATTTGTATTTTATAACGTTTTCATAATGTTTATTAATATTATAAAACTATTTGTTATAAGCTCAAAAACCTCATAGTCATCACTGTGTTGATTGTATCAACAATTATTTCCTCAAGTAAAGATGCTTTTTTAAAGTGAATAGCTATTAAAGTGTAGAGGTTTGCATAATTGTTAAGCTTCTCAAACACTTTATTCCTTAATATTTGTTAATATATGACCAAATATTTTTAATATGACATTTTGTCTACAGTCTTGTACCAAGATACGCTCCTGTTAAGGAATTTTATGGAAAATCTAATCAACTCATTATCTGCAAAACCGACCATTCAAAATCGCAGTGCTTTGGCAGTAGATAAGCCGCAAATTATTCGTGTGGCTTTTTTTATATCAGATGGTACCGCCATTACTGCAGAAACCTTGGGACGTTCAATCTTAAGCCAATTTGCTAGTGTGCCTTTTGAGACGAGAGTCATTCCTTACGTTGATACCATAGAAATGGCTCAAGCGGCAGTGGAGCATATCAATAAGGCTTATCAAACCACAGGGATTCTACCTTTAGTGTTTGACACTATTGTTGATCCGGATATCCGAGATATTATTAACTCTGCTCAAGCTTGTAATCTTGATATGTATGAAGGTCTGATTGGACGTATTACTGATGAAATTGGGGTAGAGCCTGATGCTCATTCCGGTCATGCTCACGATGATGTAGATTCAGAGACCTATAAATCACGTATCGATGCGGTGCATTTTGCTTTAGACAATGATGATGGGGCGCGAACTCGTCACTATGACATGGCCGATATTATTCTAATTGGGGTGTCTCGTTCCGGTAAGACGCCGACCTCTTTATACTTAGCTTTACAGTTTGGTATTCGTGCGGCCAACTACCCACTGACAGAAGATGATTTATTTGATAATCAGCTGCCCAAAGCCCTACAGCCTTATCGAGGTAAATTATTTGGCTTAATCATTGATACAGAGCGACTACAAAAAATTCGTCAAGAACGAAGAGCGGGGAGTCGTTACGCCAGTTATAAACAGTGTGAAGAAGAGCAACGTGCGATTCAGGCGATATATATGACCCAAAATATTCCTAGCCTGAATGTTTCAGAAATGTCAGTAGAAGAGATTGCCACAAGAATTTTGCAAATAACAGGGCTGAAACGTCGCATTGGATAGTGACTTTCGCCATGAACTTAACAGGCGAAGTTGTTATAATAGAGCCAATATGATGCAGTGCCTAAAATTAGGTCTAAAAAAATTGAAGAAATACATAATTAAAGAGGATGATATGTCAAAAAAACGTAAAGGTGATGAAACTAACGATATCAGTGAAGACAAAAAAGATATCGAAGTATCCAACCAAGATAGTGGTAGTGCACCAAGTGTAGCGCCACCTGCGTCAAATAATGAGTCTGAAGATAAAGCAGATTCAGGAGAAGATCATCTATTTCATCCCAATTTAATTAGTCCGTTGGACAAAGACCGTATCCGTATTAATTCAGGCCTTACTCGTGACTCTGAGCGTATCAAAAACGATAAACACGAATTTGAATATGATGCCGTAGTTATTGGTGCTGGCCCTGCCGGTGAAGCTGCCGCTATGAAACTGGCTAAGTCTGGTAAAAAAGTGGTGGTGGTTGATGCGCGTAGTCAAGTTGGCGGCAACTCAGCCCACGTAGGCACTATCCCTAGTAAAGCACTGCGGCAGTCGGTATTTAACTTAATTAACTACCGCCGTGACCCTCTATTTTCTCAAGGCTTAGATTACTACCAAGTGCCTTTGAACAAGGTATTGACCAAAGCTCGTAAAGTGGTACGCAATCAGGTGGATACCCATACTCGTTTCTATGAGCGCAACCAAATTGAAGTGCGTAATGGTTGGGCAAGTTTTGTGGATAATCACACCTTGCAGATCGAGCTTACCGATGGCTTAGGCTTTGAAACCATCACCTTTAATAAAGCTATTATCACAGTGGGTAGTCGTCCGTATCGCCCAGATCTGTTAGACTTTGATCATCCTCGTGTGTTTGATTCTGACAAAATCCTACAAATGGATTATGTGGTCAAAAAAATTATCATCTATGGTGCTGGTGTCATTGGCTGTGAATATGCGTCTATCTTTACTGGCCTTGGCTATAAAGTTGACTTGATTAACAACCACGACTCATTGCTAAGCTACCTGGATAAAGAGATTAGTGATGCTTTGGCGCATGACTTTAGACAGTTTGGCGTGTTGGTAAGACACAAAGAGGAAATTGAGAAGTTAGAGACGCATGATGATTATGTGGTTCTGCATCTTAAGAGTGGTAAACGTATTAAGTCTGATGCCATCTTGTGGAGTAATGGCCGCTCGGGCAACACTGAGAGTCTAAACCTTGAGGCAGTTGGTCTAAAAGCCAATAACCGGGGTCAGTTAAAAGTTGACGATACCTATCGTACTGAAATAGACAATATATATGCAGCGGGTGACGTGATCGGTTGGCCATCACTGGCTTCTGCAGCTTATGACCAAGGTCGCTGTGCTGCTGCCTTCATGGTAGGGGACAAAGATGCTGAGCCAGTATCAAGCGTACCAACGGGCATTTATACCATCCCTGAAATTTCAAGTATCGGTAAGACCGAACAAGAGCTAACGGATGAAAAAGTTCCTTATGAAGTGGGTCAGGCTTTCTTTAAACATCTCGCCCGTGCCCAAATCATTGGTGAGCGTTCTGGAGTACTGAAGATTTTATTCCATCGTGAGACTTTAGAAATCTTAGGTATCCACTGTTATGGTAATCATGCTTCAGAGATTATTCACATTGGTCAGGCAGTAATGAAACTTAACGGCACACTTGAGTACTTCGTTAATACGACCTTCAACTATCCAACGATGGCAGAAGCCTATCGTGTTGCTGCACTAAACGGGTTAAACCGAGTGTTCTAACTAGTCATAGATTGACAATAAAAAGAGACTGCAATGCGGTCTCTTTTTTTATGTCCACTTTTATAACGCTATTGGCAAGCTACAGATGCATTCAGATAATTAGGGTTGCAACTTGTCAGTAGTTAGTGTTGAATAAATGCAAACAAGCCAAGCTTAATAATTTATGAGCCTATATTACAGGTAAATATGCTTTAAGAATGAATGAGCGTTGAGGATTAATAAAGTTGTAAAGATTTAGAAGCTTGAAGATTAGGCGTCTACTCTTAGGCCGGCTTGTTGGGTTAAAAAAACAATCAAAACAATATAAGGACTTAAAAAATGACCGTAAAAACTTATGAAGATGACAATATTTTTGCAAAGATTATAGCGGGTGATTTACCTTGTCATAAGGTTTATGAGGACGATAAGACTTTGGCATTCATGGATATCATGCCTCAGGCCAAAGGCCATGTGTTAATTATTCCAAAACAAAAAGCTGTAGAGTTGTCGCAGCTAGAGCCTGAGTATGCCAGTGCCGTGTTTATGACGGCCAAAAAGGTTATGGCAGCACAGCGTCAAGTGTTTGAGCGCGATGGCATTATGCAAATGCAGCTAAATGGTGCAGAAGCAGGGCAAACGGTATTTCACTACCACGTGCATCTGATTCCATCAAACTTTCATGAGCTTGGTAAGCATGCGACGACGCAAGCGGACATGGCTGAACTGGCAGAGCAAGCCAAACAGCTAAGAGAAGCCATCGAAGCGGCTCAATAAAAAATAAGGGACACGGCGCTGAGTAGAAATACAAAGCGCCGTGTCTATATCAGGGGTATGGATGGCTTGTTATGGCACATTTTTATGAGCTTTGATGAGCAGTCTATATCCACAACAATCACTCATTACTTATGATGAGGTTCTGTTGGGTTGAATAGGGGAATAGCACAAACACTTGATGTCTTATAAATAGAAACAACAGTTTTAAGCGTGGTTTTTTCAACCCGCTTGCATCTCGATTTTACTTTTATATCGATTGTAATAATAACTTTGTGTGGAGGTCGATTAACACCCTGTCACGTCAACCATTGTGGGTTGAGGCACAGTACGAAAGCAGACAGTCAGGCCAGCTGGCTTTGTTTGGATTGCGTCTTTGGCTGCTATCAGGTTTTGTCAGGTAATGTGATTTTAGAGGAAATAAATTCAATGTTTAAATCTTCCAAATCAACCATTTTAATACCGGTGTTCATACCTGCAGTCATTGTGCTGCTGCTATTGGTTGTCGGAACCATTTCTGACCCTGAGCTGGCAGGTGAACTGTTTAGTCGGGCATTAACGTTCACAACAACGACCTTCGGTTGGTTTTATATGCTGGCCGTTGCGCTTTTTTTGATGTTTATTGTGGTATTGGCTTTTTCATCCTATGGCAATATTAAGTTAGGACCTGACCACTCCGAACCTGAGTATAAGTTTCATGAATGGTTCGCTATGCTGTTTTCAGCAGGTTATGGTATTGCCTTACTTTTTTATGGTGTGGCAGAGCCGGTCATGCATTTTTCTGCACCGCCAAACTCGGCACCTGAAACGGTAGCTGCTGCAAAAGAAGCCATGCAAATTGCCTATTTCCACTGGGGTTTCCATATTTGGGCCATTTATGGCTTTACTGGGCTTGTGCTAGCGTATTTTGGTTATCGTCAAGGCTTGGCTTGCCGTTATCGATGCGCTCAACCCTATATCCCCTCATTGGCGATAAAGTGTATGGGCTACTGGGGCATATCGTAGATATTGTTGCTATCTTAGCAACCATTTTTGGTGTGGCGACAACACTTGGCTTATCTGTGGCACAGATTAATGCTGGTCTAAACTATCTATTGCCTGATTTAGTATCGATTGGTACGGTGCCACAAATTATCAGTATCGCTGTCATCACTGGCGCTGCTCTAATCTCGGTATTGGCGGGCATGGATAAAGGGGTGAAGCGCCTGTCTGTCTTGAATATGGTGCTTGCGACTTCGTTAATGGCATTCGTTTTCATTGCCGGCCCAACTGTCTTTATCCTAAATGCCTTTATGGAAAACACGGGCAGCTATTTGGGTAATATTGTTGAACGTACTTTTAGTTTGCAAGCCTATGTGCATGGCGATTGGATTGCCAGTTGGACACTGTTTATCTTTGCGTGGACCATTGCTTGGTCGCCATTTGTCGGTATGTTTATTGCCAAAATTAGCCGTGGACGCACCATTCGCCAGTTCGTATTAGGCGTGCTGTTTGTGCCAACCATCTTTACGTTCTTATGGTTTGCGGTGTTTGGTGATACAGCGCTGCATATGATTATGGAGCAAGGTTATGACACGCTTATCGGTGATGTTCAGGCCGATCAAGCAGTTGCGCTATTTAAGTTGTTTGAAGCTCTGCCATTAACCCAGCTTATCTCAGCTTTAACGGTATTATTGATTATTACTTTCTTTGTGACTTCATCGGACTCTGGGTCATTGGTGATTGACTCAATAGCATCCGGCGGTCGTCCCACACCAGCATTGCAGCGCACCTTTTGGGTAGTTATACAGGGTGTTTTGGCGTCTGTGTTATTGCTGGCAGGTGGTTTGTCTGCATTGCAGACGGTTTCCATTGTGAGTGCATTGCCGTTTGCGATTGTTCTATTGATTGCGATGGTGGGAATGTGGCGTGCGCTTATTATTGAGGAGCATCGCACAGAGAGTCTTGCACAAGAGAACCGTTTGCCACCTCATTTATTAACACCAGGCTCATGGCGTGACCGTTTGGATTATCTAACCGATCAACCGACCAAAAAAGAAGTGCTGACGTATATTAAAGATGTTGCTAAGCCGGCTATAGAGCAGATTTCAGAAAGACTAACCGAAAAAGGTTGGACCACTGAGGTGGCTTATGATGAGGTCAATAAGCGGGTTTATCTGGATCTAAAACGTGGTGAGGACGTCGATTTTTGGTATGAAGTGCGACTGGCTGAACATGATGTCCCAGATTATTATGAGTCGGATGATGCCGGTGTGGCGCAGTCTCACCACTACCGTGCAGAGGTGTTCTTGCGCCGTGGTGGTCAGACGTATGATCTTTATGGCTACAAGCCGGATGCCGTCATTAACGACGTTATTGATCAGTTTGAGAAGTATTTGCACTTCCTTAATATCTCTCCAGATAGCCTGCCGTGGCGTATGGAAGAGCATGACGACGGGCTTATTGTTGAAAGTAAGAGCGAGTTCGATAAATAGAGCGATTGCATTATCAAACTTTTTTAAACTTGAGATTTAATCGTGAGTCTTTAAAATACGGGGTTGTCCTTGAAAATAAGGGCAATCTCTTTTTTATTATTAAGTTAAAGTGAAACTGCCAATTGATGTGTTCTTTCAACGTCATTTTTATCTGTTTGCCCATTGTGCCGACATCTCATGCCTGTTGTTTTGTTGACTCACATGGCAGAGTGAAAAGTTGGCACGATGTTTTCGGCATGCCATAACCCATCAGGATTAGTCTACTAAAAGGAAAATAAAGCTCATGCTAAAAAAGCCCCCTAGGTCCACCATATTAATGCCTGTGTTTGCGCCAGCGGTGATTGTGTTGGTGCTGTTAGTGATAGGCACTATCTCAAATCCTGATGCTGCTGGAGAGCTGTTTAGCCAAGTTCTCACCTATACCACCACCACTTTTGGTTGGTTTTATATGTTGGCAGTGGCGCTGTTTTTAATCTTTATTTTAGTATTGGCCTTTTCCTCTTACGGTAATATTAAGCTTGGTCCTGATCATGCTGAGCCGGATTATAAGTTCAGCGAATGGTTTGCGATGCTGTTTTCAGCAGGTTACGGTATTGCGCTGCTGTTTTATGGGGTGTCTGAGCCAGTGGTGCATTTTGCCGAACCGCCGAACTCAACTCCCGAAACCATTGCTGCTGCAAAAGAGGCGATGCAGATTGCATACTTTCATTGGGGGCTTCATACCTGGGCAATCTATACCTTTACTGGTCTTGTCTTAGCCTATTTTGGGTTTAGGCACGGCTTGCCACTTTCAATGCGCTCCACTTTATTCCCGTTGATTGGCGATAAGATTTATGGGCCTGTTGGTCATGGCGTCGATGTTGTCGCCTTGTTGGCGACTATTTTTGGTGTAGCAACGACACTTGGCTTATCGGTATCGCAAATCAACTCGGGGCTCAATTATCTATTACCGGATTTGATTCCGATTGGCACCGGCGTACAAATCATTACCATTGCCATCATCACATTGGCAGCGCTTGTTTCCGTACTGGCAGGTATGGATAAGGGTATTAAGCGGTTATCTATGCTCAACGTGGTATTGGCAACTGCCTTGATGGTGTTTGTGTTTATTGCCGGTCCAAGTGTGTTTATCCTAAATGCATTCATGGAAAACACAGGCAGCTACTTAAGCAATATCGTAGAGCGCACCTTTAGTTTGCAAGCGTATGTTCACGGAGATTGGATTGCCAGCTGGACGCTGTTTATCTTTGCATGGACCATTGCTTGGTCACCATTTGTCGGCACCTTTATAGCCAATATCAGCCGCGGCCGCACCATTCGCCAGTTTGTGCTGGGGGTGTTGTTTGTTCCGGTTATTTTCACCTTTTTCTGGTTCGCGGTCTTTGGTGACACGGCCCTGAACTTAATCATGGTGCAAGGTCTAGATACACTCATTGGCGATGTGCAGGCCGATAAGTCTGTTGCACTGTTCAAGTTGTTTGAAGCATTGCCATTTACCCAAATTGCGTCCTACTTGACCGTACTATTAATTATGACCTTCTTTGTGACCTCATCTGACTCGGGGTCATTGGTGATTGATTCGATTGCGTCAGGCGGTCGTCCAACACCCGCATGGCAGCGTACTTTTTGGGTGGTGATACAAGGTGTGGTTGCCTCAGTGCTGCTGTTAGCCGGTGGTTTGACAGCGTTGCAAACAGTTGCGATTGTGAGTGCATTGCCATTCGCTATTATTTTGCTGATTTCGATGGGCGGTATGTGGCGTGCCTTGATTATTGAAGAGCACCGTACAGACAGTTTGGCGCAAGACAACCGCTTGCCGCCTCATTTATTGCAGCCCAGCGCATGGCGTGAGCGTATTGATTATTTAACCAAGCAACCACAAAGAGCAGAGGTGCTTGCTTATATACGGGAGGTGGTTGACCCGGCCATGCATCAAGTGGCAGACAAGTTCAATGACTCGGGCTGGAATGCACTGGTTGAATATGATGAGGTGAATAGTCGAGCCATCCTGCAATTACAGCGTGGCGAGGAGGTCGACTTTAGCTACGAAGTGCGACTGGATGAGCACGATATTCCTGAATATTACGAACAGGGCAAGGTTGGTAAGTCGACACCATCACAACTGCATCATTATAGAGCGGAAGTGTATCTGCGCCGTGGGGGTCAGACTTATGACTTATATGGCTATCAGTCTGATGCGGTTATCAATGATATTGTTGATCAGTTTGAGAAGTATCTGAACTTCTTAGAAATCTCTCCAGACAGTTTGCCTTGGCGCATGGAAATGCATGACGAAGGACTTATTGTGGAGTCTACAAGTGAGTTTGATAAAGAGAGATAGCAGTCAACTATCACCACCTAGATGGATGATGTAACCGATTAAAACTTGAGTTTTGAGTGTTAGTCTTTACAATACGGGCTTGGCTTTAGTAGGGCAGGCCTTTATTTTTTATTTATTGAGCCAGTTTGTCTGGTAACTTATCTAAACACTTAACCAACTAAGCTTTCGCTATTGAGTGGCAAATGACCTTGAATCAAAATGACACCCTTGATAATACCCAACATCCGTTATTGCAGCCGCTTTATATCGGTGGGCTTGAGGTAAAAAATCGCCTTGTGGTTGCGCCAATGGCTGGCGTGACGGACAATCCTTTTCGCCGGTTGTGTAAGTCATTTGGCGCAGGGCACGCGGTTAGTGAAATGATGACGGCAGATGCGACTTTATATGCGCATAAGAAATCATTGTTTCGAGCCAACTTTGATGGTGAGATTGCACCGATTTCTGCACAAATTGCTGGCGCTGATGTGGATAAGCTCGCAGAAGCGGCACGTTATCAAATAGATAACGGCGCTCAGATAATCGACATCAATATGGGATGTCCGGCAAAAAAAGTATGCCGTAAGCTGGCAGGTTCCGCACTATTAAAAGATGAAGAGTTGGTTGCCCGATTATTAGATGCAACCGTTGCCGCTGTTGATGCGCCAGTTACACTAAAAACCCGTTTGGGGTATGAAAATGGTCAAGAGAATATCTTGAGAGTTGCGAAGCGTGCAGAAGAGGCCGGTATTGCGGCTATTGCCATTCATGGGCGCACGCGTGAAGATAAATATGGCGGACAGGCGCGTTATGAGCTGATTCGTGAAGTGAAAGACATGGTCAACATTCCTGTGATTGCCAATGGTGATATAGATAGCCCACAAAAGGCGATTGAGGTGTATGAGCAAACGGGCTGTGATGCGATTATGATTGGTCGTGCCGCCCAAGGTCAGCCGTGGTTATTCCGTGATATTGCGCATTATTTACAAACAGGCGAGATGTTGCCCGGTCCAACAGTTAATGAGCTGCGTGAGATTGTGCTGACACATCTTGAAGAATTATATGCATTTTATGGTGAGTATTCGGGATGCCGTATTTCGCGTAAACATATCGCTTGGTATACGTCAGGTATTGAAAATTCAAATGCGTTTCGTCAAGCCATGTATAGTGAGGAGACAACGGCAGGGCAGTACAAGGTTGTTGATACGTTTTTATCCTCGCAGAAGCTTAGAGAAGGAACGTGACTTAGTTGAACGGCATGATAGTTACTAGGTTTCTTGGTGAAATTGAATTAAATTAAGGCTAGGTCTTTTATTTAAGAGTCATTCTATGCTTGATACGTTAACGAATCCCCATCCTAAAGTAGAAGATAGATCCTCTAAGGTCTCTTCAGCCCGTGTATTAAGGGTCAATGGTCTTAGTATTTATGCTGATCATGATATCTTAGTTCATAAGTTGTCTTACCAGATAAACCAAGGGGAGACGCTGGCTATCGTTGGTGAGTCGGGCTCAGGGAAATCACTGTCTAGCTTAGCCTTACTAGGATTGTTACCACAGTATTTGCGGGTAGAAGCTCAAGTTGAGTTGCGATCAGTGGGCCTTTTACCGGTTAACCAATCCCCAAGTTACTCGATTAAAAAGCAGAGCATGCGCGATAAACAGCTTAAAGCTGTGCGGGGAACAAAGATTGCGATGGTGTTTCAAGAGCCCATGACGGCATTGAATCCTTTGCACACGGTAGGTAAGCAAGTTGCTGAAAGTTTGCGTATGGCGGGTACGCCAAAGTCTCAAATCAAGCCGCGCATTCTTGAGCTATTAAATGATGTCAATATCAAAGACCCTGAATCTAAGCTAGGCCGTTATCCACATGAGCTTTCAGGAGGTCAACGGCAACGGGTGATGATTGCTATGGCGCTGGCTCAAAATCCAGAAGTGCTCATTGCTGATGAACCCACCACAGCCTTAGATGTCAGCCTTCAACATGAAATATTAGAGTTACTAGACCGCTTAAAGAAGCAGCACGGCATGGCGATGCTGCTTATTAGTCATGACCTAAACCTAGTGCGCCGCTATAGTGACAAAATAATCGTGATGCAGCAAGGGAAGGTGATTGAGCGCGGAGACAGTAAAACGCTATTTCATAATCCTCAAAGTACCTATACAAAACTATTAATCAGTCAAGATTTTGGTTCTGCACTCAAGATCAGTGCTAGCAAAGAGAACTCACCAGTTATTGAGGTGAAACAGCTTTGTGTTGCTTTTCCACAAAAGAAATCACTTCTAGGTGGGGTGAGTGAATGGATGTCAGCTGTCCAAGCGTTAAGTTTTGAGCTTAACCCAGGTACGTCATTAGGCATTGTGGGAGAGTCGGGATCTGGTAAGACTACCATTGCCTTAGCCCTTGCTCGGTTGCTGACCAATCAGGCCAAAGTAAGTGGCGATGTTATTATTGATAACGTAAATATAAATAGCCTAAGCAATAGCGAGCTGCGCCGATTTCGCTCCAACATCCAAATGGTATTCCAAGATCCGTTCGCCAGCATTAATCCTAGATTCAACGTTATGCAAATCATTGAAGAGGGGTTGTTGATCAGAGGGGAAGGTAAGGCGCAGCGAGAGCAGGCGGTTTTAGAGGCATTAACCACAGTAAACTTACCTCACAGCTTTGCGTATCGTTATCCGCATGAGTTATCAGGAGGGCAACGTCAGCGGGTAGCACTGGCCAGAGCTCTAATTATGCGGCCTAAGGTAATTATCCTAGATGAGCCTACCTCAGCCTTAGATAGTAGTACGCAAGTTGATGTGGTGCAGTTACTGCGAGATATTCAGCAGCAGTATGGGCTCAGCTATATTTTTATCAGCCATGATTTAAACGTGGTACAAGCTTTGTGCCACAATATCATGGTATTGAAGGCGGGGGAATGTGTAGAGTTTGCTACAACTGAGAGGTTATTCCAAGCTCCGCGGCACCCGTATTCAAAACTGCTTATCGATACGAGTGTGCGAAGTAAAGAATTTTGCTAATCTGTTTAGATTGGCAAAGTAGCTTTAAATTGAAAGGGTGGCGAAGTTAGATTTTAGACGCAGGTACTGCTGCAAGAAACTCATTGCGAGCCTGAATGTCGGTTTTAAAATCACCCAACATGGCCGTTGTGCGTGTGCTTGAGAGCTGTTTGTTAACGCCTCGCATCATCATACACATATGAGAGGCATCCATTACCACAGCAACACCACGGCAGTCAGTAACTTCCATGATGGCATTAGCAACTTGCTGGCTTAAGTTCTCTTGGATTTGTAAACGACGCGCGAACATATCAATAATACGCGCAACTTTTGATAGTCCTATCACTTTGCCATCGGGTAAATATCCGACATGAGCCACACCATGGAAGGGGAGTAGGTGATGTTCACATAGTGAATAGAACTCAATATTGTGAATTAGAACCAACTCTGGGTTATCGGTCGGAAATACGGCATTATTGGTTACTTCTTCAAGCGTTTGATGATAGCCTTGAGTCAAATAGCCGAATGCTTTTGCGGCACGAGTAGGCGTATCTAACAAGCCAGGACGATTTAAGTCCTCACCAGTAGAAGCAATAAGTTTGGCGTATAGATCAGGACTAGGCAGTCTTGCATCTAGATTTGAATTAGAAGCGTTTGAATTAGAATCACACATAGTTATTAGTAGCAAATTAGAAGAATGCTATAGCTTAACGGCTACAAATAAATTGTAAAGGTCTTTGTCGAAAAATAGCTGAGTATTTTTCAGTTCGGCATAAAAAAATCTCATAATACGGTATAACTTTGAGATTTTGTATTATTATTCTATTTTTGATATTGAATTCAAAAAAATGCCCCTCAAAAAGACTTGGGCTAAGCCAATTAAAAATTAAAATAAGGGAGTGGTTTGTGAAATTATTACAAGGTAAACGTTTTGTGGTGACAGGTATTGCCAGTAAGTTATCTATTGCTTGGGCAATTGCAGAGGCACTGCACAGAGAGGGGGCGTCATTGATTTTGACTTACCCCAATGACAAGATGAAAAAACGGGTAGAGATGGCAGCTGAGCAGTTTTCAGCTGATATGGTTCTGCCTTGTGATGTAGGATCTGATGCAGATATTGAAGCTTGTTTTGCAGCTGTTGCTGAGCATTGGGTAGAAGGTATTGATGGGGTAGTACATGCTATTGGATTTGCCCCTGCAGAAGAACTCAACGGTGACTTTACTGACGTAACCAGTAGAGAGGGCAGTGCCATTGCTCATGATATTTCAGCGTATAGCTTTGTGGCTTTAGCCCGTGCTTCACGAGAGTTGTTAGCTAAGCGTCAAGGCTCTTTACTTACTCTGACGTATCAGGGTAGTACCTCAGTTATTCCGAACTATAATGTTATGGGTATGGCCAAAGCCAGTTTAGAGGCCAGTGTGCGCTACCTAGCTTCTTCTTTAGGCGCAGAAGGTGTTCGAGTTAATGCTATCTCTGCAGGGCCTATTCGTACACTAGCGGCTAGTGGTATTAAGTCATTTCGTAAGATGCTAGATGTCAACGCCAAAATTGCACCCTTACAGCGTAACGTAGATCAAATGGAGGTGGGGAACGCCGCTTTATTCTTATTATCACCTTGGGCTTCAGGGATTACCGGTGAAATTTTATTCGTCGATGCCGGGTTTAATACGGTGGGGATTAGTGAGCAGCTACTGCACCTAGATGAGCAGCAATAAGCTAGGTAAAGGGGGGTGGATAGGTAAATACGCTGCTTTATAAATCAGAATATAATAAAAAAAGACGCTTAAAGCGTCTTTTTTTATTAATTATCTTTATTGATCTTTATTATTTAGGAGTCATTTAAAGGTTTTTAGTAGCTATTCAATAAAGTTCTGGAATCAATATTATTTATTACTTTGATCATCGTCATGTTCTTCATGATCATGCAAGCCTTGCATCATATCCAAAGCACAGTCATTAGTACGCTGCTGATCTTTTTTCTCTAAATGGTCTTGGTTAATATCATTGCGGGCCATTTTTGTTGTTTTATTTACTGTATTGTCGTCTGACATGATAAATCTCCTTATTTGAGCACTCCATGGGTTATCGTAAAACTTAGTTGAATAACTAAGTCCAATAACCAAGTGCGTTGTTAATTGCTCACCATTTCATTATAAAACCAAATACAATGAATTGTGTTTACATATGTAAACTAATAAGGAGGTGAAGTTAATAAAACCCTCAATACGCCTGTAGTGTGTCGCTGGTGTAAATAATAGGTCAAATTTTAGAAGTCTAACCACACCCAGCTGTTCTCAAGCCAGCTCATAACGGTCTCAATAGACAGCTCGGCGGCTAAAAAGTCATCATAAGTCAGGCTTTCAGCATCTGCCAAACGTTTTAGTAATTTGGCTTCAGCCTCACTAATATCTTCTAAAGGCTGGCCGTTGGCATACACGATTAGCTGATTATCAAGCTCTGTATAGATTAGGCGGCTGCTATAATCGGTTCTGATGATGGCACCCTCTGCTAAGGCCTGTTGCAACTCTTCTTCATCTAGGCTTTCTTCTGGTACCAACAGCTCATACTGGCGCTTACTGACAACCTCACTGACGGCTTCAGCGATCAGTTCATCCCCTTGAGAAGATTGTAGCAGCTCAAGAAGTTGCTGCTTTATCTGTGAGATACTGTCTTGATTTAGCTTGCCCGGGGCTTGTAGGGACTGCTCTAATAGTAGAGGCGTAAATAGCGAAGGTTCGCTGGTTGCTGCATCGACCAAGCCATCTAATACTTGCATTAAATTGGGGCGTCTAAAGCCGAATGAGAAGGTTAGGCAGTCATCTTGTGCCACACCATAATGAGATAACTTAGGCGGTACATATAACACGTCACCAGGTTCTAGCACTTCATCGAAAATTAACTCTCCCATATCATCAAAGATACGAATGGGCTGATTTTCAATAAATTCGGTGCTTTCATTACAGTATTTACCAAGCTGCCAGCGTCTGTGCCCAAAGCCTTGGGCCAAAAATACATCATACTCATCATAATGCTTGCCCACAGAGCCGCCTTTGGGAGCATAAGACACCATGATGTCATCTCGTTGCCACTGCGGGATAAAGTTAAACGCATTCCACAACTGACCAAGCTCAGGTGACCATTGCTCTAAATTTTGAACCAATACCGTCCATTGCTCAGGTAAATCAGCAAACATATCTTCGGTTAAAGGGCTTTGTTGCAGGTGCCACTGCTCACCAGTTTCGGTCTTGTTTTGAGTGAGCAGACGAGAGGTGGCAGCCTCATCCAAACTTAGGCCCAAAATATCTTCAGGCTCAAACATATCTTTTAGCTGCGGCAGTCCTTGCTTAATAAGCAGCGGCTTTTTTTGCCAATAGTCTGCTAAAAATTGCTCTGGGGTAATGTCATCTGGTAAACAAAAATTAAGGGGTGTCATAAGTAATCCAGGGGTTATTAAATTAGTTTTATTGACCACTTAGTGGGGCCACAATTTAATTTATTGGTAAGGGTAGTGTAGAGAAATAATATAAAATCTAGCTTTAGTATGCTATTTTAATGCTTTATTATTGTCGCTTAAATGAATCTATACAATTTTAGGAAAGTTATGAAAAAACTAACGCTATTAGCCGTTATCATTAGCAGTATCATGATCCAAGGCTGCGTACATAAGTTGGTTACAGTCCCTACTAAAATCGCCTACAAGACCACCAAAGGGGTAGTGAAAGGCACCGTAGCCGTGGGTAAAGCCATTATACCTGGCGGCGATGATGATGAGGATGATAAAAAAGACAAAGACTAGGCCTGCTGCTTTTAGCTTAGTGAACTCATTGTAGTCTTAACTGCTTTAGCCTTTGTTATAAATAAAATAAATAGGCTGTCCACAATTTTGCTTTTACTATCATAAAAACCCTGCTTAATATTAAGCAGGGTTTTTAGATTCATTCTTAAATCAAGCTTCTTTAAATTAAAGCATCGATTATTTGTTTAGCTTAGCAATCCACTCATCGATGGCCAAAGCTTGCTCATCAGCATTACCGATATAGGTTGCAGGAGTAAGCTCTAGTAAGCGCTGTTTGTCTGCTTCTGGCACGGCATCCAATTCGTTACCACTAACGAACTCAAGCATTTTTTCGCGAGTCATGGCTTGACCACGAGTTAAGGCTTTTAGTTTTTCGTATGGGTTTTCCACACGGTAGCGGCGCATAACGGTTTGGATAGGCTCAGCTAAGACTTCTTGAGCATTATCAAGATCGCTGTCTAGTCTTTCTGGGTTAACCTCTAACTTGCCAATACCTTTTAAGCAGGCATCATAAGCAATCATACTTTGAGCCAGACCCACACCGATGTTACGTAGAACGGTTGAGTCAGATAGGTCACGCTGCATACGTGAGATAGGCAGTTTTTCACCTAGGTGTGCTAGCATTGCGTTTGCTACGCCCAAGTTACCTTCTGAGTTTTCAAAGTCAATTGGGTTCACTTTATGCGGCATAGTAGAAGAGCCTACTTCCCCTTCTTTTAGCTTTTGCTTGAAATAGCCTAAGCTGATGTACTGCCAGATATCACGGTTATAATCAATTAATACTGTGTTGAAGCGACGTACCGCATCAAATAGCTCAGCGATATAATCGTGTGGCTCAATCTGAGTGGTGTAAGGGTTAAAGGTTAGGCCTAAACGCTCAGTAATGAAGCTTTGAGCGTGAGAAGTCCAGTCTACTTCAGGGTAAGCTGATAAGTGAGCATTATAGTTACCTACAGCGCCATTGATTTTACCCAGTAGTTCTACTTCGTTGATTTGTTTAATCTGACGTGCCAAGCGGTAAGCTACGTTGGCCATCTCTTTACCCAAAGTAGTTGGACTAGCTGTCTGACCATGAGTACGAGACAGCATTGGCTGTTTGGCATGCTCTTTGGCAAGGTCCACAATTGAGTCAGTCACTTCTTGTAGCTTGGCAACCAAGATTTCACGGCTGTCTTTTAGCATTAGCGCGTAAGATAGGTTGTTGATGTCTTCAGAAGTACAAGCGAAGTGGATGAACTCTAAGCTGTCTTCTAATTTAGCATTACCACGGAATTTATCTTTGATGAAGTACTCAACCGCTTTAACATCATGGTTGGTCGTTTTTTCGATGTCTTTGATCGCTTGAGCGTCTGCTTCACTAAAGTTATCAACGATAGCATTTAAGAAGTCATTGGTTTCAGCATCAAATTTGGCCAATTCAGTGATGGCATCATTGTCAGCTAAAGCTTGTAACCAGCGGATTTCAACAGTAACACGGGCTTTGATAAGACCAAACTCAGACAGATGCTCACGTAGTGAATCAGCTTTGCTGGCATAGCGACCGTCAATAGGAGATAGGGCAGTTAAGGCAGATAATGAGGCAGACATAAATATCCTTCAACTCAGTGGGTTAATGAAACGGGATTAATAAAAAACGAAGTTTAAAATTTGCAGAAAAACAAATAAAGTAAGGGAACCTAGGTTCCCTTTCATGTAATACCTAATCTAGTGAATATTGTGAAATTGCTGTATGTAATATTGAATGCAATTATAGCAAGTTATCGCTCATAAATATGGCATTAAGCTAGATTATAGCAAAAGCATTATGCTTCAGCGGACTCAATCACGCCGCCGCCCAAACAAACTTCACCAACATAGAATACAGCGGATTGACCTGGTGTCACCGCGCGCTGTGGCTCATCAAATACCACTTTAACACGGCTGCCATCTTCAGAATCAGCAAATACGGTGCAGCTCTGATCAGGCTGACGATAGCGGGTCTTGGCCACACATTTTAGACCTTGCTCGCTGAAGATAGCTTCTGGTGCCACACGCTCAACCCAGTCTAATTTATATGCGGTTAAGCTTTGGCTAAGGAGCATAGGGTGGTCATGGCCTTGACCAACGATAAGCTCATTATTGCTCAAGTCTTTTTTAAGCACAAACCACGGCTCTTCTGGGCGATCTTTTACGCCGCCAATACCGATGCCACCACGTTGACCTAAGGTGTAGTACATTAGTCCATCGTGTTTGCCAATGGTGATACCATCATCGGTAACAATGTTGCCAGGCTTGGCCGGCAAGTACTGCTGTAAGAAGTCTTTAAAGCGGCGCTCACCAATGAAGCAAATACCAGTAGAGTCTTTCTTTTTGGCAGTGGCCAATTCATACTCTTCGGCAATTTTACGCACTTCAGGTTTTTCTAATTCGCCCACAGGGAATAAAGTTTTGGCAATTTTATCGCCGCCCACAGCATGTAAGAAATAACTTTGGTCTTTATTGTTATCTAATCCTCTTAGCAGGCGTGCCACTTCCGTCCCATCTTCACGCGTGTAATTGACACTGCGGCGGGTATAGTGACCTGTGGCGATATAATCTGCACCAAGACCGAATTTAGGATCAGAGGCATAATCTAAAAATGCCTTAAACTTGATTTCTTTATTACAAAGAATGTCTGGGTTTGGGGTACGGCCAGCTTGATACTCAGCTAAGAAATGCTCAAACACTCGGTCCCAGTATTCCATAGCGAAGTTGGCAGTGTGTAGGGTAATCCCTAATTTATCACACACTGCTTGTGCATCGGCTAAGTCTTCCATAGCCGTACAGTATTCGGTGCCATCATCTTCTTCCCAGTTCTTCATAAACAAGCCTTCAACTTGAAAGCCTGCCTTTTGTAGAAGTACTGCAGATACTGAAGAGTCCACACCACCAGACATACCGACCACCACTCGTGTCTGGCCAGGATTGGGCACATCACTTAAGCGTAAGGCAGGTAAATCGTAAGGGTTATTGTCAAAAGAGGCAGATATCGTCATATTATTAGAAACTATGCTAAAATTTGGTTAAATTATAACACTGATGGGCTAATAATGATAAGAATTGGACAAGGTATTGACGTACACGCTTTTTATGACAAGTCGGCAGAAAGTGGAAATCAGGACAGCGCAGCTAAGCAGTTTGTGACATTGGCAGGGGTGCAGATTGAGCACAGCCACAGCTTATTGGCGCATTCTGATGGGGATGTGGTATTGCATGCTCTAGCGGATGCTTTGCTTGGCGCTTTGGCTTTGGGCGATATCGGTCAACATTTTCCAGATACTGATGATGCCAATGAGGGCTTAGACTCTCGTGTGCTATTGCGTCATGTCTATGATTTAATTCAGCAAAAGGGCTATAAACTAATTAATGCTGATATTACTGTGGCTTGTGAACGTCCAAAACTTGCTAAACATAACTTAGCAATGCGTACCAATATTGCACAAGATTTAGATACTGAGGTGGATAATATCAGTGTCAAAGCCACGACCACTGAGAAGCTTGGCTTTACCGGTCGTCAAGAAGGTATTCTGTGCAGCGCTGTGGTACTGGTAAGTAAACAATAATCTATATTGAGAATGCATCTTTGTTGCATTTTTTGTTACCATCCCCATTAACTATTTAACCTTACTTTTATTCTCCTTGCTTCTATAACTGAAGTTTTACCCGTGTCTTCCAATAAGGATTTATTATGACAGAACAAGCTAACGATATCGAAACCCTAATCCGCAACCAAATTAAAGAAAACCCAGTACTTCTTTATATGAAAGGCACGCCACAGTTCCCACAGTGTGGTTTCTCTGCAAAAGCCATTGAAGTATTGACTCAAATTGGTCGTCCATTTGCTTTCGTTAATATCTTAGAAAACCCTGAAATCCGTGCTACTTTACCAAAAGTGGCTAACTGGCCAACTTTCCCACAGCTTTGGATCAATGGTGAGCTAATGGGTGGTTCTGATATTATCCTTGAGATGTATCAATCAGGTGAGCTTAAGCCTTTAGTTGAAGAGCACAGCCCAGCTTAATCTCTACTTATATCTCGAAATGATATTAAAGAAAGTAATGAAGAGGCCTCAGAAATAATCTGGGGCTTTTTTTTGTGGTTATGATTTAAGCGGCTCACGATAGGCTTGTTATGTTTTTGTATGTCTCTGCTTTATAAATGAATAATAATCGCCATATACCTGTTAAGTGAAAAACTAATTAATAAGTATGCTTTGGGCATACGCTAAAGACGGTCGGTGACCTCAAGTTTGAGTTAACCCCTTAGTCTTTAGAAAATATAGGAATAAAATATGACTTCAGATGACAAGTTAGTACAAAAACGTAAGTTATTAGAAGAGCAATCAGAAAAAATCAAAGCCATTGCCGATAATGAGGCGTACTCTTCTCTTAAGTGTATCCACTTATTAAGTGTGGCGGGCGGTGCGACGAGCGAAACTTATAAAGCCATTGAGCAACGTATCGTTACGGATGAAGACACCCATGGTGCTTATCATTTAGCGCTTATGGCTCAGTCAACAGCAGACTTACCGGTCGATGCCCGTCAGTTAATTGAGTTGGTGGTTACTAAAGGGCAGAGCAGTCAGCTATTGTCTTTGCTAAAAAACTTACCTGTACCTCCAGTAGAAGCCATTAAGCAGCGTATTATGTCCGAAGGAGATGAAGAAGCGGTGGCACAAATGACCGCTTATCTTGAAATGAATCCAGAAGGCATAGGTAGCCAAAGCTTATTGGGCGACGGTCAGCACGAGCGTATTGTGCCAATCAGTAAGACGCAAGGTCAAGACGCTCAGTAAGCTAAAGTAGTCAGATTGCAAAGATAAAATAAAGGGTTAAATTATTAGCCCTGGCATAAAAAAAAGCACTCAAGAGTTATCTTGAGTGCTTTTTTTAGGCTTGACTTAGTAAAGCATCCCTATATCTATTGATGAGGGGTGTTTACCTTATTTAGTAAAACTTGCATAGCAAGTCTGTAGTGATTTGGCGACAACTTTTGTCACCAATTGTGCGCGGTACTGAGGGTCAATGGCAGCATTGGTCATATCGACAACCGTTACTTGCTGAGGAGCCTGTTCGCTAACACAACCACAAATCTTAGTCTTGGCCACTTCTTCTTGCTCAGAGTTCATTGCTACGCGAGCAATACGCCAAGCATTTTGTTTTTCAAGTTCGCTACGGCATTGAGCATCTACGGCAGTTTTAAAGATACTCATACCCATATTAGTGGCGGTACCAACAGCGTTTCCTGCATCAGTACCAGTGCCTGTAGTGGCACAGCCTGTCAGCGCAAGCGAGGTCATCAGGGCCGAAACTGCTAAGAATTTTTTCATGGATCGTTCCTTGAATGGGATAAAAGAAAGTAGGCTACTTAAAAAATAGAAGTTTAGCAACATATAGTTTGTCTGAAAACCTATTTTTTAAGCTGCCCCTTTTTATATCCTCTAAGCTTCACGCTTTAACAGAGGGTACACCATATTTTCAGGAGAGATAATCTGATCTAGTGTTTCTTGATCCAATAGCTTCTCTTCTAAAACGATATTGTAGATACTGCCCCCAGTTTCTTGAGCTCTTTTGGCGATACGAGTAGATACTTCATAGCCAAGATGTGGGTTTAGTGCAGTAACCAGACCAATGTTACTTAACACTTGCTCACGGCAATAATCTTCGTTCATCTCGATGCCATCGATACAACGTGTGGCAAAGGTCTCACAAATATTGCTTAGCATCACAAGGCCAGTAAATAGGTTGAACGCCATGACAGGTTCAAACACGTTTAACTGTAATTGACCTGCTTCAGAAGCCATGGCGATGGTATGGTCAATACCCATAATATGGAAACAAGCTTGGTTCACCACTTCTGGAATAACTGGGTTTACTTTACCTGGCATGATTGAGCTGCCTGGTTGCATTTGTGGAATACGGTATTGACCTAAGCCTGCGCGAGGACCTGAAGATTGCAAACGAATATCGTTGGCAATTTTTGATAAGCGAGTGGCCAATAGACGTAGGTTGCCTGATAGAGCAACATAGACACTGGTGTCTTGAGTGGCTTGAATTAAGTCATCAGAAGTGTAATAAGGCTTACCAGTTAGCTCTCTTAATACTTCAGCACAAGTCTCAGGGTAGCTGCTTGGCGCGTTGATACCCGTACCGATGGCTGTGGCACCCATGTTGATTTCATAAAGCAGTTCACGGACCTGCTCAATGCGCTTTTTCTCAGCTTTGATCATAGTAGCAAAAGCGTTGAACTCTTGTCCTGCAGTCATAGGTACCGCATCTTGTAGGTGAGTACGACCCATTTTTAGACGATCACCCAGCTCTTCTTTTTTATTTAAGAAGCTTTCAATCAAAATGTCCATTTTTCTAAGTAGACGGTCACAGTAGAAGTCTAAAGCAAGTTTTAGGGCAGTAGGATAAGAGTCGTTAGTTGACTGAGATAAGTTGACATGGTTGTTAGGATGTAAGTACTGATACTCACCTTTTTCATGACCCATGATTTCTAAGGCACGGTTAGCGATCACTTCGTTAACGTTCATGTTGGTCGAAGTACCGGCACCACCTTGGAACATATCGATAATAAACTGATCGTGTAGCTTGTCTGCAATTAAGTCATCACAAGCAGCCACAATAGCGTCTTTTCTTTTCTCTTCTAGAACACCAACTTTGTGGTTGGTAATAGCAGCGGCTTTTTTGACAGTAGCAAAAGCTCTAATGAAAGGGGAGAATTGATGTAGGCGTACTTTACTAATGTTGAAGTTTTCATAAGCACGCAGGGTTTGAATACCATAATACGCGTCAGAAGGGATATCACGTTCACCAAGTAAATCATGCTCATTTCTAGTAGATGAAATCATACTTGTTTTATTCCTATTATCAAGGTTATGGGTTTTAAGCCTAATACAATAGCATAGATATCGCAAAACTTAAGTCGATTGAATACTTTTGATAGCTTGTAAAAATAAAGGTTATAAGTTGCTAAAAGTTATAGTGTTTTTTATAACCTTTTAGGTTGAAATGGATTTGAAGTGTAACAGGTCAACCCAGCCTGTAAGTCTAATGAGGTTATCCTAAGAAGTTGGTAAATAGCCATAATAAACCGTTCAATGAAGCAATCCCAGCGACCATACTCACCAGTAATTGGCGGCTAATATGATAAACCAGGAGTACCAATAACAGTGCCCCAATCTGTGCCAGTAATAAATGCAATTCAGCACTGTGCAGCCCTGTTGTGGGAGATAAGTCTTGATAAGACAAACTGGTCAAAATGAGCAGGGCCATTACTGACAAAGGCAGACTTTCATTGAGTCGATGTAACCAAGGCTTATCTAGAAGTCTTCTTGGGATTAAAGCGGGGAGAGCACGAGTAATAAAAGTGACACCAGCCATAGCAAAAGTTGCGAGAATAAGATAACTACTGGTCACTACTAACTCCTTTCATATTGCGCTGTATGCATAAACCACGGGCTAAAATAAGGAGCATACAAATACTAATTGCCATTAATAGTACCCAATTACTGGTAAATAAAGAGGCAATGATTAAGGATATAACGGCAATACCGATGGGGAAATAACGCTTAACGCTTTGAAATTGCTCATAAGCCAAGATCGCAAACAAGCATACTAAAGCGAAATCTAAATGCGGGATTAAATCATTTAGAGTGCTTCCTATCATAAACCCAATAGCGCCTGCGACAACCCACCACATCTGATTAAAAAAGCTTATGGGTAATATCAAGGCTTGTCTTAACTCAGTTGGCATACTGGTCATAACCGAGAAGGTCTCATCGGTTAACGCAAATAAGCAGTAAGTTTTGGCCAGTTTATTTTGAGGTAAGGATTGTAATAGGGGCATGCCATAAAAAATATGACGTAAGTTGATGGCGGCAATATTGGTTGCCATACTGCCAATGGGTAAGCCTGCGCTCAGCATGGGGATACAGGCATATTGAGCAGCACCAGCATACAGCACAACACTAAGCATAACTGTGGCCCAAACAGGAATGCCAGCCACTTGAGCTAGAACACCAAACGCGATACCTGCAGGAAGATAGCCCATTGCTACCGGAAGGCTTCGTTTAAAGCCTTCTGCCCAATCGTAACTAGTGCCCTGTACGAGTGGGGTATCTTTTAAATGAGTAGTCACACGACATCCTGATTTTTATTTCTTGATTCAGCAGTCTCACAAAGTGCTTGTTCAATTACGATGAAGGCAAAGAAAACTGAAAAAGGTTAGTATAGACCAAGTTGTGAGTCTATTATTTTGAAATATTATATTAATGACTTATAAAAACTTATACAATATACTACAAATGTAGCTTTTAAGAAGTGTTTAGTGATTTCTAAATATAACAAATTTACAGTAACTTGGTGTTTTAGTAAATATCCCGTTCAGTTTTATAGCGTTTCTTGCTGCAATAGTAAGGATTTATTTTTATAAAGGTGTTGTATGTCAGAGTTGAATCAGACCCCACCTACGGGTTCGAATAAGAATTTAGATAGTCATCTTCCTCATGATGGCAATGAGTACTTGTTCACAGATACTTTTCCTAAAGGCACAGGAAAAGGACTAATCATTACTGCCATTGCAGCGATAATTAGCTTGATTGTCTTTAATGTATTGCCTTTCGATACCGACGTTAATAAAGGCTTATCGATGTTATTATTCATTGGTACGCTGTGGTTAACCGAGGCTTTGCACGTCACCATTACCGCGATATTAGTCATGATTATCGGGGTGGCTGTTGGTATTCCTGATTTTGATACCAAGTCAGCTTTATCGAGCTTTGCTAACCCAACTATTTACCTGTTCTTTGGGGGCTTTGCGCTAGCGTCTGCTCTGCATGTGCAAAGTCTAGATAAGAAAATTGCGTTAAAGCTAATTTCTTTATCAGGGGGTAAGCTGGGTAATGCGGTCATGTTGATATTCTTTGCTACCGCCATGCTTTCCATGTGGATCTCAAATACGGCGACAGCAGCGATGATGTTACCGTTGGCTATTGGTATGTTGTCTCAGGTTGACCGTGAAAAAGACCGAGGCACATTCGTATTCGTCCTATTGGGTATTGCTTACTCGGCAAGTTTGGGCGGCTTGGGAACCATTGTAGGCTCGCCACCAAACGCCATTGCTGCCAAAGCTTTAGAAATCTCTTTTATTGATTGGATGAAATTTGGTCTGCCTTTGGCTTTTGTATTAACGCCTTTGTTACTGGGTGCGATGTACTTGGTGTTAAAACCCAATCTTAATGTGCGTATTAACAGTATTGACCAGCCTGATATCCCTTGGACTAAGCCTAGAATCATTACCATTGTGGTGTTCATAGTCACGGCCTTATCGTGGATATTCGGTAATAAACTGGGTGAGTATTTTGAAATCAGTGACATTGACGCTATTATCGCTTTAAGTGCTGCCACTGCGGTTGTCAGCTTAGGTCTCGTGTCATGGAAACAGGTTTCAGACAACACCGACTGGGGCGTGCTCATGCTATTCGGTGGGGGTATTGCCTTATCTAATGTGTTGAAGTCTTCAGGAGCCTCTTTGGTAATGGGTGAGACCGTAGCCAATGCCTTAATGACTACGCCCTTGTTCTTAGTTATGCTGGCTATTGCGGTGTTTATCATCTTCTTGACAGAGTTCGCGTCAAACACAGCTTCAGCGGCACTGTTAGTCCCGGTTTTCGTTGCCATTGCTGAACAGATGGGCTTACCGATCGAAGTGTTGGTTATGATTATCGGTATCGGTGCTTCTTGTGCCTTCATGTTACCTGTGGCGACACCGCCAAATGCTATCGTATTTGGTACCGGTTTGATTAAGCAATCTGAGATGGTGCGCGTGGGTGTAGTCTTAAATATTGTCGCTTCAGTTATCGTGGCATGTTGGGCTTATTTCTTCTTGCTATAAATAGTCTTTTTATTAAGATAAAAAAATCCCCCGTATTAATACGGGGGATTTTTTTATGGCTAAGTTAAGATAATCGTTATTGCTTTATTAACTACTGCTTTATAAATTATTGTTTTAGCAATTAGCCTAAGAAAGCGTTGTACATCCAAACTAGTTTTTCTTGTTCTTGAACATACTCATCAACTAAGTCTGCAGTACCTTGGTCTTCAGCTTCTTCTGCCACAGCAGAAACATCACGTTGTTCTTCAATAAGCTCTTGCAAGCCTGCGACTACGCCACGGACACAGTCTGTACCTGAGAACACGTTTTTATCTTCTTTTAGGCTGCTGTGTTGAGCAAAGTCACTATAAGCATGCAGTGGAGTACCGCCTAGAGTTAGAACACGCTCTGCGATTTCATCAATCTGAACTTGTAGATTGGTGTATAGCTCTTCAAACTGCTGATGTAGTGAGAAGAAATGCTCACCTTTTACGTTCCAGTGATAGCCACGTACGTTGATGTAGAAAATATGATAGCTTGAAAGCAGGTTATTTAGTTTTTCGATGACTGCTGACATATCTTTTTTTTCTAAACCAATCTGATTAGTTGTCATAATAATTATCCTTTATAGTTAGTGTTTTTATTGGGCTTAGCCCCTTGCCTTTAATGACTATTATAGTAGCAAATATATTGCGATTAGTTAAATGTAAAACTTTAATCTTTATGATAAGTTTTGTAAAGTTATTAACCTTTACTTACATTGCTAGGCGAAGATTAGTGTCTACCTATTGAAATGTTTTTTCTTAAAGTTAAGGTAAAAAAATGACCCTAATTGGGTCATTTTTATAATGAGAATATTTGACTAGATGTTACTGACCAATCGCCTGAGGTTGTAACCCTTTAACAGGTACCACTTCTTGTAAATGAGTGCGAACTGTGTCAATAGGGAACTTTTGTGCTTGTAGGCGTTTTGGAATGATTTGGCTGCCTTGTTGACCTTGCATTTCAAATAGCATAAAAATATAGTCATCCGTTTCTTCCCAGCTTTTTACGGCAGTCCAGGGGATAACGGCTTGCTGTGTGGCCGAACCACGCATTTGCATACCGCGCATGGCTTTATTGGCTTGAAGACCAGCGTTAGGAGAGGGCATGGCCATGATTAATCCATGTTTTTGTACCCCAAGCTTTAGCTGCTTCATTTCATCAGGCATCTCTTGCTCAGCCATCTGCTTTTCAAATTCTCTTTGCACATACCATTTCATCCCAATGGTGCGCACCAGTATATACAGCACCACCAAAACCAACATCAAATAAAAGATAAAGGTTGAGTAGCCTTTGACGTAAACAAGCCCAGCTATAGAAACCGCCACCACGATAGCCATGATGATCCATTCTTTCATTTTAATATTTTTTAGGCCATAAGAAGGATTGGTTTTTTCAAATAACTCAAACTGTGCTTTGTGGAACTCTTCTTCAGTTAGATTAATATCAACAGGTTGAAGGGTGTAAGGGTAAAGAGCCATATAATTACTCGAATAGGATGTTAATTGGACAAAAAGTAAAATTAAATGACATATTTTATGCAAAAGCAGGATGTCACTGAGATAGTGCTATCTTACCGAAAACTGGGTGTAATTGAAACTTTAAAGCTTGATGTGAGCCGTTAAATTTTGGGTTAGCTTGGGTAATGGGGTAAAGCAGGACAGAAGGTTAAAGCAAATTAACTATCAAAAAATAGCGGTTTGAGAGAAATAGATTAGGAAATTGTATAGTTTTATAAGGATTTTGGGAGCATATCGATGTTTTAACGTGGTCAAAAATGCTCGGTCTTGGTATCATAGGCAACATTATTTAGCCATCCACTTTCAAGGTGGTTCTAAAGATAATTCCAATCTATTTTTAAGCTAAAAACTGATATAAGTCACGCTTAATTTTGTGACTGAGCTTTTCTGATGTGCTTTTATGACTTTTATCACCAGTCGCCGTAAAACCACCCACTTCAGGGGGTGGATATAAGGCGACATACACTGTCGTCAGAAGCAGTTAAAGGGTTGTAAGCTAAAATTAATCTTGCGATACTAAGCATATGAAAACCCTCAAGCTACGCATTAAAGACAAACACATAAAAGAGCTGAATCAACTAAGCGGTTCGGTGAACTTTGTGTGGAACTATGTCAATGCGCTGTGCTTTGAGCATCTAAAACGTACCGGTAAGTTTTTTAGTGCTTATGATCTAAGTGAGTATACCAAAGGTAGCGGTGAGTATTTAGAATTACATAGTCAAACCTTACAAGCTATCAATGAGACTCACGCCAAGGCGCGTAAACAGTTTAAAAAAGCCAAACTTAA
>ERZ808040.456-NODE-456-length-35764-cov-11.702160_pt1 | contig 35764 bp, 26 predicted proteins | sample MGYA00380191_ERZ808040 | MGnify/ENA primary metagenome ERZ808040 (study PRJEB31490, sample SAMN06133395) | mouse gut metagenome | isolation source: J6 | host: mice | place: China: Chengdu | collected 2015-05 ...
TATCTCTTAACTTTCTTAGTCATGGTAAACTCCTATTTGTCTTCTTTAGTTTACCAAGTTTTTGTCTACGGTTTTTTTCAGCATACATCAGAGTCGCCTAATTCATTAAATGGTGACAACTATGTTGACAAACACCGCTTATGTGCTAAAGCACTTTGGAAATCGCTGACGATTGTGATTTCAGTAAGCTTATTTAAGACATCAATAATGTCACTATCATCAGATAGCTTAGGCTTATAGTAGTAAGCGATTCTACTCATGCAGACAACCTTGACAGCTAACTGCAATACTAGCGTCTAGCTGCGCCTGTAGCTCTTATATCCAGACCCTGTGCTCAGAAGCAGGCGCTATAGCTTTTTTATAACCTCTTCCTACATCTGAGCTTTTAAGCTTAAATCAGAATATTTCATATCGAAATCTCCTGCTGAGGTGATTACCGGTACAGCAAAAAATCCAAAGTCTCAACGAGTTGTGGGGATTATATTAATCGCTCTTCAACCTCCAAACCATGCCTCTATTTATTTATAGCTCCAAAATACTTAATCAACTAAAATAGCCTTCTGCATTAACATCTGATTATTTTGATAAAACTGAATATCTGTATTACCTAAGACAGTCGCAGGGATGCCTGTAAGCTCTGTCAGATTATCGAAAGGTACAACAACAGACTTCGCCCCGTTATCGGACAGCATAGTAATCTTGTCTGCAAAGTTAATGGCCCTTTCTACGGCGCCACCTACTGATATATTGCCTAGAACTGCAAGACCTGACTTCAGGTTCTTTTTATATAGCGCAGAGATGATGGCTATATAAACAGCAGAGCCAATACCTGTTGAAACCGATGCACCTAGTAGGTTAGAGACCTGAATAGTAATGTCGTAGTTTCTAAGCGAATGTTGATCACTTAAAATTGTTTTTTCATTCGCCTTTATATACTGATAAGTATTTTTAATATTTTCTTTTACTTGAGTACTACTTACCCCTGATATATTTAGCTTACCAGAGCCAGAAGTAACGACGGCCTCTATTCGAACTAAAGCTAAGCTGTCATTATCACTTGTGCTGGTATAGCAAACACCTGGAGGTAATGGCGAGCTTTCTATGAGATTAGAGCCCTTCTCTTCTGGTAAAGAAACAAAATGCTCCTCCTGCGTCTCTTTATCTATATAGGAGAAGTTAGTATCCCAGAACTCCATCCCCCCTATTCTTTTTAACTGCTCTTTCACACGTCTACGCATTTCAAGAGCAATCTCAAGATACTCACGAATGTCTTCTTTGGTATAGTTGCCATCTGGATGCATTAATTTAATGAATCCTGATACTGTCTTTTTAACTGGCTTAGTATCACGTTGTTTTAGATGAGAGCCAAGGGAGAAGTACTCCTCGAGTGCATCTGTGTAAGTTACTCGTCTAAAGGATTTGAGAGTCTCAGAGAAGTAGTCCGTACTAAACCCAAAATTAGAGGTGAAATGATGAGGAGCAAATTTTATCATCTCCCACCCAGGTAAATAGAAGTGGATACGATCTAAAAATGCTGTGTCGTTATTAACCTCATCAGATAAGGGGCTAAATAGGTGCGAAGTTTGTAGCACAGTTTCTACAGGTTGGTTGATGTTACCATTTAGAATAATAGATGCGACACCTGTTATCTCACCACCAGCACCCGCTCGTGAAAAAGACCCTGACTCCATATAGTCTTTCATTAGTGGGACAGCATCACGCTCTTTGAAGATCTTATCTGTGGCTTCGTCAAAGCAAATAGCATCCCATTGCCCCACCGCACCAACCTTACCTGTTGAACCGTGTACGAAGAGCTTCGCTACTGTCCCTTGACCACCTGAAATAAGAACCGCGTAAGGCGTTAGCTCTTTAAAAACAAACGACTTACCAGTAGAACGTGGTCCAAGCTCGATAAAGTTAAAGTTACTTTCTACCATTGGTAGTAAACGAGACAATAGAAGCATTTTGATTCTATCATCTACACCCTCTGCACTTGGTTCGTAACCACAGCTTCTTAATAAAATATCTAACCACTCACTTTTAGTAAACTCTTTGCGTTTACTCAGAACCTTACTGTTATCAAATGAAGATAACTGAATGGGCTTGATACTACTTACCACGAAAGGATAAATATGCTGTCCATATTTAATCTCTGGATCATAATCAACATCAATAATTGCCCAGATACCACCCATCAGCATCTTTTCATGTTCTTTGACTAGGTTGTCGCTGATATTGCCATTCGTAATATTACTATTTTGAAGCTTAGCCCAGTAAATATCTCTTTTAGCATCTAACTCTACTGAGATTTTATCAATGATTTTAAAGCTGCCTTTCTCACGAATTTTGGAGTGAATTAATGAGCTTTCTTCAGGGTTAACATAATGTTCGCTAAGAATTTTCTTAACGTTTGCCATGCCCTCTTTTACTTTTTCTTCATCATCAGTCGAACATGAGTTTGCAATCAAATACTCTAGAACAAACACAGGTACGTTAGCGCCAACTTTGACCTGTCGCACTAAGTCTTTTTTCACAACATAGCCTCTAAAATGCTCGAGTAACTTGTGATCCAGCTCATTTAAAACAAACATCCTAAGTTCCTTATTAAAACCCAAATATAGATAGTCACCTAACTGCTTACTTAATACACCATATTTATAAGAGGCCACCTAAATCACGGTCGTTGTTCTTTTTAACAACCACTGTATCTAGTAATGCTTTCGAAGCTGCATCAATAAGTTGAATATGTACTTCGGAATGACCATTAAAAGCATATTCCTTATCAACAGTTGCTCCCGCCTCAAGGGTTAGGATATCACTGATATTAATCTGCTTATTATCTACAAAGAACAATAAAACCACCTTACATTCTTGAGTAAATAAGTTCAGTTCACTACTTTCAGCTTTGATTCTGACTTTATATAACTCACCAGTGACACTTGATAGGTCTTGCTTATTATCTATCCCAACTTTGAGGCCTATATCACTCAAATCATCTTTAGACCAGCAAAAGTAAGGAGTAATTAACTCCTGAGGGGCTAATCCACCATGAGCAAATCCATAAGTGCTTGGTGTTTTAAAGGGGTTCATATTTTTGGCAAAATATAAATAGCTATACAAGCCATCAGCTGACTCTTTCGCCTTCTCAACGAACTTGGTTCTAAAGAACTCATCTTGTCGCTCAGATGTCCACATATACCGCTCTGAGGTACTGGCATTACCCTTAGGCTTGTCAAGAATCTTATCTGCCTCTGTTAGCATGCCTGTGAGCACAAAGCCATGATCGGTGATTAGGTAAACTTTTGAGTATCCAATATCTAGCAACTGATGTATTTTTTGAGCAAAGAAGTCGATTGACTCTTGGAAGTACTTTAATGCTTTGTTATTGAGCTTATCACCCATGTCATCGATATCTTTATAGGTACATATCAGCACTTGTCCAGATAGCGCATCATCACTAACTTGCTCAAGATTGATATAGTCAATCATCAAATTGGGATTTTGTGAGGAAAAGTATTTCTCACGCTTACTTTGAACAGGTTCTACCTCGCCATTATCCATATAGATATGACTCATATTGTTCAGGGTTATAGAAGGCCAATCTACTAAGATATGCTCTTTCTTAAGAGACACTTTTCGGGTCTCATCCATCTTATTTGCCACTTGATTAGCGACTTCATAAGCAACACCATCGCCAACAATAATAGCGATTTTTTGATTGTTCTTATCAATAATGCGCTGCAAAACGCCAGTTTGATTCTCCTCATAACTACCAAAATAAGCAAACCACTTATCTAAAAATAGGTCTATATGGCCTTTATAAAGACTCTGCAATGGTTCGATAATTTTTGGCTCATTGAGAAATTTCGTATACAGGTTGCGTATAGCGGTATCAATAGCACTAAATTTGTTCTTATAGAAGTCTATACACTCATCTAGACTGCTAAGACGATTTATTCCAGCAGAGTCAAACTCTAAGAGCGGGATAATATCACCCCAAAACGTAATACCTCTCGCTTCTGCTTGCTTGCTATCTCTGCGCTTTCTTAAGCTAACGATTCGTTGAGAGTGCAAGATTTCGGATAAATTACCGCTAGCGATCTGGTTGCCCAGCTCCTTCAACCACTGCCTATCTATCGACTCAAAAGGATGATCAATATTGACCTTCCAAATATCGATATGAGAGGGCACATAGTAGTTAGATATATAAGTTGAGAATGAGCTTGAGTAACTTAGAGAGTCTAACCAGTTTTTATATACAGCCATTAATGTAGGATGGCAGTTGTTATTAGCTAAGCCATCAAACATAGCTGTGACAACTTCATTTGCTAAAGTAGCAGGCGGCTTTTCTATATAAGCTTGCTTCAGCAGCTCATTCACCTTGCGATAGAATATCTCTTGTATATCCTTATCATATTTCTGATTGATGTAGCCTTCTGAATTATGAAGAAAAGGTAACAGCTCTTTTTCTAAGTCAAAAATCTCCGAAGCCCCTTTGTGACTGATATCCATCCAATAGGTTTGATCCTTACCTATACTGACTTGTGCCGCTGCAATAATTTCATCTTTTGGAAGATTAATATTTAGCTTAAGCTCTTTATGCACCTTGTCTTTGATATAGTTTTCGAGATATTTAATCTCAACACACCCATATATTTCACAATACTCACGTAAAAAAGTCAGGTTATCTCTAGCAATTGTCGTATAGATAACAAAGTTTTTATTTGCTCCCTGAGCATGTAGTTGCTTCTCAATTTTGTACTTAGCATGTAGCTCTTCAAGCTCGGTATTGGCAGTGAATACTTCCAGTTCGTTATCTAAGCTTTTTAACAAAAATTCTGCATCACCCTGCTCATCTATGAAGACTGATACAGGGTGTGTACTGTGTATTCGAGCAATATCATTATTAAACCAAGTGTCTATCATATCTTCAGTCCCTTACCAGTCAGCATTTAGATATTTTTTTAATTGACCAGCATTAAGTACATCATAAGCCAGCATTTTCTTTTTCTGTAATGGTGCAATGTTTTTGCCCACGCCATCATCTAAGATTGGGTTGTACCCCTCTTCTAACAGCTCATTTATCTTTTTCTTAAATAACTCAATTTCTTTTAGCTGCTTAAAGATAAGGTCCTTTTCTGCCTGAGCACTGGCACTGTCATTATTCGCAAGATCACTTTGACGGTTAACTAAGGCCCGTTCACGGTTCTCAATATATACAGAACGTAAACGCATTAAGTTGTCTCGACTCCATTTATAAATGATGAGATAACAGTCAAAACCTCGCTGTGGTCCACTGGTTAGGTGCCAAATGAATGGTGTTTTTGGTAAATACTGGAATAAGTTTAAATGATCAGATAGCTCTTCAAAAAAGTATTTATTTATATAGTCATTTAATGAGTAGCCAAGTAATGAATCAAAGCTTGAGTACTGTGCACTGCTAAATCCTTTTGCATAGAACCTCTCTTCTACTAGGTCTAGCAACATCTTCTCACCTGCATTAGGGACTAATGGAATAATGCCATCGTCATCTTCCATCAGAATCTCGCAAATCATGTCTGCCAAAAATTCCATAGCAAGCGTCTTCGCCCGCTGTTTTGGTATAACATTACTCTGCTTAAACCAGTACCAGACGTTAATTGGATTGATCTGGTGACGAATACAGAACTCTTCCAAATCATTATTGCTTTGATATAAGGTTGGAAATCCTGCTTCTATTGCTTCTATTTCATCTTCCGTAAACTCTTTAGTTGGTAATGACTTAATAAAGTCTTCAATATCATCTAAAGGAAACTCTTTGACAACCTTCCTTTCAACTAAGTAAGAATCTCTAGCTGCTTTTGAGACAGGCATGCTCCCTATACACTTTCCTTGATAAAATAAAACTTTAGACCTATCACTTTCCGTTAAGTCATATAAATTAAAAATGTAATAATCTATAACAGATTCATTTATAAGCACTTGAGTTATAAGAAAGTTCTCATAATTTAAGTAAAGTTTAACCCTATCATTTATTGGCCTATCTTCATGTAAATTTAAAACGGAATGTCTATAATTCATCTCAGGAAGTGAATAGCCTAGTAAGTATTTTTTTATATTAATACACCGTACTGAAAGTGTTTCTAGAATACTTTCAACTTCCTTATTAGGCTCAACAAATGGCAATCTTTTAATGTCAAATATCTGAGTATTTACAGTTGGATTCAAACAATCTAATACATATAAAGCTAACTTAGAGTTCATGTATGCTAAATAAACTGCTACATTCTTATATGTTTTAGGAAAAATTGATGATCCACCTACATCAAAAACAGCATGTTCAGGAAGTTTTCTAAAGGAAGGACCTTTTGATCCTGAGGCAGAGTATGAGATTCCTTCTTCCCCATAGTATTCATTCGAAGTGAGGTTTCCATACTCTTCAATTAAAGATTTAGACTGAGGACGAAAGTCTATTGTAAGCCAAATATTTCCATACCATTTATTAAAAGGTCCTCCTTTCGCATAAGGATAGTAGAAAGCATTATCTTTTGAAGTTGAATAGCCTTTCACCCGTCCAAGAGAAACTTCCCACCAGAACCTTAAAAAGCGGTTATTGTTATTTGTTTCACATCCTCTTCTGACCGATAGAGATTTATCAACAGTATTGGAGTTAAATTTCTCTCTAAACTCATCAGAAATCCAGTAAATAAATGGAGAAGAATCAATTACTTCAAAATTAGATTGTAAGGTCTTATAAACATTACTATGAGCCTTATCTCTAATTAAACTATCATAAGCTTCTACAAAAGCTTCATAACGATGACCCTCATAGATATGGTTCAGCTTTATGAACTTAGATTCTGAATCAGAGCTAGTTTTATTTAGGATATACATTACAGAATCCACACGCGCTGACGGATGGAACATTCCTAAGTAACCCCACTCAACAAACAACTCTAAATGACTTTCATCTAACATAAACCTGCGTACATCACTAAATGTTTTGATATACATAAATGTCTGAGGATGTACCAATGCAAGAAGTCCTTCTTCATTAGCCAGCTCATAACAACGTTTAATGAAGGTTGCATACAGGTTAGTACTAAAGTTATCAGGCTTTTTATAGTTGTTATTAACAAACTTCTTTAACTCTGGCCCAAAGTCCGAGCTGTCCGTATAAGGCGGGTTGGCAGTTGCCACATCATACTTCTTAGTTAAGATCTCTAAAAAGGTAATGGCATCTTGCGCTTGAGTCGCTAAGAAAGTGTTCTTGCTACTACTGGCATACTGCTCTACCGCTTGCGTCAGATTCTTAAAGAAAGTGTCAGCGAAGCTTCTCTGCTCTCTAACGTCTGCATCACCAAATAAGTCGTACTCTGCTTGCGCTTCGACTGCACGTAGTTTTTCTTGTATCTGCTCATCAATGCGAATTAACGAGCCAAACTTATAGGCGTACTGTAAGTCGCCCCATATACTCTCTATCAGCTGCTGCTGATCCGCTTGTAGACGATTTCCCTGCTCGAAGATATGACTAACTGTCGTATAATCAGGTAAGTAGAAGTCCGATGACACGACATTGTAGTGCATCTCACCAATACGGCTGCGCTTCTTCTTGGCTTTGATAAATAGACCTAACTGGGCAAGCTGAATAGCACGATCATCAAGGTCAATGCCATGCAGGTTGTTTTCTATGATGTGTTTGGGTATGTCTCGCTCTTCATAGTCAGCGTCATAGTTCTCTATCTGATCTAAATACAGCTCGTAGAAGAAATCAAACGCATACAGTAAAAAGTTACCCGAGCCGCACGCTGGGTCTATTATCTTTATTTCGTGAAGTGGTTTTGGGATGCGGGTACTGCTAGTAGGTGCGTTGGCGATTTTATGATGGTCTTTAATTTGAGAATCAGGATACATCTCAAGGTACATCTTACCTAACGAGTTCTCTACTAGAAACTGTACGACCCAGCGCGGAGTGTATACCTGAGACTGCAAAGATACTTTGTTGTACTCTGTCTTCTCTTTGCTGTCTTTATGAGCTTGCTTCTTTTGGTTGTTATAGCTTTCGTACAACCAGCCTAGGATGTCATCACTATGCCAGATGCCCTCTGCGTATTCTTTGATGATTTGCTCGTCTTTTTCAACGGCGTTAAAGGCATCAATGATGTCATTTAAGCTGATGCTGTCTGGCAGTAATGAGTAAGGGTAGCTCTTGCTATATAGCGGTAGGGTTTCGCCTAATTTATCAAATTCGTATTTGATATAGTCATCAATGCCTTCAAGGTTTGCCTCACGCATGTGAGGGTTCGCTTCAAGCCATAGCTTATGACCAAAGGATCGATTACCATGCTCTACCTGTTTGGTGAGTATGGGCGCAAATAGGTTGGCTGATTCCATCACTTTGATGGCAGCCAATCGGTTAAATAGGGTGAAAGTTAGCTCATCAATGAGCTTCGCTCGACCTTCTTCATAGCTGCCAGTTTCGGCAGTATGCGTCTCAATCATTTCAACGAAGCGCTCACGCTTGGTTTTTGCATCTTCAGGAAGGTTCTTTAGCTTGTCTGCATCAAGCTGACTAACCTTACCAAAGCCTAGTTGAGCAAATTGCTTGTCAAATGAGCCCTCTATAAGCTCGCGTATCTGCTCTACATGATCAGCTAACTTCATCTTATTCCTACCCTATTCTTCTATTTGTATTTGAACTTCAAGTTCATCATCTAAATTTGCTAACTCTCTTATTTGTTTGGTTAGCAGCCTTTTATATTCCTGAACAGTCATTACTCGGCCTTGTAGGCTCAAGGTAACTTTATAAGGCATCTTAGGCGTAGTTGGCGTCGATTCATTAGATACGCCTTCAAACTCTTGTGGATGCTCCTCTACTTGGGTCGGGCTGTTCACCTCACTTACAGCAGGCTCTTTTGTAATAAAGCTCGCTTGTATAATTGCCAAGTCACTTGAGACCTTTGGAGCCAACGCACTATAGTTGAGAACGTCTGCTAGTGTATATCCTGTTAAAGAGCAGCTAACACTATCATTCAACGATGGCGTATCTACGATACGCTTATCGACCAAATCGATAATTTTATTTAGCTTCTCAAAGTTTATTGCATTAGGCTTACTAGGATATCTCTCTAACTCACGTTTCGCAGCTTCAGTGTCAATTTTAATTTTTTGATATTTTTCACTCATCTCCTTAGTGGCTGCAGCCATTAATTTGAAATATTCATCCTTAATAATCTGCACCTGCGCTTCTAACTGGTTAAAGCCTTTAACTAGATTCCCATTATAAATTTGGAAGAACTCTTCTACAGCATTATCAATAAGGATACTTGTACGGTCTGCTTTAGACAGCACTTGCCCAACATTTTCTACAAATGATTTATATCTTTTTGCTTTAGGCAAGCTTTTGCGGATGAACTTCTGAGTTTTGACAATAGTATTAATTGCTTTAGAGAACTCATCGTCCCTTAAAACCAGTAACTCAACTCTCTCTATATAGTTGTTCTCAGTGACTTTACCAGAAAAATCATGTAGCTTATCTTTCAACGCTATCACTGATGGAAAAAGCTTATCAAAGTCACTCTCTGTTTGACTCAATGTCTGGACAGTCTGAATGAATCGTTCTGAAAGCTCTCTAATACTGTTGGCTAAATCAAAGTCACTAATACTCCAATCTACTTTTTTATCAATATAGTCTTCGACTGACAGGTCCATTAATATATGAATAGCATCATTTTTCTTTTTAGCATCTAGCGAGGCTGTATTGGATTTAAAGGAGGCTGATTTAAATTTTGTCGTATTAAGGAACGCCTCATGAACCGCTTTATTGTCGTGTGAAAAATAGGTTTCACCACTATATTTGACGGTTAATTTACTTGCTCTTAAAAGAGCAGCCAGCGTTGATACTATAGTCCCAAAGCTATACCCCCAAGGCGCTCTAGATAACTCTGATTCAAGAGTACCACCGTCTATATAGCGCGACTTTAATTTTGCATTAATCTCTTCAACAACCCTTAAATTCTCTCCCTGAAATTGCCCATGTTCAGTGAAGAACTTGAAATCGTCGGCAGAAAAAAGCTTATGCAGATTCTCTTTATGGTCATTAAATATCTTAGATACTAACTTTTCTGATAGCTGACTAGATAAGCGCTTGGTATAAAGGTTCTTGACTACCTTTTCTTCATAACTATTAATTATTGACTTAAATGAGATCGCATTTAACAAACTTGTGTCATACATATAGACAATAGTTGAGTTGTGGTAGGCATCTTCAATGAGGCTTCTTAGTACCTGCTCTTTTTCTGTTCTGATTGCTTCAAATTCTCTGATAATCTGACGTTTGTTTAAGTCCTGCTCATTAGAGTATTGACTCTCAATATATCTATAACGTTCAACCTCCTCTATTAGAGAGTCAATTTTGTGAAATTCCGATGTATCTGGAATAATCGTTAACGTGTCTTTATCATTCTGAGTATCGAGTTTCTTCTGCTCAATAAAGCTTTCACGGTCGTCATCAATATTAAACAAGCTATAGACGACGATTTTAAGATCCTTAGTATTCGAAGGTACTAAAGTTTCTTGAGAATCAGTTTCGACATGGAATTTGAATGAATCTGTCCCGTCTGAGAGCGTAGCCACATTGTTGAATAGCTTATAGTTATCTAAGAACTTGGTTAAGTTACTTTTTTTCCTAAATAACTCAATATTCAGTCCTTTCATTTCTTCGAGTATTTTACCCTCAAGATCTGAGGTAATTTTGTAGTTATTATTCGATACTAGCAGTACCTTTGCATCAATTAATAGCTCTAAAGCTTTTTCTATTTTTGGCTTAAACTCAAAATAGCTCGTAATATCAGAAATAAAGCTCTTAGTAATATTTTCAATATTCGGATTTACTACTTCTGAATCAGAAAGAATATGGATGGTTTTTAGTAGTTTTTCACCGTCAATGTCTATAGTACTTGCTTTTAACGTTTTTTTAGCAATGTCATATTTATTAACTAATTCGACTGGAGGTGAGGTTTGAGCTTCATCACATACTTCAAATCCTCTTGTAAAAGCAAAAAGCTCTTTATCTCGCATCTGCTTTTTTAAGATATCAAAGGTGGTAATAATCATTCCACGGGCTGCAATCTGTGTAGCAACTAAAGCATTTGAGCTAAATAAAAACTTTTGTAATATATCGAATTGATATCTATGAAAAGGATAGTAGATTGCGAATTCTTCAGCATCTTTGGTAACCGTAGGAAATGATGACTTTAAAGTAGTTGCGTCACTAATAAGCCCTGTATTTTCACCGTAATACCCAATTAACTTCTCTTGTCCTTCTTTGGTTTTTTGTAATAGTCGACTGCGAATAATAACGTCAACCTCTGTAGACTCTAAGTGAATCTTGGTCTTAAATCTATCGGTTACTTTAATTAGATTGCTTCGACTGACATTTGCATTATTAATAACATCGTCGAGCTTCTCTTGAGCAATAGCAATAGTCCAGACTCGTCCAGTCACACTAGATAAGGATTCACTAACCCCTTCAAGGTCCAATAAAGTAAACTTTCTTTGACTAATAGCTTCACTGGCTTCATCGAAAATAAAAACAATTGTCTCTTCAGGCTTAAATTCGAAGTAGCGATTTAACACCTCTTTAAACTTACTTGAAGAAAAGTCTAAGATAGCATTATTGTAGAGCTCCCTAGTATCTTCATAATCCGACTCAGAGTAACCCATCTGCTGATAGGCCTGTCGTACAACCCTGGCAACTTTTCGATCATTCCTTTTTATTTTACTCCAAGGCTGGGACTCAATACTTTCGACAATAGCTTCGAACTCATCAAGCTTTCCTTCAACTAATAAATCATATTCCATATAACCATATATATCACCTCTAAGACCCAGGTTTCTAAGTAAATTAGAAAAAAGAGTAAAGGCTAGCCCTCTGTCGGTATTTTGCTTTGCTACATCTAAAAATACGACTCGGCTATTAATCTTATCCATATTTCGTATTGAGTTTTCGATAAGATCAGCATTGCTTATTCCCTTTAGTCGAGGAATAAAACGTTCTCGTGCTGAAGTACCATTGATAATAGGGTTATCAATAATATAGCCTAGCATTTTACCAAAGTAAGACTTACCAGAACCGTAGAACCCTGATAACCAGACACCTGTCTCTTTTATATTAGAGGTATATTGATCTGCGAATACTCCGAGATGCTTACCAATACCTTCTGTAACAATATAGGACTCAATCTCACTCTGAATTTCAGCTTCAGATCTATCTTCTAGGTCGATTACGTTTTTAATATCTTCTTGTAAATCTAATAATAAAATATCACTGACAGTAGTCATGTTTAACCTCGGGCCTGTACAAGAGAGCAACGGTATTTAGATGCGGGTTTGAAATTTAAAAAATAAAGGGTGTCGTCAACGACTTTGGAGGGATAAAACAAAATTAGTGGATATTTAAGTGCCATTATCTTTTTATGCTCCATAATATTGACATTTTCAATACCAGTTCCTATCAGACATCCTGTTCTTATTAAAATTGGAATTTTATCTCTACTAACAACATCTGAAATTGCCTCCACAATCATATTAAAAAAATCTACATTGTCTTCATCATCATAAGAACTATCTTTAGAGTCTGACTTAAATGCGACATGATTATTTGGGCTCATATCCTGATAGAACTGTGAAAAATTATTCCATTCATCTATATCGATATAGTCCACTAATAATTTACTTATATCGACAAATTCAGCTTGAATACGGTCTCTTTCACCATAGATAACACCACCTTCTATATAGTGTTTTTGAGCTGCAGCTATAAACTCACTCTCTTTTTCAGGAGGATATGAGAACAAGACACTATTACCTCCGTTCGCTTCTCTGGTAATTTGATCACTACGTCTTAATATATTATCTAATGGTATAAACATATTTTTAGTGTTACTCGAATAAGGCATCTATTACACTCTCTATATCATTGTTGAAATCTATGCTGATAAACTCACCGTTATAGCTCATATTAAACCAGCCTTCTTTAGATAATACCTTGTATCTCTGAACCAAATCTTCTTCAGGCATAAAACTCAACTTTGCTAAAGCATTTGAAAGCCTACCTTCACTAAATGGAGGGTAAAAGCGTGAAAAATATAATAGAAGAATCTGCATATTAGGAGACATGCTCAAGTAAGAGAAGGTTAATTTACGTCCTTCTTTCTCAATGAAGCCAAGTTTCGTCATTAAGTTTAGATACTTATTAGCTATGATTTTTAAAGTACTTTCTGACCAATCAATTTCTTTTCGCTCTTTTTTCAGTTCTATTATAAAGCCTAATATATCCTCTGAATCTATATATGCTCGGCCATCGAAGTAATATTTAACAAAGACTTCTTCTGTTATCTCCCTAAATAGAGGGTTTATTACTAAGAACTGCCAATACAGTATGAAGGCCATATCAAATTTACTTAACTGCTTGCCAAATAACTTGTAAATGAACTTTTCATGATCTTCATCTTTAAAAGATAAAAACGCCTTCCTAACACCATGCTCAATTCTAGAGATACTTTTTTCAGACCTTATATCAAGCTCTTGCTTAACTTTCTCTTTATCATATAAATCTGGATAAAGCTCTGCTTTTAGTAGATTGATTATGGTATCTAACTCTTTTATGCTACCAATTATATTAATTGACGTATCATATTCTTGTTTAAACTCATATTTATTATTTTGCATAATTACCTTTAACCACAAAATTCAAATCAATATTCTTGATGTATGCTGAAAAAACCGTAGACAAAAACTTGGTAAACTAAAGAAGACAAATAGCAGTTTACCATGACTAAGAAAGTTAAGAGATATAGTGAAGAATTTAAAGCAGAAGCGGTCAAAGCAATAGAAAATAATGATGGTAATTGAGGCTGTTAAACGTATAGAACTACATTCATAACTATATTGCCTGATTTAAGAGTAATCTTAGCAAGAGGATTAGAGTAAATACAGGTTCCGCAACTGTTATGCTACAGCTGTTGTCGTAAGCTTTCAATTCAGTCGAATATTGTTCTACTAATAACTTGATTGCTGATTATAAATTCAATATCATTAATAAATAGAAAGCTCCAACCCTAAGCAGCTTTTATGCGAAGTGCTTTATTCTTTAAAAATTGGCCTAATTTGACAGTTTTTTTAGTTACAAACTGTTCAAAAAAACAACAACTTTTAAGTCAACTTTTTTTTGGTTTTTCTATGGACGTAAGATATTGATTTAATTAGCATTAAAAATAAAGCCGCAGTCAGAACCCTTCCCCGATTTTTAGGGGATTAAGACTTATCCTGCATAGGTAGCTTTTGAACGTGTTCCGTCAGAACCCTTCCCCGATTTTTAGGGGATTAAGACAGACAATCTTTGCTAGGCAAAAATCTCTCTTCGTCAGAACCCTTCCCCGATTTTTAGGGAATTAAGACGTCACGGCTGAGGCCTACGCCGAAGCGGCCTAGTCAGAACCCTTCCCCGATTTTTAGGGGATTAAGACCTTTTCAACACAGCCTGCTTAGAAAGTCTATCCAGTCAGAACCCTTCCCCGATTTCTAGTAGGTGAGCGAGGAAATAGCAAAGCACTGCTTTGCCTGAGTGCAAGGCGAGAGCCCCCTTAAAGAGATATGCTAAGAGACGGCTAATAACACCGTCTCATCAAACATTCTTGTGATTCCTAAAAAGGAATATCGTCGTCAATATCTGGTTTATCAGTAGTACCAATTTCTTTTATTTTTTCTTTGGATATAGGTGATTCTCCCGGTGGTTGTCTAGGAGGATCCGTCATTTTATTGCCACCTCCTAACATCTGCATACTATTAGCCTTTATTTCAGTGATATAACGATCTTGCCCACTGTCATCTTGCCATTTGCGCGTGCGTAGGCTACCTTCGATATACACTTGGCTACCTTTTTTCAGATATTGAGCAGCGATCTCTCCTAGTCTATTAAACAATGAGATGCGGTGCCACTCAGTCAACTCACGATTTTCTCCTGTTTGCTTATCCGTCCATTTCTCAGAAGTAGCCACAGAGATATTCGCAACAAAGCCCCCATTAGCAAATTGACGTGTTTCCGGATCTGCACCTAAGTATCCAACAATGATTACCTTGTTAACTCCAGTCATAATATTCCTCTACATTACGAAATAATATATAGCGATCACACTTATAAACTAATAAGCAGTTTGGATCACCTCATAACGCTCAAGTCTCGCATCTAAGAATGAAAGCAGATGAGCTGATAGCTCTACTCCTCGCAATGATTCAGGTATGTCTATGCTTAGATGAAAGTAAGCTATGCCCCGCTTATTGAGTTCGGCTACTATGTTTATAGGCAAAGAGCCGATAACAACATCTCCTATTTCGAGCTTTTTATAGTCACTAAGATGATGTAAGTGATAATCATAATGATGACCCATAAAGTTCATCCACTCCACCGCTCCTGCGTGACGGCTAACTAAATATGTGGTCATATCACCTCCTATTACCTATCTTTAGTAATACATTAATCACCCAAACAGATAGAAGCTCTCTTTTATAAAAGCTTGCACCAACCTGACAACTTCATACATTGTAAATAAAACAATTCATTGATACTGATATTGCAAGCTTGCCAAATGCTAAAGTCAGTCTGAGCTTTTAATAGTGTTTTTTGATTAATATACACAATGCTGAATCTATGTAATCATTTCAAAATCACTACCCCAAATACAAAAAAAGCGTTAACAAGCAATGTGTTAACGCTTTTTTTGTATTTGGCAAGCTTGCTAAATATCATACTCTTTACAATTTCTGCTCATAATAGATGTGCGAACCATTCTTGACACAACTATTAGGGAGAATGCAGATGATGAGTCAAAATGCGATCAAACTTGGCTATACTCACCATGCTCATGTGCGTGCTGCACAGCGTGGTTTTAGTGCCAAACAAGTTGCCACTATTTTGCGTTATGGTCGCAAGCGCTATCAAGCAGGCGCGATATACTATAGCGTGGGCCGCAAAGAGATTGACCAATACGCTAAGGAATCCCCACAACTCAAACAAATGAATGGCATGCACGTGGTTACCTCAATTGAGGGCGCAATACTGACCATGTTTCGCAATCGTGACTTTAGTATTTTAAATCACCATTAAACCTTTGACTGACTGTATAGCGCACAGCTTGCTAAGTTGTGCGCCTTTTAGTGTTAATAACACCAAACATAGCGCTGTATGGTTATTCGGACTTCTGTAAGAACTTATACGCTTTCTTAGTATTCTTGGCGCTTTCATTCGCCCAATTTTTTACCATCTCACCATGCTCTTCTAAAACAACTTGAACGACGACTTGGATATCACTATCGCTGTCTTTATCCAGCCCCAACTCTTCAAAGAATTTATTTTTACCCTTACTCAATCCCTCAATAAGCTGATCTTCTTCTTTGTACTTAATAATCTGTCTGATAGCCGCAAATGGATCATCAGAATCATCGATAGGCGCACTCATCGCGAAGCGTTTAGCAATATTATTCGTCAGCTCATCATCACACTTAAAGTAGCCATAACCCGAAGAAGTTTTCGAGCCTAGACCAACATTTTCAATCGTCTTTTGTAATAATGCCTTGGCCAAATCCGCCCACTGCTTATCACCTTCAATCACAAAGTAAAAAGACCCTTGAATGGCTAATTGCTGATTAGGAACTGGGTTTTCCATATCCAATGCTTCATTAACCTCACCGCTATAGTAAGCTTGATGATGTACAGTCACTACTTCATTGTTAAATGGCTTATAGCTATCACCCGACAGCATATTACCTTTATCATCAGTTTGAGGTATCCACCACGCATCATGCCAGATTAAATAACCAGCATCCGTATCATTGACATCATCGCTGTCTTTACCAAACAGTATGTCGATTACCTTTTGCTTGTCTTCTTGAATTAAAAGCTTATTCACATTATCAGACTTAGTAAATTGCAGGCCGCCATTATCATCTAACTCAGCAAACAGGTGCTCGGTATATGAGCGAACCGCACCCTTTACCGACGATCCAGGTAGCATAGGCATGCCATACGTATGATGGATAGACGCTCCTGTTTCTAGCGTTCCACCTAGTGGCAATCCTGTATACAGTCGGCCTTCTACTGAAGCTGCTAACGTGGTAAATGAAGGGTTACCCTCTTCATGGGTTTTGTTTAACCAGCGCTCAAATGCGATTAAATAAAGGTTATTGGGTGTCACCTGGCTAATCGTCTTAATTAAACCTGCCTTGGTAAGCTTATCACCCTCCTCCCACTGCATAAGACCACGCTGCATCAATAGTCCTGCATGCGCATCCCTCACTTTAGGAAACAATTGTTTTAAGCTACTTCTCATTAACTGCATAACGATTATCCCCTATTGCTGCTTTTCTAATAAAGCCTGAGTGTAACGCTTCAACCAACTGCTCGCTTCAAGCGCCTTTCTACTCAGTAACTGATACTCTGTTACCGATGAGCTTAACACTGCTTGATGCAGAGCTTGGGCATTACCTTGGCCCTTATCAACGTAATTTAATAGCTTAGCGATATGGCTTAAAACATACTGATGCTCAGGGTTATTCTTAGCCATCAGAAACCCGATGGCTTGTGCCAGCCCTGACTGCATAATCATAGTCGGGAATGTTAGTGCTAAAGTACGATACTTGGACTCGACATCTGTCCCATGGATTTGCTCTACCAGCGGATAAGCTGTTTCTGCATATTTGTGAGTTCGAATGGTCATGCTCATTATTACGCCTCCTCACTCTGTTTGCTTGCAGCATCTGATGACAATAGTAAACGGCAAAAACCACGACCTACCGTATGCTTACCACCAACCTGAATCTCAACCTCATGGCTTGGCAACAGGTTTGCTAGCTGCTCTGCACTACGATTATCAGATTTTTTGCGTGATGTGCTGACTGCTAACACACCCCAAAAGACGCTGTCTGCTGGCAGGTTCTCTTCGGTCCATAAGGCACCTTGCTGTACCGTACGTGTCTTACGATCAATACGAATACGTGTGCGAATTTCTGTCGCTGTATCTGCCAAGAATGAGAAGATATCATCTGGCAAAATAACAAAACGTTTCGCCACTTCATCACGCCACTGCTGATAGTTTTGGCTACTTTCAGGATGCAATGACTCCGTTATGGCGTCTGCCCATTTTTGAGTGGTCTCATTGTCATAAGCTTGAATATCTAAGTCTTCTAACGCAATATTATTGCTGTTGCCAATTAATAGACTACTATCTGCAGTTACACGTGCACTCACTGTCTCATCATCAAGAGAGGGAATTTGCAGGTCTTTTAAAGCCGCTTTATTGTCACGCTGATACTGACGTAAGATGAAAGGACAAGTGGCATAAGCGACTGTACCGGCAAACGAGCGTATAGGTAGTAACAGTAGATTTGCATCGCCAAAAGCAATAGCCCCTGCATGGGCATCTTCTAAAGCTGTATCAGGTCCGAATAGAGTCTTAATATCATTGGGTTCAAGTGCAATGTCTTCTTGTGAGGCTAACTCATCACGCAGTACACCTTTAAGTGCTGAACCCGGTACTATAGGTAGATTAGTTGCTCTAGAGCGAGCAATAGGTAAGTCAACAATACCAACCCCTTGGCCCGTGCCGACGTGTAGTGCTGATAGATTTTGAAGATGATAAACTTGAGTATGCATAATTTATTCCTTTAAGTGCTTAATAGTAGATATTACAAATAATATAAGTATGAATAAGGATTGCGCTTGAGTGCTAAATAACCAACCAAATTAGATAGACGCCCATGGCGCAATCAATGCAACACCAAAGCCATCATTTTTATCTTGCTTATCGTCAGACCAGATCAAACCTGTTAATTGCTGTAATTGCTCTAAATTTAAATCTTCAATTAACTCAAACCAATAAACAGAACCACTACTGACCGCCTTTCTCATTGCCTTTGGCTTCCATACAATAGAATCCCAGCCAGAAATAGGCTGCCATCTATCAATAGCACAGGCCTTTAATCGTACAGAAGCCCCTATATCAGGCAGCTTTCCTTCTTTGCTATCCTCATCGATCCAGCTTGGTAGATAGCCTTGTGAAAACACACAAGGGGTAATGAAGGTTAACCTAAAGCCTTTACTTGTATTAATTTGATTTAGCAGGCTTTCAAGAGAATCATCATAAAACTCAGCGACAGTACTGACAGGGCTAAACTTAGATAAGCGTCTTTCACCCCCAAAAGTAACGGTATCCTCTGTTAATGATTGCTGCGTTTGAACCACAAACCCTAACCGCTTGTTCTGCCACACGTGCTTCTGATTCGACTCACCCTCTTCAAGCTTACTGTAACCTAAATCTAAGCTAGCTGTTTGAAACAACTGACCTGTTTTAGCAGCTTGTGTCTTAGAATCTATAGCCACATGAGTTCGAATCTCAATAGGTAGGCTGGTAACACCTGCTTTTTGCAACTCTTCAAAGTCAATATTGTTACCTGCCTGCCAACGCTTTAAATGTTCCATTGTCCAATAGGCAACACCTGGCTTAGGTTTACCTTTGATTTTTTCACTCATCTGTACAGGTAGCAATCCATTTGGTAAATCACTACCGCAGTCTGCGTCTAGTGGCTCAGGTGCTAACCGTATGAGTTTGACTTGAGCAGGCGTATTGTCTTTAGCACTGTCTTTTGCTTCAAAATATAGAGCATCAGCCGGCTTAGGTACAAGCAGCTCTACCTGCTCTTTTTCGGTGTCAAAACGTGCTAAATAAGGACCTCTGGTCCTAATAGAAAGCACCTTTTTATAGCTGTCATCTTGTAGCACTTGATCGCTACCTTTGACTTGGTGCTCATTCATAGCAACTTGTTTTTGACTGATAGAAGTGGCTCGAACCAATCCCGCAGCAGCAGAAGGCAATGGGAAAATAACGTCATTAGCGGATGATTGTGATCCGAAGGGCTTGCCAGAACGAAATACCAGAGGCGCTAATGGCTCGATAAGATAGTTGGTATTGACACTCATTGTTATTATTCCCGTCCAAGTTCTTGTTGTGTTTTAGCCGCAAACCAACGAGCAACGATTAACTCATCTGCTAGCTTCTCCAAACCAATATCGACACCGCGCTTTTTAATCAGCCCGATAGTTTCTGCATCGATTTGATCACCTTGTGCGGTTCGAGCTTGCTTTAGCATTCTTTTTAATTCAGCTGCTCTAATACCCTCTCGTAATGCTGTATCATTTTTAGCCATTAAGTTTGTACGCAAATGGATATCTCGAATGTTATAAGCAACACGGCTCGGGATTTCTTTATTTACGTATAACGAAATCCACTGTTTAAAGGCATTTAGGCTCTCGATATCAGTCCACTGGTATCTAACACTTACATCATTACCCGAACGTACAGAAAGTAAGAGGTTCAGTGCATTACGGCGCTTTGATACATTATCTTTAATATGATCGCCTTTAGCATTTTTTTCGGATTGTTGAGCTAAATCACGAATCACGCTCATTGGCGTTGTGATATGGCAAACAGCAAGACCTACTGATAAGGTCGGTGATTTAGCGACACCAAGTTGTTGACTAACCCCGGCCAGCTTTTTCTCAAAGCTAACACTCAGTTGTTTACTACAATCATAAGCTTGATCAAGTGGTACGAATCCAAGTACATCATCACCACCTGCATAGATACAATGGCCATTATATTGACGCATTGTGTCTGCTACACTCTCGGCGAACTCTGATAAAGCTTTGGTTACCTGCTGGTGTTGATCAAGGGTTTTGGCTTGATCAAGGAGCTCACCCATACGGTCACCATCTGCTAACAGCATTGCACCATAGCTATAAGGCTCACCATATTTTCTCCAAATAGGAAGTAGCTGCTCTTTTAGTAGCTTTAACTGATCTCCAATTGCATCATCGACTTGTTTCCATTCTTGAATGGCAGCATCTAAGCGATAGGGATAAAGCAGCTGTGCATCATAAGCAAAGTCTTGATAGATGCTTCTACCTGTTTCAGGGGATTTATTACCACGCACACGAGTTGCTGCATCTAACTTCACCAACTCATTGTATATGGACTTTACCTGCTCTAAGTTATCATGGTTGCAAAGCACCTCTTGAATCCAAGCATGCGCAGTAACACGAGTAAAAGGTGTAAACTGCTCGACCTTGTCATCGAAACCTAAGCGCTTAACCACACCTAGACAATCTAGCTGCTCTGAATCTGATAGCGACAGCTTCTTCCTTGTCACCTGCTTTAGTTTATTTTGTGACTTACTAATGACTGTCTCAAATGCACCATCTAGTGAGGACTTAGGTAGCATTCGACTCGCATCATAGGGATTAGTCGCTGCTGGTGCAAAATCACGAGTTGCTTTGCGCGCTGCTAGCGCTCCTGCTACCTTTTGGACTGCCTGCTTATACCCGTTATCTGAATTTTCATCAATTTTTGCCCATGCTGCCTGTATTTCAAGATAACCATCTTTCTGATCATCCCAGAGCTGCTGCCTGATGTCGCTTATAGAAGCCTCACCTAACTGCTTAAGTGCTGAGTCAGCCTCGTTTAAAAATCGTTTTTTTGTATCGACTTTTGCTTGCTTGATAATACGTTGCAGTTCCTCTACGCTTTGAGCTTCAATAATCACCTGTAGCTTATTACCAACTGAGAACTCGCTGTTGATGTCAAGTAGCGCATTATCCTCTACATAAGGAAAAATCAAGGTAGCTCCCTGATTGGCTAAGCTTTTAGCACAAGCCTTACTAAGCTCTGATAGTAGCCATGACCCACTCCATAAGTCTCGACTACGACGAGCGGCCGCAATCATACTTTGTACCGGCCCTATAGATAGCATTACTAAATATCTATTCATATCTGTATCCCTGATATTTTTTATTTGGAAAAGTAAGTTAAAAATGCCTGCATGGGGTCTTGGCTGCCGTTGTCATTAATAGGACGTATTTTGTCAGCGATGTCACTGTTCCAAATAGGATACCTCTCTCTACCTACTTCAACTTGCATATCTAAGATATGTTGATATGGCAGCACTAAAGCTGATGGCAACCATTGCTCCTTGCCTTTGTCTTCACCAGCATAGATGGCTTTAAAAATTAATGGACTTGCAAGACGCTCACCTTGAGCAGGCGATACCGTATTATCTCCGCTAGGCTCATCTCTATCTTTAAAAGGAAATAGTATAGGTAGACCGAAAACACCCCTTGGAAAGACATTCCCTGCGGGATGTTCAGGGGCATGATCAATGTGATACGTATTTTGAATGCGTCTTAATGCATCGGGCTCTGGCCAACGGCTGCGCCCAGGTCTCTTGTGTTGTTGTCCCGTATTACGGCCCACGCCAGGCGACTGTCTAAAATCACTTAATTTGCTAATCGCTGACTCTATCGCCTGCAAAGCCGTAGGCACTGCTCGTCTTTGTACCAGCTGACATCCTGCTTCGGCGACTTCGTCTGCACTTAGTGGTTGTGCAATCTCAGGGTAGTCAGCAGATTCTGTCACACGCAGACCGCCTAGCCCTTTACGACTTCTAAACCCGACACCACTAAATGTGGCCCACCACCTAAGTGTCTCGATAACTTGATCTTTTCGCTCTTCGTCTGCCTCTAATAGCGGACTAAAAGCAAAATCTAACGTCCACGTAATATCGTCAGCCTTAAGCAGTCGATGTGGCTTCATCTCTTCTTCTGCATTGTAGGCAGGAAAAAGCGCATACTTTAGTTTGCTTAAGCTAGCATCGTCATGATCAACCAAGCTACTCTTTACTTTGTTTACAGAAGGCATATCAGTGATTTTTAAAAATACCTGACCAGCAACACCATCTTCTTCACCTTTACCCATACCACCCCACAAGGCAAATTCAGCTTTACGCAGTGCTTTAGGGTCGCCATTACCAATATGCCACTTATGCTTAGCCAGTAGACGCCACCATGAACGCAGTTGCCCGCGAATACTTGCCGTTCTAATTGGCATCTTTTCGTCGACAACAACAGACTGTACACCACCGCCATACATAGGGGTGACTAACTCACACTTTAAAGAGTGCCACTTCAATACAGGCTCTAAGTCATCAATTAGAGGAACATCTACTCCCTCAGGAATTCGTATATTCATGGATCATCCTTTTTTATTGTTCATTAATTTGAGCGGCTTGGTACTGCTATATATGATATGCAGCCCATACCCTGCATCCCTTTTACTTACTAATCATGATATTTTCGGTTGGCAGATTCAGTCCGTATTTACCATTGTCTAGCTTTTGAATAGCGATCTTTTCGCCAATAGCTGTGCCAAAGCCTTTTTTCAATTTTGTTGCAATCTTTGAGACTGTTTGGCTAAAGTTATCGTAATCCATAATGATCTTATCTTTGCCACTTAAAGTCTTATGTAAGTCGTATATTTCGTCATAACGTGCCTGCGCCTCATCGTTAATGCTATCGCCCTCAATCTCTTTAGAGGGATAGACTAGGCCTTGATTATGACCATTGAGCTCAGCTACCAATAAATACAGACTAAACTCTTTAGGAGATAGCTTAACTTTTTTACCATTCACCACCACATGTCGATCTGCATTATTATTAATTGTTACTTTAGGCATCTCATTAGCGGCGTTAATAAACCCCACTACTTCAGTAAAAGTTAAATTGCTAATTAGCGCATCATCTGTTAATTGCTGACGTAGGCGTACAAACGGAATATTCGCCAACCAGATTTTTGCGTCTTTAGCTTTTAGCTCAATACCATCACGGTTTGTGACATACACATCTTCATCTGGTGTTGGGTAGAAAAAGTCACGTGCTAACTCATAACGCTCTTCAACTAAAACATGAGACATCGCATCTTGCGCACGTCCATACAAAGATAGTGCGTAACCGGCATAAAAACCCATTGTCTTACGCCCACCTGCTATAGAAACATGCAGATTAATCGTATCATCTTGTGTAAATTCACGAATCTTTGCACAAATCACATTGGCAGCGGTTTCGTTGTCTTTTGGCGTACGTAGGTCTCGTAAGGCCTGCCCGCTATCGTCTCTGATAACGTGTAAGTACTGCTCACTGCCATCGAAATCTATATTTTCTAAATGAGGATAGTCTTCCTTGAACTTAACAAATTTAAACCCTTCCTTTTCGCTAAATAAACGCGATCGTATTTGATTTAAACCATCTTCTGTGCTCAGCACATGAATCTCATCAGGTATCCAAGGCTTCGCTAGCTCAGGATCACAGGCAAGAGCCCAAACCGTTTCTGTAATAACCTGTGGCGTCATGCCAGTTACTAGAAATAAAACGTTTCTCATAGTGTTCTCGTCTATCAACAACCGGTTAATGTATGCAACTAGATTAAATTAAAATAAGTAAAAAACTGATTTTAGTAAGCTTGTCAAAGTCCAAAAAGCCGAACTTACAATACCAGCTCATCAACCTTTTCAAGCAAGCTGCTTAATTTAAATAAATCTGTGCCTGCAATAACAACGACACCTAAATCTTCCGCCACTTTTTTGGATTGCTCAGATATATCATATAAGCTGACAAAAAACTTGTGTGAGTTAAGGCCTGCACCTTGTGAGATAGAAGACAACTTATGTAGGTTATTATTTACTTGCGTCGTTGGCGCGTCTTTTTTCAACCAGTTAACTGTCTTACATTCCATCCAATAAAAATGCCCTTTTAGTAGATAAGCAACGTCTATTTCATTACCATCACTGCTTTTAGCAAAAGTAAGCCCTATTTGGATGTTGATTGGTAAATTCTTTTTTTGATAGTGTAATGTGATTAAAAATCCGACAAGCACTTCAAACCACTTGCCCGCAATAAACTCGGCAGCTTGTTGAGACTCGAAGGTTATTTGGTGCTTGCTATCATCAATACTGTTTATTTGAAAAAATGATTTTGACGCATTGGCTAGGGTCTTGAGCCAGCCTGCTAGAGTGACGTATGCACCTGTTTTTTCAATCTCTAGGCTATGCGGATATGTAACTGTCTTTTGGTCAAAACTAGAAGATAAGTAATTAAGATAAGAGACGAGCTTTTGTGCTTTAGGAAGGTCTATCTTGATGAGTTTATAAAGCTGTGAAATATAGTGATATTGCTCAATAGGCAACTCTAAAAAGGCAGTTTCGGTACTGATCTGACTGTAACCCTGCCCCTTAAGTCTAGCCTCAATATTTTCGGGAAGGATAATATCTTCAAGCGGGGTCTGCATATCGTTGTACCAAACCAACTGGTTGTTAGTCCAACTTTGATAAACACATTTGTAATTAGGCTTGTTGGCTGCTATTTGGTCTTGCGCAAAGCTTATTAACTTAGTTCCCCCTGTTACATTAAAAATAATATCTTGTGGCTGGTTGTCATCGATCCATTGATTAATCACCGATTTAATAGCTTGAACATCTTTTTCTTCAATACCATCAGGTAAATATAACTCTTCGATACTGACATCAATGTTCGTGCCTATCTCTAAGAATTTAAGTGCCTCCATTAAGTTATTTACAAGACCTTTCTCTTTCGTATAGTCAGTACTTAATACGACAATACGCTTAATATCATTATTATGAGCACTCACTAAGTGCCAAATAGTGTAGTAGTTAGCTTCCGTCTGGTGAGTGGCGGTAACAAAAAGTGTTTTCATAGAGCTCATATCTCAATTTTTTATTTATATAACGTAAAGTTACTATATGTTATGTTTCTATAATTTTTCAGTTTATGAAATACTACTAAAAAACCACACTCATTTATACACTTGTTAAAAATATTTTATTAGCTTTTATTGAAAGTTCACCTCTTTTCAATAGTTGACTCATTCAAATGGCTAGTCAATGAACGCCCGTTCAAATGTGTTGTTTAAAATACAAGCTTCAGTTGATACTCACCAAGCCCCAACACTGTGCTCTTACCAATATGTAGACACTCTCCTAAATGTAGTATAGGCAGTAGTTTTTTGAGTAAGTCGCTACGACCTTTTACAGTGATATTTCCTTTTAAACCAAACAGTGTGACATCTCGCCCTTGCCGGCTTGAGTGTCTGGTCAAACGTGCTGGGCTCAAGTCACTCTCGAACCTCAACTGTTCTATCAGCTGCTTGTATTCTGAAAAAACACTAAATCCTATATCCCAGTCACTGCTTGAATCATGAAGTTGCTGACACTGCTTGACTCGATTATAAAGCGCATAAAATACCAACTTGATATCAAGCTGTTCTGGTCGGTATGCGACCTTACCTTGATGCTGAACTCGAAACTGAGTGCTAAATCTTAGTCGCAGACTGCTATCAGAGCCCTCTGGTAATGTGGATAGCTGCTGATCAATTAAACTGTTTTGTGTGATTGGGCAGCGAGTAAGACTGTCACTATCAAAGTCTTGAACTTGGCCACCTTGATATAGCACGACATCTTCACACATCACTTTTTCTAACTCGACTTTATAGCGCTTGTGTGTGCCGCCAATGCCTTTTGAAAGAGCTTGTGACCAAGCAAGTATGATGATAGATAAGTGCTGTATGGCGCTTTGTCCTATCAACAGCTGAGCAAACTCCCATCTTTGATTGTGTGATATGTTTTTGTCAGCCAACTTTGGCAATTTAAGCACATAAGGATTAGGTATCCCTCGCCTCGGTGTCTCTGCGTGCATCGCGCTGTGCTCAAAAATAGTGGTATAGGCTAACTCCTCATTATTATTAAAAACACCTGAAGTATTACTACTTTTAAATAGCATCGCCGCTTCACTTAAACCTTTCAATGCATGACCAAATGCTCCACGCAGCATCGATCCAGGGTCTTCTGGCATAGGCATATCATCGATTTGTCTAATCGTAAAACGCAATAACACTAAATTAGCAGACATAAAATATAGCCTTAATGATAAAAAGCTTGGGTGACAAAGCCAATGAGGTAGCCATCACCAATAAAATTTCTCAGCGCTATGAGTATACACTAAGCCAATATGACGATTCATTGCCATGCACAAGGATATTGATGAATGACAAAAACTGCTGGCAATTTATAAGACTGTCGCCTTGATTACACCCTTAAAACTAGATAATATACTTAAGGGGATGGCTGTGTTTTTTCGGCTGTTTATAGCTGCTTTTATGCGAAGTGCTATACTTTTTAACATCTTATTTTTAGGCTTAATTGACTTTTTTGAGCAAATTTGTGCTGCAAAACTGTTCAAAAAAACAACAACTTTTAAGTCAACTTTTGTTTGGTTTTTCTGAGAGCATAAAGTATTGATTTAATTGATATTAAAAATAAGGTCGCAGTCAGAACCCTTCCCCGATTTTTAGGGGATTAAGACTTGGAAATGTTACGGATGCCTGCCTCCTGGAGGGTCAGAACCCTTCCCCGATTTTTAGGGGATTAAGACAAGATATCTTCAATACTTTGGTCTAACTCTTGCGTCAGAACCCTTCCCCGATTTTTAGGGGATTAAGACTCTGCTATCTGCTTGCTGCAGTTCTCACCACAGTCAGAACCCTTCCCCGATTTTTAGGGGATTAAGACTCATAGAAGTTCTTTTCTAACTCAATGTGAATGTCAGAACCCTTCCCCGATTTTTAGGGGATTAAGACTTCCTACCAATCCATCTTTACTAAACTGCATCTTGTCAGAACCCTTCCCCGATTTTTAGGGGATTAAGACACATCACGCTTTGTATGTAACTGAGTCTTTTTGTCAGAACCCTTCCCCGATTTTTAGGGGATTAAGACGTAAGGATCTTGATTGGTCCCCAGAACAGGACCAGTCAGAACCCTTCCCCGATTTTTAGGGGATTAAGACCGAACATAATCTTACTCCATTTAGTTAAGGGCGGTCAGAACCCTTCCCCGATTTCTTAGGTGAGCGAGGGAACATAGTGACTTAACACGAGTTAATCCAACTGAAAAAGGGTTGCTAACAAACGTTAGCAACCCTTTTTTTGTCTCAAAAAATCAATCGCAAGCTTGCCAAATCAAGTAATTTTACTTGAGTCGTTCATACTTCAAATACCACCTGGCTAATACCAAGCCTAGGCATGACATCATCAATTGAGTATTTGGAGAAGTATTATGCGTATGACATCATCTTAAGCTGCCACATTTAATACTTCAAAAAACACACTGGCTAAAACGGGCCAACTTGATGCGACAGCCAAGTCTGTTGCTGACTTTAATACGCCAAAAAACAGTGCAAATCTAGACATTCATCTAAACTATGCACACCAGCAACTTCAAGCAAAAGGATACAAGGGCTATTACAATGCCATTGTTAATGCCTGCCTATCTCAAGTGTATCCAACACTGAGCTTCAATCAGTTCAAAAGAAACACAAATCGTGCGACTGCACCGCTAACGTCTACTGCAACCTGCGTGATGTATAGCGCCCTGTACGGCATGAACCATTTCGACCGCTTTTTTCACACGCTTGAGCAGGTAATGGGTACGCACAAACGTACTGAGTGTAAAAGTAAAACGCTTCATGTCAATGATTATGGCTGCGGACAAGCGCTAGCAAGTCTTGCGCTATTAAGCTATATCGAGCGTTATGTTCCGACTCAGGGCATGACCTTGCACTTTCATCTTATTGAGCCGTCAGCATCGGCTATTGAGCAGGGTGAAGCGCTTATTCAGAGCTTTGCGACTCGTATAGAGGCAAGTATTCATATCCATCGTCACTGCATGACGCTAGAGGCTTATTTGGCCACTCGTCCATCACAAAAACAGCAGGCCACTCAAAGTAGTAACGATGAGACAGTGCCATTTAATCTACATTTATTTTCAAATATTGTAGATATCGCTGCCGTACAAAGCAGTATTGATGACTTGGTCGAACATACCTGTTCACTGCCTGGCAAACAGTTGTTGATTGCAGTAGGGCCTAATTTCTCGAATACCACTCGAGGCCTTCAAATGCTACAAGCAGCACATCGCAACAACCCAAGAGTGCTAAGAGCTCTCCAACGCTTTGAGACGCAAAGCGAATACTACTCTTTGCAAGAGCACCACTGGCGGGTCAGCTCGGTTCAAGGTGCGCATTTAGCGCTCGCTTACTCGAATCCATGCTCAGAAGTCTCTTCTGAGAGTAAAGTGGCTTAATTTTTAACCGACTACTTTGTATAAAGTGCAGAAGGCTTATGACCACGCAAAGACTATATTTGGCAGCTTATGATATCAGCGATGATAAACAGCGAGCGTTTGCTCACTACCGCTTGAAGACATATAGCCGATTTGCACAGCTTTCAAGTTTTGAATGCTGGCTCACTGAGCATGACAAACAAGATGTGTTAGACATCTTGAAATCTTCAGTAGAAAATGAATCTGACGAGCAGCCAACCTCCTCATCAACAGATGCCTATTGCATCATTAAGATTGCAAGCACCTACTGGTTAAATGCATCCAAAGCCAATCAACTCATATCTAACACGTCGACATCTAATACAGACAACAATATGATCTATATTTATTAATACCTTATGGAGTGATGACTATTCAAAGCACTGATTAGGAGCATCTGATGAACACCAAAACTGGCATGCAAGACCTAATTCTTGATAAGAAAGGCATCAAGGTTTCTTCGCAAAGAGAAATCCTGAGCTTGCACCATGACAGTTTTGTTAAACCCATTAGCATTCCGCTTTCTCAAATCGCAAGTATTATTATTACCTGCCAGCTTGAGTTAACATCCACTTTATTAACACGCTTATCTAAAGCCAATATTAGCCTTTGTGTTATTCCCGCTAGTCGTGCTGGCGAAACTGCTTTTTTGCTTGGCGACTGGCACGCAGGCGTAACTCGTCGGCAATGGCAATATGAATGTATTAACAATACTGAGTTACAGCAGCAGTGGGCCATGCGTATTCTTAGGCTAAAAATCCATCAACAAGCCAACAGCTTAGCTTCAATACAGCAGTGTATTAGCATCTCTGATGAAACTGATGTTATCAGCCCGTCTCTCGATTCAGACTCCCTCAATAAATACATAAAACAAATTAAAAGCTTAAGAGACAAGCTCAAACCTTACCGCCTGCCTATCTCAACATTCAGAAACGGTCTCGATAATAACGAAATTAAATTGTCGACATATACCACCTACCCTACCTATTCTGTTTCAAGCTTATTAGGTACTGAAGGTTCAGCCTCTAACCAATATTTTGCTTGCTATAAACAGTTTTTTGACCCCTGTCTGAATTTTCAAAAGCGTACTCGACGTCCACCTACCGACCCCGTCAATGTCATTCTTTCTCTCAGTTATACCTTACTTACCCACCTATGCCATCACGCTTTATCCAGTGTAGGATTTGATCCCTATGCTGGCATTATTCATAGCACAGCCTACAACCGCCCATCTCTTGCCTGCGACCTAGCTGAGTTACAAAGAAACACTATTGATGAGTGGGTGTGGCAGCTTTTTGCACACAAAAAACTATCACGAGAAGATTTTAGCGAAGTAACGGAAACAGACCTAGAGTCTTCAACGCCTTGCGTGCTCTTAAAACAGGGCAGACAAAAATACTATGCCGAGTTTGCAAAAATTCGCCACAGCTTGCTGGATATTGCCATTAAACGTGCTTGGTTGTGGCAAAAAAGACTGCAGACCCATTTCAAAAATACAGATTTCAATACGTCTTCAGCATCTGTTAGCTCTAGTGAAATATTGAACGTCGATGAGTTAAGTCAGTACGCCAAAAACAACTAACAAAAACGGAGAGGAAAAATGGCTATCAATGATTTTGTGATTTGCTATGATATCGCCCATCCAAAACGTCTTCAGAAAGTGCACAAGCTCGTTAGTAAGCATCTGACTCAATTACAGTACTCAGTGTATTACGGAAGGCTTACTACCCAAACAATGGATGGTATTATTAACGGCCTTCAAAGCATTATTGATAGTGATGAAGATGATGTCAGAGTCTATCTAACTGAACCCATGTGCTCAGCCATTACGTCTAGCAAGTTACCTGAAGATATTATGCTTTTTTCACCTGACATATAACTCCATCATGCTGTTCGCTTGCAGATTGCTCTTGAAAGCCATGGCATAATTAACTACACTAAATGAGTTGTGTTGATACTTCTCTAAGCAAGTTTATTGGCTGCTTTTACGCGAAGGGCTGTACTTTTTAACATCTTGTTTTTAGACTTAATCGACTTTTTTGAGTAATTTTGTGCTGCAAAACTGTTCAAAAAAACAACAACTTTTAAGTCAACTTTTGTTTGGTTTTTCTGAGAGCGTAAAGTGTTGATTTAATTGATATTAAAAATAAGGTCGCAGTCCAAACCCTTCCCCGATTTCTAGGGGATTAAGACTTCCAATCAACTGTTGCTTTCTTAGTTGAGTGAGTCCAAACCCTTCCCCGATTTCTAGGTGAGAAGCGTTAAAAAATTGCACTGCAATTCTATCTTTGCAAGAGTAAACCCTTTAATCATTAACCCCAAAAACAAAAAGCCGGAGCTGATGCTCCGGCTTTTTTATTGACCAACAATTATTATCGATTTTATTTATAGATGGTTCGAAACGTCAGATTTACTCGGTTTCGCTCCACACGTTTTTGCTTAGGTACGCTGTGCTGCCAATGATGCTGTAGCGCGCCAGCCATCACCAAAACACTACCATGATGCAGCGGGATTTCCAGCTTACACTTATGATTCTCTTTTCGGCGTAACAAAAAGCGGCGACTCTCACCAAAGTTCACTGAGGCAATCATTGGATTGATGCCTAGCTCTGGTTCAGCATCAGTATGCCAGCTAATATGATCGTTACCATCGCGATACCAGTTTAGCAGCACACTATTGAAACGGCGTTTGCACACGTCCTCAAGGGCATCTCTGATAGTATCTAGCTTATCTGTCCAAGGCTTAGGATACAACGTTATACCCGAATAAGTATAAGGGCGGTCACTATCACCATACCAAGCAGACAAACGAGGCAACGGATGAACCTTACCAAACATCTGTACACTGTCTTGCTGCCAGAGAATGTTCTCAAACGCTCTCTTGTTAATATCCTCATCAGAACGCCAGTCATGCGTCTTGTAATCTACATCCTTACATGCCAGCAAATAATCCAGATAGTCATTACTAGCAGCAGTGCTAAAATAATGGGGAGCATAATATAATCGGCCGTCTGGGACATCAATAACCACTCCCTTTCCATCGTCATGCTCATGTGCTGCATACTCAGTTCCCATAAAACGCCCATTAGTAATCAAAGACCTCACTGCATTTCTGCGAGCAGAATCCCCTTCAAACAGACCTGCTTGCTCTTGCTCTAAACCATCAAATAAATCCATGACGCTCCCCTTACTAATACTCTATTAAAAACTCACGACTATTCACGACACCCTCAGCCATCAGTTTTGCCATTTTAGGACAAGAAACTGACGGTCTGTATCTCTTGTATACCAGTAGCCACCTGTAACCTTATACTCTTCATTACAAAAGAATTCCTGCTTATTCACCAGACAATCCAACACTTCGGGCGCCAAGTTATACAGCTTATTAAAGCCCTCTGTATTATTTGGATAGACAGGCCCAGTTGCAGCAACTACATGCTCCCCTTCTATCTGACTCATTGAATCAGTAATATGCTCAAGGCTATCTTGCACTTCAGGGATATCTAATATATTAGACATCAAGTGCAAAGTCTTGCCGCACGCATTTTGCTTAGGCAATACAGCCTCATCCAAGTAACAGGCCTGTGTTTGCACCGTCAGCTTAATACCGCGTGCCTGGGCCAAACGCTTACATAAAAACTTAGCAATATTTAGGCTAATAACAGATGGCTCTATCAACACCAGATCAATGCTGGTGTTGTGCGCATAACCCGCTTCTGCTATGTGATCTAGCAGTGCCAATGAGGCGATACCCTGACCACAGCCATAATCTATTACCTGCCATGAATTGCTTTGTGCATTAAACTCTATTGACTCAAAGGTTTGTGTCAATAAGCGTCTTGCGCTCAGATAATGCGTCCAAGCATAGGCTACGGTATAAAATATTGCTTCTTTATCGCACTTCAACTGCGACTTAGCACGATTGGTGCTGATACGAAACTGAGTATAACTTAAGTTATCTCTTTTATTATTTGCAAAGTACTGCACCAAGCTGCGATAGTAAGACTCAAAACCACCAGCACATAAAGAGTCTGTTGCATTCATAATATGAGCATTCATCATAACCTATCTCCTGAGCTTACTATTATTGGGTGATCAAGTGCTATTATTGAGCTATTAGGAGTGGCGAACTTATTTTCACAAGCTTGTGACTATTTAGCTCGTTTGCCACACCCAATTAACATGCCCATTAGCACGCTACCTCTAGCCCAACATCGCTAGCATCCCAGCTAAGCATCATTAAATCGCGCTTAGCTGGGCATTGCATCCAGCGGTCCTGAGTGATTATGTACTGCTCATGCCAAAGCTTAATATCATCTTCCTGCCATACGCTGGCACAAGGTTTTAGCTGCTTAAGCATGTTAAACCCTGCTTGTGTGCCGCTATAGCTTGGGCTGGTCGCAAACAACAGATGATTGCCTGGTATTTTGGCAATTTGGCTAACAAGGTCGTCTAAACTCTCTTGCACCGTATCCACATCCAAGACATTCGACATTAGATGAATCGTATCGTTATAAATATTCGCCTTAGGCAAACGAGCATCTTTTAGCTCGCAGGGCTGATTTTGTATGGTCATACTAATGCCATACGCTTTAGCAAGGCGTGCACATAAGTACTGTGCAATTTGTAAGCTTACGAATGATGGCTCTATCAGCACCAAATCAATCTGACAGTTTTCAGTCAGCCCTTTTTCAATCAAGAACTCTATAAAGGCAATGCTTGCCACACCCTGACCACAGCCGTAGTCTATGACTTGCAGCTTTACTGAACCGTCATCAGCAGTAACCTCAATTGAGTCTTCAATGAGCTTACGCATGGTCAAATAGTGTGGCCATGCATAAGCCACGGTATAAAATAGTGCTTCTTTATCACACGCAAGAGGCAACGTCGCACGTGCTGTGCGGTTCAAAAATTCCCCATACGTTAGGTTGTCTCGTTTATTGTTGGCAAAATAATTCGCCAGCTCTTTAAAGTAAGCCTCAAATCCTTCTGTACATAACACTTCAGCTGCATCAAAAATATGAGTATTGCTTATCATATGGCTTCTCCTCGTTATGACGTTGTCTCAATATGAAGCCATTATTACTGATTTACTCCTCGCCCCTTGAATTTGGCAAGCTTGTGATATTTGCAGTATTTCTATTAATTTCTGCAATACGCACCCATACGGTTGCCTTTATTGGCTCACCGTTCGGCTATTGATAGGGATATTTGTTTCTTGAAACTGATGCTTTTATTGATTAAACTGATTCTTATAGACTTATAGTCGCTTAGTAAGTCTTAGTTGGTAGCAGCTTCTATGCGAAGTGCTTTATTCTTTAAAAACTGGCCTGATTTGACTGTTTTTTTAGTTACAAACTGTTCAAAAAAACAACAACTTTTAAGTCAACTTTTGTTTGGTTTTTCTTAGAACGTAACTTGTTGATTTAATTAACATTAAAAATAAGGTCGCAGTCACAACCCTTCCCCGATTTCTAGGGGATTAAGACTGGCCATTATGTATAGCCAAGGTATGTGGGTTGTCACAACCCTTCCCCGATTTCTAGGGGATTAAGACCGCATCAAATGTAAGAGTTGAAGTTGTCGGACACGTCACAACCCTTCCCCGATTTCTAGGGGATTAAGACAACACATCATAGTCACCCATGATATGCTCTGAGTCACAACCCTTCCCCGATTTCTAGGGGATTAAGACTTCCTGAACAAGTCGATAAAGAATTTTTCAGCGTCACAACCCTTCCCCGATTTCTAGGGGATTAAGACATGCCCGTTCCAATAAATACATTGGCGTAGTGGTCACAACCCTTCCCCGATTTCTAGGGGATTAAGACTCCTGCACTATGGACGGGTCGGCCTCGATTTCGGTCACAACCCTTCCCCGATTTCTAGTGGGTGAGCGAGGAAATAGCAAAGCACTGCTTTGCCCGAGCGCAAGGCGAGAGCTGTGCTCGAGTTAAGACGTGGAAGTAAGATTGGATTTTCCCCGATTTCTAGGGGATTAAGACTTATATCCGCTTCTGGTATAGTAAGCTCGGAATAGTCAGAACCCTTCCCCGATTTCTTAGGTGAGAAGCGTTAAAAAATTGCACTGCAATTTTAGCTTCGCAAGAGTAAATCCCTTTAAGGGGATTTGCTGAAGGACGGTAAGGTGTAGGCTAAGCTTCCCCGATTCTTCGCTGAACGGGAAGTAGTAAAATAGCACTGCATAATGGGGCTCATAGGCAGTTAGCTTTCCAGCGAAACTGCCTCATCCATAATCAAGAATATATGCACAATAAACCTCAGCAGCGAGGAGTACTTCCACTTTTTAGCTGCACCTTTCACCGTATTAGATATACAGACCCCAACTAAGTATGTAGAAACCGTACTATCACATACAGTTTTAACGCCTTGCATCCCCTCCCAAACACTGAGTTTCGAAAGTAATACTTTATTAGCAGTAACCAACAGGTGCTTGCTCGGTAAAAGTTTCACAGTGATATTAATAAAATGTTTTAGCCCATCAATCTCTTTTGATGGGAAAGATATATTGGCATGAGTCGTTGTTATGCGCTGTGCCACCGTGCTCAAATACCATTCATAATCGGCCCAGCAAACTTTGATGTATGCTGAAAAAAACGGACAAAAATATTTGGTAAACTAGAATCCTAAACAGGAGTTTACCATGAGTAAGAA
>ERZ808040.458-NODE-458-length-35663-cov-4.354550_pt1 | contig 35663 bp, 43 predicted proteins | sample MGYA00380191_ERZ808040 | MGnify/ENA primary metagenome ERZ808040 (study PRJEB31490, sample SAMN06133395) | mouse gut metagenome | isolation source: J6 | host: mice | place: China: Chengdu | collected 2015-05 ...
GGCTTTAAAAGTATATAGGCAACACTACGGCTTATTCTATTCGCCCCAGCATAGCTGGGGGATTAGGTCATTTCATTCACAATCCAATCCGGAACATCTGGCTGCATTGTGGGAAGACCTGGAGACATCCATCGTTTTCTGCCGCAATGAAGATCTGGCAGGGATCAGGAACCTGTTTGAATTAAAGGGTATTCCCACAGAAAGTCTCTCCCTCCGGGGAACGGTCATCGCTATGGAACGGAATCCGGATAATATCCTTCTCAGTACTTCTGCCGCATGGTCTCCGCTTTATGGGGCATACCATGCGATTGCCGAAGCTTATCAGGTGGATTTTGTCATGCAGAGCATCGAGCCGGGTTGCAGGACCTATATCAATACCGATCATTCCGGCCAGTATTTCCCAGACCATTATGCAGTATCCATACAAGACGAAACTTTCCTGACACCAACAGGTATTCCGGTGAGTGAGAAACTGGAATATGGAGAACTGTTTACTACGGATGCCGCTCTGCTGGAACACTTTGCCGAGATGGGATATCCTGCAGATACACTGAAAATGCTGGAGACGCTTTTGGAAGATACGAGAATGGAGGTTCACTGCTTTGAAGATCCTTATTCCCTGAATGACTGACAGACGAGGAGGCATGATGTATGAAGCTATATGTATTATGCAGTTATGGAGATGGATTGAACGATCCCGATGTCTCCACAGATTATCAGGAACTCTATGAAAAGATGGAGAAAAGTTTCCGCATGACACGGGATCACGTTTCCCAGACAGAAGAAGAACAGGAGAATACCTATCTGAGCGGATACAGTGCCAGGGCTGTCATACAAGGTGACTGGATGGAATGGTCTATTACGGAGTTGGAACTTCCAATATCCAACCTGTGATAAATCAAAAAAACAAATATATACTGAGCCGCTTGATTTCAGGGCGGCTCATTTCTGTCAGCAAAGCCCGAAAAACCGTGATTTGCTTTTTCAATTGGATAGGCGCAAACTTTTTGCTATAATAAATTTACAATTATGGAGATAACCATATTTGAAATTCGCAAGGAGGTTCGCTCATGGTGGAAGGAAAGTATTTTTTTAATGGAAAAGATATTACTATGAATATGTTCATCCAGATTCGGGATGTGATTGATATTATTCAGGAAACAACCGGGTTAAATTTCCCGGATGCGACTTTGGCTTTTTATGAATCCCAAACATACAAAGCCCTTCAGAACACGGAGAACACCCTATGGGCAGAATCTGCCGGTTATATTGCAGACCGGTATTTTGAGGAATGTACAGAAACAAACTGTATTTAAGGAAATATTACGAGCCGCTCATATTGGGCGGCTCTTTTCAGCAACATACAAAAAGGTTTTTACCTGCAAAACTCATGCGCACGATGATCTCATTGCGGTATCTGTCTTATATGCCGCTGCACATCCCTTATGGCTAACAGTACCTGATATAATAGTCTTCCAGGGAAATATTACATTCTTCCCTTGCGGCTACAAACTGGTATTCTTTTATCAGTTTCTGTCTCTCTCCGGCATCCTTCTGGATCTTCATGAGGATAGAAGCAACCTCAAAATCCTCATAGATATGGCAAATTAATACATCCATCAACTCCCTCAATACCGGCAATCGTTCATACTCTGATTTTAAATCAATCCGTAGAATCCCCATCTGCTTTCCGTCAACCGCATACTTCAGAGATGGGCACACTTCCATCGTTCCAATCAGTAACCCGGTCTTCCTATCCAGAACACTCCACCTGACAAAATCTTTTGCCTCGTATCGGCTCAGCCAGTATTCCACACATCCCCGGAACTTATCCTTATCCGTATAATAAAAATCATCTCCACAGCAGTCCCCGTTAAAAAAGCGTGCTGCTTCCGGATCGGAATAACAGGAAAACAGCCCCTCTGCATCTTCTGCCTCCAGTTTTCTTATCTTGAAATGTCCGGTTTCATATTCTGGACATATAGTAAATACATCCATGTTCTGTCTCATCGTCTCCACCCTTTTTATCCTGCAGTAATTTGCCCATATATATCTGGCATTAGCTCCCATTATATAGAACATACATTCTTTTATCAAGTAGATATTTCCAATCCTCTTTTCCAAATTTTGGCAGCCTTTGTATATAGTATCCCCAATATTTAGTATTATATACACAGATAAATCAATATTTTGTATTTTGTTATTTGACACCATCAAGATATAGTGGTAATATGATATTGTAATTATTTTTTGTGTCAGTCCGAAAAGGATATCACACGCAGTTTAGGTTTGTATATGAAGTCAGGAGAATCACTATGCCCGGCATAGGATCTTCTGGCTTTTTTTGTTTGTAGAAGGGAAGATGTCTCTTTTGCATTTTGCAGGTTTTCTGCATTTAATGGGAGAATGGACGCTTATGGTGTACATTCTCTTTTTTTGCCTGAACGCAGACGGAAGGAGGATGAGTAAACAATCCCTTCGGATGACACCACAAGAAAAGGAGGTCTCACATGACATACGAAACATTTAGGAACGAGGTTTTACAGGGCTTACAGAGCCGGGAGATTGGCAATGTCAGTCTCAGCCTCACAAAGACACTGAAATCCAATGGGGAGATGAAGCACGGGGTTGTGTTCAAAAGCCCTTCCTCAAATACTTCTCCCACAATCTATCTGGAAGAATTCTATGAATTTTATCAGGCAACAAAGGACTTTGATACCGTGATTGACCGGCTTTCAGACCTGTACCGCTCTTTGCCGGTGATACAGGTAAATGAAACGGAACTCTATGATTTCTCTACTGCCAAAAGCAAGATCATTATGAAGCTGGTCAACACAGAGAAAAACCGTACATTCTTGGAAACAGTCCCGCATATCCCATTCCAGGACCTGTCTATCGTCTACTATTATCTCATCGGGAAATCGGACAGGATGCTCCTGGATATGCCAGTCCGGGATGGGCTGTTAAAGAAATGGGAGATTGATACTCTTAAGCTGCATCAGCAGGCGTTGGCAAATTATAACCGTTTGCTGCCAGTAAAATTCGGCAATTTGGATCAGTTTCTTCTGGACAGAGGTTTGCTGGAAAACGAGTATTATGCGGCTCTTTCTGCCAATGACTACACTAATTCCATGTATTTTTTAACAAATGACTTTTTCTCAAACGGCGCTGTCTTAATGACCTGCAAAAACCTGATGGATAAGATTGCAGATTTCTTTGAAGAGGACTTCTACATTATCCCAAGCAGTATCCATGAAGTGCTTTTGTTCCCAAAATCCAAGGCTCCTTCCAAAGAGAAGCTGGATCAGATGATACAGGAGGTTAACCGGGATTATCTGGACCCGGCAGAATATCTGTCTGACCACGCTTATTATTACAGCAGATCAGGTCAGGATTCAAATGGTTATGTCATTCAAAACCTGTTCCAGCGTCTGCCCGGAACTATTTCTTAGGAATACCCCAAAACAACAAAAAGAAAGGACGAATATCATGAACCAGATTCAGGAAATCACATCTCTGGTGCAGGAATTAAATGAGCACAGAAATGCTTATTATAACCTAAACGCACCAACGATCACGGACAAAGAATATGACCAGTTATTTGACAAGCTTCAGAAGCTGGAAGAGGAGACCGGATTCATCCTCTCCAATTCCCCGACTCAGACCGTGGGCTATTACCCGGTCAGCAGTCTTTCAAAAGTGCAGCATCCCATCCCTTTGCTTTCCTTAGATAAGACCAAGCAGGTGACGGAGATCACAGCGCTTCTTGCCAGGAACCCGGCATTACTGATGCTGAAGCTGGACGGACTTACGACCAAACTGGTGTATGAGGACGGGCATCTGATACAGGCTTCCACCCGTGGAAATGGAGAAGTCGGCGAAGAAATCACCCACAATCTCCCTGCCTATCAGAATGTCCCCTTATCAATCCCTTACCGGAAACGCCTGGTCATCACCGGGGAATCCTACATCCACATCAATGACTTTGAACGTCTCAAAGAAACACTCACAGACAGCAACGGAAAGAAATTCCGTAATGCGCGCAATCTTGTCTCAGGCACAGTACGGAGCCTGAATCCGGAAACCTGCGCAAAACGCTGCGTCTATTTCTCGCCATTCAATGTATTAGAAGGGCTGGATGAAAGTCCCTACAGCGACAGCAGGCAGATGCGGCTTTCGCTTTTAAAGGAGCTTGGCTTTGATACCTGCCCCTATATTTCTATAGAAGGGCCGGCGCCGACAGAAGAACTGGCTGCCACCAGTATCGACATGCTGGTAACCGAAGCTTCCAGGCGGCACATCCCGATTGACGGCATCGTTGCAGTCTTCGACAGCCTCAGTTACTCCAAAAGCTGCGGGAAGACAGGACACCATTACAAGGACGGGCTTGCTTACAAGTTTGAGGATGAGCAGTATGAGACCATTTTGCGAAACATTGAATGGACGCCTACCCGCTTCGGAGAGATTGCGCCGGTCGGTGTTTTTGACACGGTTGAGATCGACGGCTGTGAAGTATCACGGGCATCCCTGCATAACTTAAGCTTCATAAAGAATCTGGAGCTGGTTCCAGGGTGCAGGATCCTGATCTCCAAACGGAACATGATCATTCCCCACATCGAGGAAAATCTGGACCGGGGAAGATATCAGGATATGGTCCCGCCGCTCTGCCCGTGCTGCCAGTCGGCCACCTTGATTAAACGGCGGAAAACCAGCGACGGCAGAATCGTGGAGACTGTCCACTGCAACAATTCGGCATGTGACAGCCAGATCCTGCGGAAGTTTGAGCATTTCGTGGGGAAGAAGGCTATGGATATCGAAGGGCTCTCTTCAGCTACGTTGGAGAAGTTCTTAGAGCTAGGCTATCTGGATTCCTTTCAGGATCTGTACCATCTGGATCTGTACCGCGAGGATATTCTTGCACTGGACGGATTTGGCGAGAAATCCTATGAACGCCTCTGGAGCGCCATTACCAGAAGCCGGGAGACAGACTTCGTGCATTTCCTGGTAGCAATGGACATCCCCATGGTGGGGCGTACCAAAAGCCGTATTTTAAATACCGTATTTTCCGGAAACCTTCATGACTTTGAAGCCGCTGCTGTCGGCAGTTATGACTTTACAGCGCTGGAGGACTTCGGGGAGATACTGAACCACAACATTCACACATGGTTTTCCAACGAAGAAAACTTGTGTTTATGGAAAGAATTACAGAAAGAACTTACATTCAAATCAAAGGAGGAACACATCATGAGAGAAGTAAAAGAAAATCCATTTATGGGACGAACAGTTGTTGCGACAGGAAAGCTTACGCATTTTACCCGCGACGGTATCAACACAAAGATCCTGGAGCTTGGAGGAAAACCCGGAAGCTCCGTAACGAAAAAAACCGATTACCTGATCTGCGGGGAGAAGGCAGGAAGCAAGCTGAAAAAGGCCCAGGAGCTGAACATTCCGGTTCTGACAGAAGAGCAGTTCCTGGAGATGATTGCGTAACCAGCACTTATCACATAATAAGGGAAACAGCCATGAAAGAAAAGATTTATGAACTATGCCCGCACTGCAATGCGGAGGTCTCGGTCTTATGGGATACAGCGTCACAAGGGTATCTGACAAACTGCCCTTCCTGCGGCAAGCGCTTACTGCTCTGCAGTGAATGTGTAAACCGTGACGGCTGTGACTATGATCAGGAATCCGGTCTGTGCAGACGGGTGGTAGAAGCCATGTGGAAGGAGCTTTCTGATATACCTTTGGAAGTCCCGGACGCCGGAGACGAATTCTTTGCAGAACCATTTACACTGCAGGGGATCTCATTTCCGGCCGGAATCACACGGACAGAACTCTGGCACTGGTTTGATGACCGCCATCCGAAAGGCGTGGCATATTTACTGTATGGATTACGAAAAGAATAAGCAAAGAGAATCATTAGATAAGAGAATGGGAAGGTATGGCTTGATGCCGTACCTTTCTTTTTGGAAAGGAAATATTATGAAATTTGCAGAGAAAATATTTGAGAGGGCAACGGTAAAAGGCGTTGCAGATTACCTGTTATACGGCATGGTTCCAGACCGGGATGACCGTAATTACGAGACACGTCTGGATGATGCAGACCTGGCTTATGAAAAGGTTGCCAAACAATATGATGAAGACGGAGCTTCGGTGTTGTTATCCGCGGCAAATGAGCTGGTCAATGAAAATACCAGTGTGTACATGGAACTGGGGCTGCAGGCAGGATTTCTGTTAATTACTGATCTGTTCCAAATTATCTGTCGGGAAAGAGACCAGGCCGGATATCGTATGGCTTCGGATAACCATAGGACACAGGAAGAACAAAATCCAGCTACCAAATCTGATGTAGATCCGAATGCTGAATCTACTGTAGATACAGATACCGATATGGCATCGGAGTTCCGGCACTCGGTCCTGCAGCAGATCATCCGGAACAGGCTCGATACCGCTTTGGAGGATACCCTTAGAAAAGACAGGAGATACCAGAATTCAAAGCAGAAAGCCAAAGAAAAGGCCGGCAGACTGTCAGAAGATATGTTCACGCCTGAACAATGGGACCTGATTGACGATGCCCTGGAAGAAAGCAATGCAAGCGGTTCCGAATATGGGCGGGTTGCTTATCAGCAGGGATTTTTTGACGCTTTAGACTTTTTCAAAGACATATTATTGCAAAGGAGGGACTGGGTATGAGTATGGATATATCGGTTTTTCATAGTTATGGACTTTTGATTTCTGAAGAGTCTGCTTCTATAATCCTATCTCATATGCTTCCAATCTGGAAGGCAGAGAAACCAGAGCTATATGACAGATTTTCAGAAGCAGATGTCTTCCTTAATTTCGGTGACTACCTGAACAGTCATTACGATGCGAGCTTCTATGGGAATGCTGATCATCTTAGCTGTTACCGGATTTGCGACCATGAATTTTCTGAACAGGAAACGGGTGATTATTTCTATTTCCTTGACCTGAACAGAAGCCCTTCTTTATTCCGTCCGGCCTATACAGACTTTAGGGAAATCATTCAGGAAGTAAAATCAAAAATAGGCGAAATCCTGCCTCCAGATTTTCCATTTGAAGAATATCTGTTGGAAATCCTGGGAGAGACATGGGGATAACCACATCAGAAAATATATATCAATGAAGGGAGAATCTGTATGAATACACCAGAAAACAAGAATGACACTTTAAAACTGAAACCGATTGGTACGGACTCATGGTCACGTCCAGTCTATGAAGACCAGTATGGGCATTTATGGAAGGATATTACATTAGGCCGTAACAACCCAAAGCTATGTTCTGCACTATATAATGCATTTGACGGCGAGCCGGATCTGCCGATTCGGAGACCATTTATCATTTTATCCAACGAAAAACAGATTGACGAAGATAAAAGATTTCAATATCAGATGCTGGACAGATACAGATGCGATTGCGACTATTACCTTGGATACGGTAACCGGAATCCTGACGTCTTATCATCAAAAGAGGAAAGGGAGCACATAGAATCCATGAAAAGGATGTGGCTTAGTTTTCCAGAAGGAGAAAAACCCGAATGGCTGACATGGGATCAGATTCTTGCATATGAAAAAGCAATGTGTACCGAAGATTAAACAAGGGCCATTCCATCCGGAATGGCTCACTTTAACATTTATATATACGAGGAAAAAACAAAATGAAGAAATCATTAATGGAAAACGTCACTCCCATTGCGTGGAATGAACGGATACACTTTGAATGTCACCATTGCGGCGCATGCTGCCGCAATGTAAAGGACAGCGTCCCGCTGGAGAGCCTGGATGTCTACCGGATCGCCAGGTTCCTGCAAAGCCAGGACAAATCTCTTGATTCCATAGAACATTTACTGTCCCTGTATGCAGAGCCGGTTCCGATTCATGAGTGCGGTTACTTTATCTACACACTAAAGACAGTCGGCTCAGACGATGCCTGCATTTTCCTAAAGGATAACCGATGTACGATCCAGGCCGCAAAACCGCGGGCCTGCCGTACTTATCCATTGGTAGCGGAGCCGGATGATTCTTCCTCTTTTCAGTACTATCTCAGTATGGAGAAGAGCCACCATTTTACAGGAAGAAAATTCAAAGCACGGGACTGGATGAACCAGTATTTCACACAGGAAGACGAGCATTTGTCAATGCAGACATTTCGGCAGTGCCAGAGATTGCGCGGCTGCTCAGGCAGATACCAGAGACACACAAGCACAGGGCATTGTTCTTCTTTCTGTTATATAAATACACAGACTTTGATCTGGATCAGCCGTTTCAGGAACAATACGAGCGAAATAATAGAGAATTAATTGCTTCCTTAGAGGCAATGATTTCATAATCAAGGAGGACTACATATGAATACAAGAATGGAAGAAATCATGAACGCTATTGAACATAACAAACTGGCTGCCGATGATCCGTTTCGTTTTCACTGCACACAATGCGGGGAATGCTGCATCAACCGGGAGGATATCCTGCTGACACCGCTGGATCTCTTCCGGATTGCAAACGAACTGAAGCTGTCCTTAAAAGAATTCATCGGCCAGTATTGCGAGTTGTATATCGGGCCGGATTCGCACTTTCCGATCATCCGGCTGAAACCCAGAGATTCCATCAAACGGTGCCCTCTGCTTAAAAACCACAAATGCTCCGTCCACAAAGCAAAACCTGCTATGTGCGCCATGTTTCCAATCGGACGTGTCATTGCGTTTCCGGAAGATGGAACTTCTTCTAACGCACCAGTGATTGAATACTTTTATATGAATCCAGGATGTGGGAACAATACCAGGACGCAGACTATACGTGAATGGTTTGATTCCTTTGGTATTCCGCTTAATGATGACTTCTTTATTGAGTGGGCGACATTCCAGAAGAATTTTGTAACGCTCATAAGAGAAGTGGAAAGATTCCTGGACGAAGCAACTATGCGGCAAGTATGGAACCCGATCTTTGGCATCCTCTATCTCTGTTATGATCTAGAAAAGGATTTCCTGCCACAGTTCCGGGAAAATGCTGAAAAACTGTTGCGAGGATTACAGATGATGGCAGACACAAAAACAACATAGGAACGCTGCAGGTTTTACCAGCGAAGACAGCTATACTTGAATTTAAAGGTAAAAAATGATATGATAAAGTCACCAAACAGAAAGGATAACATATGGGAAATATATATGATGGCGCGTTCCGGACAATCCTGAATGACTGCCGGAAATTGATTATACCTGTAATCAATGAAATTTTTGACGAACATTATACGGGAGAAGAAGAGATTCGTTTTTTCCCTAATGAACACTTTTTAGACCAGCAGGATGCGGCTGACAAGGAACGAATAACAGATACTAATTTTCAGATTATTGGCAGAATAGTTAAAAAGTATCATCTTGAATGTGAAAGCAGCTTACCAGATGGGAAGATTACAATCCGTCTTTTCGAGTACGACGCACAGATAGCGCTTGATGAGGGCGAAGTTACAGAAGAAACTCTGACGGTAACATTTCCTAATACGGCGGTAATGTATCTTCGGGCATATAAAAAAACTCCGGATAAAATGAAATATGTGATCATAACTCCAGGCGGGACGGTACAATATGATGTCCCGATTATGAAGGTGCAGTCATATTCACTGGATGAAATCTTTGAGAAACGCTTATTAATGCTTATTCCATTTTATATTTTCTCACATGAGAAAAGTTTTTCGGAATATAATAACAATGAGCAGAAACTGGAAGAGCTGAAAACAGAATATAGGATAATTTTAGAAAGACTTGATGATCTGGAAAAGCAAGGTATTATTGGCGCATTTGACAAACGGACAATCCTGGAGCTTTCAAGCGATGTGATCCAGGAAATCGCACGTAAATATGAAAACGTGCAGAAAGGCATAGGTGCTATGATGAGAGGACCATTGATTCAAACAGAAGCAAGAACTATTTTAAATCGGGGAATAAGTCAAGGCAAAAAAGAAACGGCACTTAGGATGCTGAAAATGGGAAAGCTGACAGTCGAGGAGATTGCGGAATGTTCGGCCCTTAGTGTAGCAGAAGTAGAACAGCTTGCGAATCTTCAGACAGTATAAACAGCAGGGTGACAAAACAGACTGTATTTCCGAGCCATCTGATCTTAACAGGTGGCTTTTTTAATGACTCTACAACTATTAATATCTCTGCCGCACACTTGGAAATATTTAAAATGAATGGTTACTGAGGAAATCAGAAAGGGAATATTATAATGTATCTGAAGCGTAGTATCTACAACCAACTTCTGGATTGGAAAAAAGATTCCTTCCACCGGATTTTAGAAGTAAACGGTGCCCGGCAGGCAGGAAAAACATATATCATCAATAAATTCGCAGATGGACACTTTAAGCATAAAATTTATTTCAATTTCTTTGAGCAAAGCGGAAAGCAGTTCATGGAATGCTTCAGACAGGCGATAGCTGGAGTTCCCGATACAAAACATCCGGAGTACGTTTTCTATAACGCACTCCGGCTCTTTGAGTCTGATTTCATTGATTCCGATGATACCGTCATTATCATTGATGAAATACAGGAGTCTGCCGCAATATATAACTGCATCCAAAAGCTCGGCTGTCCCTTCCAATCCCGTTTTATTTTGATCAGCAGTTATCTTGGGCAGTTTTTGAACCCGAAATTCCAGTCTCATAATGAGGGGCAGAGAAAGCTTTCTGTTTATACACTCTCCTTCAAGGAATTTCTGCAGGCATATGATGAAGGGCTGTATACACAATATCTCCATCTGCCACCAAAGCCATTACAGAATAATGGCACTTGCAATAAGGTAAAAGCTGTATACGATATCTATCTTCAAATTGGCGGATATCCTAAAGTAGTCAAAACTTATCTGGAAAAGCAAAGTACAGAACGGGCCCGCGGCGAAGTGATAAAAATTATTGATACCTTTACAAATGAATCTACCCGGTATTTCACAGATATTCAGGATACCAGAATATTTACGCAGATTTTTCTATCTATCTGCCGGATCGCAGGCCGAAAGAGCAGCAGTAGAAGAGCAGAGAGCAGTATTCATGAGGAAATACAGGAATTAATCGCCAGAAATGATTCTCTTTACATTTCAAGGGACACCTGCAACCATTTGTTAAATTGGCTGTATCTTTCTGGAATTACAGGTTTTCATGGGGAGACCATGGGGACGGATACCCTTGATTTTAAACCAGCGGATCGTTGTTACTGTTATTTTATGGATCCCGGACTGGCTCATTACTACCTTTCCCTAACCGGGCTTGATCCCAGACTATTTTTAAATACAGATGAATAGAGAGGAAGATTGATTATGATTAAAACATTCACCATTGAGACCGGTCAAAAACTTACGGAAGAACAACTTGCGGAAATTAGTGAAGCAAAAAAATATCCGATTGTTTTTGATGATGACTGTCCAGAATTATCTCCTGCAATAATTAAAGCTTTTAAATGTGCGGTTACTCAGCGGAACCGGAAATGACAGAACTTAATAGACTTTCAAAGAATCAGAAAGATTGTATGTGTTCGGTTCGGATTAAGAAAATCAACTACAGATTATCCAAGTAAAAATTCCGGCAGAGAATTAGCCCTAGCCGGAATTTTTCTTGCAGCCTGCGCTCATATAAAGAAGCACAGTCAAATACATACATTTTGTTCTAACGACTGTATTTCCCTGTAATATGGTTTCAGAATGATGTCTGCCTTCTCCAGAAAATCTATTCCGCCCGTACTCTCCTGATAGACTTCCCACAATACCTTATGTAAGTTCTCCACCTGGATGCCGCTACAGTGTCTCTCCAGCATTTTCAAAAAGGGAAGCACCATAGTCTTGCGGAAATCCTTTCCAAGCCGCAGGTTATCGCTTTCCAGACCATATACTTCCTGAATACACTCCAGCACAACATCATAATCTGCCTCAAACCTCATAAATACCTGCTCCGTTGACCTCTCCATCTCACAAATACCTGGCCATCTCTCTTACATCCGCACAATCAGTCCGTCAAGGCTCATCCGGGGCAGTTCTGCCAGATACCATTCATCCCCCATCTCAATCCTGGCCGAAACCCAGGCATTATCCACCTTCAGGTCGAAGCAGTCTCCACAATGCAGCCCTCCATAGAACGAATCCAGCCCAAACCGGATATCATACCGTCCGCTTTCTTTGTCATAGAACAATGCTCCTTCTCTTTTTTCACTCATAACGCTATTACCTCCTCTAAAAATTTTGCTTTCATATAAGTAATAGTGTCATTTTTTCTGAGATTGGAAAATTTCCGGATTTTTTTCAAAATATTTTTTCCGGTAGCGGTAAAAAGTAGTGTGAGATAAGCCCAACTCACGCTTCAGCTCTGCCTGTGTAATCTCGCCAGCCGTTACTCTCTGGTATGCCTTGGCAAATTCTTCTTTGATTGCGGGCGGCCGTCCATAATCATCCCATTCTCCTCGGAGCTTCTTCATGGCAATTCCTTCACGCTGACGCTTCTCCTTTTTCTGAATCTCGCTTTCACTGATGGAAGCGTAAAGCTCCAACATCATGTTGTTGATCGTTTCCATCATCAGGCGTGCCATAGAGTTATCCATCTTGGACAGATCCATCAGTGTTGTCGGGAGTTCCAGCACCATTAGCCGGACATCCCTGCTCTGCAGTTTCCGGATCTGCACCATAGTATCCCGTTTATTCCTGCCTAATCGGTCTAACTCTGTCACAAGCAGAATATCCCCCTCCCGGAGAACATCTTCCACAAGAACCATATACCTCGGTCTGTTAAAATTCTTTCCGGTCTGCTGGTCTGTGAAAATATTCTCCAGTTCCAAGTCGTGTTCCTTGCAAAATATTTGAATCTCATGAATCCCCCTGTCAAGATGCTGATCCCTCGTACTGGTTCTGTGATACACGTATACAGCCATATCCGCTATCCTCCTTCTGAAAAGCGTGCCAAAATGTTCACACTTTTTCCGGCATATGCCAAAAGCCGTCATGTATACATTTTGGTACAGGATTTCCGCCTGTTTTTTGCTATGCCAAAAAGTTTACTTTTTGAAATATATCTTTACTATCTCTGTACGTTCTAAAACAGAAAAGCGCAACTGTTTTTTTGTACGCACAACATAGGTTTTTTCAGGCAGAAAATAATCCCAGAGGATTACTCCTCTGGGATTGCAAATTTATATCCTGCGCCTCTGACAGTCTGAATATATTCAGGATATCGTGAATTTGTTTCCAGTTTTTTACGCAGGCTGCGTATTAAACAATAAATAATATTATCTATCTCCTCCTTAAATTTTCCATCGTATACCGCATCATAAATTTGTTCCTTTGTACATATCCATCCCGGATGCTCTGTCAGAAGCCGAAGTGCAAGAAATTCCTGATGGCTCAATGGAATCCGTTTATCTTTTCGATAGACTTCCTGTTCTTTTAACTGTATTTTTAAATCCTTAAAATACAATACCGACTTTGGCATGACTTCAGTATATTCTACATTGGTTTCATTCTTGATGATGGACCGCACTTGCTCCATGATTTGTTTTTCTTTGTCCGAAAATTTCAAAATCATAATCTTACCTATAACTATCACCTCTTTAAACCGATTAGGAATTTCAGCGAACATACTGTTCAACTTGCATACCACGACCTCCCCGAATAGAAAGAACATAACTATGTCGAAACTATGGTATAATAATATTTTTTGTTTCCAATAGTAACTCTAAAGACACTTTCTTTTGGCTCACGTTTCCACCTATATAAAAAAGGCATAATTCGCACTAACTCTATATCATATCCTTCATGCATGTCTTCTTTCTGAACTAATACTTTTTCAAACCCAAAATAAACAAGATAAATATCGGTCGCTTGATAGTCATGTCTACGGGTTGCTCCCAAGTCATACTGCATCTTATATTCGTTTACTTTTTTTCTTGTTAATACTCCATCAGAAACAAAAGCTATTGGACTTATATACATAATTGCTGTACCGACCAATATCAAACCGACTATTACACATACCCACTTCTTCTTGCTCAAATTATTTGACATAATATTTATTTCTTTCATATGACCTCAAAAACGCTAACCACACCACATAATTGTCTTGAAACAATACCCCTTTTTTCTAATATGTTCCATTCCAAATAGCCTGAAATCCTGCCCGGGAATGATGCTCTTTCTCCTGCACATGAGTGGCTGCGTAGCCCGGCGCTTGCCTTGCCACATAGCTTGCAAAAATTGTCTCCCATGGCCGCATAATCTCCTGAAATCTGTCTACAGCCGCATCATAAGTACTTTTATCATTCGGATCAATCTTAGAAAATGCTTCTGTGATCTCGGAAATCATCTTTGTATTGGAAGCAACCGGCTGTGTTCCGGTTCCACCGATATAGTACCCTTCCCACATGGGATTTTGTTTAACCGCTGCCGCCAGTTCTAAAATAAGCCTTGAACTTTCCAACTTCCTGTCTATCTTTTTTTCTACCGCTTCACTTAAAAATTTTACCTGATCTTCCGTCAGACCCAACCCCGATTTATGCACATAGGCCCTTGCAATCCCTATGTTTGCATAAGTCATATAGGTGCCCGCACCTCCGGCATCTAAAAATTTATCTATGTACTTTCCTGTCTTTTGCATATTCATTAATTCTTTCCAAGTAAGCTCTATTCCACCTGTAGAAAGTTTTGTTTTCAGGTTATCTGGGGTATTGGAAATTCCTTTCGAGATATTCTCTCTCATCTCTTTCACAAGGGCGTTGATACCCCCTACCCAATCATCCGTGTTCAGAGTATTTTTAACTTCACTTTTAAACGCAGCAGAATATGCTATAAATTCATCTTCACTGATCTGCCCTTTTGCATATTGGTCAAATACTCCGAAATACTGTTCCGTATTTCTTAAATAATGCCTATCTTCAGTGTGCACCACCTTAATGCTGCCCCCTGGTTGGTATGTATTTGCCAATGAAACAGAATTCTCACTTTGCACATGTGTAATTTCCCAACTGTCCAATCTTTTTCCTTCTGACAGCTTCATCCCTGTCAATGCGCCCTTTCTTCCCTCACCCTGTAATGGCTGAATGGGCTGCTGCTCTGTCTTTTGCATATTTCCATGATAAGAAACACCTGATATATTCATTATGCGATATCTCCTCTACTAAATATACTGGTACGCTCATGGCCAAACCAATAGTGCTACTTCTACTGCCATCTACAATGCTGACCGCCTTTTGCAGAAATCCACCATTTACCCACATTAATACCTGCATTATTTTAAGAACTCCAAAAACACTTCATAAAATAATTTTTCCGTTCTCTCCGCATTATTCTCAGGTATGCCTAATCTGCCAAGTGCCTTTTGAACCGCTGTTTTTGCTGAATACACGGTATTCCCCAGGATATCTCGCCCCCTTCCATTATAAGCACTCTCCATTGACATGGCAAACAGCTCCGTTATGCAAGTAAGTTTGCCTCCTGTCTTTTGTATATTTCCATGATAAGAAATACCTGATATATTCATAATTTTTACACCCAACTTTTATCGTCGGTGTTTAACTTATAACAAATATTCGTTATGCTAATACGGACATACGGTTTATAGCCACTTGGCATTCCTGAAGCTTTGAAACATCGTAAGCATAAGAATTCCATGAATCTATCAGTTTCTGATACGATGTCCTCCGATCAACCCCTTCTGAATAATAAAACTGCCGGAAACATTCGGAATTATCATAAAATCTTTTCCAATAATAATTCGTCTTATATCTGTCCACAATTGCATTTGCGTTTTCTTTACTCCTGCTTCTATTTAGGGCATATTCTATACCTGCCAAAATTGTTTCCGAGTAAGTACCTTTTTCTTTATAAATCTTCAACATCATTTTGCTGACATCATAGATCTCGGACTTATCATACATCGGTGCTCTTTCCTTATCATAGTAAGGATCGTCATACAGTCTCCGTATCCGGTCATTGATCCTGTTAAGCACATCATCTATCCGGGTATTTACAGCTTTTGTCATCTTATCTGCAAACTGCCTTGACACCATACTATTTCCAGAAAATAACTGTGTCTTCAATAATAACATTCCGGCATCTAATCCAAAGCTTTCTTCATTTCCAAGGCTGTCAAATAATCCGTCAAACGTCAACTCCTGCACCAAACGATTGGCCAGAGAGATTTCTTCTAGGCTATATCTTTCAGATTTACCTGGCTCCTGTACTGTATCACAGGCCCTCCTCAACTCCTGAGCCATATAAGCAATATCCTCCGACAGCCATTCGTACTCCGTTCCTTTTAGATTTGCATAATCTCTGTGATTCTTAATAAATTCATTGTACTGCTGAATTTTATTGTTATATTCGGATGTAATGATGTCATATATTTTGTTTTTCTCACCAGCAAATCCATTACTCTCCAGAAATCCCCCTACATTCTCTACAAAAACATTTGCCCGTTGCTCCATGACCTTAGAAACCGCCGCATCCAATTGAACCCTGTGAGCTTCAAACTCCGTACCGCTAAAATGAGCATTCATGTGCTCAGACGCAGTTACATAAGACGCAGCAAGCCTGCTTAAAATCTCATCTAAATTCCCGCTCCCTCCAATATCAAATGCTTTCTGAAACCGGAATTCATCCCACGAGTATTCTTCTTTGTTTAGACTGACCAAAAACTCATGCGGTATGTCCGAAACATTCTCTACTGGTTTAGATTTCTGATCCTTCTCAAAGATTTTTATCGGATTAGCCTTCCGATATTTATATAAAAGTGTATTAGCCTTCGTAATCTCCTCATTGCCTCCATAAAAGGAATGCATTTTTTTATCAATCAGTTTGAGAAATCCATTCTGAAGTACCGGCGGTCTGCCGTTTAAATTCACAAACAATGAACTGGTATTAATTTGCATTACACGACCTCCCCGAATAGAAAAAACGCTATTACAATGTCTTACATAGAAATTTATCTATATACTTTTCCTTGTTCAATCCACTTTAATCTTGCATCCATAAGCATCCTATATATCGGCACATTCTTAGGACGTTCATACTTCTCTTTAAGTTCTTTCAGTTCACGTCCCTGTGTTATATTTTCTTTTGTCTCCAATTCCTGCATTATATTCCGATTATGCCGTTCCTCGGCGATCTTCTTCAATTCTTCCATAGTTTTTAATACGCTTGGAGATACTCTGTCAATCATAATTGCATAATTTACATGATCTTCAATATCTTGCGCATACTTTTCAAAAGCCTGATCTAATGTAGCAAGCTCTTCTTCCATGGTAAGTTTTCTATAACTTTCCATTCTTCCATTACTTATAAATTCGATCCCGTTAAAGTCATCACCTGTGTTATTATCTTTTATCCATACTTCCCTAGTACCGTCACTATATCCATCTACAATCTTATTATACATATAAGTATATGCTTCCATCAAATTTCCGATATGACTGTTTATATTCAAAAAATCTTCTTCTTTTGATTGTAAATCCTTATACATCTCCCACAAATCTTTAGATATAATCTCTGTACAGTCGCATGTCGTCAATGTATTGACATTAAGATGAGACTGAATATAATTATATATTTCCTGCTCTTCTTGCGGCATAGGCATATAATTTTGTATGTTTTCTTCCTTATGTAAATTTTCCTTCATATACTCAAGACCCTCTTGCGAAATATGAACCTTATCTTTTGAAACCTGATTAGCAAACAACGTTATCTCCTGTAATTTTCCCTTGATATTTGAACTTTTATTATTTCCAGGTTTCTGCAAACGACCATTACATTTTTTGTTTAACTCTGAAAAGATATGATTATAATTCCCATATATCTTCATTTAACATTCGTCCTTTCCTATTGACAGTTCTGTTTTCAAATTTCGATTTTGTTATTACATACGTCTGATATATTCATAATTCCATTACACCTTTCATCTATTTTCAATCAATCCACATCGTATTCTATTTTATAACCTTTATTATCGTCATTCACTACTTTATAGCATCCTGCCGACTCTTTATGCTCTGACTTCTCATACGTATCGAAATGATTATGCGTGATAAGTCCTCCACTTTCTTCCACTCGTTCTTCTTTGGCTGTCACTGTCTCCACAGTTTCTTGTCGGTTTGTCTCAAGCTCTTTTGTGATTTCCTCAAGTTTCTTTTCTAACAACTCAATATTTTCTTCTGAACTCCCTGCATCGCCAGAAGTTCCTTTCATAAGCAACAGGGAATTCTGAATAGATTGCTTTTCTGCTTCTAAGGATCTTTTTCTCTTTTCCGCTGTCTCAATTCCCTCTAAGTAAAGAGGTTTTGCCTGCTTGTTTTTACTGCTCCCTACCATAGTCAATGGATTCACATAACCGGGTTTTACATTGTTTATCATATCATCTACCTCCATTTGTTATAATCTTTCAAGATATATCGGACAAAATTTTATTTACGCAAGCGGCTTTTCGCGAACGGCGGTTCCTCCTTCGTAAACGGTTTTAAACACAACAATGCCGTCAATTTAAAATAATTTTTGCTTTCTTCTATCTCCATTGTTCCTTCATACTTTTCAACAGTATGCCTGATATTTTTTAATCCGGTTCCATATTCTGTTGCCTGATATACTGCACTTACAGGATTTGCAATTTCAAGGATAAGAAAATGGTGCCGCTTACAGACCATAACAGAAATCTCTGGCTGCTCTATGTCTCCTTTCATACATGCCGTAATCGCATTGTCCATTGCATTCGCAAAGATCACACACAAATCTAAGTCCTCCACAGGACAATCCGATGAAAACCGGATATCATATTTCACTTCAATGCCATTTGAACGCGCATAATTGATTTTCTCATTCAAAAGAATATCTATAACCGGATTTCCTGTTTCAATCCCAATCAGCAGATGATCCGAAGCTTTATGCAGGTTCTCAAAATAGATCTCTGCCTCCTCATATTTCTTTTCATGGATTAAACCTGATAAAACCAGAAAGTGGTTATCAATATCATGGTGGAACCTGCGGTATTTTTCATTTCTCATCTTGGCTTCTTCTAAATAGATAGACTGCTCTTTCATCTGGTCTTCAAGCCTTTTCTGATCTGTTTCCTGCATGGACAATATCACAATCCTGCCCGCTAATCTTAATATAATAAAAAAAACAGCACATGCGCCCAAAATCCAGAACAATGCCCACAGATTTGACTGATTTCCCGGCAATAAATGTCCTGTGCCAGAATCCATCCACATATCCAGACTCAGGCCGCTGCGGATGGCCCACACAATAAAGATACATGGAAAAAGCAGTGCATACAAACAATGGGAGATCTTTTGCTGTCCTGTAAAAAAATAGGTTTTAGAAATATAATTTAATGTCACAACCAATAACACAGTCAATATGCCTGACACCAGTATCTGTATAACAATCGCCGTGCTGAAATCTGTCTCCTGTCCTGAAAGGAAACGCATGAAAACTGTCTGAAAACCCTCCATGAAAGTGAATAGCGTTAAAATAATCATCGCCGGAGCAACCGCATCTGACCATTTTATTTTTAAGCAGAAAACAGGAAAGCCAACTATAATTCCGGCATGCAGCAACAGCCTCAAAATGCCAGGACTTTGATAGAACATCACAAAAAATGTAAGAAGATCACTGAACATCACATACCACATCAAAAACTTTTTAGCATGGATTCCCGTAAAATTTTGTATAAAGTGGAATTCCGCAAAATAAAGGCATCCATTGATGCCCAGCCACCATAAATAGAATCCAATGGGAAAATTTTTTACTAATTCCATCATATCACCTCGTTTTTCAAGAAATTCAGTAGTCTCTGTATAAAATCTGTCTGCTTCCGCCTTGATATAAATATCTTTTCTCCATTTGTCAGAATTGCTACTCCTTTTTCCTGCCCGGCAACACAACTCATATTCACTACAAAACTTCTGTGACACCGGAAGAAGCGTTCATCCAACTTGGTTTCCAACATATCAAGAGTACCAAAATAATCATACGTACCATGCACGGTATGAATTCGGACCTGATGGTTAAACACCTCGCAATATAAAATATCACGGATAAAAATCACTTGTGTTTTCCCACTTTTCATAAGTGTCAATGACTGATTATCCATCTGCTCTGTTTGGTTAACCGCCCTGTCCAGTGCCAAAAAAAGACGTTCTTCCGTAACAGGCTTCACCAAATAGTGTACCGCATTGGCGTCAAAAGCCTCCACAGCATATTCCCTGTAAGATGTTACAAAAATAATGCGGCTTCTGCAGGAAATCTGTCTTGCTACTTCAAGTCCGTCTATCCCAGGAAGCATCAAATCTAATAGGATGATATCAAATTTCTTTTTTGCTTTTAATAATTCCTCGCCTGACATAAAAGTTTTTATACTTGCATCCAATGATTTTCTGTTTATATATTTTTCTACTTTTCTTCGCAGTTCCTCCAAAATATATCTTTCATCCTCGCATATAGCGACTATTATCATTTTGCATCTCTCCCCCATAATCTTAAACAGAAAAGCCTGCACATTTCATAAAGAAAGTTGTGAGACAGAATATCCTGTTTATATATCGGTAAATCCACTGAAACATTTATAAATGCTACGCAAAAGGCTTCTCTTATTACGTAAAAGGTAATATTTCAAATTATTTATGCACGATTAGCACTTAAAAATCTTTGAATTAACTGTGAAAACTCTTCTGCATTTGTTAATATAGCCGGGTGCCCTCCTTGATTGAATATATATACTTTTGCATCAGGAATAACCGTTGACATTTGTTTATATTCATCTTCAAGATCAGATCTACACATTTCGTCCTCTTTGCTTCCGACCAATAGTATGGGTACTCTTAAATCTTTCAGAGATTTATGGAACAAAGGACGTTTTTCTCTGGCACACTGCAATAGTGCTTCAGTATCAAGGTCAACAATTTTTTCCCAGTCTTTACCTTGGCACCATTCGTAAAACTGTCTTGCCTGCACATCGTTTTTTGCCCTTGTTCTTTCTGAAAGTAAATTATCAGAAAAATTATCGTTAAGTGTCCATCCGTCAAAACTATCTGCTATAACTGCATAAATTAAATCTGGCCGTTCTAAAGCAGCATTAATAGCTACCCATGCACCTCCGCTCGTTCCAACTAAATTAACCTTTCCACAATTCAAATGTTCAATTAGAGCAATAGCCTGTAGCGCTTCATCATACCACATATCCGGTGAAAACTTTCTAATTCTATCTGATTGTCCATTGCCTAAAAAATCAATAAGAATACATCTGAACTTTTCAGCATATAACGGCATAAGAACTTCAAACATTTTGGAAGAAGCCGTATTGCCATGCAAAAAAATAAGTGGTTCACCTTCTCCATATTCCTTATAAAAACACTGTTTATCTTTATAGCTGAAATATGACATTTTCGAACACCTCCTGCTTTTGTATATTAAGCTAATTATAATCGTACAAACCCTAATGTAACGCCTCACGTTCTTTCTTAAAAGAAAAATGTGCCACATATACTCTGTGACACATTTCTAAACTACATTTTTTCCTGTCTAAGTATTCTTTGTATGCTTTTCTCCGTCAAAAAATATTTTTCCGATAACTGTTTTATTGTCATTCCATTTTGACGGTCTGAACAAATCTGACAATTGCGTAAAGCCAATACTTGCTTGGTATCTGTATTTTCTCCCCATTGTTTTTTGTTTTTCTGCTTTTTGGGAATATAAATCACTTTACCGTCTACATATTTTTGAATTTGTTCAATTAACTCCTTCGGCAATATATTCGTTGAGTTCTGACAGTCCATTCTGCACCTCCTAAATTGTTGCTTTTAGGATTTGCAAAGGCTACTATCACTCAAAAATTATTTTACGTGCAATAGCCTTTGCTATGCACAGAATTTTGTTCCCATAAATTGATGCTCCTTCCTACTGGTCAAAGGTTTTCTCTATTGTCCTCATATTGAGTTCAATAAAAAGTCTGCACTTTTATTATATACATTCCAGAAGATAATAGCAATCGCTTTTAAAAATATAGGAATGAGAGGGATTCCGTTAGTGGCATTGTGGGAAAATCCAAAAGTTTAAATTTTTCTATAATGCTTCTTGTCTTTGCGATACAATCTATTCCGTTTTTTCTGGCCAACTAACTTTTCTTTCGTCTCCCCGGCTTTCTCCTGTTCGCGCCTTGCCCTTTGCGGGCCGGCTTTCTTCCAGCTTAAAAATACTAAAAATAAATATACACAATATATACCCTCAAAATACCTAAAATAATTTATTCATTCAACAATATAGCATTTATATCTTTGCGACAGGCTATCGTTAAAAATGCCAGTAAGAAAATATATCTATGCCTCTCCATATATTAGGGACAGCCATAGAGACTGCCCCTTTCACTCCTTATCTACTCCAGTTTTCTAAAATTTCTGATGCACTTTAGCGTTTCCAAAATTAATTCCTGATACAAATCTTCGTCAAATACACCATTCACCAGTGCATTTTTTACTAGCAATGGTTGATATATCTTCAGCACTTGCTCTGTTGCCTTTTCATCACCCATTTTAGCCTGAAATAATAACTCTTCAAAATTCATTCTTACCTTCCTTCCATCATTTTACGTACTTTTCGAATTGCATAAAAATAAATCCCTTTAATCCTATAAGTTGGATGACAATTCATCAGTCCCATTTCAGTAAATGTCCTGCCTTCGAACACATGCTGATAAATTAGCTTGCGTTCTTCCTCACTTAGCCTCAATAGTGACCTTACAAGTTTCTGATCTGTCAGTTCATTCCATTCCGGGTAAACCCCTTCTGCCTCCTGAAATAACAATTCTTCTTTCTGTCTTTGCTCCAAGGACTCTTCAAAGGGAATCCCCATTTCAGTCTGCATAAACTCATCGACAGATATTTCAGCATTAGCAGTCCGAATTTTTTTCTTCAGGTAATAACTCCGTTTTCCACGAATAGAACTTAAAAGATAAGCGGTAAATTTGTTCTTTACTTCAGAACCAGTAAATTTATTATTTTTGTTCATGATTTTCCTCCAGAATATTCAAAATTAACCCGTTTTGAAATTCTGGAGCGGCGGAGAACGGCAATGCTGGCTGATAGCAGGTTCTTTCTCTACATAAAAAATACTGCCAAACCGGCATATTACCAGTCTGACAGCATTAAAAAACAACCGAATCTCATGTGCTATATGAAATGTTGACACATCATATACTGCATATGCATGAGTCTCATGCCTCCACCATGCGGTTGCGATTTTTTTAACAAACTACTTACTGCACATTTTCCTTTCCTGCCATATATAAAATTTAATTCCTTGTTTTCCTGCCTGTCACACACCAAACACGCAATATAATACGCGAAAACAGGTATCTTAACGCATTTCATATAGTGCATATCTCATGTAAAATATAAGAACTAAGTGAGGTGGTACAAATGATGGCTAAGAAATTATTAGGAGATGCGGTAAAAGAAGAACGATTAAGAAGAAATCTGTCCCAGAATGCTCTTGCCGAAATGGTGCATGTTTCTCTCCGCACCATCTCGGATATTGAAAATTACAATGGTAATCCCCGGTTTGAAAATCTGTACTTACTAGCATCTTATCTGAATCTGTCCATAGATGCAGTCTTTAATGGTGAAAACGAGCCCATGGATTCTACCATGAAACAGATTATCGCAGAACTTAATCAGTGTTCCAATGAAACAAAGCGCCTGGCACTAGGGGCATTGCGCGGCCTTTTATCCGCAGCATCCCAGAACCAATAGTCTTCATTTTTGCATCCCATATTGACTTAACCATTATTTCTGAGTATAAAAATGAAATCTGTGAATAGTCTGTGAGTAATCTGTGAGTTTAGATGGATGATAGAAAAAAGTTCGGATATGACAAAAGCAGCCCCGCTTGTGACAGGACTGCTTTTCTCTGTTACTTTTTGTGACATCTATATCCTATATTCATGAACCCGGTTAATTCCTTCGGAAAGTGTCCATGGCCGCCATGATGTTCTGGGTTATACTTTTATCCATTTCCTTTTCTTCAGGCGAAAGATCCAAAACCAAATCGGAAGGCTGCCCTTCCTTAGCAGCAGGAGGTACCAAGTGCCTGCTCATGACTTTTTCCAGCTCCTTCTGTATCAGCTTTTCCAATAGAGGCTGAAATGATTCCACATGAAAATCAGGGATTCCTTCTGAATCAACACTATCCACATAGCTTAAAATAGCGGCAGCTATCAACTGAGCCTTCTTTTTCGTTCCATTCAGGATCTCTGCAGCCCGTACATGGGTTGGATCTGTTTCATCAAATCCAATGGTAAATACATACGGATTTTTCTTTGCCATTCCTATCACTTCCCATTCTCATATGCGCGGTATAACAGGTCATATCCTCTGGCATTGGCTTTCAGATCCTCGATAAACAGATATTTTCCCAAACGGTCTGATTTTTCAAGGAATTGCTTCAGCAGGACGGCGCCTCCGCCAATAAATACTGTATAAGATGTCTTTGTATCTATTCCGCGTTCCCTGATGCTGTTCAGAAGATCTGTCACAAAATCCTGCACCATACTTTCTGTCATACGTACCACGCTGTCATCATAATACTGTGTATTTCCGGCAAGGATGCTGTCAATGTCTGTATCCTCCAGAAGCATGTCATACTCGCTGTTGACACTGGAGATAATCTGGTTATACATGGTAATCACACCCTTTTCCAGAGAATCGCAATATCCCATATCCGGCCTTCCTTTTCGCATAAGGAGATAATCAGTTGTAAATCCTCCTATATCAATGCCGACTGCTTTCGGAACCTGCATAATGTCCTGTCCTATAGTCATCATAGCCGCAAAGTCCTGTACAAAAGCCCGTACCTCCTGAATACAGATATGATAAATCTTTCCGTTAAAATTCAGATCCAATACTTTGCCTTCCGCCCGGAAAAATGTCTCATACTTTTCATAAAGCTCTGCAAAATGCTTCGGCGGCAGTCCGATAGGAAGCTGGATCTGCACCACGTCCTCAGGCTGAATCTGTTCTTTGCCTTCTAGCTCCATTGCAATCGCAAACAGTGTGAGAATAAAGAACCGGAAGTCTAACGTCTTATCTCTTTGGTAAGGAATCCTCTGCTCACTGAGGGTATAATACTTTCCCTCATACTGAAGATATTGCTCGCCCCTTGCAGGCTTCTTATCCAGCACATTCAGACCGCTTGTGAAAATAAAATGGCAGGTTTTCATATTTCGGTTTCCATGATCCACCGCAACTCTTAGTTTCTTAATCATATATCATCCACTCCTTTGTCGTTGATACATACTCTATACGTGTGAGATATGTAAAATGCAACCTTTTTCATAAATTCGCTTTGTCAAGTTTTTATCCCCAGCCATGTCCTGTCACCATAACTTTTCTATCGCACGAAAAAAGCACCGGTCAAATACCGATGCTTTTATCCATTTAATATTTTTCACTGCTTCATTCATCCTGCTAATCTGCACATATTGTTATATTCCAAACATTTTTCTTGTGCTTTCTACCTCTTCTGGCTCGCAGCCGACTTCCGCCGCAATTTGCTCATCTGTAAGATTCGGATTGCTTTTCACTGTCTGAAAGATTCTTCCTGACAGAATCAATCCTTCCTGTCTTCCCTGCTGTTTCGCCTCCTGCTGCTTTACCTGGATATCTTCTTCGTAACTGTACTCTGCAATCAACATGTTCTCAACCTCGCTTCCTTTCCGCTTCAGATAATCCGCCAGTATTCCACGGTCAATACATTCTCTGATTGCCTTCTTAATTGCACTTTCTTCACCGGAATGCGCTCTCACCGTATCAATAAACTGGCTGTATTCCCTCAATATGTCACATTTCTTCAAGAGTTCATGTGCCTTATCGGAATTAATATTGATAACTTTCACCTTTAATTCTGCGGAATTGTTCCCTACCGGATTTATAAATGCATCTGACAGTTTCAATTCCTGCTCTAATGGCTGATCCTTTTGCCCATTGTAAAAAGTGTAAAATTCTGGCGTAGGTATTCTGACCAGCGTTGTCCTGTAACGAGCTTTCTTATCGATCAGCTGTTCATACGCCCTTCCCACATATAACAGGCATCTAAACGGAATGTTCGGGTTCACAGTACTTTGGTGTTCCCCCAGGACAAGCACCTGTCCATCTACTTCAAAGGAAATATCATTTTTAAAATTCTTATACAGAACATCTGGGGTCTTCACTTTCCGAATGACATCCTCATCCTGATACTCTGTATCGTGCAATGCATTATATAAACTTAGCAGATTCTTTTTTGCTGTCTCATCCTGATAGAACAGATCTACAAAGAGACTGTCCTTATGTTTACGGTTCTCCTTCTCCATTATCATATACCGCCTTTCCTTTCTCTTATACTATCACATTTCAATTTTTGTTTCAATTATGCTTTTACGCTGCTTCATTCCTTGCTTCATCCTTAACATATTTCTCAAATAATTCCTGATACCGCTTATATCCCTGCGAAATCAACGGCGCTTTTAAAGAAGTCTTTGACCACAGAATTAATTCTTCCTCCTCCACATGATAGGGGTTGCCAGGATAAAAAATCCCGCCGGAATGCCTTGGACTGCTTGGCTTTATAATCTCCTCCAGTTCAGCCTTTGTCTTTGCCCTCATGATGAAATCAGCCTTTTTACAGAATACCGTCTCAACCAGTTCCGGCAGAAACTTTTCTTCTTCATACTGCGCCGTAATTCCCCTCATTTTTCTTAACGCATCAAATCTCCGGGAACGCAATTTTTCATTCAATTCATTATCCATTAATAGCTCCGTGATATAACGGCTGTATTCCAAATCTATCATCTCTTGGTTCTCCTCTTAATTCTGAATTTTCTGTACCAGCTTCCCATGTACAAGATAGCGGTAATTCCTGTCTGTATTCACGCAGGTCGAGAGTGTCACGATATGGTCTGAACCCGTTACCGTTACTCCCGTATCATACCCAGAATAGGAGAGTACCGTATCTACAAACTTCTGGAAATCCTCTGGCTCCGGAAAGGAGTAAGTATATCCAATGCTTCCGTTCCGGCCAGCATAACAGGATATGATCTGATGTTCCAGTACAACTCCCGGAACATAGATATAAAAATACGGATACTGCTGGTATAGATCTTGGTCCTTGTAATGGTCAAGCGTGCCGAACATGCTGCCATTTTTCATATTATGGCCATAGACAATGGTATTGCTGTCTGAAAAATCCGGCTGATTATGATAATCCACAAAGATACTCCCGTTTTTATTTTCCTGACCGTCAAACATATGGTGCAAGTAATAGTAATTGTCCTTCCCACGTACTACCGGATAACTGATATCCAAAGCCGGAATCTGAATCCATGCAATAACATCCGGGTTCACTTTCTTAAGCCCTGCAAAATCAACCTGCAGATAAATATTTTCGGTATCCTCCGGTGATTCCTTTGAAGTTCCATCCTCTGACGATGGCTCGTCCTTTTCTTTCGGCTCCTGTACAAAATTCTGCAGTTCCTCATAGGTTTCCGCTCCCTGATGATATTCTGCATAAATACCAAACAGCTTCCACGCTGCAAATGCAAAAACTGCAAGAGAAGCAAGCAGTAAAATCAAAGATGCATAATCTCTCTTTTTTTTCATGTATCATTTCCTCCTCTTTAAAATAAATATTTCTTCTAAAAGCGCGCTTTTTATGGTACCTGTAGAAAAGCCAGAGTGTTATATCCTCTGGCTTATGTAATTTTCAAATACTTCCGTTTTATTGTTTCACTGCATTTCTCCTGGTGACATAATAAAAATCATCAATCCCTTTTATCCTACCACACCATTCACCCTTCTCATCCATGTCCCAGATCATCCTCTGTACCGGCAGGGAAAGACTCCGGCAGCCTTCATAAAGCTTTTTGCAGCCATTCTGTATAATCTCCCTCTTTTTCACTTTAAAAGGGCAGTAGTCATGTACACCGGCTTCCAGGCATTCCCCGCATTTTTTGTGGTTTCCATTGCAATTCACCCGCATCTTCTTATCCATATCATAGGCCTCATAAACCAGCTTCAGATTTCTTTTTGAAAGACCTTCCAATACAGGATGAAGGCTTCGATACTGATTGACGCCTGGCGCACATAGAAATGTATCTCCGGACAGATAATGGGCAATCGTTCCTTTTAGTGCCCCTTTTGTCACATACATTGTTTCAGCATCCAAATTCCCGATTACATGCACCGGGCTGCCAGAAGAGACACCCATCTGATAGTTAGCGCTGGAAAGCCAGATGTATTTTCTGGAGTCTGTCGCAAAATCAAGCCGTATCTGGAATCCTTGCATTTGTCCTTCCATAGAAAGAATCGGAATCAGGATACCAGAGTTTTTGGCTGTAAAATGGATACTCCAAGCTCCATCTTCACATTGATAGAACCCAGGTACTCCTTTTATAGTACAGCCTTTGTCTTCCAACCGTTCCACCAGTTTTTTGATTCCAAATAACGGAACACTCCGGTATCTCTGTACAGCAATCTGCTCCGGCGTTAATCCGCGTTTCTGCAAGTCTTCCTGATGCTTCCGCGATAGTGTAAGCATGGAAAGCATCTGGGAATAGGTCTGGTCGATTTCCACATCCGAAGCCCGTTCGCTGTTTACCGGTGCTGGCGGTTCCAAATCCCTTTCCTGTCTTACCGGCCTTTGGTAATCATCCCGGTACTGTCCGAGATGTAATGCCTCCCGGATCTGCTGGTTTGCCTCTGTCTTTGTGACGTTATACAGCTTGGAATACAAATCCAGCATCCCGCCGTGCGCATCACAATAATTACAGCGGAAAACATTTTTTTCAATATTGATGTTCAGCTTTCCCGTCTTGTGGTTGCAAAATGGACAGTCCACGTCATACGACCTCGCATTTTTACGCCGGATGGTAAGATTCAGCACCCGCACCACATCCCGGATGTCGTAGCCAAATCCAGATATATCATACATCCATAAACACGCCTCCTCTCGTTATCAGAGCATTCCGGGAACTCTAAATCTGCTTTCAATGGATAAGATTATCCGTATAGAGTATGCAGATGTTAAGTAAAGCTTCCCGGAATAACGCTGATAACTGTTTTTAATTTAAAAAGGGTTCATTCCTCTAACCAGCCATTGGCATGGCCGCATTTAAAAGGACTCTGGCCGAAGCTGGGATCAGATGGTTCTTGCCGGAATAACTCTGTGCAAACCACTCCAGATTCTTTGGGCTTTCCACAGCAACCTGTCCCATGGTCTTGCCGCCAAATTTTCCGTTCCCGTTAATCACTACCTGTGTAGCCTGTTCATACGTCATGCGCTGCACCAGTTCTTCTACCGGAAGTGATTCATCCAGAGAAGCGGCGGGAGAGTACTGACTGGAAGCTTTGGAATTTCCCTGCATCTGCGGCATCTGACTTACCTGCTGGTTCTGATTTCCAAAACTATTCTGCATCTGAGGCGTTCCTGACGGATTCTGCCCGATAGTTGTGCCTTTTTCCTGAGCCTGCTGATAAAACTGGTTCATCATAGGATTGGATTGTGCCGACGCTGAAGACTGCGGATTAGCTGTTCCCTGCGGCATAGTCTGTGACTGATTGCCCTGGTTCTGTGCGGCTGCCTGCATGCCTTGATTTTCCGTCACGGCAGGCTGCATCTGCGGATTCCCTGTCATAGCATGCTGTGGATTCTGTCCATACTGATTAGCAGGCGGGATACTGTTTCCCTGCATACCAGGCTGCATCTGTGGGTTCCACGGCATGCCTCCCTGCGGGATATCATTCCCCTGTACCTGGGATTGCGCCGTCATACTTGGCATCTGGATTCCCGCATCTACCTGCATGGGATCATTTTCTTCCCCTACATCTGCAAACTGTAACCCAAACCCAGCATCAGAGAGCGCACGCCCTACGGCAGCCGTTTCCGCCATCTCCAGGAACTTATCCCCAAAATTCGGATCATTGGTCCGGAACCTCTGGGAAAAGGCATTGGCAATGTAATTCTCCTCTGCATCGCATTTATCCAGATAGATCCTTGCCTCCACGATTGCCATGTTCTCCGTAAAGCTTCGGATACTGCTGACAATCTTTCCTAATGGATGTACAAGACGGAACCATAGCTTCCGGTATTTCACATCCAGATAAAGCTGATCCTCCTGTCCCTCCTTAGTAAGTGTTCTTGCCAGCTCCATCGGATTAAATCCCTCTACACGGTTCAATGCCGCGACTGCCTCCGACCGGTCAAATAACTTTTCTTTCATTCGCTTACGCTCCTTTCATTCTCTTCGTGAAAATGAAATGCAGACGATACCCTTTCATAAGAGTAATAGTCTGCATTTCTTTAAGATTGGAATATTCTTTTGTTTTTTATACTTTTTAAATTATTTACTGGAATATCATACATAAAACCAGGAATATACCTAATGATACCAAGATCATTTCCGCAATTCCATGTTTTCTCATAAGATATATACCTAAGATAAGAGAAATCAGTAATCTCATTTCTTCCTCCTTAAACTGTTCGCTTTACTCTGTAAAAAGGCCACTTTCCCAGCCGCATTTACGACATTCGTAGGACCAACAGCCGCCTCCGTTAGCTAGGTCAGCATGATCAAAAGCAAATGATTTCTCACGCTTTGACAACGGCTTCATCCGTCCATTCTTCATGCAAAAAGGCTTTTCCGTAGACAAATTCACCGATACCTGCAGATTCCTCTGTTCATGCCTTGTAATTCTTGTACTGTTACATACCGGACAGCAGTTACCTTCTCTCGTATCACTAATTGGTATTTTTTCTATCATCCGTTTTTCCCTTTCTTATGGCAGTTTACAGATTATTCTTTAAACTGCCAGCTTCAACTGTTCCATTTCTTCTGTTCGCTTCCTTTGTTCTGCATCATAATATCCCTGGATTCTCTGCCCTAAGACGGTATTGCGCTTTCCACTGTCATCCGTATGGATACACTGGCACACTGCGTTCCAGTCTCCAACCAAATAAACCTTGCATTTCGCCCTGGTAATCGCTGTATAGAGGATGTTGCGCTTCAGCATGGTGTAAAATGCTTTTACACACGGGATAATCACGACTGGATATTCGGAACCCTGAGATTTATGGATAGTAATTGCATTGGCATGCTCCACCATCTCCATCTGTTCCCGTTCGTACCGGACCACCCTGTTTTCCGAGAACAGGATCTGCACCTTCTGGCTTTCATCCGAATCCTCGTAAATATCCTGAATAATCCCCATGTCTCCGTTGCTGACCAGATCCGTATTCTTATTCTGCAGAATCTTATCGCCCACCCGGAATACATCTTTTCCTATCGTAATCTCACTCTTTCCGATAGCGGGCGGGTTAATCAAGTCCTCTAATGTACGGTTCAATTCCACCACGCCAGCGGCAGTCTTCACACGGTACGAGGTCAGGATCTGCACCTGCTCCAGCCCATATTTCTGCACTTCCTCCAGATACAGCTTCTTTACCATCTCTGCAGTCGGCTCTGTTCCATCGCATGGGACAAATATAAAATCTTCCCCCATAAACAGGTTTGTCCGGTTCTGCTGAATCAGATTCGCATTGACCGGGATATTGCTTGACGCCCCCTGGCGGTATACCATATCTAATACGGTTACCGGGATCAGGCCGCAGCCAATCAATTGCCGGAATACGTCCCCGGCTCCTACGGATGGGAGCTGGTCCACATCTCCTAACAGCAGCACCCTTGCATGATCTTTTACTCTGCTGAAAAATTCATAGGCAAGGTGCATGTCTACCATGGATACCTCATCTACGTTTAGGAACTCTGCTTCCAAATACTGAAATCCCAGATTGTAATCGCTTCCTCCGAGCAGACCTAATGCCATATGCATCGTAGATGCGTCTTCCCTGCCGGTGCTTTCCGCCATTCTCCTTGCCGCGCGTCCGGTAGGCGCCATCAGCTGTACCGTAGTCTTGCATTTCAGGCCATGGATATAAAGAATGACCTTCAGAACAGTCGTCTTGCCCGTTCCCGGTCCTCCCGTAATGATACTTAAAGGGCTTTCAAACACCATCCTTACCGCCTGTTTCTGCCGTTCGGACAGTGTAATCCCTAAGACCTGCTGTGCCTGATTCAGTTCATTTTCAATCGGGAATGGCTGTCTTGCTGTCTGTATCCGTTTTGCAATCATCAATGCCGTCAGCCGCTCCTCCTCATACTGCTGGAAGATATATACCTTCTCATGATCAATCACAATGCTCTGCTGCATGACCAGCTGATAGAGCACACGGCTGATATCCTGTTCTGTTACAGCCGGAACCGTTAAATCCTTATTCAGCAATACTAATGTTTTATCCATTAGTGTCTCCTGATTCAAGTACAGATGCCCTTCCTTCATGGCTTCATGCAGGATATAGCTGAGACACCCTGAAATACGCATAGGATCATTCAGTGTCCTGCATAGCTGCCTGCCAATCGCATCCACCGTCAGAAAGCCAAAGCCTTTTACTGCACACAGCATATACGGTCGGTTCTGGATAATACGGACAGATTCCTCATGGAAAGTTTTCAGGATCATGTTCACCTTCTTCGGCGTTACCTTATAAGGAGCCAGAAATGTCATCAGCTCCCGGAATACCTGGTTCTGCCCATAACATTCCACAATCTCCCTTAACTTTCGCTCAGAAATCCCCCGGATAGACAAGAGTTTTTCCGGAGACTTTTCTATCACATCCAATGTCTGCAGCCCGAACTGCTGGTAGATTGCCTCCGCCGTTCTCTGCTTTACGCCTTTAATGGCTCCGGAAGAGAGGTAGCCGATGATCCCCGCCTTTGTCCGAGGCACGATCTCCATAAAGGAGTCAACCTTCAGCTGTAGCCCGTGGCTTCCGTTCTCCCAGTCGCCTTCCATTTCCAGCTCAATCGTATCGGTCAGCGGCAGGTTGTAACCTACCGCCGTAAAACCAATAATATTTCTGCTTTCTAGGTATTTATTTCTGGCAGAAAGGGGTACGGACTCATCGGAAGTGGAATAGACAGCGACCGTAAATCCATTTTCCTCGCTTAAGAAGATTTTATTTACATACCTGCAGCGCATCCCATTCCTCCCTCCAGCTTTCTATGGCCCTGAGTTCAAAAGGCTTTTCCTCACTGTCATACCAGTATACTTCCATGCCCTTTTCTAATGCTTCCTTGATTTCCCCTGCCATGCCGGAACTGACACGCCTGCCGCAGATAATCAAGGCATCGCATAAGTCCATCAGCTCCATACCGATCCGGAGTGCGGTTTCCCGTTCCTCCGGAATCGAATCATCTAACATCAGGGGCAGATACGCGTGGGAAGCAAACGTCCTGCAATGGTAGAGAACCTGCATCCTTTCCATATAGAACCTCGCCATGTCCATGTTGTGGCTGACTCCCTTCGCATCAGGGGCAGAAAGCGGAGAGCAGATATATGCTTTTTTTCCGCTTAACATCATGCCGCCTCCTTCTTTACCCGGAACGTCCGGCTCTCTGTGGTCTTTGTATATTCCTTAAAAATATCCGGATGCTGGATTTTCAGCTTTTCCATTGCGTCCTTCCCAACCTGGGTTCGCCTGGTTGGATTATAAGTAATCCGGTAACGGCTGATCCCGTCGGATAAGACTGCCTTGCAGGAAGCGCCAAGCTGTTCTACAAACGGCACACTAAGCTTCCTCTGCATTGCCTCAATTTCCTTTTTCCGTTTTTCCAGTTGGGATTTTTCTTCTGATAAGGTAAGATACTTTTCAAGATCAACTGAATGTTGCACCCCAATCTCAATCTCAGGAAGCTCCTTGTCGGCATACCCGCCGTATTTCCGGATGCTTGCAAGGATCAGGTCAGGTTTGCCGTTGTATGGCGGCTCTGCCTGCTTTTCCACATATTCCTTCCAGAAATATTCCTCCTGTGCAATGATTTCTTCTTCCTCCATCATATTCCGCTCAATCGGACGGATGACAAATTCATTCTCATTATTTCCATAGAGACAGGCAATATAGGCTTTGTCCATGTTCATCACAGACAGATAATGCCTTACCTGAAGGATGTAGTTATCGGGAATCCCTCCGTCCTCCCACTTGGTCCTGGCATTATAGTTGCAGGTCTTGCACTCTAAAATACCATACGAGCCATCCGGGAAAATGATAAAGAAATCCACATCTGCCAGCATAAACGGATACAGCGGATGCCGGAACATCTTCCGCACCGGGAAGACCGTAAGCCCTGTCTTCTTTGCAAAGATCTCCGCTACCAGATCCTCCAGCCGGTGTCCGACTTCCTTTGCTACCCAGTTGCTTTCTTCCTCTTCGATCAGCGGTTCGATTCCGAGCTTATCGTTATAAAGGTCGCGGATGGTTGCAAAGGGTGAAATCCCCATAATGGCAGCAACATCACTTCCACCGATTCCAAGCTTCCGGTAAGACAGCCAGTCTTCACGTGAGAGAGTGTCCGTATCAACAATAACCTCCGGTTCATAATTCATGTTCAAACTTGTTTCGTTCATCTTAATCCTCCTCATATTATCAAATTTATTGGTATTTCTTCACCTGTTCTGTACAGTGCTTATCAGAAATCACAAACTGTTTGTCAGCTATTTGCTAAAATAATCTGCTATAAAGTTGGGGCTACCACTTAATCGCACCGCTGACATCATACTCTTTCCAGTTCAGCGCCAGTGCGCGGGTAACCTGTTCCTCCAGGCTGATAATCCCATGCCCCTGCATCCCTTCACAGGCTGCGAAAAAGCAAGCCTCGTTGATTGCAAAGTAAAGATCATGGGCGGTACAGGGATCTGTCCCGTTCTGGCTCTCAAACATTTCCGCCACTTCGTTGATCAGCTTCTTTCGGATTCCGATACGCTTCATCACAAGCTTCAGGCAGTTTAAAGGGTTCCGGATCTCAATATCCATCAGCTTCGTCATATCCGCAACTGCGTCCTGATATCTGGAACAAAGCATACGGAGGTTGTTCATAAACTGTACCAGATCCGCACCTCCCGTATGGGCCAGCTTGATCGGACTTCCAAGACTGATGGTCCGGTTCCCACTGTCACATAACAGCATTGGGTACAGGTTCGCACCGCTGGCCGCCACATCTGATGTAGTAAGCCGTACTGCAGGCGCAATCACCTTGTCGGTCATACCATGGTCGGCAAGGGCCGTCCGGTAAGTATCCAGAAGCTCCTGGTTTCCTCCAAGCTCCCACATCGCCGATACGATGGAATGGTCAAACGCACCGGAACCTTCCATATAACTGCTTCCTTTGAAATTTGTGTCAAGATACTGCATGGTCGTCTCAAAGACTGCACGCATATCAAGGATGCTGTAATCATGACTGTCTCCGCCGTGAACGGCAGATACCTTGCCATCCGCAATCTTGATCAGCGCATCTCCCTTTGCCACCTTCAGACAGTAGTTCACCACCCTGGCATAGTTGGACTTTTCCAGCTTCCGCAATCCGGCGCCAGAGATACCTGCACGATCCAGGATAGTTTTAATGGCACAGTCCCGTACCGGGTAGGTTTCCCCTCTGACCTTTAATGCCAGCTGGGTATTCTTTTCCGTATCCTTAAGGATCTCCTCCCACCGTAGAAGAAGCCTCCATATGTTCTGCCTCCTTTCTATTTTGAAATGCCAGATTGAAACCTCAAAACTATG
>ERZ808040.461-NODE-461-length-35487-cov-5.513160_pt1 | contig 35487 bp, 36 predicted proteins | sample MGYA00380191_ERZ808040 | MGnify/ENA primary metagenome ERZ808040 (study PRJEB31490, sample SAMN06133395) | mouse gut metagenome | isolation source: J6 | host: mice | place: China: Chengdu | collected 2015-05 ...
CTTGACAAATTTTTTGCTTTCATTTTTACAGTAACGGTAAAATAGCGTAAGTAACGAATTTGTCTCATATGTGAGACACACTCGTCAGTTACCCTGTTTTTCAAAATTTTTTTCTACAAAAATTTTGAAAAACAAGCAATACAACACAATATTGTTAAAAATTAAATAATCAGCCTATATCTTGTTGTTGATTTTCTGTTAATTTCCGTATATAATATAAATGTGGAAGTAATATTCCACATTAGAGAGGAAAATGATTTTTTAATTGTTTTTAACCTCCTTTCTACGTAAGCGGAAAGTCCGAGCCGAAAATCGGAACTTAAAAAAGCGGAAAGTCTGTACCGCAAATCAGACCTGAAAAAAGCGGAAATCCCTTGCCGTAAGTAGGGACTAAAAAAGAGATGGGCGAAAGTTCATCTCATTTTTTATTTTTGGAGGAATATGAAAAATTTTAAATTAGTTCGTATTGATGATAGATACATTCGATATTTAAAAGGCTGTGACGACAGAGTACAAAACAATAAAAATAAGCGTCGTCCTTACGTCGGTGTTGTTCTGACTGTAAGCAGTTACAATTATTTTGTTCCTATGGAATCCCCTAAACCGAATCACAAGAATTTAAAGACAGCAACACATATATTAAAGCTTGATGATGGCAGACTTGGTATACTGGGCTTTAATAATATGATACCGGTTCATGAATCAGCCCTAATTTCTTTTGACATCGAAAAAGAACCTGATGAAAAGTATTCTGAATTATTAAAAAGGCAGATTACATATATTAATCGAAGAAAAGCAGATATTTATGAGCGTGCATCTAAAACATATTATAAAGCCACAAAAGGCAATAATAAATTTTTAAATGATATATGCTGTGACTTTAAAAAGCTTGAACGAGCTTGTAAACACTACAATCCCAATTTTTCAAAAAATTCAAAATAATCTTTATTGTTTAGATATTTATAAAATAAAACACTTATGTAACTTTTGTACAATACAGATTTATCTGTTTGTAAATATATTTTTATTTAGAGGAGATTTAAAATTATGTTCTGTTCAAAATGTGGAAGTCAAATTGATGATTCAGCTATTGTTTGCCCTAATTGCGGAGTAGCAACATCAAATTTCCAGCAAAACAATCAGCCACAGCAACAGCCTGTTATTAACGTTGTTAACACCAATACAAATACTAACGTTAATGGTGCAGGCAAAGCAAAAAACAAGTGGGTTGCTGTTTGCCTTTGCTTTTTCTTAGGCGAATTCGGAGCGCACAAATTTTATGAGGGTAAAATCGGAATGGGTATTTTATACCTCTTTACTTTAGGCCTTTGCGGTATCGGTGTATTGGTTGACTTTATAAAGTTATTGCTTAAACCTAATCCATATTACGTATAAAACAAAACACCCTACCCTGCTGCACAGGATAAGGTGACATAATAAACAGAAAAAACCTCCCGGCTACGCCAATAGCCGAGAGGTCTAAAAAGAAAGCAGTGTTGTAATACAACTCTACCAAGCATAGATATTGTATCACACTCTGCTTTAAAAATCAAGCAGGGTATTTTTATACCCTTTTTTAAGTAAAATAAAATAGGATGTGATACTATGAAAATTGCTGCAGCATACATTCGTGTATCTGACGAAAGACAGGATGAATACAGTCCTGACAGTCAGCTTAAATTAATCAGAGAGTTTGCAAAAAAGAATAATGCATATGTACCGGATGAGTATATTTTCTTTGATGATGGTATAAGTGCCAAAAGTTCAAAAAAGCGTATTGAATTCAACAGAATGATCGCAATGGCAAAAGAAAAAACTACTCCATTTTCAACAATATATGTTTGGAAGTTCAGTCGATTTGCAAGAAATCAAGAAGAAAGCATTGTTTTTAAATCTCTGTTAAGAAAAAACAATGTTGATGTTGTGAGTATATCTGAACCGGTGATTGACGGTGTATTCGGCTCTTTGATAGAACGAATCATAGAATGGATGGATGAATACTATCTTATCCGATTAAGCGGTGAGGTAAAACGCGGTATGACTGAAAAAGCCGGCAGAGGTGAAGCTATGTGTCACCCTGCTCTTGGCTATTCACTTATTGACGGTAAATATTTTCCTAATAAAGACGAAGTTCCTATAGTGCAGCAAATATTCACTGACTATGTAAACGGAAAAGGTCAAAGGGAAATTGCACAGCAATTAGGTAATCAGGGAGTACGAACGCACAGAGGTAATCGTCCTGATAACAGACTGATTGACTACATACTTCACAATCCTGTTTATATTGGAAAAATACGCTGGTCAACTGACGGAAAAGCAGCATCAAAAAGAGATTACGAAAATGAAAATATAATGATTGTTGACGGCCACCACGAAGCTATTATTGACATTGAATTATGGAACGCTGCACAAATGAGGTTAAAAATGCAAAAGGCTATGTATGGAAACAGACAAAGAAAAGAACAATCTGTTGACTGGATGCTTAAGGGGCTTGTTAAATGCTCCTGCTGCGGTGCAACTTTAATCAGATCACAGACCGCCTGCCCTTCAATGCAGTGTCACAACTATGCTAAAGGTAAATGTCAGACATCTCACTCACTTTCAATTAAGAAAGCCAACACTGCTCTTATATCAGCACTTGAGCAAGCTGTAAAAACAATGGAATTTAATTTTGCTCCTGCAGAACAAAAGAAGAATGAAAAACAGATTGACTACGATTCTTTAATAGCAAAGGAAAATGAAAAGCTTAAACGATGCAAAGAGGCATATCAAAACGGTGTTGATACTTTAGAGGAATACGCTAAAAACAAAAGAAGCATCCAGGATAATTTGAATTACCTTAAAAATAAAAAAGACAGCAATAACAACAATAAAGAGATTGTTGATACTGCTGAGTATTCTAAAAAAGTAATGAATATTGTAGAAATGATAAAGAATCCCACTATCAGTGAAAAAGCGAAAAACGAAGCACTAAGGACTATAATTTCATATATTATATACAATAAAGCCGATTCAGAGTTGGCAATTTATTTTTATGTATAATATAGTATCTTTTAGCAATACGGCGGACCTGACGGTGAGCTCGGTGCATCCCTGCGCTATCTCTCTCAGCGTTATTCAATGCCATATCCTGAACTGAAAGGCTTGCTGACAGATATAGGTTCAGAGCACACACAAGAGTGCTTTATGCGTTCATATGCCTTGATTTCCTGTGTTCCTGCAAGGATTTTGCCCTGCCATTTTTCAGGCATCATCTTAAGATGAATATCCATTTTTCTGCCTTTGTAAACAACAATTCGGTCAACAATGTTTCTGTAAAATGCATCGCTCCACTCCTCGCCTGTTGATATAGCATTTACATATTCTTTTATATCGACAATATTTCTTTCCTTGTCGGCAAGCCTCTGCTGATTGCTTTGCTCGTTAATGAGTTTCTGCTCAAAATCTGCTATCTGACTGCTTAAATCATCGCAGGCTTCCCTATACGCTTCTGCCTCAATATATCCGTTCAGGCACATATCAAGCAGTTTCTTTTTCTTGTCCTCACACTTGGCAATTTCATTTTGAAAGTGTACTGTGTTATCATTATCACTCACACTGTTAACAACGCTTTCTACAGTCCGCAAAAGCGTGTTAATAATATTTGTTCGGCTCAGCATTGCATCTGCAACTACTGTCTGCAGAATCTCTTTTATATCCCTGTCGTTAACGGAATTAGTCGTACAACCTACGACAGTTCCGTCTTTTTTCTTGTGTTTAATGCCGTTTTTCTGACTTTCAGCACACACCCATTTCACATTCATTGTGCCGTCTTTTCGCTTTTTCTGCCGTCTTACAAAGCCTGCTGAGCATTCACCGCAGACAATTTTGCCGGACAGTGCATATCTGTTTGCAAAGGCTTTTACTGTACTTTGCGACGGCTTGCGTCTTTCCAGCTCGCTCTGCACAGCCTCAAAGCGTTCACGAGATATAATCGGCTCGTGATGATTTTTGATTGCTACCGTTTCAACCTCTCCGTAATTCCGTTTCTTTTGGTGTGTGAGATAGTTAGGCGTATAGGTCTTTTGCTGAACCAAATCACCGCAGTATTTTTCATTTCGCAGTATGCGGAGAATCACTGTATACGACCAGTCTTTCATTCGAGTAGATGTCTTCATACCCTCTTCTCGCAGTTCCTTTGCAATCCTATGAGCACCCTTGCCTTCGTCAAGAAACTTGTGATAAATCAGCCTTACGATTTCAGCACCCTCTTCGTTGATAATCAGCTTTCCGTCACGCACATCGTAGCCCAGCATATCCCTGCCGAGAACAACACCCTTTTCCATTTGCCTGTGCAGTCCCCACTTCACACGTTCACTTGTCTTTCTGCTTTCCTCCTGTGCCATAGTAGATAAAAATGCAAGGCGCATTTCTGCATCACTGTCAAGGGTGTTGATGTTGTCGTTCAGAAAAATCACGCCGATTCCAAGTGCTTTCAGCTCTCTTGTATAACCGATACTGTCAAGAATATTTCTCGCAAATCGACTGATTTCTTTTGTGATAATCAAATCGAATTTACCGCTTTTTGCATCCTCAATCATCTGATTGAATGCAGCACGCTTTTTCGTATTTGTACCCGAAATTCCGTCATCAACATATATATCATAAAGCTCCCACAGGTGGTTTCGCCTTATATATTCGTTGAAAAATTGCTGCTGGTTTTCAAGCGAATTTACCTGATCCGTCTTGTCCGTAGAAACTCGGCAATAAGCAGCCACACGCTTAACCTTGTCATCGAATTCAAACATATTTTCATCTCTTTCTTTAGGCAGACAGTTACTGCTTTATCAATTACACATTATATTAGAACATCTGAAACGTCTGGTTTTTATAAAATAAGTTTTTGATTATAATTTGCAGTTATGATATACTGTAATTGCGAGGTGATAGTCTTGAAAATAATGGATACTTATAGTGATATTTTCAGCTCATATGAAAATGGTGTTTTCAATAAAGCATTGTGGGATAACTATGCCGCTTCTGCTTTTCCAGGATTAAAAGAAAAGATTGAACAAGATTTTTCAAGACTTGCTGATTATAAAGATAAAATCTTTGAAGTTCTTAATGATTTGCAAAAGAATATTGAATTAGCCAAAAAAGCACATCAATCGTTTGTAAACGCTACAAAAAATTTATCTAATGAAATTAATAATAAATTCAATGTTGATTTGGATGTCACAATCATTCTTTATTTGGGTTTAGGAAATGCTGCAGGCTGGGCGACAACGATTAACAATCAAAAGGTAGTTCTAATTGGTCTTGAAAAAGTTGTTGAGCTTGGTTGGTGCAGTGAAAGTGATATGAAGGCACTGATTTACCACGAACTCGGTCATATATATCACTCACTTTTTGAGCATAAAGAATTACTTATGAATAAAAGAAAGCAAGCTGCTCAGCAGCTTTACCGAGAAGGCATTGCAATGGTATTTGAACAAACACTTTGTAATGACATCAATCGTTATCATCAAAATGTCAACGGCTGGCTTGATTGGTGCATAGATAATGATCAATTGATTAAAGCAGCATATCTTAAAAGAATTCGGAACAAGGAAAGTGTTCAGGACTTTTTTGGTGACTGGTGCAGTTATATGGGTCATTCCGATGTCGGCTACTATTTAGGAACTGCCTTTATCAGATTTCTTATGCAGGATTATTCTTTACAAAAAATTGCATCTATGAAATTAAACATTGTCCTTGAACATTTTTATAGATTTGCAAATGAATAACAGTTTACAGCCACTTTTCAGTGGTTTTTTATGTTATCTTCAGCCGTATTTTACACTCGTCATATTGTGCTTTAGTGATTTTTTTATCCTCAAGAAGAGCAATCAGCATTGCCCTCATATACGCTTTTTCAAATTCTTTATTATCCTGCTTTGCATATTCGTTTTGACCTTCCAGAATCACTTTCGTTTTCACAGAACTCGCCTCAACGAAATTTATGCAAAAGCATCTTGTCCCTATGCCATACCGAATTATATATTTACATAATCATTCAAATCGTGATATAATGAAAAAATGAATCAGCAGGAAAAGAGAAACACAATGTCAAGATATATTGCTTTTGATGTTGAAACGCCGAATCGTTTTAACAATCGTATGAGTGCAATCGGTATTACGATAATTGAAGACGGAATGATCACAAGAAAGCTCTATTCTCTTATCAATCCTGAAACAGGCTTTGATTATTTCAATACACAGCTAACTGGGATCAGTGAGGAAATGGTGCAGGACAAACCTATATTTCCGCAAATCTGGAATAAAATCGAACCGATTATGAGCAGCGGTATTTTGGTTGCACACAATGCACAATTTGATATGAGCGTTCTCAAATGCTGTTTACGAGATTACAACATAGCTTGGACGACAAGTGCACCATATCTCTGCACAGTACAAATTGGCAGACGAATACTTCCTAAAATGAGCCATAGGCTCAATTCAATGTGTGACTATTACGGCATTGAACTTGACCACCATCACGCAGGGAGTGACAGCCTTGCCTGTGCAGAAATCCTTTTGCGATACATAGAAAGCGGAGCAGACGTAAATCAGTTTATAAAAACATATTATTTTTAAAATACAAATAAATTAAGCGTTGGAAAAATAAATTTCCAACGCTCTTTTCATTCCTGTTCAGTCGTTACAAAACCATTAAAAGTGTGCCGACGCTGATTAAAATCAAGCCGATAATGGATTTCGGTGTAAACTGCTCGTGCAAAAATACAGCAGCAAAAACCATTGTAATGACAACGCTCAGTTTGTCTATCGGAACAACAACAGATACCGTTCCGTCTTTCAATGCTTTATAATAGCAGAGCCACGAAAGTCCTGTTGCCGCACCTGAAAGAATAAGAAATATCCAGCTTTTTCTGCTTATTGATGCAAGCCCTGACTGGGCATTAGTTATAAATACCATACCCCACGCCATAACAACAACCACAACCGTTCTTATTGCGGTTGCAAGATTGGAATCAATGTCATCAATTCCGATTTTTGCGAGTATGGATGTTGCCGCTGCAAAGATGGACGAAAGTATTGCAAACACAATCCACATAGTATTACACCCTGATTCATAGTTTTATTCTGTGTTCATTATACTTCCTTACTGAAGAGATGTAAAGCAGCGTTGACAGTACAGCTTGATTATTATATATTATAGTTAAAATATGCTTCTTTGTTTAAGGACATCACTATGAAAAAATCGCATAAAATTTTAATTACCGTTGTACTGCTAATGTGTGTAATAATTGTTTTTGTATGCTTGATAGGATTTACTATCGGCAATCGTTTCGGATGGCTTCATTTAATCATTTTTGCATGTATTAGTGCAGTTATCAGCTATCTGTCAATATTGTTTATAAACGGCATTAATTTTACTAAATCAAATAAGTTTTTTGAGCCTTTTATTATACTCATTATTGCAATTACGATAGTTTTCAACGTAATGTATAGTGGAATCAACAAGCTAAGTGCAGGCAGTGAAATTATAGCTTATGATACAGTGGTTGAATACTCATATAGTGTAAAGCAATTGCATACTGATATCGGCTTTTACGACAGGAATGGAAACATGCAGGAAATTTGGGATTTTACACAAATTTGGATTGATGATGAATCTTATCCTGAGGAAGGTGCAACTATTACCATAGAAGAACGACAGGGTGGATTTGGATATCCTGTTTTCAAAATCGCACGAGTTAACGGACGAATTGAAAAATAATTAAAGCCTGCGGTCAAACGCAGGCTTAATTTTTTCGGATAATAACGCCTTTGTTCTTTCAACAGCGTTTTTCATAATCATTTTCCTAATTCATCTTAATCAGTATAATATCTATTTTAATATTTCACTTTTCTTTTAAAATCAATATTTGCCAGTTTCGCCTGTCTGCACAAATCCTTAGTCTGCAAGGTATACCGCTTTGAATCTTTTATAAAATGCGTACCGCACTGTCTGAACTCAAAGTTGACATTTTTCCTTATACACTGCTCACGAATATTCAGTACCCAGTCATAATTTAAAGGTCTGGCATTGATATCTGATTCGCCGCCGACAACCACTAATTCTATATCATCAAGATACTTTTCAATATCCATATTTTCAAGCAGTGGCTGGGCAGTAATACATTTGTGTTTTATCGGCAAATCTTTAAATATATTCAGTTTATAATCGGCATTCTTCTGATTTTCAACCGTGCAGCAAACAACCACATTATCGTATCCGTCTGCCCAATTATCAGGGATACATTTCATAAACCTGTCTACTCTTTTTGTCAGGAATAAAAAGGTGCAGTCCTGCCTTTCCCTTATCATTTTCCAGCAATCATCACGCCAAGCATCTGCCTCTTCAATAAAGAAATCAGAGGAAAAGCACAAATAAACAATGCCTGGTTTCATTTTATAATTTCCGTTTTTTAGTCTTTGAACAGGCTTATCAAAATCTTTTGTTTTTACAATTTTATTTGTATCTATATTTCGTTTTGCATCACCCTTGTGAATGTAGCAATGCAGACAGCCGTCACTGCATTTTTTACATCCACGCCATGGATTCCACATTGCCATATCATCACACTCCTAAGTTGGAATTTGAATTACCAATTATGTTCATTGTACATTATCTTTTCCTTTTATCTTATCAATAATCCGGCGTATTCCCAGAGTGATAGCAATGCACAATGGGAAAAAGGGCGTGAACGGACCTGCCCAGAATGCAAGATATGCCGTTGCCATCACACTGCACCATTTCCAGTGAAACAGAGCGTGGCACAAATATCCGCCCCAAACCGGCGAATACATAACTACTACAACAATTGCAAAAATAACAACAGTGTGCCAATCCTTACATTCTTCCCATACCCATTTGCAAAATTTTATAAACTTGTTTTTTAGTTTAATGAATAACTCTTTTATCTTCTCCATTTTTCACATACTGCCTTTTGAACTATTGCGTTTTTTGTCACATAGGTTTCAGGTTTTTATTTAATCTGTCTACCATCCATACAATTCGTTTTTCTCGTCCCACATCTGTTTTAGCATCAAAATATGCACGTGTATAGGTTTTCCTTACAGACAGAGACATATTCTGAAAATTCGAGAAAGCTGGCTCATATTCTTCAAGTAAATGGGATAAACAAGCAATCTGTTCATCAGTAATTGCTGCAGGCTTTGGTGCATCCCACTGACCATTGTTTTTAGCTTCCTGTATTTTTTCTCTTCCAAAATCAGTCATAAGACCTTGTTCTTCAAGACTTTTAACCAATGCCTTATTTTTCTCTGACCATTTACTATTCTTTCTACGCATAGAAAAATATTTTTTGTAGGTTTTATCGTCAATACTTTGCATTTGACCATCTATCCAGCCAAAGCACAAAGCCTCTTCAAGTGCTTCGTTTGCTTTTATTGTCTTAGGACCTTTGGATTTACCAAATAAAAGCCAAACGCCGTTAGTTGATTGGCAATTATCACAAAGCCAGTTCCTGAATTCTTTTCTGTTTTCAAACTTTATAATATTGCTCATATGCAATCTCCGTTTTCTTCTTTTTTATCGGATGTCTGATCACTGTTTTCAGTTTGCTCTCATCACATCTTCTCGGATCGCTCAAATAAATTTCGTGATGAAGTCTTCTGTCCGTTATATCCAATTCATAACCGTTTTCTTCCATATATTTGCGCATCAAATCAACTGTTTCAGGCTCGTTATCATAAGAGCCGATGTGCATACACTGAACACAAACACCCTCATCATAGGTTAAAAATTCAACCTTTGAAAAATCCTGTTTTTTCTTTGCCGTTGCCTCATCAACAGCCCACCTGAAATCATCCTCTGTCACAAAATCAGGCAGCCTTATAACAGAAATAAAATTCATATCCTCTTTTCTGTTATAATCGATACCGTGTGTATTTTCCTGCCACCAGAAGCCCTCAAGCGGAGGCACAACATATTCAAAATAGCCGTCAATTTTATGCGAGCCTTTATAACTCATTTTGATAGTAAAAGCAATGGCATACAACAAACCTATACTGTTTTTGTATTCACTGTTCTCGTCATTCGGATTACCTTTTCCTCTGACCGCAATATAATTCATTTTCGGAATTTCAACAATACTCGGCTTCTTCTTCGGCATATAAAATTCTTTGTATTCTTTCTTATAATCAAAAGCCATAATAACTCTCCTTTCTCAACTTGTTCAGTCAATCAAATAAACATACTGCAATTCACGCAGCTGCTTTCCGCCTATAACATTTTCCATATATTCGCCACTATTCTTAAAACCGCATTTTTCATAAAAATGCCTTGCCCTGTGATTGACCTCAAGCACCCAAAGAAAAACCTTTTTAAAACCCATTGCTTTCAATTCTTTAACAGCCTGTTCAAGTAAATATTTGCCATAGCCCTTGCCCATATATTCAGGCAGAAAATAGATGGATATGATTTCGCCCCAATCCTCATAGTCCTCAAAACGTGATTTGCAATAGCTTGATGTGCCGATTATTTTATCCCCATCAAGCATAATAAGATTATACCTATCCGAATTATCCAATGCAGCGCACCATTGACCGCTTGGAATACTGTCTAAATAATTCTGCAAAATAATGCCTTTATACGCAAATTTCCAGCTTTGCTCATAAACATTACTTATTTCGTCTCGGCTATCACTTGGATTTACTTTTCTTATAACAATATCTTTCATATCGATCCTCATATCCAAAGTACCAAAACAACACTTGAATGTCACTAAAAAAATCATTATACAAATTTCTGTTCATATTATAACATAGAACAGATTAATATAAAAGTTCAATTTAAACTTGTCACAGCAGGCAAACGGATACTGTAAATACTTTTTCTAAATTGAGTTGTTTTTTAGTTTTATATAATTCACACATCAGATATTGCTTGTCCGCATAGAATTTTTTCTGTTTCAAGATAAAATCTTTCACTTTTATTGCAATAGGTAAGCCACTTCAATCAAATATATTCTATCTGCAATATACCCTCTACAGATAGCCAACAGCATTAAGGTTATTACTGACTGTACAGCACTCAAATTTCATATTTCAAAAAGATTAAACTATCCGTAAAAACTTTTTGTCTATTGTTAACTTGACATTCTTTCAATGGTAAAGATTCTTGAGAAGTTGTATGATATATGTTAGAATAAATTTATTTAAATACTAAATGACAGGATATTTTACAATGAAATATGTGGCAAGAATAAATTTAAAAACAAGCACCAGTAACAGAAAAAAGCTTATTGATTTCTGTTTAAATAGTTCCAATCAATATTTAGCTATTGGATGGAGCTATATTTACAAATCAAATCATAGTATTAACGATTATGATTCATATTATTATGCAGTTAAACACAATGTAAAAAGACTAAACCACGCTTTAAATGTCTTTCAGTCTGCAGACGAAAATGATTTATTTTGGACAAGAGATCTTGAAGGTTGTTACTGGATATGCAGAGCTACTGGCAAAGCTTTAGCTAAATATAATGAAGAATTAGATATAGGAGCCATTTTACCAATAGAGGCATATAAAGCAGGATTGGAAGTTCCCGGTCGAATTAAAGCATCATTTAACAGACCACGTGGCGGTACAGCAGAATCTATAAAAGATGAGATTATTACAGAATATTCAAAATACATTTTTAATCAAAAATCAGGTCAATCATTATATCACTATAATAAGACCACCGCTGACCTATTAGATAACCTTCCGGATTTTGAATTAGAAGAACTAGTTATTGCTTATTTGCAAATTAAAGAGAACTACTATGTTCTTTCAAATTCAATTGCGAATAAATCGACTACTATCAAAATAGAATGCGTATTGATTTCTCGCGATAAATTAAATTGCAGAAAAGCCGTTCTTCAAGTAAAAGGTGGAAAAACTAAATCAATTAATGCTTTAGATTATAACTCATATGTTGATGATGATTATATTGTATATTTATATGCACCTCAAATTAACAATATTGATAAATTATCGAACTGTATAGAAATTACCAGAAAAGAATTAATTTCATTTTATGCTGAATATAAAAATATACTACCGAATTCAATAACTAAATGGGAAAATATATTTAACTAAATGATTTCGTAAAAAGGGATTAATTATGACCTATGTAATATCAGACCTACATGGTTATCCGCTTGAAAAATTCAAGAAACTGCTTGAAAAGGCTGCGTTTTCGGACGATGATTTTTTATACATATTAGGTGATGTGATTGACCGAAACGGTGACGGAGGAGTTGAAATGCTCTGCTGGCTTTTGGAACAGCCTAATGTTCAGCTCATTCTCGGAAATCACGAGGCGATGCTGTTAGCCTGTGAATTTGTATTTGATGAAATCACCAACACCAGTATAAATGCTATGACAGGTGACAAATTAAGTCTGCTAAATCACTATATGTCCAATGGCGGTGATGTCACACTCAGCGCCTTAAGAACGCTGAAAATGAAATCCCCTGAGGCAATATCCGATATACTTGACTATCTGCATGAGGCACCGCTTTATGAGGCAATCACAGTCGATGAAAATGATTTTCTGCTTGTTCACGCAGGACTTGGTGATTTCAATCCTGACAAAAAGATATCGGAATACTCAAATCACGATTTAATATGGTCAAGGCCAAGACTTGATGAAGCGTATTATAATGACATAATTACTGTTTTAGGACACACCCCAACAATGCACTACGGAAGTATGTATAAAGGCAAAATCATCAAAACAAAAACTTGGATTAACATTGATGTCGGTACAGGTTTCGGAGAAGAGCCTATACTGCTAAGGCTGGATAATTTTAAAGAATTTAAAGATGAATAAAATTAGAAAATTGGATGAATTCTTTTGACTATATGCATAGGACTCAGTAAATAATCATTAAAATTCAAGCTGCATCATAATAATAAATATGTACCCCAAAAGTTAAATACTTTTGGGGTACATATCATTTCAACCAGTACACTTTTTATTATTAATTAAAACCACCATCAATAATTGAATTCAGATTATCTATAATAAATTGCTGTGCTTTTTTGTTATATGTTATAGCAAAATATTTACCATATTGACCTAATCTCTCTTCTTCAGTTAAACCTAAATCTTTACCACTGGCAGTAACTTTCTTTATATTTTTGTTATTGATTGTAATAACCTCAAGCATATTGATGCTGACTAACCAGTTGGTTATTGCCGTAACCTTCAACTTTTTCATATTTTCAGGTTTTACTGCATTAATTTTTTGGGCAATAACTGAAACTGTGACAGAAGCATCTGAGATTTCTATGCTATCAATATCAATACTGTCAAAATTAAAATCAATTTGTTTTGGTTTGGAGGGTCTGTTTACACCGCCATTTGAAATAACTTCTCCAAGAATTTCAGAAACATAAAAAAGACAGCGTGAAATTTTAACATTATTGATAATATCATCTTCGTTTACTTCTTCTTTAGTAAAGGGATTAACGCCTTTAGCCAAGTCATCTATATAATCCTTCGCATGTGAAACTAAATTCATATCCATATTAATACCTCAAAATATATAGTTTAAAAACTTATCAATATTCCCCAATGACCATTGCATTTGCCGTTTGCTCTTTGAACAAAGCCTTTTTCCTTCATCAGCCATTTTAAATTCTATCTATATTATACCATAGAACAGAAAAATAGGAAAGTCAATTTAAACTTATCACAGCAGGCAAACGGATACTGTAAATACTTTTTTGAAATTGAGTTGTTTTTTAAGTTTTATATAATTCACACATCAGATATTGCTTGTCCGCATAAAATTCGTATACTTTTAGTGGTTTAATTCAAAAAGGTTCAATTGCGTGTCCTCGACAGGTGTGGAAGAACTTGGGCATTTGGAGATGATCGCCACAATGGTGCATCAGCTCACACGAAATCTGACAGAGGATCAGATCGAAAAAAATCCCGAATTCGCTGCATATTTTGTTGACCACACAACAGGCGTATATCCGACTGCTGCAAGCGGTTTTCCCTGGAATGCTGCAAGTATGGCAGTTAAAGGTGATACAATCGCTGACCTCAATGAGGACCTTGCTGCAGAGCAAAAGGCTCGTGTAACCTACGATAATATTCTGAGACTTGTTGATGATCCGGATATTATAGAGCCCATAAAATTCCTTCGAGAACGTGAAATCGTCCACTACCAGCGTTTTGGTGATACTCTACCGCAATCTTGTAAACTTTTTGCTTAATTTTCGGTGCAAGGTGTACCCCTGCACCGATTTTTTGTTTATATGTTCCAAATGATGTCAATTTTATCACTGGTTGCATAGATTTTTTTGATTACTGCATTTGCAAGTTCTCTTTTTCTCTCAAAGGGCAGTTCATCAAATTTGTCAAAATCACAGATTATTTTTTCGTTTGCCGAATATCTGTTTTCGCTCAAGTGTTGAATTTCTGCCTGTATTTGCAGTTTTTCACTGTGGAGCCGTTCAACATTTTCGTTGATATATGCCATTACCGTTTCGCTTGCGCCTGCAACATTTTTAACTGTTTCGTTAATTTCATTGTCTATTGCGATTTGCCGTGCCTTTAATTCCTCTATTTTAGGATTGTTGGCATCAGCACCTGCAAGTTCAAACTCCTTAAAATCAGCCAGTTTTTCCTTGATTTTCTGCAATATAAATTTTTCAAACTCATCAGCGTGGATTGTTCCGCACCCACAGCACAGATTATCATTCATCTTGTGTGAACAGAGAAAGTAACTGATATTTTTCTTAACATAATTCTTCCGAACAAGCGCATATCCGCAGTTTGCGCACTTAACAAGTCCTGCAAGCCAAGTATTTTTCGCTTTTGGATTGCGTTTAATCTGCTGTTGGTCTAAGGCTCTTTCTCTGCACCTTATCCACAAATCAGAATCAATAAATCCTTCGTGCGGTGCAAGCACAAGAACAGCATTAGAAAGGTCTGTTTGCTTTCGTGTATTCTTGCTGCCTGTGTAAAGATAACAGCCGTTTGTGCCGATAAAATCCTCAGGCGGATTAATGATTTTTACACCCTTTGACTTGAAGAAATTATACACATTTATATCCGCTTTTACATAAACAGGATTCTTGATAAAATCCTGTATTCTCGACCTTGTAACCGTTCTGTTTCTCCTGCATTCAGAAGGCATATCACGAACCGCTTTTGCAATATCTTCGTTGGAATAATTCACATCTGCATACATTTCAAACACTTTTTTAACGAGTTCAGCCTCTTCAGGTATCTGCTCATACATAGATGTTTTGATACCATCAATAGTCAGGTCAATCTTTTTGAAACCTACAGGAACAGGACCTCCCATATAAAAGCCTTTCTGACTGCGTGAGATATAATTATCCTTGACCCTCTGCTGTGTGGTTTCACGCTCTAATTGAGCAAAAGTTATACAGATATTCAGCATCGCCCTGCCCATAGGTGTGCTTGTGTCAAACTTTTCCGTAGCCGATGAAAATTCAACACCGAGCTTACCGAAAATATCCATCATATTTGAGAAGTCAAGAATACTTCTGCTGATACGGTCGAGTTTGTAAACAATAACCTTTGTGATTCCTTTCCGCCCTGTTCTGATGTCCTGCATCATTCGCTGAAATTCAGGACGGTTTGTATTTTTACCGCTGAAGCCTTTGTCCTTATATACTAAAAATGCCTCACCTCTTGCCTCGTAGGTGCACATTTCAATCTGTGATTCGATTGAAATGCTGTCTTCTTTTTCTACCGATTGCCGAGCATAAATTGCGATCATAAGAATTCTTCCTTTCCTATGACCGATAACTCAACATCAATATAAACGAAGCATCGTGAAATGTCCAGCTTAATTGCCATTTTTACCGAAAACCTTTGCAAGAATATTTTTAACAGTCATTCGGTTTAACTCGATTTCGTCTTTGGTGAGGCTTGGGAGATATTCATTTACTACAGCTTTGCCCTTGCCGAAATTAATTTCATAGCTTTTAATTAATTTTTCGGTAATCACAGGCTTATCCATAGCAATACATCTCCTCATACTCATTTATATTACAAGGACAAGGTTCAGTATTCAGCTTTGTAAAATTGCATGGCATAATACCACGGGCTTATTTGTTTTCTATTTCACTCCTATCTTAATTTATTTGTGCAACAACTGTTGCAATGGTTTTGTTTTTAATTATCATAATTTCCTTTCCGCCTGCCGATTACTCGGCAGGACTTTTTTTACATACTTAATTCACTATTATAATAATCTTCATACTCCTCATAGCCGTCAGTTTTCTGACCGTGAGCAAGTCTTTTCTCAATTTCTTTTTGAGATAGTTTGACTCGCTTTCTGTGATAACGAGTCTGATTATCAATCATTTTAAATAGATTTCCAGCAAAATAGAAACTGTCTGGAAGAACACTTGAACTCCTATCATTGTTCCAAAGAATATCGGAATCCATTTCTTCTTCAGTTCTTTCAGCAGATCTTTCATCTGTTTTTCTGCCGAAAGCATACTCTCGTTCATCTTCCCAGCCTGTTTCTCCATCTCGTTCTGATGCTCTTTCAGCTCCGATTTCATTGAATCCGTCTTTTCTTCCATCTTCCGATTGATTATCGTAATCGCACTGTTCAGCATATTCGTCACCGATTCGGTTTCCGCTTTGCTCTCTATTTGTTTGCTCATAATTGAGAGTTCCTGATTTTGATTTCTGTTCAGATTTATCAGTGCTTTCCAGTAATCGCTCTCCACGATTGTTACCTGCGATGCCTGTTCCATCTTCACTATCATATCGTTGGCTGTAGCTTTCGGCGGTGCATTTTTCTGTTTCAATTCTTCGTAATTCAAACTCAAGTTCCATTTTCTCCTTTCTGTATTTTTCCTGGTGCAGTTTAATATCACGGCATTTCATTCCGTTTGGACAAGTGTAGGTAATATACTTTCTTGTATCTGTCCAGGAAACTTCATAGCCGTTTTTCTTCATTTCATCAATAAATTCCTGTTTGGTCTTTGCTTTTTTCATTGCATTGTCGATAGTGTACATCAATGCAAATTTCCAGCTTTCGCCTTTCATTACCATACGATATTCGCCGTCAGATAAGCGTTTTTCTTTTGTTTTTGTGTAAGGCTTTAACGGCGTAACATCGTATTTGGTACATATTTCATCATTGAGTTTTCTCAAAGATTTCAATGTGTTAGGGTTCTGTCGTAGCTTTTTCCCTGTTTCAAAGCTGACGGAATTGATAATGAAATGCGTGTGTATATGATTTCTGTCGCAATGCGTTGTAACTAAAACTTCATGTCCCTGCCACGCTTTCTCTGCAAATTCTAATACAAATTTATGTTAGAGCCTCAGTAATTGATTTTTATTGAATTTTAGTAAATGCTATCCACTTATTATAATCTCAATTCACATGTCATCAAGTATCTTTTTCTCACAATTCATCATATCCATAAGAAAAATGTGACGAAAATAATAGTCATCAAATACAGTAAGTCTCTAACATTATCAATCACTAAATGTGATGCCGTAGTAGCATTCACCATTTTCTTCTTTTACGATTCTAAACCATTTTGTTTCATACGATTTCGAAATATCGACATTTTGACAACGTCTGCGAATTTCGATTCGTAATACACCTTCAGGATTTTTTGCCTTGAATTCATAAAGATGCTCTTCTATTATTGCTTCAAATATCTGTTTACAAGTGAGCCCTTCTGGATGATTTATCAAAACGCTTAATGCGGCTTCCGCAATTGTTTTGCCTTCAGGAGTAATAATGCTCTCTTCTTCTGATATTTGCTCTTCAATGATCCTTGTCTCTTCCGCGCTAACTACTTGAACTCCAAAGATCTCCATTAACTTTTTCTTGAGATTTTCTTTACGCCTATTGTAGTACGCATCAAAGTTTTCCAATTCAAATCCTGTATCGATGTCTATGTAGTGTTCTTCGCAATATTTGTTACACTTATCTTCATCCGGAAACTGTTCACTTATCCAATCAGACAAAGATGTCTTGCTCTTCTCCTGGTTTTGTTTTCCAGTAAGCAATTGCAAATTAACAAGAGTATTGGATTTTGCCGCCCACTCTTTTAAGGTAACATCATCTAGCATTAAACCTTTTTCAGCCAAATACTTGATCAGCCGTTTTTTTTCAAAAGCATATCGCGGATGAATATGATCTTGATGCCACTTTATCTCGCCAAGTTTTAATTCCGGATAGAGCAACGATAAAATCATAAAAGTTAACGGACCTTTTTTGAAGTTAAGTATTTCTTCGATATCAGATTCTTCAACACTCAACGTTTTTTCTTGAAATTCAAGAACCTTTAGACTATCAAAATCAAAATGATCAGGACAAGTAAGTATCATTTCCTCGTCCAGATTTCTTTGTCTAAGTTTATCTAAAATTTTTGTCAATCCACTTTCAACACTTGCAGAGAAGATTTTCTTCACCATACCCGTAATCAAAAACATTCGAATGGTTTCCTTATCATTCTTGTCCAAATCAGGAAAACGTTTTTTAGATTTATACAGATAATATGTTACTGGTATAATTATATAGTATGCCGTGAAATTGTCATGGCTAAATCCAAAATCGACCAACAGATCCACGCTATCACAAATAGCATTGGTGATTTCATCCCAGGAATCACTGACCTTTGATACATTAGCTCTGGTAAATATCTCAACTTTAAATTTTTGTGGTAAATCCATTAACGCTAGACATAAAGTAATAACAAAATCCTTATCAAATTTAAAGTGATCTCCTTTGGAATTTAGATTTTCCAAAAGATTCTCAATTTTCTCTCTTCCATCTTCCCAGTTAGCGACAATTGTTGAAAAAACAAGATCGCTTTTCGATAATGGCGTACCGGCACTGTTAACCCTAACGAAGATATCCAAAATATCATCTAGAGATTCTTCTTTAATTTCAAAGTAAGTGATCATCTCTTCTGTTACTAATTTTTCCCACAAAAGTTCAACGCAGCTTTCTATGTCATCATAGCGCTCATCTGTTAACAAACCATAACCATTTTTTCTGATTTCTCGTACTATTTCTTTAGCTTTTTTCTTCACTTCGTTTCTTCCACTCGTAGAGCCAGAACTTGACCATGAAATTACATCCTTTACTTTAAGCCAGTACTGAACTTCATCTCTTTTTGCAGCTTCTGTGGCTGTAATAAACTTGAACTTGTATTTATTATCCATTTCATTTTGGCTCTGATACAACAAATTCAAATACAGTTCTCTCGGAGGATATTGATCATTCGGGCTTATTCTTTTATTTGTTTTGAATGCATAGCTTCCTTGAAGTGCACAATACAAAGAACTTAATCGCTGTTGTCCATCCAAAACTGCAATTATCTTTTCCTTAATACTTGGCTTTTCTACTTTGGTCTGCATAAATTCCAAAGCATTCTTTTCGTTATAGTTGTTTATAAATTCATAAAAGGTATATTCATCGATATGTGAAGGATCCCCGCCTTTCTCGACAGACCAAAACAGAAAAGTTCCTATTGGATATCCTTGCATCAATGAATCAAACAATTTTTCAATTTGGTCCACATTCCATACAAATTTCCTTTGAATCGACGGAAGATAATATATTTGATTGATACCCTTAATTGTTTCAATTATTGTTTGAGCTTTATATGACATAGGATTACCTCATTTATTCTTAATGTTTCAAGTTGTTATTTTCAATGTGATAAAGAAATAGTTCTAACACTTCAACTACAAAATTCGTTTTGGACTATGTGCCTGCCATTCACAAAAGACCGCTTTCTTCTTTGAAGTTTTCTACAATCTCATATATTTTTGTGATGTATTCATCTCTCGTTGTTGCACCTGTAGTGAACTGTTCATACAGCCACTCGATACCGCCCCGAACATAAGCATTGAAAAGTTTCATATTTTCTGGAGTATCTGGATTTTTAAAAGCCCTATTAATTTTCTCATCAGCGTTAAGTCCTGTGGTATTATCAACAAGCATAACTATTCTAAAAATAGATATAAGGTTATTTTGTTCTCTGTTCACAACATCCGCAAAAATCTTAACGGCATCGGAACTTACATTCTCATCTTCGCGTTTAAGACCATAATTCACTCCCACAATTGCAGCAGTCATATATACATCAATCATTCTTTCAAAGACACCTGCAACTTTTTCTTTGTGGTCATTCTTTTCAGTTTTTTGACTTAAAAACTTTAGATATGTGGCGTATTTGCCGCGAATATAAATATCACCAGTAAACATTAGCCATCCCTCCTAACGGAAGACTTGATCTCAGAATGCTTAACAATCTGATAGATCATACCAACTTTTTCACTCATATCTGGCTGAGCAAACTCCCAGTCCTTATTCATAACCACAAGGATTACTTGCTCTGCAACCTGAGGAAGCACTCTTGAAATATTAGCAATATGCTTTTCATCAGCATTTGAGAAAGGCGCATCCATAACAATCGGATACGGTTCGCTAGAATATTCGATTTCTCCAGTTGTATTTTCTTTTGATTTTGCTTTCTTTCTTGCCAAATCAACAATACCAGCAATAAATGCAAAATTCTTTACTGTGTCAAGTCCAGGCGATGTATCGTTAACAAACACACCATTTCCGCTATCAACCTTTAGGGTTATATGATAGTTATCATCTATCTCTACAATTCGTTGACCATGATACATTTGAGAGAATAATGTATTTATGCTCGCATAGAGATCTTCTTTTACAACTCGCTCTGAATTATCATAGCCTGCCTGAAACCACTCATATATTTTAGTTGCGTATGCAATAGCTGCTGAAATCTTTTTATTTTTCTCAGTAGAAACACGCAATCCATTGATAGCACTTTCAAGTGATTGAATCTGATTTTTCACTTCACCAATAGTAGCGGTAATCTCCAAAAGAAGATTCCTCTTATCAGCAAGCATCCTATCATTCTCTTCGGCATCACGCTCGTATTTACCAACATCAATATTTCCTTTAATTGATCTGCTCAACTCTACCAAATAAGCACGCTTATCATCCAATTGGTTGGCATTTTCGCGAATTCTAAAATAATCTGTTCTGATTGTTTCAGGATAATTTTCGATCTCAATTTCATATCGTTGACAATCACGCTTAAACTCTCTGATCGTAGTTCCAATGTGCTGAGGAGGAAGCAAACTCTGTTCAAATCGAATGTGGTTAACCGCACCTTGATTCATCGTCAAATCAGCGCCACAAATACATTTTCCGCGGTGTAATATGTGTTCGATAGAATCAGAATGCATTTTAGGAATGCCCTCGCCATCCTGTTTAGCATCGGCAATCACACGGTATACTTTAGAATAAAGTTCTAAAGCAAAAAACTTATAGGCATTATGTGTGAAATCTCGGATGATTTGCTTTTCTACATCTGCTTGATTTTTTGTCAAGAAGTCAATATCTCGTTCAACTCTTATTTTTTCTTCTTGCCTTGATTTGGTATCTGCGTTGGCAAGAATCAAAGCCGTCAATTCTCTTTTCCGATCCTCAAAATATGCGATTTCTTCTCTCACTCGCGTTTGACGTGTTTCTAGTGCTTGCAATCTCTCCTTGGCATTGTCAAGATCTGTTCTAAGCTGAACGCTTTTTTGATCTTGACCGATATCCAACTCTTTTTGCAACTTGCTTATTACGGAATTTGTCTTTTTAGGAGAAAAATGATCGACCGCTTCGCTGATGGTTTCAAGTCCCATTAATCCTCTCACAGCAGACACTACATTACCTTTGCTATTGATTTCAGAAACATGTTCTCCGTCAAAAAAGAAATATCCGGATAATGCTTCGGGTAATATTTTGTTTATCGTATTTTGACACTCATATGTTGCAACTTCTTGCATCTCACCGCTTTTTTCTTTATATTCGACCTTTAAAGAAGCTCTTGCACAAGAAGGTTTGTTTCCTTCATTTTTCGTTACAACCTGTGTTCTACGAATAACATAGAGCTTGTCCTCGTGCTGCAGTTCCACCTCAACAGACACTTCATCAGACGAAAACATGCTCATCTCCTGAAGGGTTTCGGAATTAATCAATTCTCTCGTTTTAAATGAGGTTGTACCATATAAGCACCAATTGAATGCTTGAATGAGCGTTGTCTTACCACTTGTATTATCGCCTAAAATAACGGTAACATTTTTATCTTTATCGCAAGAAAACTCAACAACTTGAAGATCTTTATACTGTCTGAAATTCTTCAGCGCAATCTGCTTAATTAACATTTTCGACCTCCTGAATAATGAGTTTAATTATCCTTTCTACCATCTCGTTATCTTTGAGCTTTTTAGTCTTATAATTCTCTCGTTCCATCATATAGACACGCGTTTTTAGCCGTTGCAATTTTGACTCATCAACCAGTTCACCCTGATTATCAGCATTAACAACATCATATTCCATAATCATGTCCTCCTATGTAATTCAATTGGTAATACTCGTTGATTCTATCAACAAGTTTATATGATTCTGATGGATTCTCACAAAGTCTTACAAAATCATCTAAGCGTTCCTTTTCACGCTTAAACAACGCAATTTCGCAATTTACATTGCCTATCTTGTCGGTAGAGTCTAAACTACGAGGTAATGTAATAAAATCATATATTACAGCAAATGCCTTTCCCTTAGCCCTACGTAATACACGGCCACGTCTTTGAATGTATTCCTTAGGATTTGTACTGCTAGCCATAATAAATGCTGTTCTAATGCCTGGGATATTCACACCTTCATCCAGACATTTAATGGCAACCAGTGCTTGCAGCAAATGTCCTTCAGCAAAGCTATCCTTGATTCGTTCTCTTTCCTGTGGATCTTCCTTGGAAGTGAACATTGAAACACGCATATTCAGCTTATTTCCAAGGATATCTACAACACGCTCAATTTGTCTCGCATCATCCTCATCATACTCATCTTCTCTGTCGACAAAAACTTTTGTTGCTCCACAATAGACGAGGATATTGTTGTCGTTTTTGTAATTCTCCATCAGCTCTTTTAAAACATTCAGCTTATTCCGCGCTCCCGCTATAATGCGAGAACGTTTAATGAGCAACATTTCCGCTGATTTAGGTATCTCATCACCAGGATGTTTGCGCAGAATATTTATAGTTTTTTCTGTTAGTTCAGTATACTCAGTAAGTTCATCCGGCTCTAGATTAACTACTACAGGATGATAATAATACGGTGTTAAAAAGCCTTGTCTAATGGCATCTTCAAGTGTAAATGTTATGCACTTGTTTTTAAAATAATGGTACAGACTCTGTGTTCCTTCTTCATCATGATGGCGTTCTAAGGTCGCAGATAACGCTAATCTATACCTAAAATTCTCCAACATGCATTTTTGTAGACGTTTTGCTCCGAAGTTGTGTGCTTCGTCTACAACAATACAAAGATTTCCTTTTGCACCACGTAATATTTCCTGGACATAATCTGTGGAATATGATGCGTTGACCATTATTGCACAGAAGTTTTTTATTACTCCCAATTTAAAATCACTGATTGTCAGCTTGAATTTTTTCTTCCAGTCATACTTGGAATAACAAATCAAAGGTGTTACATTGAAACGTTTTATATCTTCAACCCATTGCTCAACCAAGTGTTGATATGGACACAAGATAATGACACCAATATTGTCTTTTAGTTTTTCAGACAAAGCTGACAATGCACCTAACGCTGTAAATGTCTTTCCTGAACCTGTTGCCATATCAAATATTCCTTGGCCATCAGCATGCAACCAATTATTTATGGCCTCTAACTGATACGGGTGATCATCAAAAGAAACATCTGCAGGAACCCGGAAAACATTTTTTGCTACGCATACTGATTCTTTTTCCTTGAGAGAGCATTCGAGAATATCAACCTGACTATCAACAGTATCCCTTTTATATTCTAACAATTTTTTTATTGCAATCTCAGGGAAATCAATAATTGTCACTTTAGAATCAGCGTTAGTCCAAAGCATGTGAAATGCCAGCTCTTTTTCAGTAACTTTTTTCTTTTCAAAAGACGACTGCCAAGAGCAATATACATCCATTACTTCATAATTTGCAATAAACGCATTTTCTGTTTCATTGGTTGATCCAGAGAAGGCAATAACATTGTTTTCTGCATCATACATAAGACCCATTTTTTCGTGATAAATGCCGAGTTGATTGTGGTCGTGAGTAAATGCTATTTTAATGTCTAACTTACCCACCGATATTAGTGTAGCAAGCATATTTAGTCGCTCGCTTTCAAAATAGTTTGTTGGCTCTTTAAACTCTCTCATAATAGCGTTAGTTACTATCTGTTCCCGGGATTCATATCCTCTTTTGATGGCTAATATATCTTCTTCGGAGAGTCTTGGAGAAGCAATCAATTGAATATGCCCACCATTAACGACCATTTCTGATATTCCTTTAGCAATTTGAATTAAGGCAGTGGATGAAAAGAAACCTACAGCACGCTTGTATTTAACTGCACGAGATAGTACTGGTAAATAAAACTCCCTGATAACATCGCTTTTGCCAGATCTATATTCAGTTTTTATTCCGATATCTTGAAATGACATCTTTATAAACTCCTTATTCCATCTAACAACAAATCGATGTCCTCTTTGGTATTAAAATATCCTATACTTACTCTAACAGTTCCTTCATACTGATGTGATCCAATCAAATCGTGAACATACGGAGCACAGTGATATCCAGTTCTAACTGCAACATCGTATTCCTCACTTAGAATCGTTCCGACATCTCTTGCATTATATCCATCTACGTTGAATGACACAACGCTTGTGTGATGATTAGGCAAATACAGTTTAACACCAAGTCCTTTCAGTTCTTGTATTAAATACTTCACCAACTCAGCTTTTTTCTCTGATATAGCAGAAATTCCAATTGAATCGAGCCATTTTAAAGAAGCATTTAGGCTTGCAATAGCAATAATATTGGCACTACCTACTTCAAATCCTCCGGGAAATTCAGCAGTCATATTCAAATTGAGCGAATCAGAACCAGTACCACCCGCAAGAACTGTCTCTAATCGAGAAGAGGTAGTTGAAACAAAACCTCCAATTCCCCAAGACGCATAAAGGTTTTTATGGCCTGCAAAAATCAGATAATCAAAATTCAATTTCTTCATGTTGATTGGTTCGAGTCCTGCAGACTGCGATGCATCAACAATTACTGTTGCTTCATATTGCTTGGCAAGTTCCGTAATTTCCTCTATAGGAAGGACTGCACCAGTTACATTACTAATATGATTTACAAACACATAGTCTGGAGGATTTTGAGAAAACAGAAGTTCTGCATCTTCTCTGTCAAACTCCTGTGTCTGCGAATCAAATGGCAATATCACAATCTGAAAATTATACTTTTCTTGCATCAAATGCAAAGGACGAGCTATTGCATTATGTTCAAACGGAGATACATAAACTGTTTTATACTCATCCCACTCTAATCCCATAATAATTTGGTTCGCAGCTATTGTCGCTGAAGGCGTAAAAACCACATTGTTCGGATAATCTACGCCCAACAAACCAGCCATTAAATACCTTGTTTCATCCACAATCTTCATAACATCAGATGCAACTTTATAACTACCACGGCCAACATTTACCGCTGTATTTCTTTGTGTATAATCTACTACCTGGTACACTTCTTCCGGCTTAGGAAATGTTGTAGCTGCGTTGTCCAAATAAATCATAGGCACTCCTTAATTTATGATATCTTCTATTAACTGCGCCAAAACAGCCAGCTGTTCGTCTACTTCCAGTGCTCCATTATACTCGTCAAAAACTGCGCGTAAATTATTAATAACAGTTTTTCCAAGTGGAGAGATGGCACTCGAAGAAAACGTTTTTTCGAGTTTTGTTCCAGCGAGAGAAATTGATACCATACATTCGTTTTTAGCTGACACTGGATCCTCATGGTAATCATTGATCTTTGTTATGGCATCAGCAACTTCTCTGACAAAATTTCTTGCCAAAGCATCATTCCAATCCTCAATCTCCATCGAAACGAATTCAAACATTAACTCATCCAGTATAACATTATCGTCATAGGTTGAAATCTGTGAGGCAAACCCGAGAAGTGCATTAGAATTAGAATCGAACACGTGTTTTCTTGTACTCTCAGGTAGCTTCTTATACCAGGCCATCATAGACTTCGCTAAACCACCTTGATATCCAGGCATGAACAAAGCTATCAACATTTTGCTCAGTTCTGTTCTGCAATTCTTTATGTGACCATCTAAGAATTTCTTGCAACGTTCAATGCCTTCAGAGCAGATTTGAAGTTGGTTCTGTGCATCAAATATCGCAACGAATGAATCAAACACAAGTTCTCGCGAATTGATTTCGAATTTCATCAGTTCTCGCCTAAAGCTCTCTGTTTGAGCATCTATTGTTCTTAATTCACCGTTTTCCCAGTAAGATTTGAACTTTTTGGTGTATTCAGGCAAAGAACGAATCCAGTTTTGCATACTTTTAACAACACTATAAATATGATTTATGCTGGTCGTTCTAGCATTTGCATTATCCGCAAAAATCCGCTCCAAATTCGCCAGATACTGTTCTTTGTCCGCCGTTCCTGTTTCAATAAGCAACTGATAATTTGCTGGGGTTTCATTCAAATTTGAAAGTAGACTGGGAGTAAGTTCTATTTCCTTATCCTTGAAATAAAAAATTACACCTTCCTTATACTGGCGAAGCTCATAAGCTATCAAAACCGGAATAATACCTGTCCTTAATCCATATGGTGCTGCACAAAGCGTTTGATAAAGTCGCTCAAAATTGCTTTTTCTTGTTTCGCATGTAGCAATAAATCTATGAATTTCGTCCAAAACGTCATTCAATCCGACGTCTTGAGTTCTTGGGTTTTTATCCAACCCAGTGCGTGAAAGAACTGATTTGAAGATACTTACCTCGGGGCCGTATCCACTCATGCATGGAATATCATTACTATCCGCAAAATCTAAGATTTGCTGAACAACAAGATCGCGTCCCTTGATAATTTGTGCACTCAGGGTGTTTTTGTTCACCATCTCGTTGTTGATAATCGGAGTTCGATTATAACACTCATTGCATATATGAGAAATGGTTTGTATTAAGCGAACTTGACTATCAACATTCAAGTCATCTACACAATTTAAATATACACTGTGTTTGCTGCGAGGAGCAAACATAATGTCAATACCGTCTTGAACACGTTTAATCAAATCTTGCTCGTAAATCTCCATTTCCTCCATATAGTGAGGATCAGGATATTGATCATTATGTTTTTTTAAGTGTGTTATAGCTTCAATTTTCTTGAGGATATCTTGTTGCTCAAATGCAAGATCTGAAATACAAATAATAATCTGTGGATAGCCAACAAAAGAGTTAATTTTCTTTTTTATCTTTTCTATCTCTATAGTTTTATCTTCAATAAGATAAACAATCAATCCGTCATACTTATACATGGTCAAAAGTTGCTCAACATTTTTTAATTTCAAAAACGTTTTTGCATCCATGTAGACTTTTTTAAAATATCGAAGTATGCTAAACCTATCATTATGTTCCCTCGGGAAAACAATGCCGCTATCACAGATGGTATTAAGCAATTCGCCCTCATCAACTTTGATTGAGTTGCTTTTGACATAGGTTTCAACACTCTTCTGTACATCAACGCCATTTGCTGTTAACAATACATATTCAGATGTATCTCGCTGAAAAACAATATGCTCCTTTTGCAAAAATCTCATTGCTTTTTCAAAGGAAGCATCGTCCATCAACAATGCGGATTTTAAATGCGCAGGGGTATTCTTTAGGCGTTCATTGCCGATCATACTGATAACAGCCATCGCCTTCAAAATACGTGTTTGAGCATCATCCTTAGCCTGAAATAAAGCCGCATTTGTTTTTTTCCAAATACTATGAACTTTTGCATTGAACACCTCTTTTTTGAATAACTCCTCAAAATAACTATAGATATAGTCTGGAGTAATAAAGTCAATCGAATCGCGTTCATTGCATATAAATTCTCGAAATGTATAAGCACCGCTTTGTGCCAAGAATGTAAATAGAGTTCTCTCATTCTGACCGACAAGTTCGCTAATATTAAGCAAAACATAAGCGCTTAACGGAGTTAATGGAAAGCAACCATAAAGCAACTTCTCTTCCAGTGAATCTGGCGCAAGGTCATTGAACACGTCAATTATTGCCGATTTGCTGCATACCTCTTCGAATATTGCTTTATGTTTCTTTTTGAATGTTGCAAAAGTGGCATCTTTAACAATAGCATTGGAAATTAGTTCGTAGCTCTGCTCAGAAGAAGCAACAAATTTAACATGTTTGAATCTTCCTTCAACAGCTTTAAAACTATCACTTGACGAATAATCAAGTATTTCTTTGTGTGTAATACAAGTAAAATGAATTTGGTTCTTTCCGCTTCGCGATGCGATTTCTGCAATATCTTGAATAATCTTGAAATTGAGCATTTTACTCTTATCCATATTTGATTCCAAAAACTTGCTAAACTCGTCAAATATGATATTTATACCAGAGTAATTTGTTTGCTCAACCAAAGCATCTACTACTGACTGATAAAGCTTAACAACATCCATGTTTGTCATAGGGTTGAACGCTGTACCAGCTGCAATCTGGGGATAACAGTCGCAGAAAGTTGCATAGGCCTCTTGATCAAAACGGCACAATCCGACAATGAGATCATCAACATTTATCTTCTTTTTCTTCAATTCCTGGGCAAGTTTTTTATGAGCCTCTGGAAAACTTTTTTCCCATTTGCTGATGATAGAAATTGCAGAATCGAAATATGTTTCAGGTAACAGGTGTTGCAAATTAGCTTTCGCAAGAGCATCGTTGATAGCCAATAGAAATGATTGATTTATATCGTTAAAATTGCTATTAATAATCACAGGAAGCGTGCGTATTCCTGATTCAACAACTGCATGTGCAAGAGCACCGACTTCTTCGTTTACACCAGATATTTTATCGCACAGCTCGTTTAAAATTACAAAATACTCTTTTCGCTCTTTTTCTGACGCAGCAAACATGTCCAATGAGGTTATGGCAGAAAGAACTAGTAATAAATGAGATTTTCCTCTACCATACGGGCCTACCAAAACATTTACACGATTTTGTATATCGTTGCTGTAATAGAAAGATTTCAAAAATTCTCCGAGGACTTTTACGGATTGTTCTGTCGGAATATATCCTTTAACTTTTTCAGGCTTATTCAGGTCATATTCTAGATTAACAGAAGTTTGAAATCCTTCATTTACATGAATAAAATCAGAATATTTCATATTACCTCATTCTCTTTTCATAGTATTCGCGCATGATGTCTTTTGGTGTTTTATCCGTATTAACATACACCATATCCAACCCCGCTGTGCGGTTCAATGTAATAAAACCCGACACTCTTAATTGATCCACGTATTCATTTATTAGTACTCTGTCAAGATTAAATACTTTTCCAATGTTATTTGCGTCATTGATAAGCGAATCAATACCAACCGATTCTTTTCCTTCTTTAATGTTATCCAAGATTACATATAACACCGCCATTTTATCAAGAAGTTCTCTTACTGGTGGCATTTTAATATATGTTCCCTTTTTATTGGCACTTTTTTTAATTAAACCCAATTCAACCATCGGACAAGAAAGACTTTCTTCTAGATCCTCTGCAACATCAGTCGCATTGTACATTTTAAGAACGCTCGCACAATCATCTGCAAATAGGCTTTCAGAAAACTTCGCTCCTTCTGCAAGGCGCTTATTAAGCTCTTCCTTGCATTTTTCAATCATGTTGTCTTTTGTAAAATCTTGTCCGTCGTAATTATTAAAAAAGATATTCCAAACAATAGACAAGCCATTCGCATCTTTCACAAGGTTGTAATGAACTAAGAACAATGTAAATACATCATCAAAATATGGATCATATTGTGCAATAACTTCTCCGAATTTTTCGGTCAGCACTTGCTCTCTTGCTCTGCCTACCAGTACATGCTCTTCAGTTAATCCAGTAGCTCTAAGCCAGTAACGTATAGATTTAACCATCTTGCTACCAACACCCAAAATTTCCATAGCGTCGTCTCTCGAAAAGAGTGTAGGACAATCTTGAACACATCTCATACCTTTTCTAAGCCAACCCTCACGGATATTGAAAGATTCGTTGCCTTTCAATTTAACCTTTGATAGTTTTTCTTGTTTATTTATCATCAGTGTATCCCTTTCCTCTAGGCAAAAGTACTCTTCTCATATAGCAACCGCCAGTATAATGATTAATACATTCGAAACAATGTATGCACTTGGTCTCATCTATCAAGTACTTGTACTCAGTATCTTCTTCGCCTTCTTTGATAAGCCTGATCGCGCTATGCTTGCAAATGTTTTCACAAGCATGACAGCCTGCACACAATTGAAATTTTGTAATCTGACATTTGAATTTGCGTTCAATTTCATTGATATTTTTTTTGCCAGCAATAGGGGGGGACAAAATCGTAATTCTTAAATCGTTAGTTCCGTGCCTGCCTTGGAGTTTAATGATTGGCTGCTTAGTTTTGAAATCCAAGATATATACTTCTCCCAAGCGCTCTTTTCCCATTGTAAAATCCAACAGACCAAAGGGCTTGAAGAATTCATACAAATCATCAGATATCGGCTTATTTAATACATAGTTAAATGATTTGGCATCTGTCGCACAGGGTTTAAAGGAAATTGCAACATTCTTGCTAAGTTCAATACCTGCTCCGCCTTGGCGAGCTTTCCAACCACCACTAGTCACATACTCTTCCGGATCTTCTTTTCCCATTTTTATAGCAAAGTCAAGCAATATATTTCTAAACCGTTTGTACTGTTCAGGCATATAGATGCTTGCCAAAAACTGTGACCAACCGCTGTTATTGGGACAACACCAGCACCCAACTCTTGTATATCCAAGTCTGTATGCTTCATTAAAATCGATACCTGTCGTGAGCAAGTAGAGCCAAATATCGTAATCCATCCAGTCAATTATTGGTGATGCTACCAACTGTTGAGTAATCTTCTTTCCTTGGGAGGAACGTTCATATGTATTACGACTCGCCGATTCATTTCTTCTAATACCATAAAACGTCAACACAGTTTTTCTTCCGTTGAAGGTCTTTTTTATCTTCTCGCCAATGAATCCTGTCTTGAATATAGTGCAACACCATCTAAGAGTGCGACTCGGAGGACCAAACGTCTCACACAAATTAAAGAAATCCTGTTCTTTGTTTTCCGCACGCAACATTGGCGTTCTTTTGTTCGTAGTTCTAAAACGCTCTATATACTCATAAGTCTGTGGAAATTCAAGAGTCGTATTGCCAAAAATGTGTATAACTGATGGATTGCCTGTGGCCTTACGAACAAGATCGCTGACAACAGTTGAATCCTTACCGCCAGAAAAAGACACAAATGCTGCATTAAGGTCATCATTAAGATATTTCTTTGAATATTGCGAAATGTAGCTTTTCGCCTCAGAAGTGATGTAATCGTACCTCGTTGCATTTGCGTTAATCCACTTTGTAATGATCTTTTCAAAGTAAATATATGTATTCTGACCCTTTAATTCATCGAGCTTCCGACGAATTTCATCCGGATCATATTTTTTTAAATTTGTAACTGAAAATGGAACTTTCTTTCCATTAACATAATATCTATTGCCGGAACCATTCCATACAGAATCCATCATAAAACAAAATGGTTTGCCAAGCATGATTTCAATTAGCAAACGTTCTTCGGGGAAAACAGGACGTGCATCAGAAGTAAAATATTCTCCTTTACAACCACATATAGGACATATCTCATCATATATTGGTATATTGCATGTTACACACCAGTACAATTTACTTTTGACTTCAGTTCTCGCACCACATACAGAACACTCGCTGCTTTCAGCATTTATGTTGCAGCTCTTGCAAAAATATTCAATCACGAGTTATACCTCTGTTTTTTTATTTATTGATTGTTGTCAGGGATCATTTCCATAATGTCGCTGATATCACAATTCAATGCTATGCATATTTTTTGCAATACTTCAGTGTTCACATTCTCGTTTTTTGCGAGTTTGGTTACAGATGCAGAACTAATGCCTGCCGCCACTTGCAGATCCTTCTTTTTCATGTCTTTGTCAATCAGTAATTTCCAAAGTTTTTTATAACAGATAGCCACTTGAACACCTCAATTATAATTTATTATCAATAGTATAACATGTAGAGAACTTCTCGTCAATTTTAATTCGTGCATTCGCACGAATTTTTCTCTTGTTTGTCACAAAAATCTTTTTGCATTGCACAAGCGTTTATCTTTGCATCTACTTTATGTCTATGTTATATCACTCCTCTTTCTTTTGTCTACTGCAGTGCAAATTTCGACTTTCATCAGCTGCTATTCAGAGTTTTAATAACCGTATAAAAAGCAACAACCTCTCGCATGATAATGAAGACATAGCAAGTGGTTTATTTTTCAGTATAAATAATTAAGCCTGCGGTTGAACCGCAGGCTTAATCTTTGTGCTTATTTCAAAATTTCATCTTTTAGTTCTAATACCGCTGATGCTGCTATGCAAGCTGGGCAGTCGCAATTCATTATGCCTTGAGCCTTTAATTCCTTTGCGTGTTCATAGAACTTGTTCGCGGTTTCTTCGCCAAACTTTGCCTTTGCTTCATCAGTTGGCAAAAATGCAAGCATTCCGTCTACAGTCACAATTGAATCCTGAAGTTCAAGAACATATTTCTTTCCTGCCTCTTTTTCTTTGTCAGTACCGATAGAATCGAGCCAAGTCTGAGCCGCTTCCTTCAACTCATCACAGCACCAGTTTGACAATAATATTTTTGTTCTTTCAATAGCTTTTTCCATAACTTCTCCTTAATTTACTTATCATCACATTTTATATCGTAATCTATATCTTACAGATAATATTTTCCAAACTGGAAAAATCAACAAAATTAACTTTTTGATTATAAGTATCTATCATTGCTTTAACTTCTGCTGTTTTCTTTTCTTCGGATAAATTTTTCGCCTTTTTATAAAGTAAACTCATCATTGTCTTATGGGGAAAGTTTAACTTGGAATAATCTATCCCGCCTCTTAAATGATAAATATCTGCCTTTATATATATTTCATTTGAAAGCTGTCTTTTCATAGCGTTTTCTATATTATTTGTATTTTCCGAATCCATGGGGTCTGCCAATCCAACTGTTGCAATTATTATTTTCTTATTCTCACAATCAGACATTTTTTTAAAAGTTTTAGCCATTCCCAAAACTCCGCCTGCATATAAAGCGCCTATGTATATAATAGTTTCATATTCATCTATGCTTTTTATCTTTTCATAACTTACGACTTTAATATCAGTCTTTTTTGACAGTTCTTCTGCATACTGTTTTGCCGTACCATATTGAGAACCATATATTATTATTTTCATAGTTTTACCTCTTTATAAGTTTATTCAATGAATCAATGAAAGCTTTATCGTTTTCATTGGTTCTTTTCTTTGGACCTTTCAGGTGTGCTCCTGCCATTCTTGCCTTCTTTGATTCATAGCGTGTTGTGAGAAGCATTGTTAGGTTGCTGTCATTGATAATAAGTCCATTTTGAGTGATTGGTTTACCGCCTTTTGAAATCACCATTGCAGAGAGTCCGTAGTCCTGCGTAACAACAATATCTCCTCGATTGACCTGATTGACAAGTGCAAAATCAACACTGTCGGCACCCTTTGAAACGGTTACGGTTTTTGCGTAATCACTGTTTATAATGTGGCTTGTATCACAAAACACAACGACTTCGATTTTATTCTCTTTTGCTGTTGCGATTGTCTGTTTTACAACAGGGCAGCCGTCTGCATCAATTAAAATTTTCATTGTATATATTACTCATACCAATCGTTTTAAATAATTATAATTTCTTCTTTTTATATTTTTCCTTTGCGTATTCATATGCCTCGTTAATCAAAGGCTTTAATGATTCAAAGGTTTCACAGCTTGGATTGAGCACACATATCCAGCTCATCCATGCATAAACGGGATGCGGAATGATTTTATCGGTTTGGGTAAAGTCATAATCCATATCCACAACACAGCCTTTAGCCGGTCTTTTCGGCACAGCAGTAAACATATTAAGAAAAGTTTGTTTGCGTACACCTAAATTCACACGGTATATACCGTCTCTGTCAAGTGCGGAGCCTTTGTCATTCTCTCCGTCTTTCTCTTTAATTGTCAGTATGTATATTCCACGCTTCAGCTTATTTTCAGGGTTATAGAAAATCCCTTTCTCGCCCCAGCTTTCCACTAAAACTGTATCTTCTAAATTTTCAAGGCAATAATTCAATATTTCTTCTGCATTCATGGTAAACTACCTTTCAAGTTGTAATTCAGCGAATAGTATGTGCTGTAATAATTGTATAACTATATGAATTTATGGTTATTTTAATATCATCAATTTCACAATACCAATTCTTGCCCTGTTTATAAATACAGCAGTTTTTATCAAGCACTTTGTTTTTGCAGAACTCAACTACATCATTTGTATCTAATTTTAGATTTTTCTTAATTCTTTCTACGCCCAATTCAGTAGTATGAATTTTATCTATATTATCAAGTAATACCTGCTTATCTTCCACGATGTATATCTCCTCATGCACACATTATTTTTTATCTTTACCTTTTATTTTATCAATAATCCGCCGTATTCCCAAAGTGACAGCAATACACAAAGGAAAAAACGGCGTAAACGGCCCTGCCCAGAATGCAAGATATGCCGTTGCCATTACACTGCACCATTTCCAGCCGAACAGCGCGTGGCACAAATATCCTCCCCAGACAGGCGAATACATAACAACCACAACGATTGCAAAAATAACAACTGTATGCCAATCCTTACATTCCTGCCATACCCATTTGCAGAATTTTATAAATTTATCTTTAAGTTTAATAAATAACGCTTTAATCTTCTCCATTTTTCAAATACCGTCTTTTTAATAAATTACAATTTATCTGTTTAATTCCATTTCAATACAATTCCAAATTTCATTCATACACGAATAACTTTCCGCCGTTTCTCTTTCAACGATTTTAAAGCCACAGGAAAGATAGCATTGGATGGCAGGGGTATTATTTTCAAAAACACCCAGCGTTACCTTATCAGCTTTTAATTCATCAAAGGCATATTTCAATGCAGACAAAACAAGCTGTTTTCCGTAGCCCAGCCCTCTTTTTGTATCATCCACAATTACAAAACCAAGTCGTGCAATCTTTCTTGCATCATCAATAAAGCGTATCGTAAGATGCCCGATGATCTCATCCTCGCAGATGGCGGTTAATTTACACAAATCTTTATCGCTGTACTGCGAATAGTAATTGTTCATATCATCGGCAGTTATCGGATAATTTTCATATCTGTCTGCACTCCATTGACGAAAGGCATATTCATTTCTTAGCCATTGTGTTATTACGCAG
>ERZ808040.462-NODE-462-length-35458-cov-12.250615_pt1 | contig 35458 bp, 27 predicted proteins | sample MGYA00380191_ERZ808040 | MGnify/ENA primary metagenome ERZ808040 (study PRJEB31490, sample SAMN06133395) | mouse gut metagenome | isolation source: J6 | host: mice | place: China: Chengdu | collected 2015-05 ...
GGCACCGCCTGCGCCATGGCCGACGAGCTGTACGGCACCCCCGCCACCGGCACCATGGCCCACTCCTGGGTGCAGATGTTCCCCGACGAGTACACCGCCTTCAAAACCTACTGCCAGGTGTATCCCAAGGCCGCCACCCTGCTGGTGGACACCTACAACGTGCTCCACTCCGGCGTGCCCAACGCCATCCGGGTGTTCCAGGAGCTGGGCATCACCACCGGCGGCATCCGGATCGACTCCGGCGACCTGACCTACCTGTCCAAGCAGGCCCGGATGATGCTGGACAACGCGGGGCTGCCCGGCATCAAGATCGTGGCCTCCAACTCCCTGGACGAGTATATCATCCGGGATCTGCTCACCCAGGGGGCCCGGATCGACGCCTTCGGCGTGGGCGAGCGGCTCATCACCTCCAAGAGCGAGCCGGTGTTCGGCGGGGTGTACAAGCTGGCCGCCATCGAGGGGGAGGACGGCGCCCTCATCCCCAAGATCAAGATCAGCGAGAACGCCGCCAAGGTCACCCTGCCCCACTTCAAGAAGGTGTACCGCCTGTTCGAGAACGCCACCGGCAAGGCCATGGCCGACTATATCTGCGTCCACGACGAACAGCCCGACTTCACCCAGCCTCTGGAGCTGTTCGACCCGGAGGCCACCTGGAAGCGCAAAACCGTCTCCGACTTCACCGTCCGGCCTCTGCTGGCCCCCATCTTCCGCAATGGGGAGCTGGTGTACCAGATCCCCACCATCCAGCAGTCCCGGGCCCACTGCCAGCGGGAGGTGGACAGCCTGTGGGACGAGGTCAAGCGCTTTGAGTACCCCCACAACTACTATGTGGACCTGTCCCAGAAGCTGTGGGATGTGCGCGCCGCCCTGCTGGCGGCCCGGCATTGAGCCATGAGAGCGGTTATATACGCCATGGGCAAGGAGGTGGGCCCCCCTTTTGACGGGGGGCAGGCCCTGCCCAACTCCCCCCGGCTGGAGCTGCGCCAGGTGTCCAAAAGCCTGCTGGTGTGCGTGTGCGGCGTGGGGAAGGTCAACGCCGCCCTGGCCGCCCAGTACCTCATCGACCACGTCCGCATTTCCGAGCTGTGGAACGCCGGGGTGGCCGGCTGCCTCACCGACCTGCCCGCCGGCACCCTGGTGGCCGTCACCGCCTGCCTCCAGCACGACATCGACACCTTCGGCGACCCGCCGGGGCTGGTGCCCGTGCTGAATCAGGTGGAGCTGCCCTGCACCTTCTGGGAGGACACCCTGGGCGCCCTCACCGACGCGGGGCTGAACGCCGTCCCCGGCATCGCCGCCAGCGGCGACTGGTTCGGCCGGGACCTGAACCGGGCCGCCTTCCTCCGGGACCATTTCCGCGCCCTGGTGTGCGACATGGAGGCGGGCGCCATCGCCCAGGTGTGCGCCCGGAACCGGGTGCCCTTCCACGCGCTGAAGGTGGTGTCCGACCACCTGTTCCACCCCTCCCAGTACGAGGAGTACCAGACCAACCTGCCCGCCGCCGTGGAGCTGCTCAGCCAGGGGCTGGCAGCGGCCATGTATCTGTCATAAGGAGCGTGTTGTCCCATGGAATTGGAACGAATTGCCAGCTTTTCCGTCGACCACACCCGGCTGCTGCCCGGGATGTACCTGTCCCGCCGGGACGGAAACGTGGTCACCCTCGACCTGCGGTTCCGCCGCCCCAACACCGGCGATCTGCTCAGCAACGCCGCCCTCCACTCCATCGAGCACATCGCCGCCACCCTGCTGCGCAACAGCCCCGAAAAGGACGCGGTGGTCTATTTCGGCCCCATGGGCTGCCAGACCGGGTTTTACGCCCTGTTTGACGAGAGCCGGCTGCCTCTGGCGGACATTGTGGCGCTGCTGAAGCGGGTGTTCCGGCAGGCTGCCGCCTGGGACCGGGAGATGCCCGGCAAAAGCGCCGTGGAGTGCGGCAACTACCGCAATCTGGACGTGGCGGTGTGCCGGGAGGAGTGCGCCGCCTACGCCGACCTCATCCGGGACTGGACGGTGGAACAGCTGGACTACGATTACAAATCCTGACGCAAAAAGGACGGGCGCCGTGCCGGTGGCACGGCGCCCGCTTTTTCTATTTTGTCCCGGTCCGTCAGACGGCCCGCCTGGCGGCCCGCGCCGTCTGAGGGTCCCCGTCCAGGGAAATGCGGTCCGCAATCATGGCGATAAACTCGCTGTTGGTGGGCTTGCCCTTGGCGTTGGACACGGTGTAGCCGAAATATTTCTGAAGGGTCTCCAGGTCGCCCCGGTCCCAGGCCACCTCGATGGCGTGGCGGATGGCCCGCTCCACCCGGCTGGCGGTGGTGCCGAATTTCTTGGCCACCGCCGGGTACAATACCTTGGTCACGGCATTGATGATCTCCATGTCCGCAACCGCCAGGCCGATGGCCTCGCGGAGATACTGATAGCCCTTGATGTGGGCGGGCACGCCGATCTCGTGGATGATGGCGGTGACCTGGCGCTCCAGGTCCCGGGCCGCGTCCTCAGGCTGGACCTCCTCCGGCTCCACCGCCTGGGTGAGCAGGCGGGCCCGCTCAATCACCGACTGGGCCCGGCAGGGCTTGAGCATGCAGTAGTCGCCGCCCCGCCGGGAAATCTGCTCCGCCAGGGCCGGACTGCTGAAGGCGGAGAGCACCAGCACCCGGGTCCGGTCGTCTCCCAGCTCGTCCAGCACCTCCAGCCCGTCCATCTCCGCCAGCATCAGGTCCATGATCACCACATCCGGCCGGTGGCGGCTGATGAGGTCCAGCAGCTCTTCCCCGCTGCCCGTCTGGGCGCACACCGCCAGGTCATCCTCCTTCTGAATCATATCCGCCAGCAGCTCGCGGAACTCCTCCGACGCATCCGCCAGCACGATCTTCTTCCTATCGCTCATGTTCCTGTTCCTTTCCGGTCCACGACCTGAGGTTTTACGTTCTGTTTTACCAAATTTTGGTGTACCCTTAAAATACCACAGATTCCCCCAGATGGCAAGAAGGTTTTCCAGTTTTTAGCAAAGTTTTCTTCGACATTTGCTGTCGAAATCGCGCCATATCCACATTTCAGCAATTAAAAAGTGATAAATTACTGTTAGTTATCACACTGCTGGAGCATCCGGCCCACATAGATGCCGTAGCCGCTGGCGGGGTCGTCCACCAGCACGTGGGTGACCGCCCCCACCATTTTCCCGTCCTGCAGAATGGGGCTGCCGCTCATCCCCTGGACAATGCCGCCGGTGGCGTCCAGCAGCCGCTGGTCGGTGACGCGGATCAGGTAATCCCGGCAGTCGTCCGCGCTCTCGGGAAACACCTTGGCGATCTCAATGGCGTACTCCTCCACCTGGTCCCCCGCGATGTTGCACAGGATGGTGGCCGCTCCGGCCTTCACCTGATCCCGCCGGGCGATTTCCACCGGTGCGCCCTGCGCCCAGCTGCTGTCCGCCATCACCCCGAACACGCCGCCGCTGGTGTTGGCGTGGAGCAGGCCCAGGGTGGAGCTGGTGTCAAACACGCCCTGGAGCTGGCCGGGGTCGCCCGCCTTGCCCCTCTCCACTCCGGCCACGGTGGCGGGGAGGATGGAGCCGCTCTCCAGCGGCATGAGCAGGGCGGTGTCCACGTCGTTGATGCCGTGGCCCAGCGCCCCGAAGGCCCCGGTGTCCGGGCAGTAGAAGGTCACCGTCCCAATGCCCGCCATGGAGTCCCGAATCCATGCCCCCAGCTTGTAGGCCCCGTCGGCGGAGCACAGCGCCGCCTGGGCGGTGAGCTGCACCTGCTTGTCGTCCCGGATGGCCCGGATGGACATGGCCTCCCCCTCCAGCTCCTGGAGCATTGCGGATACCTCTTCAATGGTATCCACCTCGGTGGAGTTGATGTGGGTGATGATATCCCCCTCCTTCAGGCCGCAGGCCCTGGCCGGGTTCACATTGCCCCCCTCGGTGGCGATGTCGGAGGTGCCCACCACCACCACGCCGTCGGAGAACAGCTTGATGCCCACCGCTTTGCCCACCGGCACCACCGTGGGCGCGGCGGCGCAGGCCGTGGCCACGGCCGGCCACAGGGTCACCGCCGCCGCCAGCAGCAGTCCCAGCCCCCGCAGAACCGCCGCCCCCATATATGGTCTTGCTTCTTCATTCAAATCCATTCACCGCCTTTTTCAAACTGACGGAGGTCCGGGCGGCGGCGGAACGGCGTTCCGCGGGCGCCCGAACGCCCGCCCTTTTAATATGGCGGCGGAGCCGGAATTTCACCGTGGGAAAGTCAGGCGGGTTTGACAGGGCGTACGGCGGGGAGGCGGCGGTTCCGGGCCTTCCGGCCTCTATCCTGGAAAAATCCGGCCGGGCCGGAGAGATTTGGACAAAATTCGACAAAACCTGTGAAAAAAACACGTCCGGTTCAAACATAGTCTGCCCGGTGGCCGTCATATTTTAATAGGGAAATGAGGGGTGTGATCATGGAAAAATCGACCAAAAAACTGCTGTTTACCTATCTGGCGGCCGCCGGGCTGGGCGTACTGCTCCATTTCCTGTACAGCTGGCTGCCCAATCCGGCGCTGGCGCTGATCTCCCCGGTGCGGGAGAGCGTGTGGGAGCATGTGAAGCTGCTCTACTTCCCCATGCTGGGGGCGGCGCTGCTGCTGGGCCGGGGCGGCGCCGGAATGGGCCGCGCCCCCTGGCTGCTGAGCGCGGTCCTGGTGTGCGCCGCCCTGCTGGGGGCCGGTTACCTGTACCACATCGTCCTGCGGGGGGAGAGCCTGTACGCCGACCTGGCGCTGTACTTCGTGCTGCTGGCGGTGGGCTTCCTGCTCCCCCGGCTGCTGTGGCCCCTGTGCGAGTGGCCGGGGACGGACAAGGCGGCGGTGTTCCTGGCCGCCCTGCTGGGGGCGCTCATTGTGTGGTTCACATTCTTCCCGCCCATGACGGCGCTGTTCGCCGATTTGAGCGGCGCGGTGCGGACGTTTTTGACGATCCCGGTGTAGCGCCGCGTATGCCGGGAGGGGCGGTACCCGCTCCTCCCAGACGGAAAGCCGCCGTCACCGCACCTGCCCCGTGCCGTGGACCACGTATTTGTAGGTGCACAGCTCCGCCAGACCCATGGGCCCCCGGGCGTGGAGCCGCTGGGTGGAGATGCCCATCTCGCAGCCCAGGCCGAACACGCCTCCGTCGGTAAACCGGGTGGAGGCGTTCCAGTACACCGCGGCGGAGTCCACCAGGGCGGTGAACCGGCGGGCGGTCCCGGCGTTTTCGGTGACCACGGCCTCCGAGTGGCCGGTGGAGTGGGCGGCGATGTGGGCGCAGGCCTCGTCCACGCCGCCCACCACCTTCACCGCCAGGATATAATCCAGGAACTCCGTGTCAAAGTCCCGCTCTCCGGCGGGCGTCCCGCCGATGAGGTCCCCGGCGGCGGGGTCCAGACGCAGCTCCACCGGGATCAGGCCCCGGGCGGCGCGGGCGTCCACCAGCCGGTCTTTCAGCCGGGGCAGGAAGGCCCCGGCAATGTCCCGGTGGACCAGGCACACCTCGGCGGCGTTGCACACGCTGGGCCGGGAGCACTTGGCGTTGTCCACAATGTCCAGCGCCATATCCAGGTCCGCGTCCTTGTCCACATAGACGTGGCAGATGCCGGTGCCCGTCTCAATGACGGGGACGGTGGCGTTGTCCACGCAGGCCCGGATGAGCCCCGCGCCCCCCCGGGGGATCAGCAGGTCCACCAGGCCGGAGGCGGTCATCAGCTCGTGGGCGGACTGCCGGGTGGTGTCCTCCACCAGCCCCAGGGCGTCCTGGGGGAGCCCCGCGGCGGACAGGCCCTCCCGCAGGGCGTCCACGATGGCGGCGGCGGAGCGGTGGGCCTCCTTGCCGCAGCGCAGCACGCAGGCGGAGCCCGCCTTGAGGGCCAGCGCCGCCGCGTCGGAGGTGACGTTGGGGCGGCTCTCGTAGATGATGGCGATGACCCCCATGGGCACGGAGGTCTTTTCGATCACCAGCCCGTTGGGCCGCGCCTCCCGGCGCAGGGCCAGCCCCACCGGGTCGGGGAGGGCCTCCACCTCCCGCACGCCGTCCGCCATGCCCTTGACGCGGCCCTCATCCAGAGCCAGCCGGTCCAGCATCACGTCGGACACCGTCCCCCGCGCCGCCGCCAGGTCCAGGGCGTTGGCCTCCAAAATGGCCGGGATATGGGCCTCCAGCCCGTCCGCCATGGCGGCCAGGGCCCGGTTTTTCACGTCGGGACTGGCCAGGGCCATGGCGCGCTTCGCCTCCTTGGCCCGCTGTAACAGCTCCAGCGTAGTCATGAATCCTCTCTCCTTCCAATGAAGCGGGTGCCGGTGTGCCGGCCCCCCGCGATGTCGTACAGCAGCTCCGGGCGCTGTCCGTTGGCAATGACCATGTCGCAGCCGCAGGCCATGGCGATCTCCGCCGCCTTCAGCTTGGTGGCCATGCCGCCGGTGCCCAGGGCGGAGCCGGGGGACCCCGCCAGGGCGCGCAGCTCCGGGGTGATCTCCCGCACCTCCGGGATGAGGACGGCATGGCCGTCCTTGCGGGGGTCGGCGGTGTACAGCCCGTCGATGTCGCTGAGCAGAATGAGAAGGTCCGCCCCCACGCACTCCGCCACAATGGCGGACAGGGTGTCGTTCTCCCCGATGGTGGTGGCCACACCCACCTCGTCGGTGGCCACCGCGTCGTTCTCGTTGACCACCGGCAGGGCGTTGAGCTCCAGCAGGCGGGCCACGGCGTTCTGGAAGTTCTGCCGCCGCCGTGGAAAATTCACGTCCTCCGCCGTCAGCAGCAGCTGGGCCACGGTGTGGTTGTACTCCCCAAACAGCTTGTCATAGGTATACATCAGCTCGCACTGGCCCACGGCGGCGGCGGCCTGCTTGGTGGGCATATCCGCCGGACGCCCCGGCAGGTTCAGCTTGCCCACCCCCATGCCGATGGCCCCGGAGGACACCAGCACCAGCTGGTGCCCCCCATTTTTTAAGTCGGACAGCACCTTCACCAGCTCCTCCACCCGGCGGATATTCAGCCGCCCGGAGGGATGGGCCAGGGTGGAGGTGCCCACTTTCACCACAATCTTCATGATGTCTATCCTCGCTGTTTATTATGTAAAAATCATTACTTGTTGTATTCAAAATGTCCCGGCAGCAGAACATTTTCTTCTTCTATGATACCACACTAAAGCAAAAAAGAAAAGCCCGATTTTGGGCTTTCCTCTTTCTCATGTCCGCGCTCCCAGCGACCGGATCTCCCTTTGCAGGCTGTCCAGAAAGCGGGCGGCGGGGACGCCGTCCATCTGCGTGTGGTGGAACTGGAAGGAGATGGGCAGCTCCGCCCGCCACAGCCGCCTGCGGTACTTTCCCCAGATCAGGAAGGGGTTGTTGTAAATCCCCGCGTAGATGTTCACCGCGCCGTCCAGCTCATAGCCCGCCAGGGCGGAGGTGCCGATCACCATGTGGCTTCCGCTCAGGTCATAGGGCGCGCCGCTGTCCCGGACCCGGCCGGTCAGGGCCAGATAGTCCCGGTTGAACCGGTCCAGCTCCCCGGAGCAGGGGATATCGCAGGTGCTGATGTCCCCCGCCGCCGTGTCCACCACCGTGCTGACCGCCAGCCGGTCGTACCGCATCAGCTTTCCTCCGGCGGGGAGGGTATAGAATTCCTCCGTCCGGCCCGCCGCCCTGCCGATGCACCAGCACAGCAGCATGTTGAATTTCAGCTTCCGGCGGCGGCTGAACCGCACCAGCCGGGTCACGTCCAGCGTCTTGAACAGGGTGAGCATGGGCTGGGGCGCGTTCATCCACAGCTCAAACGCCGCCGCCCGCCCGGACTGGGCGGGGTCTATCTCTGTTACCATGTCTGTTTCCTTTCGCGCCTCAGCGCTCCGCCAGATAGTCCGCCAGCCGCCCCAGGGTCCTGGGGGTGCACACGGCGGTGACTGTGATGGTCTCGCCGTACTCCACCTTCTCCACCCTGGCCTCCCGGTAGAGCTGGTCCAGCAGCCCGCCCCTGTCGTAGGGCAGGCGCAGCTCCACCCGGCGGGTCCCGGCGTCCAGCCGTTTTTCAACGGCGGACAGCAGCACATCCAGCCCCGCCCCGGTTTTGGCGGAGATGGGCACCATGTCCTCTCCGTGGGGCAGAATGTCCCCCACGAACTTGTCGCACTTGTTGAACACCTCCAGCCGGGGGGTCGGCCCCGCCCCCAGCTCCTGGATGAGCCGGTCCACCACCGCCGCCTGTTCCCGCCAGCCGGGGTCGGAGGCGTCGATGACGTGGAGCAGCAGGTCTGCAAAGGTGAGCTCCTCCAGGGTGGCCTTGAAGGCGTCCACCAGCTGGTGGGGCAGCTTGGAGATGAAGCCCACGGTGTCCGAGATGAGCACGGTGCAGGTGTCGGACAGCTCCAGCATCCGGGTGGTGGTGTCCAGGGTGTCGAAGAGGCGGTCGTTGGCGGGGATGTCCGAGCCGGTGAGGGCGTTGAGCAGGGTGGACTTGCCCGCGTTGGTATAGCCCACAATGGCCACCACCGGCACCTCGTTCTTCTCCCGGCGCTCCCGCTGGGTGGCCCGCACCCGGCGCACGTCGCGCAATTCGTCCTCCAGCTTGGCGATCTTGCGGTGGATATGCCGCCGGTCCGACTCCAGCTGGGTCTCGCCGGGGCCCCGGGTGCCGATGGCGCCCTCCTGGCGCTCCAGGTGCTTCCACATGCCCGTCAGCCGGGGCAGCAGGTACTTGTATTGAGCCAGCGCCACCTGGAGCCGTCCCTCGCTGGTCCGGGCCCGCTTGGCGAAGATGTCCAGAATGAGGGCGGAGCGGTCCATGACGGTGACCCCCAGCTCCTCGGTGAGCACCCGCTGCTGGGAGGGGGACAGGGGGTTGTCAAAGATGACGATGTCCGCCCCCAGGCTCTGGACCAGCTCCTTGAGCTCCGCCGCCTTGCCCTCCCCTACAAAGGTGCGGGGGTCGGGGGCGGAGCGGTTTTGCAGCACCGTGCCCAGACAGGTTCCCCCCGCCGTGTCCAGCAGGGCGGCCAGCTCGTCCAGGGACGCGTCGGTGGCGTTTTCCTCCCGGGTGAGGCAGGGGGCGCTGAGGCCCGCCAAAATGGCCCGGTTGATCTCTTTTACTTGGGTTTTGTCAAACATATGGGTAAAATACCTCGTTTTCTCTGGAGTTTAAACCTTTTTCAGCGCCTCCGCAATCTCTCCCCAGTACATGATGTGGTAGTCGCCCTTGTACCACTTCTCCTTCACATCCTCCGGCATGAGGGCGGGGTCCATGGGCACGGCCATCCGCTTGCGGCACACCAGCACCAGCTCCGCCTGCTCAAAATAGGGGGCGTTCCCCGCTCCGGCGGCCACGGTAAAGCCGCATTCCTTCACCTTGTCCGCGTCCCGGCCGCTTTTCGTGCCGCACAGGTTCAGCTGGGGGCGGTACTTTCCGTCGAAGAAGGACAGGGTGAAATACTCATTTTCATCCACAAACCGCCTGGTGTACCGCTGGGGGCGGATATAACAGGTGGCCATGGGCGCCCCCCACAGCACTCCCAGCCCGCCCCAGGAGGCGGTCATGGTGTTGCAACGGTCCGGCGTGCCGGCGGTGATGAGCATCCACTGGTCGCCGATGGCGGAAAATGGGTTGAGGGTCAGGCTTTTCGGGTCGACATTCTGAAACATGGCGGGAACCTCCTGTTTTGGCGATATCATCAGTATATGCAATCGGGGCGGAAAAGAGAAAGACCCGCCGCAATTGCTTGCAACGGGTCTTTGAACGACAGGTTTCAGCCCAGGCCGAACTTCTTGTTGAAGCGGCTGACGCGTCCGCCGGTATCCACCATCTTCTGCTTGCCGGTGTAGAAGGGGTGACACTTGGAGCAGACTTCCACCTTGATGTCCTTCTTCGTCGAGCCAGTCTCGATCACGTTGCCGCAGGCGCACGTAATAGTGGTCTGCTGATACTTGGGATGGATGCCTTCCTTCATGGGGATTCACCTCTTTCTGTCGCTGCCAAAAGTCCAGGAGCGCAATGACTCCTTGATAAACGCAAGGTGTATGATATCACGGCCGGCGGAAAATTGCAAGGGCTTTTTTTAAATTCCCCGATCTTTTATACCTCCACCGCCAGTCCCACATTGAAAAACCACAGATACCGCCGTTTGACCGCCACCCCCGCGGCCTGGGACAGGGCGCGGGTATAGGCGTCCAGCTGGGGCCGGTAGTCCAGGGCCCGGCGCTCTACGCTGTCCTGGGCCACCCGGTCCGTCTTGAAGTCCACCACCGTCACCGTGCCGTCCTCCTCCACGAACCAGCAGTCCACCACCCCCTGGAGCAGCACCTCCTCGCCGCTGTCCGCCTCGGGGTAATAGTCCGCCGCGGGAGCCAGCAGGGAGAATTTGAACTCCCGCTCCACCCGGGGCGACCGGCGCAGGCGCTGGCCCAGCTCCGAGCGGAAAAAGGCCAGGATATCCGCCGGGTTGACGGCGTTTCCCTGCTGGGGGGTGATGTACCGCCCCTCCACCAGCCGGGTGACCTCGTCGGCGAGCTCCTCGAAGCTGCCGGCGCGGTCATAGTTCAGGTACTGCATCACCATATGCAGCGCGGTGCCCCGCTGGGCGGCGGTGAGGGGCTTTTCTCCCTCAAACACGGGGCGGCGCAGAATGGTCTGGGGGGCGGAGGGTTCCAGCTCCACGGCGTCCTCCGCCGCCTCCGCGTCCTTCTCCCGCCCCTTGAGCTGGGTGGCGGTGAGCTTGGAGGGGATGGCGGCGCAGGCCCCGTGGGGATACCGCCAGCTCAGCCGCTCCGCCAGGCCGGCGGTGCCGGCCCCCCCGGAGGGCTCCGCCTCCCCCCCGCCCAGGCCCTGGGGGCGCTCCAGCTCCGCCCCGGACAGCAGGCGGATGTCCCAGGGAACCCCCTCCTCCGCCGGGGGATCGGGGCGGGGAGCCTCCAGCTCCGCCCAGAGGGGGGCGCTGTCCCGGCGGCACAGCACGGGGGTGAGCACCCACTCCGCCATGGACCGGGCCGCCCCCATCTGCCGGGGGGGCGGAGGGCACTGGGCCTGTCCCGCCAGGGTCTCCAGGCTCCCGCCCCGCCCGTTGACGGCGGTGAACAGGATCAGCTTGTGCTCGGCCCGGGTCATGGCCACGTAGAGCAGCCGCAGCTCCTCCGCCCGGAGCTGCCGCCGCAGGCGCAGGGCCACCCCGTCCCGGGCGATGGTGGTGTACCGCAGCCCCCGCTCCCGGTCCACCCGCTTGGGCCCCAGGCCCAGCTCCGGGTGAAACAGGACGGTGGCCTTGGCGTCCGCCTCGTTGAACTGCCGGTCCAGCCCGCACACCAGCACCACCGGGAACTCCAGCCCCTTGGAGCGGTGGATGGACAGGATGCGCACCCCGCCCGTCTCGCTCCCCGGCACGGGGACGGTCAGGCCGTTCTCCGCCATCCGGCTCAGATGGAGCAGGAAGGCCATCAGCCCCCGGTGCCCCCCGCTCTCAAACCGGGCCGCCTCGTCGTACAGCGCCATCAGGTTGGCCCGCCGCCGCCGGCCGTCGGGCATGGCGGCGAACACGGCGGGCACGTCCAGCCTGCCGTAGAGATACCACAGCAGCCGGTGGCTGCTCTCCTCCGCCGCCAGCTCCCGCAGCTCGTCCAGCAGGGCCAGGAAGTCCGCGCAGTCCTCCTCCCCCCGGTCCGCCCCGGCGGCCAGACACTGGTACACCGTGCCCTCCCCCGACCCCCGGAGGCGGGCCAGCCGGTCCGGGGTGAAGCCGAACAGCGGCGAGCGCAGCGCCGCCAGCAGGGGCACGTCCTGCCGGGGGTTGTCCGCCGCCTGCAGCAGGGCGATGACCACCGAGATTTCCGTCGTTCCGAAGAACTCCTGTCCCCCGTCGGCGGACCAGGGGATGGACAGCTCGTCCAGGGCGGCGGCGTAGTACCGCAACACCGGCCCCGGCGAGCGCAGCAGGATCACGATGTCCTCCGGCCGGACGGGCCGGTCCCCGATGGGCAGGCCGCTGTCCAGCAGCGCCCGGACGCGGCGGGCGGCCGCCCGGGCGGTCACCAGGTCCTTGTCCGTTTTCTCCTCGTCCTCCCCGCCGGCGAGGGCGGACAGGTCCACGCAGTTCAGCTCCACGCGGTACCGGGGGTCGGGGGGCAGGTCCGCCCGGCCGGGCCGCAGGGCCTCGGCGGCGGTGTAGTCCAGCTCCCCGGCGGTCCGGGTCATCACGTTCCGGAAGATGAAGTTTACCCCGTCCAGCACCTCCGGCCGGGACCGGAAGTTGTCCGACAGCAGGATTTTGCGGCCCTGGCCGGGAGCGGCCTCCTCCGCAGGGGGCCAGCGGCGGTATTTGTCCAGGAAGATGGCGGGGTCCGCCAGCCGGAAGCGGTAGATGGACTGCTTCACGTCCCCCACCATGAACAGCCCGCCGCCCCCCGCCGCCAGCGCCCCGAAGATGGCGTTCTGCACGGCGTTGGTGTCCTGGTACTCGTCCACCATGATCTCCCGGAACTGCCGCCCCACGTCCCGGGCCAGGGCGGAGGGTGAGCCGTCCTCCTCCGTCAGCAGGCGCACCGCCAGGTGCTCCCCGTCGGCGAAGTCGATGAGACGGCGGCGGCGCTTCAGGGCGGCAAAGGCGGCGTCGAACCGGGCCGCCGTCTCCAGCAGGGCGCGCATGGCGGGGCCCACCGCCCGCAGGTCGTCCATGGCCTGATCCGCCCCCACGTCAAACCGCTCCCCCAGCTTTTTCAGCTGAGCCTTGCACAGGTCCCGCCGGGCGGTCATCCGGGCCTTCAGCCCCGGGTCGCACTCCCCCTTTTTCGTCCCCGCCCGGGGAAAGGGGATTGGAAAGCAGGCCGCGGCGGCGTCCCAGCCCCGGCTCAGCCCGTCTCGGAGCCGCTCCAGGCCGTCGATGGTCCCGTCCAGGGTGGGGCCGTAGTTCCGGTCCAGCAGGCTGTCCCAGGCGATCTCATTGCGCAGGGCGGTCATGGCGTCCAGCCAGTAGTCCGCCAGTTCGGAGGCGTCGGCCAGCAGGGCGCGGCCCCATGGGGTGTCCTCCGGGCCCATGCCGTCCGGCAGGACAAAGTCCGCCGTGCGCGACCGCAGCCACGCCGCCGGGTCCGGCTGGGCCTGCACCCGGCGGTGGACGTCCAGGATCACCTCCTCCAGGGTCTGGTCGTCCCGCTCCCCCGCCAGGGCGTCCACCAGGGCGGCAAAGGGGGCGTCCCGCTCCACCGCGGCATACCGGGCCTCCAGCACCTCCTCCAGGGCCCGGCGGCGCAGCTCCTCCCCCTCCGCCTCGTCGCACAGGCGGAAGTCCGGGTCCAGGTCCGCCAGATGGCCCCACTGCCGCAGCAGGTCCAGACAGAAGGCGTCGATGGTGCAGATGGAGGCCTTGTACACCAGGGCGGCGTTCCGCCGCAGGTGGCGGTCCTCCGGCCGCCGGGCCAGCCGGGCGTGGATGGCGGCGGCGATGCGGTCCCGCAGCTCGGCGGCGGCGGCGTTGGTAAAGGTGATGACCAGGAAGCGGTCGATATCCTCCCCCGCCTCCACATAGCCCATCAGCCGCTCCACCAGCACCCGGGTCTTGCCCGAGCCGGCGGCGGCGGACACCAGCAGATCGCCCCCCCGGTCCTCCACCGCGGTGCGCTGCTCCCTTGTCAGCTCAATGGCCATGGCCGTCCTCCTTCCGCTTCTCCATCCATTCCCAGAACTCCGCCGCCCGCACGCCCCGGCGGAACCGCCGCCGGTCCCCGCAGCCCTCCTCAAAGTGGCAGGCCGCCTGGTACTCGCACCAGCGGCAGGGGTTGTGGTCCGCCCCCCGCCAGTAGGGGTCGGCGTCGATGTTGCCCGCCGCCAGCTCCCCGGCGGCGGCGTGCAGGGCCTGGGTGATATACCGGTCCAGGGCGTCCATCTGATCCCCGCTGACCAGGTAATCCGTCCCGCCCCGGCCCGCGCTGACGGGCAGGAAGCGGTACTCGCCCCCCTCCGGCCGCTCCATGGCGTCCAGCACCGGGCGGTCGTCCAGCACCAGCCCCTGGCGGCGCAGCAGCCGGTCCCGGGCCCGCCGGACCTCCTGGTCCGTCATGCCCCGGTCGCCGTCCACCAGAGGGGTCCGGGCGGGGACGTACAGCACCCCGGCGGGGACGATCTCCCCCGGGCCCAGCACCTTCTCCCCCTCCCGGCTCAGGGCGAAGAGGTACAGCAGCATTTGCAGGCCCCGGCCGTCCTCCACGTCGGCGAAGTCAAAGCTCTTTTTGCCCGTCTTGTAGTCCACCACCCGCAGGTAGCGCTTCCCCTCGTGGAGCCACTGGTCCACCCGGTCCACATAGCCGGTGAGCCGCAGGCGGACCCCGTGCTCCACCTCCACCGGGGGCAGCTCCTTGCCGGGCCCGAAGCCCAGCTCAAAGGCGGCGGGGGCAAAGTCGGACGCGGCCAGCTCGGCGCACACGCTCCGGGCCACCGCCAGCGCCGCCTCCTTCATCCGGCCGAACAGGCAGCGGAACCGGGCGGGCTCCTCCTCCAGGCCGGACAGCGCCTCCCGCTCGTACCGGTCCGCCGCCTCCCGGGACAGCCGGTCCACCCCCTCCCCGTCGTCCAGGGGGACGCCCGCCTCCCGGGCCCCGCTCAGGGTGCGCTCCAGCACATCGTGGACGAAGGTGCCGTAGTCCGACGGGCGGAAGGCCGCCCGCTGCCGGGGCTCCGCCCGCATGCCGAAGCGGAGAAAGTAGCTGAAGTGGCAGGAGTTCACCAGGTCCAGCCTGCTGGCGGACATGGGCACGACGGTTCCGAACAGGGCGTCCACCGCGGGGCGGGACAGCCGCCCCCGCCGCCAGTTGGCCGCGCTTTGGACGCGCTCCACCCTGGGGGCCAGGCCGGGCACCGTCCGCAGGACCTCCGCCAGGGCCGGGTCCCGCCCCGCCAGCTCCAGGGCCGCGTCCGGCGCGGACAGCCGGACCCGGGGGTCCCCGCCGTCCAGCACGGGCCCGTCCGGGAAGAGGAGGCCCAGCCGCTCCCACAAAAAACAGGGGGTCCGGCCGTCCCCGGCGGCAAAGCTGACGTACAGCCGGCCGGAGGGGCGGCAGCAGGTCTCATAGGCGATGGTCAGCTCCCGGCGGAGCTTGTCCTCCTGCCGGGGGGCCAGCTCCACCTCCAGGGCGGACAGCGCGTCCCGGTCCTGGTCGGAAAACAGCCCCGGCGAAGGGGCGCAGTCCGGGATGGAGCCGCTGTCCGCCCCCAGCAGGAACAGCACCTTGACCTCCTTGTGGGCCATGCGGGGGGCGTCCCCCACCGTCACCGCGTCCAGGGACACGGGGATGGCCCCCACGTCGTACTGGCTGAGCACCAGGGAGAACAGCCGGGAAAACTCGTCCAGCTCCAGCTCCGTCTCCCCCAGCAGCAGGGCGCACTGCTCCAGCCCCCCCGCCAGGATGTCCCACAGCTGGCGGTACTGGGCGGCGGCGGTGCGGTCCCCCCGGCGGTCCAGACTGTCCGCCCGCCGGGCCAGCCGGTCGGGCAGGCCGATGTCCTCCAGCAGCTGGTACAGGGCCAGGGCGCGGCCCTTGCCGGTCTTGTCCCCGCCCTTCCGCAGCGTCTCCAGGGGGGCGATCACTCGGCGGCGCAGGGCGTCCAGCCGGGCCACCAGGGCGGTATCCGCCTCGGAAAATTCCCTCCCGTACCCCTTGGGATGCATATCCCAGGGCTTTTTTCGGGTCCAGGCGGACCCCTTCAGGTCCCAGGTGAGGGCGTAGTTCTCCAGCTCGTCCCGCTCCTCGCCGGTGATGCCGGTCAGCCCGGTTTTCAGGTACCGGAACAGCTCCTCATAGGGGTAGTTCTCCGCCGCCGCGGCCAGGGCGGAGGTCACCAGGGCCAGCACCGGCTTTTCCAGCACGTCCTCCATGGCGGAGCGGAACACCGGCACCCCGTACCGGGCAAACACGCTGTCGATGAGCTCGCCGTACCCGTCCATCCGCCGGGCGCACACGGCGATGTCCCGGCAGCGGTAGTGCTCCTCCCGCAGCAGCCGCAGGATTTCGGCGGCGCACCACTCCGCCTCCTGCCGGGGGGTGGCGGACCGGACCCGGACGGCGGCGCAGTCTCCGGCCCAGGGGGATTCCGGCGTGGGGCCGAACAGGTTCCGCTCCAAAAACACCAGCGAGGGGTGCCGGGGCAGGGGCCGCTCCAGCGCCTCCTCCCGGACGGGGACGGCGTTGTCCCCCGCCAGCCGCGCCAGCCGCCGGGCCGCCCGGCGGGCAGGTTCAAACACGCCGGACGGGTCGTCCCCGGTATCGCACACCAGGGCGGCGGTCAGCTCCCCCTGGGCCATGAGGGCGGCCAGCACCCGCTCCTCCTGGGGGGTGAAGTCGGTGAAGCCGTAGACGTAGAACGCCATCCCCGCCCCCCAGCGGGTGTCCTCCAGCTGGCGGGCCAGCCGGTCCAGCCGGCCCCGGGGGTCGGCGTGCCCCTCCGCCTCCAGCGCCTGATAGGCGGCGTAGATCAGCCCCAGGTCCCGGAGCTTGTCCCCCTGGCGGCCGCCCAGCTCCTCCCCGGCGGAGATGAGGGCCTCCGGCTCCACCCGGTAGGAGCGGCACTCGTCCACCGTAGCCAGCAGGCCGGTGAGAAAGGCGGGCTTCCGGGAGGGGGCCCGGTAGGTGGTCAGGGCGTCGGACACCTGCCGCAGGGCGGCGTACATCAGCAGCATCCGGCCCCCCGCGTCCAGCATGGGGGCGGCCCCGCCCCCGGCGGCGTCGGTGAGCCGCCCCGCCAGCCGGGTGAAGGACAGCACCTCGCAGGACATGGACGCCCCGCCCCCCAGGGCGGCGCACATGGCCCGCTCGCTCTCGTGGGAGAACTGCTCGGGCACGATGAGCAGGCGGCGGCGGGCCTTTGACCGTCCCATCCGCTCCAGGAGCTCCCCCCGGATGTCCCGGCCCGCCCGGGCGTACAGCAGCGTCAGCATGGCGGCGCCTCCCCTTTCGTGGTTTTTCTCCATGATACCACACCTCCACGGGGAAAAAAAGCTGTTGACAAATGTTTCTCCATCTGGTATGATACTGGGGCAAAAGGAAGCAGGAATGGCGCCGCCGTCCTCACCTCCCGCCGCGGGCGAAGGGGTTAATCATGGTGAACTCCGCACGGGTTCCGTGCGGGCTTCGTTGTGGACGTGGGTGCCGTGGTGCATCCGCGTATTTTATTTTTTATCTGGAGGTGCGTGACCATAGCTAATACGGCTCATCAGATCAACGAGGAGATCCGCGACCGGGAGGTGCGGCTGATCGGCGCCGACGGCGCTCAGCTGGGCGTCATGTCCGCCCGGGAGGCTCAGGCCCGCGCCGACGAGGCCGGGCTGGACCTGGTCAAAATCTCTCCCACCGCCGTCCCCCCCGTGTGCAAGCTCATGGACTACGGCAAGTACCGCTTTGAGCAGGCCAAGCGGGAAAAGGAGGCCAAAAAGAATCAGCACGTGGTGGAGATCAAAGAGGTGCGGATGTCCCCCGGCATCGACATCGGCGACTTCAACACCAAGCTGCGCAACGCCCAGAAGTTTCTGGCGGAGGGCAACCGGGTGAAGGTCACCGTCCGTTTCCGGGGCCGGGAGATGGCCCACACCGACATCGGCCGGAAGCTGCTGCTGGACTTCGCCCAGCAGTGCGGCGAGCTGGCCGTGCTGGACAAGGAGCCCAAGCTGGAGGGCCGGCACATGAGCATCTTCCTGTCGGCCAAAACAGCGAAGCGCTGAGCCGTCGTGAGCAGCGCGGATGGAGCGAAGCGAGGGCAAAAACCCAGCCGCCGCAAAGCGGAGGCGGATTTTGCCCGAGACGGAGCGAAGCCGCGCGTCGCGAACAGGCGAAGCGTGACACCATTTAACTCAACTACGAAAAGGAGACAACCGCCATGCCTAAAGTGAAAACCCACAGCGGCGCCAAGAAGCGTTTCAATCTGACCAAGAACGGGAAGGTCAAGCGCGCCCACGCCAATAAGAGCCATCTGCTCAACGGCCACGGCAAAACCCGCAAGCTCAAGAGAGGCCTCCGCAAGGGCGGCTACGCCGACGTGACCAACGCGGCCACCATCAAGCGCATGGTCCCCTACAAATAAGGGATAACATCATATTTCACTCAACATAGGAGGCTGAACAACAATGGCACGAGTCAAAGGCGCGATGATGACGCGCAAGAGAAGGAATAAGATCCTCAAGCTGGCCAAGGGCTACTGGGGCGCCAAGAGCAAGCATTTCAAGATGGCCAACGAGCAGGTGATGAAGTCCCTGCAGTACGCCTACGTGGGCCGCCGGCTGAAGAAGCGCGACTTCCGCCAGCTTTGGATCGCCCGCATCAGCGCCGGGTGCAAGATGAACGGCATGAACTACTCCACCTTTATGCACGGCCTGAAGCTGGCTGGCGTGGAGATCAACCGCAAGATGCTGGCCGAGCTGGCCGTCAACGATAAGGCCGCCTTCACCCAGCTCACTGAGCTGGCCAAGGGCAAGCTGGCCTGAGAGACGCGCGAGGATAGACGCGCAGGGGAGCTTGGACCGAAGCGAGGGCAAAAACCCAGGGCCAGCGGAGCTGGGCCGGATTTTGCCCGAGACGGAGGGAAATCGACCCGGCAGCGCGTCCAATCCAAGCATGACAGCAGAAACCGCACACAGGCGCCCGGTCATCCGACCGGGCGCTTTGCTTTGCCCCCAGCAGGGCCTTTCCCACCGATGAACAATCAGCGGCAAAAGAACGCATGGACCGCCATGGCGTGCCGCCCCTTGGCGGGTATAATAAGAGTAGTATCTTGTGGAAAAAATCTCAATATAGGGGGCGAGCCTTATGAAATACGGGCACTTTGACCAAGAACACCGGGAATACATCATCGACCGGGTGGACGTACCGGTTTCCTGGACCAACTACCTGGGGGTGGAGGACCTGTGCGCCGTGGTCAACCACACCGCCGGGGGTTATCTCTTTTACAAGAGCCCGGAGCACCACCGCATCACCCGTTTCCGGCCCAACGGCGTGCCCATGGACCGGCCGGGGCACTATATCTATATCCGAGACGACGACACGGGGAAGTACTGGTCCGTGTCCTGGCAGCCCTGCGGCGGGGAGTTGAAGGACTACCGCTGCCGCCATGGGCTGAGTTACTCTGTCTACGAGTGCCTCCGGGACGGAATCGACGCCGCCCAGACCCTGTTCATCCCTCTGGGAGAGAATGTGGAGCTGTGGGACCTGTCCTTGGAAAACGTCTCCGGGCGGGAGCGGCGGCTGAGCGTGTACTCCTACGCCGAGTTCTCCTATCATCAAATTCCCATCGACAATCAGAACTTCCAGATGTCCCTGTACTGCGCCGGGAGCAGCTATGAGGACGACGTCATCGACTACGAGCTGTTCTATGAGCACGCCCACCAGTTCATGGCCGCCACCTTTGACCCCGACGGGTTCGACTGCCTGCGGGACGCCTTCATCGGCCCCTACCGCACCGAAACCAACCCCCTGGCGGTGGAGCGAGGGGAGTGCTTCTCCTCCTTTGAAAAGGGGAGCAACCACTGTGCCGTACTGCAAAAGCGCCTCACCCTGGCCCCCGGGGAACATACCCGCCTGCTGTGGCTGTTGGGGGAGGGCGGCGCGGACGAGGGCCGCCGTCTGCGGGAAAAGTACCGGGACTTCGCCGCGGTGGATGAGGCCTTCGCCGACCTGTCCCGGTTCTGGCAGGACAGGCTGGCCAAGCTCCAGGTGTCCACCCCCGACCCGGACCTGGACGTGATGCTCAACACCTGGACCCTGTATCAGAGCGAGGTGAATGTGATGTTCTCCCGCTTCGCCTCTTTTATTGAGGTGGGCGGGCGCACCGGCCTGGGCTACCGGGACACTGCCCAGGACGCCATGACCATCCCCCACTCCAACCCCGAGGGCTGCAAGAAGCGCATTCTCCAGCTCATGCAGGGGCTGACCTCCTCGGGCTACGGCCTGCACCTGTTCGACCCGGCTTGGTTCACGCACCAGCCCGAAAAGCCCGCCTACAAGTCCCCCACCGTCATCCCCACTCCGGACAAGGCCAGCATCGTCCACGGCCTGGCCGACGCCTGCGCGGACGACGCCCTGTGGCTGGTGGCCGCCGTGGCGGAGTACGTGCGAGAGACGGGGGAGCTGTCCTTCTTTGACGAGGCGGTAGGCTACGCCGACGGCGGGGAGGGGACCATTTACGACCACCTGAAGAAAATTCTGGACTTCTCCGCCGCGCAGGTGGGAGCTCACGGCATCTGCAAGGGCCTGCGGGCGGATTGGAACGACTGCCTGAACCTGGGGGGCGGCGAGAGCGCCATGGTGTCCTTCCTCCATGTGTGGGCCTTGGGCCACTTCGTGGACTGCGCCCGCGCCCTGGGCCGGGAGGAGGACGCGGAGCGCTACGAGGCCATGCGCCAAGGCGTCATCGCGACCTGCGAGCGGGAGCTGTGGGACGGGGAGTGGTACCTCCGGGGCATCACCGCCGACGGGCGCAGCATCGGCACCCACACCGACACCGAGGGCCGGGTCCACCTGGAGAGCAATGTGTGGGCGGTGCTCTCCGGCGCGGCCCAGGGAGAGCGGGCCGTCAAGGCCATGGACGCGGTGGACCAGTACCTGTACACCGACTACGGACTGCGCCTCAACGCCCCCTGCTACACCAAGCCGGACGACGCCATCGGCTTCATCACCCGGGTGTATCCCGGAATCAAGGAAAACGGCTCCATCTTCTCCCACCCCAACCCCTGGGCCTGGTGCGCCGAGGCAGCCCTGGGCCGGGGGGAGCGGGCCATGAAATTTTACCGGGCCTTGTGTCCCGCCGCCCAAAATGATAAAATAGAGGTGCGGCAGAGCGAACCCTATTCCTACTGCCAGTTTGTCATGGGCCCCGACCACTCCGCTTTCGGCCGGGCCCGCCACCCCTTTATGACCGGCTCCGGCGGGTGGAGCTACTTCGCCGCCACCCGGTATCTGTTGGGCGTTCGGCCTCAATTCAGCGGCCTGCTCATCGACCCCTGCGTCCCGGCGAGCTGGAGGCAGTTCCACATCAACCGCGTCTGGCGGGGAGCGCAGTACAACATCACTGTACAGAATCCGAATGGGGTGGAAAAAGGCGTGGCGGACATTCTCTGCAACGGCAAGCGGGTAACCGGCCTTATTCCCGCCCAACCGGCAGGCAGCGTCAATCAAGTGACCGTCATTATGGGAAGGAGTCAATGATTATGAGCATTGAATTTGGAACCGGCGGCTGGCGGGCTGTCATCGGCGACGGCTTCACCCGCGCCAACGTCCAGCGGCTCACCTACGCGCTGGCCCAGAAAATGAAGGACGAGGGCGCGGCCCAGCGTGGCTTCCTGGTGGGCTACGACCGGCGCTTCCTCTCCCGTGAGGCCGCCCACTGGGCCGCCGAGGTGATGGCCGGGGCGGGCGTGCCCTGTATGGTGGTGGAGCGGGAGGCCCCCACCCCCCTCATCATGTTCGCCGTGCGCTATCACGAGCTGTCCTACGGCATGGCCGTCACCGCCAGCCACAACCCCGCCCTCTACAACGGCGTGAAGGTGTTTACCCAGGGCGGGCGGGACGCGGACGAGACCGTCACCGCCAGCATCGAGGAGTATATCGCCGCCCTGCCCGAAGGGAAAATCCCCCTCGTCCCCTATGAGGAGGGGCTGCGCACCGGACAGATTCAGGTCATCGACCCCATGAACGCCTACATCGACTCGGTAATCCGGGCGGTGAATATGGACGCCATCCGCGCCCGGGGCCTGAAGGTGGTGCTGGATCCCATGTACGGCGTGTCCAAAACCGCGCTGAGCACCATTCTCATCACCGCCCGGTGCGATGTGGACGTGATTCACGAGCGTCGGGACGCCCTATTCGGCGGCCGTCTGCCCGCTCCCAACAGCAAAACCCTCATCGGCCTGCAATCCTTCGTGGTGGAAAACAGCTGCGACATCGGCATCGCCACCGACGGCGACGCCGACCGCCTGGGCGTCATCGACGACCGGGGGGAGTTTCTCCACCCCAATAAGATTTTGGTGCTGCTGTACTACTATCTGCTGAAATACAAGGGCTGGCACGGCGCGGCGGTGCGCAATATCGCCACCACCCATATGCTGGACGCCATCGCCAAGGAGTTTGGCGAGACCTGCTACGAGGTGCCGGTGGGCTTCAAGCACGTGTCCGGCAAGATGCTGGAGACCGGCGCCGTCATCGGCGGGGAGAGCTCTGGCGGCCTCACCGTCCGGGGCCACATTCAGGGCAAGGACGGCATCTACGCCGCCTCTCTGCTGGTGGAGATGCTGGCCGCCACTGGGCGCAGCCTGTCCGAGCTGTACGCGGAGATTGTGAAGCATTGCGGCTCCTATGAGATGGTGGAGCGGGGCTACCGCTTCTCTCAGGCGGAAAAGGAGCGCATCAACCAGCTGCTCATGGAGGACAAGCTGCTGCCGCAGTTCGGCGTGGAAATTGAGAAGGTGAGCTACGCTGACGGCTGCAAGGTCTATTTCAAGGACGGCGGCTGGGTGGTCAGCCGGTTCTCCGGCACGGAACCGCTGCTGCGGGTGTTCTGTGAGATGGACAGCATCCAGCGGGCGGCGGACATCGCCGCGCAGATGGAGGCGTTTTTAGGCCTGGCGGGGCGCAGCGCGGAATAACGGACAGCTTTCGGGAGGGGGCGGATCATGGACCGACAGGTGAAGACAACCTCTCTGCACCGGCAGATGTCGCTGATTATTCTGCTGTGCTGGCTTCTGCCCATGCTCATCGCCGCCACGGCCACGGGCTGGTACTTGATCACCGGAGTGGGGCGGCAGACGGAGCAGGCCATGGCCGAGCAGCTCCAGCTCAACCTCCGCATGGGGGGCGACCGGGTGACTACCGCAGTTGAGGCCTCCCGTCTGTCCTCCTACGACCCCGAGCTGCGGGAGGCATGGAGCGCTTACTGCCAAAATGAAAACTACGCCCAGCTGTACCGCCGCTGTTCGGCGCTGTTCGGCCGGCTGTACCAGTCGGACAGCCGTTTTCGCTACGGGGTGTTCTGCTTTGCCGAAGACCCGGAGGAGATGTCTATCACCGTGGTCAGCGGCAGCTCCGGCCTGCTCACCAGCCGGCAGGTGCGGGAGCGCTGGAAGGAGGACCTGCCCGCCGTATTGGAACTGGCCCAGCGGCTGGACACCGCCGTGGGGTTTTTAGAGCAGAGCGGTGAGGTCTACCTGGTGCGCAATCTGATGGATTCCGAGTACCAGCCCATCGGCGTGCTGGCCCTGGCGCTGAATCTTCCCTACTTTTTTGAGGACTTATCCCTGCTGCCCTGGGCGTCATCAGTGGCGGTGAAGCTGGGGGAAAACACCCTGCTCACCATGAAGGGGGACGCGCCCCCCTCCCCGGGGAGGGGCGTGCTGGAGTGCACCGTAACCGAGCGGGACTTCACCCTGCGGGGCTGCGCGGCGCTGGACTATGACACGCTGCTGTCCGGCCTGCTGGGCTACCGCTGGCTGCTGCCCGCCATGGGGCTGTCGCTGCTACTGCTGCTCCTGCTCACCTTTCGGTTTTTCCGCCGCCGGGTGTCCCGGCCCATCGACAAGCTGCTGGAGGGCGCCGCCCGCATTCAGGAGGGAAATCTGGGCTGCCTGGTGGACTGCCAGACGGGCAGCCGGGAATTTCAATACTTAGTGGACTCCTTTAATCAGATGTCCGGCCAGCTCCAGCACCAGTTCGACTGTCTTTACCAGGAGGAGCTGGCCCGAAAGGACGCTCAGATCAAGGCCCTTCAGGCCCATATCAACCCCCACTTTCTCAACAACACCCTGGAGAGCATCAACTGGCAGGCCCGGATGAGCGGAGATGTGAAGGCGTCCAAAATGATCGAGGCCCTCTCCACCGTGCTGGACGCCGCCCTGGACCGCAAGGGCCGGCCAGAAGTGCGCTTGGCGGAGGAGATGACCTACGTCAACGCCTATCTCTATATCGTCCGCCAGCGCTTCGGCAAGCGCCTCACGGTAGACCTCGACCTTCCCGACGAGCTGATGGATTGCATGGTGCCCCGGCTCATCCTTCAGCCGGTCATTGAAAACGCGGTGGAGCACGGCATCGGCCCGGGAGGGCAGGGCCGGGTGGCTCTGCGCGGCCTGCGGCGGGAGGATTTTCTCATCCTGGAAATCGACAACGACGGCGGGCTCTCCCCCCAGGACGAGGCCCACATCGCCCGCCTGCTCTCCCCTGACTACGACATGGCCGGGGAGCCGTCGGGAAATATCGGCATCGCCAACGTGAACCTTCGCCTGCGCATCCTCTATGGCCCGGATTGCGGCCTGTCCATCTTCCGGGGGGAGGGCAGCCGGGTCACCGCCCGGCTCACCATTGCCGCGGAGCGATAAGTCCCAGGGCGGGAGCGAGGCTTGTCCACCGCTGTGATTTTACCAACAAGGACGGACAATAAATGGCAATTTGGGTTATTTGTTCTCTTTCCAAAATGGTGTATGATGATATTGCACAAAAGAAACAGGAGAAATCAACTATTAATTAGGGAGGTTACACCATGAAAAAGAACAGACTTCTTGCTATCACACTCAGCGCCGCCCTTCTGCTGGGCTTTCTGGCCGGCTGCGGCAACAAGAACAGCAATGACAAGCCGGGCAATCCAGACAACGTCGGAAACAAGCCCGCCAACAGCTCCGTAGAGCTGAACGTGGTCACGTCCTACGGCGGCGACGACGGCAACCGCAAGAACTACGAGAACGCCGTGAAGTCCTACGAGGAGGCCACCGGCAACAAGGTGCTGGACGCCTCCGCCTCCTCCAACGAGGAATGGAAGGCCAAGGTGCTCACCGATTTTGAAACCGGCACCGAGCCCGACGTGCTATTCTTCTTCACCAGCGCCGACGCCGAGCCCATCATCCAGGGCGGCAAGGTCGTGGACGTGGCCACCATCCGTGCGGAGTATCCCGACTACGGCTCCAATATGCGCGACTCCATGCTGGCCGTGGCCTCTGACGGCAAGAACTACGCCATCCCTTCCTCCGGCTTCTGGGAGAATATGTTCGTCAATACCAAGGTGCTCTCCGACTGCGGCATCTCCGTCCCCGGCCCGGACTACACCTGGGAGCAGTTCCTGAAGGACTGCCAGACCATCAAGGACAAGGGCTACACTCCCATCGCCTGCTCCTTGTTCGAGGTGCCCCACTACTGGTTCGAGTTCTGTGTGATGAACAACGGCACCCTGGCCGGCCAGCTTGACATCCCCGCCTCCGCCGATGACGCCGTCGGCAAAAAGTGGGTCGCCGCCCTGAACGACATGAAGGAGCTGTATGAAAAGGGCTTCTTCCCCGCCAACACGCTCACCGCTACCGACGCCGAGACCGTTCAAATCTTTGGCGACGGCGAGGCCGCCTTCCTCATCGACGGCTCCTGGAAGGTCACCCACTTTGTGGATAACTACCCCGAGAACCTGGAGAACTTCGCCATTTCCTACGTCCCCGCCAAGGGCGAGCGCAAGGCCAGCGAGGCCATCGGCGGCATCTCCATGGGCTACTTCATCACCAAAAAGGCATGGGACGACCCCGCCAAGCGGGAAGCGGCCGTGAAGTTCGTGGAGCACATGACCTCTGACGAGGTTCTGTCCACCTTCGTCACCACCGAGGTCACCGCCCTGAAGAACGGCGCCTCCCCCGCCGGCCTGAATCCTCTCCAGCAGGCTGCGGCCAACGCCAACGCAGAGATCACCGGCGTAATCGGCCCCGTGCAGGACGCCGTCTCCCCCGAGTGCAAGGCCGACCTGTTCGCCAACGTGCAGAACGTGGTCACTGGCTCCATGTCCGCCGAGGATGCGGTCAATTCCGCCATTGCCCTCAACTAACCCAATCTGAAAAAGGCCCCGCCCGGTGGGTGGGGCCTTTTCTCAAAACCGCAGAGAGGAGTGAGCGCATCCATGTCGCTGTACCGCAAAAAGGGGCCGCTGATTGTGTTTTTGCTGCCCGCCTTCGTGTTTCTGATCCTATTTTTGTACTATCCCTTCATCCAGAACATTTTGAACAGCTTCTCCGATATCACCGGCCTGGGCGCACCCGCCAAGGGGCTGAACGACCCCTGGTGGACCAACTACGCCACGCTGTTCACCGACCCCAAGCTGCGCACAGCGATGATCAATACGGTGATCCTCACTGTTTGCACAGTGGTCTTCCAGGTTGGCATCGCCCTGGTGCTGGCCCTGCTGGTGGACTCCATCAAGGTGGGCGCGCAGCTGTTCCGCACCTTGTACTTCTTCCCCATCGTCATCTCCGCCACCGCCCTGGGCCTGATGTTCAATCTGATTTTCCTCTATAACGGCGGCATGATCAATCAGCTGCTCCAGGCCATGGGCGTGATTTCAGAAAATATTGACTGGAAGGACGCCGGCCACTTCCGCTTCACCATGCTGGCCCCGGTGATGTGGCAGTACGTGGGCTTCTATTTCGTCATCCTGGTCACCGGGCTGAACAACATCCCCGCCGATCTCTACGAAGCCGCCGCCCTGGACGGCTGCACGGGGCTGAAGCGGGTGCGATACGTCACCCTGCCCCTGCTGCGCAATGTGCTGTGCACCTGCCTGGTGCTGGCCATCACTGGCGCGCTGAAGGTATTCGACCTGCCCTGGGTAATGTTCGGGGCCGGAATGCCCCAGGATCAGGGCTGGCTCACCGGCACCTATATGTACGATCAGACCTTTAACCGGGGCAATGTGGACTATGGCTCCACCATCGCCATTTTAATTGTGGTGCTGGGCGTGGTGCTGTCCAACGTGGCCAACCGGGTGTTCAAGCCCCGGAACGATCTGTAAGGGGGGAGCGTCATGCGGAAAAAAATAACGCCCGCCAAGGCTTGTACCTATGTGGTGCTTATCTTCTGGGCGCTCACCACCCTGTATCCCTTTGTGTGGGTCATTTTGAACTCCTTCCGGGAGAAGGGTCTGATTCGGAAGGACTCCTTCTCCATCCCCCTGCCGGGCAGCGGCCTGACCATGGACAATTACGCCAAGGCCATGGACCGCTTCGACTTTGCCAACGCCTACCTGAACAGCCTGCTGATCTCCATCGCCGTCACCATTGCGGTGGTCATTATCGCGGGATTGGCGGCCTACGGCCTGGTGCGCTTCAAGTTCAAGCTGCGGGGCGCGTGCTACAGCCTCATCATGGCCGGCATGATGTTCCCCGTATTCTCCACCATCATTCCGGTGTTCCGCATGGAGGCCGCCTGGGGCATTGCCAGCAGCGGCAACCGCTGGCTCTCCCTGCTGGCCGTCATCCTGCCGCAGATTGCGGGCAACCTGTGCTTCGCCATCATCGTGCTCATGGGCTTTATCGAGTCGGTGCCCATCGAGCTGGAGGAGAGCGCCTATGTGGACGGCTGCAACGTATTCCAGGTGTATTTCCATATCATCATCCCCGCGGCCAAATCCTCCTTTGCCACGGTGGCCATCTTCTCCTTCCTGTGGAGCTATAACGACCTGTTCACCCAGAACTTCTTCCTCCGGGTCCCCCGGGAGAAAACCATCACCCTGCTGCTCAACGAAATCAGTTCCCAGGCGGGGGTGGACTACGGCCTGATGGCCTCCTCGGTGGTGCTCATCGTGGTGCCGGTGCTCATCGTCTACGTCCTGCTGCAAAAGCACATCGTGAAGGGGCTCACGGCGGGAGCGATTAAGGGATGAGAAACGTGTTTCACGTGAAACGGACGTTTCACGTGAAACACGGCCCCGCACCTCTTGCGCAGCTCGGTTGTTCCTGATATGATGGTTCCAGGAGGTGAAGAAGATGTATAAGGTCGTGCTGGTGGATGATGAATCCATCATCACCGAGGGCCTGCGGCGGGTCGTGGACTGGCCGGCCTACAACTGTCAGGTGGTCGCCCTGGCCAGCGACGCCGTCTCCGGCGCCCAGGCCATCCGGCAATACCGCCCCCACATCCTATTCACCGACATTAAAATGCCCGGTGAGGACGGCCTGACCATGCTGGCTGGGCTCAAGGGGGAGTTTCCCCGGATGCAAATCGCCGTGCTCACCGGCTACCGGGATTTTGAGTACGCCCAGCGGGCCATCCGCTTGGGGGTGTCCCGTTTCCTGCTCAAGCCCTCCAAAATGGATGAGCTGGAGGAAGCCGTCGCCCACATGACCCAGACGCTGGACCGCCTGCCCCCTGAGCCGGAGGGAGAAGGACTGCCGGAGGAGGAAGACGACCTGCCCGCCAACAGCTTTGTGGCCCGCCAGGCCCAGGGATATATCACAGAGCACTACGCCGACCGCCTCTCCCTTCAGGACGTAGCCGACCACTGCTACGTCAGCCAATGGCACCTGTCCAAGCTGCTCAACCGCCACCTGGGCCAGACCTTTTACGACCTGCTCAACTCCGTGCGGGTGCGTCAGGCCAAGGAGCTCATGGAGGACCCGGCCCTGCGCATCAGCGAGGTGGCCGAGCGGGTGGGCTATGCCGATACCGCCCATTTCTCCCGGGTGTTCAAAAAGCTGGAGGGAGTATCCGCCGGAGAGTGGCGCAACCTTCACTGCGGGAAATGAAGACAACGCCGCGCCCCGTCTCATGTCAGGCGGGGCGCTTTGCCGTCTCACCTATAGTCCGTGATACTTTTGCAAAAAATCGGCGCATTGACAAGGACACACGGCTGCGGTATGATTTTTTTGTGTAGTTTGCACGTCATTTATTTTGGAAGGGAGTTTTTGCTATGGTTGATCTGCGCGCAAAGCCCTACTGCCTGTCTGATGAGGATATCGCCTGGGTGGAGGCCACCATCGCCGGCATGACCGACGAGGAAAAGGTGGGCCAGCTGTTTTTTGATAACAACGGCGGCGCCACCGACGAGGAGCTGCGGGAGATTGTGGCCAAGTACCATCTGGGCGGCTTCCGCTACAACGGCATCAAATCCGCCCGGGTGCGGGAGGTCATTGAGGTGCTTCAGACCGCCTCCCCCATCCCTCTGTTCATCGCCTGCAACACTGAGAGCGGCGGAAACGGCTCGGGCACCGACGGCACCTACATCGGCACCGGCCTGAAAATTGCCGCCACCGACAAGGTGCAGTACGCCCACGATCTCGGCTTCCTGTCCAATGAGGAGGCCGCCGCCATGGGTAACAACATGGCCTTCGCCCCCGTGTGCGACATCCACTACAACTGGGAGAACACCGAGATCGTCCAGCGCTGCTTCGGCCACGATGTGCAGCGGGTCATCGACATGAGCATAGCCTATATGCAGGGTGTGCACGAGCTGCCCGGCTATGCCAGCGTGGCCAAGCACTTCCCCGGAAACGGCCAGGACTTCCGGGACGCCCACCTGTCCAGCAACGTAAATGAATTCACCCGCGAGGAGTGGATGGCCACCTATGGCAAGGTGTACAAGGCCCTCATCGACGCGGGTCTGGACGGCATAATGGGCGGCCACATCATGCTGCCCAAATATATGCGGGAGGTCAAGCCCGGCATCACCGATGATGAGATGCTCCCCGCCACCCTGTGCCCCGAGATTCTCACCGGCCTCCTCCGGGATGAGCTGGGCTTCAACGGCGTGGTCATCTCCGACGCCACCCATATGGTGGGCATGACCAACCGCATGACCCGCAAGGAAATGGTGTCCGCCTCCATCAACGCCGGCTGCGATATGTTCCTGTTCTATAACGATGCGGACGAGGACATCGGCTGGATGCTGGAGGCCTATCGCAACGGCACCATCAGCGAGGCGCGGATGAACGAAGCCCTCACCCGGATTTTGGGTCTGAAGGCCCACATGGGCCTGAACAAAACGCCCAAGGAGAAGCTCGTTCCCTCCGCCGAGACGCTCCAGTCCGTGCTGGGCGCCCAGAAGTACCAGGACAAGGCGGCGGAAATCGCCAAGGACGCCATCACCCTGGTGAAGTATAAGGACCAAGGGGTGCTCCCCCTCACCCCCACCAAGTATAAGCGGATCATGCTGGTGAACATCAAGGGCGCGGACAACGCCATGGCCCAGCTCATGCGCATGGCCTTCGGCGGCGCGGGGGCCAAAACCCCGGCGGAGATTCTGTGCGAAAAGCTGAAGGAAAAGGGCTTTGACGCCTTCGTGTATGAGAGCCCCGCGGACAAAGCCAAGCGGCTGGCCGCCGAGGGCCACGGCGCGGCCTCATTTGGAGACCTGTACAAAGCCGGCAAGGCTGCCATCGCCGATTTCTGCGCCCAGCAGGATCTGGTCATCACCGTATTCAATGTGGACAACGGCCGCCCCTCCTTCGGCTTCAGCAAGGGCGGCGGCGAGATCCCCTGGTATGTCCACGATGTGCCCACCATCGGCGTCAGCGTCAACGCCCCCACGATGCTGGCCGACGTACCCACCCTGCGCACCTATATCAACGCCTATGATTCCCGTCCCTGCACCATGGACGCCTTGCTGGAAAAGCTGCTGGCCGGCCCCGAGGCCTTTACCGGCATTGATCCCATCGACAGCTTCTGCGGTCTGTGGGACACCCGGCTGTAACCCATAACAAAAGCGCCGCCCAACAAGGGCGGCGCTTTTTCCTTGCGTTCAAGCAGCGCTCAGCGCACGCTGCCTGCCATTCCATTTTTCAGCTTGAACTTGCGGGTCTCGTCCTCCAGCACGTGCACCTGATCGAACAGCTCGGAACTGACGGCGGCGGATTCCTCGCTGCTGGCGGAGTTGGTCTGCACCACCGAGGAAATCTGCCCGATTCCCTCGGACACCTGGGCCAGCGACTCGGCCTCCTGGTGGACGGCCTCAGTGATGGAGGCGATGGCCTTATCCGACTCCACCACCATCTCCTGCGCCCGCTTCAGGGACTCGGACACCTCACTGACGATCTGGCTGCCCCGCTGAGTCACCTGGACGGAGTTCTCAATGAGGCCCTTGGTGGCCTTCGCCGCCTCATCGGACTTGGAGGCCAGATTGCGCACCTCGTCGGCCACTACGGCAAAGCCCTTGCCCGCCGCGCCGGCCCGGGCAGCCTCCACCGCCGCGTTCAGCGCCAGGATATTGGTCTGGAAGGCGATGTTTTCAATGGTAGCGATAATCTTGCCAATCTGCTGGGACGCATCGGCAATATCGTCCATGGCAGACACCATCTGCTCCATCTGATTGCTGCTCAGGGCGACCTGCTCGCTGGTGAGCTGAGCGCTACGCTGGGCATTGGCGGCGGCCTCCACATTGCGGGCCGCGCTCTTGGACAGATCGTCCACCGTAGCGTACAGCTCCTCCACGGCGCTGGCCTGCTCCGTGGCGCCCTGGGCCAGAGCCTGGGCTCCGCTGGACAGCTGCTCGGCATGGCCGGATACCCGCTGCTCCGCCTGAACGATACTGGTCATAGCGTCCGAGATGGAGACGGTAAAGCGGCCCAGCGCCTCCTCAATGGGCTGGAAGTCGCCGATATACCGGGCAGAGGTCGACACGTCAAAATTACCCTGGGCCAACTCGGCCATCACCCGGTCGATGTCCTCCACGTACTCCTGGATGCGGCCCATGGACTCCTCCAGAGTCTGGACCAGCTGACCCAGTTCGTTCTTGGAATGGTAGTCAAAGCGCAGGGACAGGCGTCCCTCCTGAAGCGGCTGGGCACTGTGCGTAATGCCCACCAGCGGCTTCACCACATACCGCAACACGTACACAACCAGACTGATTAGCGCCACCAGAGCCAATATCAAACAGACAACGGTGGAAATGTGCATGAATGCGATGGTGTTGTTCATCTGGGCGATGTACTCATCGCTCAGCGCCCCGCCCCGCTCCACAACCTTGTCCAGCAGGCCCACCAAATTGGTGAGGTTGACCTGGATCGTCTCCTGATAGTACTGCTGCGCCCGGCTGTGGCTGTTTTCATACATCCCCAGCACCACGTCGGCCGAGGCGTGGAGCTCCTTGTGCAGCGGCTCGATCTGGGTGCGCAGGGCCTCAATCTCACTATCCGTCAGGCTCATCTCCGAGTAAAGCCACTTACCCAGCACACAGCCCGTATGGTCCTTGCTGCCGGTAAACTCCGTGCCGGAGTACAGCGCGTTGCTCAGGTTGGCCGACCACTTGTAATGGGCCGTCTCCGCCTGCTGAACCTGCTCCAGCATGTTGGTAGCCCGGACGCTGTCGCTCTGGGTCCCCTCAATGCGCAAAATATTCATTGTGGTCATTCCGCTGAACAGGAAAATCGCCACAATGGCGCACGCAACGCGGATTCCGACCGATCTTTTGATGCTTTTACCCATGGTGTTGGGCCTCCTTCACTGTTTTCTCAAAAAAGCGTTTCCACAACAAGGGCGGTGCGCCCCGCCCCGTCCGCTTGCCCGGAACCGCCGAAAGCGGAGCCGGATACACTTCACAATGCATTATACAATAGGCGCGGGAAAAATGCAACGCAAATCTCCCGCGCCGGCGGCCTGCTTTCCACAAAAAAAGCGCCCGCCCCAAATTTTGGAACGAGCGCCTTTCTTTGGTTCTGCTCACCCGCACAAATCCACAATGATGTGTGCGAACAGCTTGGCGCTGAGCATCAGATCGCTGATCCGAACCCGTTCATCCGCCCCATGCAGGCGGGTATCAAAGCCGGGTAGGGTGCAGCCAAAGGCCACGCCGCCGGGAATGTCGTGGACATAGGTCCCGCCGCCGGTGGACAGGCACTCTCCCTTCAGCCCTGTGTATTCCTCATACCGCCGGAGCAGGGTCTTGATAAACGGGCTGTCGGCGGGGACGTGGTGGGGCGCGCCCTGACTGGCCTCAAAGGCAAAGCCCCTGGCCTCAAAAGCGGCCCTGGCCACGCCGAGGCAGTTTTCCTCGGTGGCGCACAGGGGCACCCGGCTGTCGAAGAATCCCTTCAGGCCGGTGTCCGTCACTTCCAACAGGGAGAAGGCCACCGTCAGCGGACCGGCCACCGGCTCCTCCTGGGCGATGCCCAGGGCCTTGCCCCGCCAGTCCCCGTGGGGGAGCAGGGCATTCAAATCGTGCAGCGCGTCCGTGCATCCGCCCTCCGCCAAGGGCAGGGCGCACAGCAGGGCCACCAAGCCCGTGACGGCGTTGTTGCCCCCATCGGGCCAGGCGGCGTGGGAGGCCTCCCCCTTGGCATGAATCACCGTGACGCCATCCTCATGGGCGAACGTAAACTTGACGCCGGTGCGGGCGGTAATGTTCCTGGCGTGGGGCTGTATATCGTGCATGGTCAGCCCCTCCACCCCGGCGGAGGCGTCTCCCGGAAGAATGTTCAGCCGGATTCCGCCGCGGAGCCACTTCACCTTGGGCAGCGCCTCCTGAGCCGCCCAGCTCTTGGTAAAGGCGGGGCGGAAGCCCCCCTTCTCCGTGTTGATCACAGGGAAGCCGGAGTCTGGGGAGAAGGTGGCCGGGGCGTAGGGGTGGCGGGCAAAGTACCAGGCAATGTCGCCGGACCCGCTCTCCTCATTGGTCCCCATAATCATCCTGCAATTCTTTTTCAGGGGCACCCCCAGATCCTTCACCGCCTTCATGGCCAGCAGGGAGGCGATCACCGGACCCTTGTCGTCGTCCGTACCCCGGCCGTATAGCAGCCCGTCCACCAGCTTGGGCGCGTAGGGCTTGGTCACTGTCCACCCCTCGCCGGGGGCCACCACGTCCAGATGGCCCAGAATGTGCAGGGCGTCCTCCCCGTCGTTCAAATCGGCGGTGCCCACATAGCCCTCGTGGTTTTGGGCGCTCAGCCCCCACTCTCCGGCGATGGCCAGCGCCTCCTCCAGCGCGGCGGCGGGGCCGGGGCCGAAGGGGGCCCCGGGGGCGGACTCCCCCTCCACGCTGTCAATGGATACCAGGCGGCTCACCGCCTCCACCAGCAGCGGTTCCTTGTCCGCGAAATAGGCTTCGATCTGTTCTCTTATCATTATGTAACAACTCCTCAGTCATTGGTATATAAAGACGGCAGTTTTCCCACAGTATACACCACTCGCCTGTCAATTACAAGGGAAACCGGACGCTTACCCCCCATCCTCCCCCTGGGCCAGCTCGTCCAGGTATTTATACACCGTGTACCGGGACACCCCCAGCCGCCCGGCCACATAGGGCACCGACTTGCGGTAGGAAAAAGCGCTGCGCTGGCGCAGCAGGGCAATCATGCGCAACCGGTCCGCTTTGGTCAATGCGTCCAGCGGCTTGCCCAGGCTGGCCGCGCACTGGTCGAACAGGTCCTCCAGCTGGCGGAAGTCCCCCGGCTGCCACAGCGCGGAGCGCAGGTCGGCCTGAGCGCTCATCAGGTCCACCAAAATTCGGTTGGCGAACACCAGGGAGGTGTAGTCAAAGTTGATGCCCAGGGCCAGGTTGTAGTCCTCCCCGATCAGATGGAAGGTGGAGGACTTGGTCTGCCGGCCATCGGGGGTGACGGCGGCTAAATTCACCTGGTCGGTGGTGGCGGCCTGCTCGTCCAGCTCCAGACCGATGCCCATGATGTCCATGGTGGAGCCCACCTCTCGGCCGGACACATGGCCGTTGTAAATGGACAAAATAGGGTGGTTTGGCACGCCCATGTCGTGCACCAGCGTCTCGCAGGAGGAGCCGAACATCTCCGCAATCCCTCTGGCGGCCCGATCTAAAAACTCAAATGCCTCGTCCCGTGTCATGGGCGGCGCCCCCCTTCTCCGGCGTTGTCAAAGCCCGCAAAATCCCAGGCAACACCATTGTACCCGGCTTCCGGGCAAAAGGCAAGAAAAATTACCCGGCCGTTTCTGCGGTTTATTCACAATTTCCTCTTTTTTCTTCCCGGCGCTTATGATATACTGGTTCGACACGACTGTAGATTGCGTTTTAACATAAAAACGATTCGTAAGAGAAAGGACACAACGTTATGGGTCTGTTTTCTAAAGTATTCGGCACCCGCTCCCAGCGGGAGGTCAAGGCGCTCAACGCCACGGTGGACAAAATCGAGGCGCTGGAGGAGGAATACCGCGCCCTCAGCGACCACGACCTGCGGGCCAAAACCGATGAGTTCAAGTCCCGCCTGGCCGACGGCGAGACGCTGGACGATATTCTCCCAGAGGCCTTCGCCACCTGCCGCGAGGCGGCGGACCGGGTGCTGGGGATGCGCCCCTATCGGGTTCAGCTCATCGGCGGCATCATCCTCCATCAAGGCCGCATCGCCGAGATGAAGACGGGCGAAGGCAAAACCCTGGTGGCCACCCTGCCCGCCTACCTCAACGGCCTGTCGGGCCGGGGGGTGCACATCATCACCGTCAACGACTATCTGGCCAAGCGCGACTCGGAGTGGATGGGCAAGGTCTACCGCTACCTGGGCCTCACCGTAGGCCTGGTCATCCACGGGGTGGACAAGGCGGACAAGAAGCGCGCCTACGACGCCGATATCACCTATGGCACCAACAACGAGTTCGGCTTCGACTACCTGCGGGACAACATGGCCATCTACTCCAGCGAGCTGGTCCAGCGCGGCCATGCCTTCGCCGTAGTGGACGAGGTGGACTCCATCCTCATCGACGAGGCCCGCACCCCCCTCATCATCTCCGGCCAGGGGGAGCAGTCCAC
>ERZ808040.463-NODE-463-length-35419-cov-5.282695_pt1 | contig 35419 bp, 36 predicted proteins | sample MGYA00380191_ERZ808040 | MGnify/ENA primary metagenome ERZ808040 (study PRJEB31490, sample SAMN06133395) | mouse gut metagenome | isolation source: J6 | host: mice | place: China: Chengdu | collected 2015-05 ...
GTTTATTTGAAAATGTGATTGGAGAACTAGATGATATTTTATCGAAAGTGAATAAGAAAATCATTCATGAATGAAGGTGTGTACACATGCAAGCAGAAGAAATTCATCAACTCATCACAACATTTTTTACAGAAATGGATTGTCCAGTTTTAACAAATGATGAAGCGTATATGGTTGTTCAGCTAACAAATGAAATGGATCAACAAATTATGAATCGTCCTTATTACTGGCAATATATTCATAGTACTGGGGAAACACCATCCCCAGCACAATTGACATTTATTACGAATACAGAGAAAATAGATGAAAAGATTAAAGGGGAACCTTTATATTTAGGTTCACCACGTTTTCAACAAATTGCTCGAGCTGTTAAATCGCTCGGGGCATATGCACAACTATATGAGCAAGCAAAAGACGGGGAATCACTTACACCGTGGTTAAATGTAAATTATAAAGTGTCTTATTGCTGTCATCAGAAAAAAGAACATTTATATTCATTAGGGATGAATTTAATGACAGGTGAAGTTTTACAACATTTTTATGAAAGTATTGCTCATCGGACATTTGTTGAAACGATTGAGCATAACAATCATTGTTTGCCACCAATTATTACGCCAACGAAAGCGGCACAGCGATTAAATGATTTATTACAACAGAGTATTGAACAGGAAGAGCACGAGTGGGCTGAAGAAGCGTTGGCGCAATTGAAAAAGGAAGAGCTTGTACTCCATTATTTTTTCGACCATATGGATGTAAAGCCTGAACGCTACTATCTTGAAAAAGAAGCATTAGAAGCGCAATATACGCCAAAGATTCAAATGGAAGTTGTAAATGGTGGTGTGTTCTATTTAAATACGTATCCAACTTTATCATCGTCCTAATTGTATTGTGAGCGTGGGGATTAGAGGGGGGACTGTAGGGTGAGTCGAAAAGAAAGGTCATACGAGAAAAAGAGAGCGCGTCATCAAGAGAAAATGGATCGATTAGATTTATTGTTTACATTGGGCGAGCTTATCATGTATCCAGTACGCTTTATCGTGTATATTGCAAAAAAACTGACAAGACTATTGGATTCATAAAAAATGGCTCCATAAAAAATCCGCCACGGGTAAAATCGTAGCGGATTTTTTATCTTAAAAGAGGGGTTAAAATTGTTGTTGGAACTTATTTCGTATCATAATAGCCGCAGAGTTTAGCACTAATAAGCATAACAATAAAACAATAATTGTCGCAGCTGCTAAATTGGCATACTCGGCTGTTAGAGAAGCGTCAATTGTCCAATAATAGATTTGCATTGGCAACACTGTAAAACGGTCCATAATGCTTCCAGGGAATGGAATGAGTAAGGCTGGAATGCCTATGACGACTAAAGGTGCTGTTTCACCAATCGCACGTGATAACGCTAAAATGGCTCCTGTCAAAATGCTCGGGAGTGCAACTGGTAAAATGACTTGTTGAATCGTTTGCCATTTTGTTGCACCGATGCCAAAAGAAGCTTCGCTTAAATGGCTTGGAATCGCACGTAAGGCTTCTTGACTTGCGACAATAATAATTGGGAGAATGAGGAGAGACATCGTTAACCCACCAGCTAAGACAACGTTCCCAAGATTCAGCGCACGTGCAAAAACAGTTAATCCTAAAATACCGTAGACAATGGAAGGTACACCTGCTAAATTTGCGATATTCGTTTGAATAAAGGATTGAATACGTCCTTGTTTGGCATATAATTCTAGATAAATTGCTGTGCCGATACCTAAAAACATCGTGATAGGAATGACGACGAGCATAAGCCAAAATGTCCCTAAAATGGCGCCCATAATCCCAGCACGCTCAGGTTGCGTGGATAGTTTACCTGTTAGGAAGTCCATATTTAGCCATCCAATTCCATCTGAAACAACACGGTAAATTAACAGTGCTAACACGACTAATCCAAATAAAGTCGCTGCAAGGAAAATGCCACTTGCTAGTTTATTGACAATCATTCGACGGTTAATCCGCTTCGTTAACTTTGCTTCTTCAATGTATTGCATATTAATACTCCTCCCTAAATTTTTGAGAGATTTTTCTTGCTAAAATATTCATCAATAATGTAAAGACGAATAATGTCATCGCTACTGCGTAAAGGCTATAATATAGTGTCGAACCAGTTGCTGCGTCTCCGCCTGTCACTTCAACAATATAGGCGGTCATCGTTTGCATAGATTGTGTAACATCGAAAGTGAAGTTTTTTGTACTTCCGCTTGCGATTGTTACAATCATTGTTTCGCCAATGGCACGAGAAATGCCGAGCACAAATGAGGCGATAATCCCAGATAAAGCAGCGGGAATGACCACTTTTCTCGTTACTTCTAATTTTGTTGCTCCAAGCCCAAGCGCGCCTTCACGCATGGCTTCAGGAACTGCACTCATCGCATCTTCAGATAGGGAAGCAATCATTGGAATAATCATGACACCCATGACAAGTCCAGGACTTAAAATATTTGTTGCTTCCAAGCTTGGAATGAGTTGTCTTAGCAATGGCGTGACAAATGTAAACGCAAAGAAACCGTAAACGATTGTTGGAATGCCAGCTAATAATTCTAATAATGGCTTTAATATTTTACGAACACGTTTCGAGGCATATTGACTTAAATAAATCGCTGACATTAAGCCGACCGGTGCCGCCACAAGTAATGCAATAACAGAAGAAGTGACTGTCCCCATTACAAGTGGCAACACGCCAAATTGTGGATTTTGGCTCAGTGGTTTTAAGACTGTTCCTGTAAAGAAATCCGAAAATGGAACGCGTTTAAAAAATTCAATGGTCTCTGAAGAGAGCGTGAAAATAATGCCAATTGTTGTTAGGATAGATACACTTGCAAGTAGAAATAAAAACTTAGGAATAAGTTTTTCAATTGTATGTCGAATTTTTCGTTTTTCACGCTGTTCTTGAATAAGTGTACGGACATTCAATGGTTGTTGTTTTGCCAATTGATCTGGGTGATTCATGAAAGTCACTTCTCCTTTTATTGATATAGATAGCGAAAGAAGATGAGTGTGGAAACGTCTCATCTTCTTTCGGTACGATGTTGTTCCGTATATTCGGTTATTTTAAACCGTTCAAAAATTCTATGTTCTCATTTACTTCCGTTTCCGGAATTGGTGCGAAGCCTGTTTCACCTGCAAATTTATTAATATTGTTCATCACGTAAATTGCATAATCCAGTACTTGTGGTTTTTCTTTCGCATTGTCAACGTTTAAGTACGTAAATACTGGGCGAGTAAAGTTTGCGTAAGGCCCATCTTCACGAATTGTTTCAAGTGATGGTTCGACTGCACCTTCTCCGAAGTCAACGTGCACAGCTTGTAGTTTGTCATCATTATTGACGTAGTAACCAAATCCGAAAAAGGCAATCCCATTTTTGTCTTCAGATACTAAGTTGACTAATGTTGAGTAGTCTTGTTCTAACTTTACGTGATCAGCTAAGTCTTGTTCTTCTAAAACATTTTCGTAGAAGAATTCAAATGTTCCGTGGTTTTCATTTGGTCCCATTGGTTTAATCTCTTCGTCTGGCCATTCTGGATTTAGATCAGACCATTTCTTAACATTGTCATCTGCTTTGAAAATACGAATGAGTTGCTCAGGTGTTAATTCTTTTGCCCAATCATTCTCTTTGTTCACAACGAATGTTAAACCATCTAATGCTACTTTTAATTCTTTTACTTCCATCCCTAATTTATCTGCTTCAGCAGTTTCTTCATCTTTAATTTGACGAGATGCATCGTTAAAGTCGTTGCCATTTTCAACTAAAAACTTTTTGAATCCAGCACTTGTTCCTGCACGACTTACTTCTACAGAAACATTTTGCTGTTCGTTAATCATATATTCTTCTGCTAACTTCGCCATTAAAGGATAAACAGTCCCTGAACCATCAATGACGACACTTCCTTCTAGGTTTTCTACATCTGCTTGATCGCCTGTGTCCCCATTTGTTTTGTCTTCATCCGAACCTTCTGCACTCGTTCCGCAAGCAGCTAAAATAGCCATCAATGCAGCAACAATTGTTAGTAAGAAAAGATTTTTCATTTTCATAATCCCTCGTTCCTCCCGAGTCAGTCATTTTATAGAAAGTAGTTCGTGATGAACACTTCCTACTTCATAGTATAAAAATAGATTGTAAAGGCTGTTCAGGAATTATGTTAAAGAAATGTAAATCTAGTGGAGATTTGGTTAGTCAAATGAAAATCGATTATGTATCTAGTGGAAGAGAGCGTTTCTTTGAGATGATTTTATTGGAGAATCACATAACTTTTATCCCGCATTAACAGGCAGTAAGATGCCCACTTCAAGATTTGAGCAAAAGTGTAAAGATATGTGGGAAATCAACTGCCTGTAAAAGCCCGATTGGTTCGGGCGGGCAGGATGTTGGTCACATAGGCGTTGTCACAGGACGTGACGTACTTAGCTTATGTTCGCCTAAATTAGTGGGGGATGAAGCCCCACTGATTGAAGTTTCACTTTATCGGTAGAAATGAAATAGAGAGGAATCGTTGATAGGGATAAAAAAGTCCAGAAAGTTTATCTGACTTACTTTCTGGACTTTACCTTCTTCAAATTGCTATTTTCTTAAACGAGGAGATTAGCCAAATTGTCCATTGACATAATCGAAGGTTAATTTTTCTGAGGGGTTTTGAAAGATTTTATCTGTTTGATCATATTCGATCAGTTCGCCATTTAGGAAAAATGCGGTGCGATCTGAAATGCGTGCGGCTTGTTGCATATTATGTGTTACGATAATAATGGTTACGTCGTTTTTGATGTCACTAATGAGTTCCTCTACTTTTCTTGTGGATACAGGGTCGAGTGCAGAGGTCGGTTCATCCATTAAAATGACTTCAGGATCGACAGCAAGACAACGTGCGATACAAAGACGTTGTTGCTGTCCGCCTGATAAACCGAGAGCGCTTGTATGAAGGCGATTTTTCACCTCATCCCATAGCGCTGCTTTTTCTAAGCTTTCTTGCACGATTTTCTCCAGTAATGCTTTATTACGGATACCATGAATCTTAGGACCAAATGCGACGTTTTCAAAAATAGATTTAGGAAAAGGGTTTGGTTTTTGGAAAACCATTCCAACTTTAGCACGTAATAATTCAACAGGAATCGATGGGTCAAAAATGCTTTTTTCACGTAAAGAGATGGTTCCATTAATCGTGACATTTGCATTCATTTCAACCATTCGATTTAATGTTTTTAAATAAGTCGATTTACCACAGCCTGAAGGACCGATGATCGCCGTAACTTCTTTTTCATAAATTGGTAAATCAATATTTTTTAAGGCATGTGTCGTTCCGTACCATAGATTTAAGCCATGTGTTTCATATAAAGGTTTTTGCCAATGGGCATTTTCCACTACACGTAAATTGCTAGTTTCTTGTTCTCTCGTTATTGTTGTCATCAAAGAACCTCCGCTCAATGTATATATCATTATTGTATAGAAGGATTGTTGAGTAAGTATGAATTCTCTGTAAAGATATTGTAAATGAGTTGTGATGGTCACTTTTTAGCGTATCGTCACAGGGTGTTTCTCATTGAATAAGATGGACAAATAAAGCATTCCATTGCTGTTTGGATGACAAAAGAACAAGTTGATAATATCGAGAAGAAAGAGGAGAATGATATGCGTTCCGATGAAGAAATGTATACACTTATTTCCGAAAATCGCACATGAAGTAAGTCATTTTTTCTCATATGGATATGATAAGGATGAAGAACAACAAGTCCTTGATTATTTGAAAAAGATTTTGAAACGCGTGTAAAAGTGATAGGAGTATAACAAATGAATGAAAAAGAACGAGAACGCTTATTACAAATCCATACAACACATTTAGGAGAACAACCATATGCTTCAGGGCATTATCATCACTATGAGCCTACGCCGTACGCTACACTAGATGTGCTTTTTGAGCAATATGATATTCGAAATAGGAAGCGTCTTGTAGATTATGGTTGTGGAAAAGGACGCATATTATTTTATGTTCATCATTATTTCCATCTACCAGTCGTAGGTGTTGAGTTCGATGATCAGTTGTATCGTGAAGCATTATTGAATGAAACAACCTATCTACAAAAGAAGCATAAATGGACAGCATCTATTACAATTGAACACCAGCTTGCTGAACAATACGATATCCAACGAGAAGATGATGTGTTTTTCCTGTTTAATCCGTTTTCTTTACAAATTTTTATGACGGTCATTCAAAAAATAATGAAGTCTGTTGAAGCATATCCTAGAACAGTGGATATCATTTTGTACTATCCAACGGATGAATTTCATTATTATTTAACCTACGATACGCCATTCACACGGATACAAGAAGTGAAAGTGATAGGTGATTCACTAGATAATCAAAATCGATTTTTAATTTATCGCTACGCGCATCATTCATAAATCATTTCATGGATGATAAAACAGAAAGTATTTGAATGAACCTATAAAAAGAGAAAAAGCCTATGAATTTTTGGAAAATGTCTAGCCAAATGTAAACAAATATTGTATGGTGAATTTGGCTGCATAATTGCATACAAATGAAGAGAAAAGAAAATTTCTTTTTTCTTTTTTTATTCTCTTCAAATACGCTACTATGCGAAGTTATTAAGAACTGGCCAGATGTCTTTGAAAACGATAGGTAGTCTTCAACGATTTATTTAATTTGGAAGTACATTAACAAAAATGATTAGATATTTTAATTTAGGGAATCGATAAAAAGAGTGCGTGTAAAAAGATTGTAAGAAACAGTCTTAGTCGATTGTAAAAGGAGTCAAAAAGTATGGATATTCGAATTTTACACGAGGATAATCATGTTCTGGTTGTCGAGAAGCCCGTGAATATTCCTGTGCAAGAAGATGCAAGTCGTGATAAAGACTTGCTCACGATGTTAAAAGAAGATATAAAAGTGCGTTATAATAAGCCTGGAAATGTGTATTTAGCACTTGTGCATCGGTTAGACCGCCCAGTTGGTGGCGTGATGCTGTTTGCAAAAACGTCGAAAGCAGCCTCAAGGCTCTCTAATGTCATTCGAAAAAATGAATTGAGTCGTAAATATTTAGCTGTTGTGCATGGGAAGCCAAAACGTTCGAAGGGGCAACTACAGCATTATTTATATAAGGATACGAAGCGAAATATTGTTACAGCTGTGGATGAGCATCATAAAGATGGAAAGAAAGCAATCTTAGATTATGATGTTTTGCAATCAAATGATCAGTTCAGCTTAGTGTCCGTTCAGTTGCATACAGGAAGATCTCATCAAATACGCGTGCAATTATCGACAATTGGTCATCCATTATATGGCGATCAAAAATATGGTCGACGCCAAAATGAAGTTGGTGAACAAATTGCTTTATGGGCATATGAATTACAATTTCCACATCCAACGACAAAGGAAATGATTTATATTCAATGTGAACCACCAGCGGTATATCCATGGAATATATGGGCTTAATAAAGTGAGAGAAGCCTGTCGGCAAACAATACGCATAATAAAAAGATTCATCATGTACATTATTCATAGGAGGCTTTTAAATGAAATTACTACAAGTACGAAAAGGGCAATTTGTTTATTATAAAAACGAGTTACACAAAGTGTATTCTGTTAAACCATTATCACGTTTATCGGTATTACTTTACCGTATAAAAGATATGGAACAAGTGGCATGTAAAGCAGAAGATATTACGTTATATCGCCCACAACATATGGATTCACTCATGTTAATGGGAACGCGTTATACACTAAGAAAAGATGCGTTACCAGTAGAAGATGGCTATATTTTAATTACACATCCAGACCCAGGGCACTTAGACCACTACGGTTTAAATGAATTTGAAAAAGTAAGTGAGCTAATTGATGGAAAAGTGTATACGACATTATTAAATACAGTAAAACCGAAAGAATATATGACGATGGTTCCAGGCGTTGCTGAAAATAGCAACCCGATTGACTATTTAGATGCATCCCTCGTAACGAAAGAACAACTTGAACAAGAACAACAGCTAGAGAAAGAAGCGCTGAAAGACTCAGCAGCAAGCCCTTCAGTTGGGGATATTTACTTAAACTTAGATAACGGAATTAAAGCGATGATTGTAGCAATCGTTGATGATGAAGTAATTTTAGGTCATGGTGAAAAAGTTGCGATTGAAGAATTAGTGAAATCTGATAGCTGGACATTAATTTATATTACAAATGAAGAAGAAATTTAAGATTGAATGGCATAAACTGTCTCTAAAAGAACCGTTCTTTTAGGGGCAGTTTTTTGGTGTGCACATACATCAAACACAATTTGAACGAGAAGAAATCATAAAATCCTTCCAGAAGTACAGACGTGTGTGCGATATTTTGTTAAGATGAATAGGTTAGATGAAGGATAGGAGGATGACAGAAATGATACGTACATTTCAACAATCAGCTGCATTTGAATATATACAAATTATCATTGGAGCGGCACTTGTCGGACTCGCATACAATATATTTTATTTACCAGCACGTTTAGCAGCAGGTGGTGTGTCTGGGATTAGCACGATTTTATATGAATTATTCCAATTCACACCGGCTTATGTGCAATGGGCGATTAATATTCCATTGCTTGTTGTGGGCGTGATTTTTTTAGGGCGAGAGTTTGGCGTGAAAACTTTTGTCGGGACATTAGCAGTGCCATTTGTAATTTGGCTGACAGCTGATTTAGATGTAGGGGTTGAAAATCCACTGTTAGCAGCTATTTATGGTGGAATTGTACTTGGTGTTGGTTTAGGAATCGTTTATAGAGGAAATGGTTCTACTGGCGGTACAACTTTACTCGCCCAAATATTAAAAAAATATACAGGGTTATCTAGCGGCTTTTCGCAACTTTTTGTAGACGGAGCCGTCGTAATTACATCAGCATTTGTTTTTGACTTTGAGTTAGCTTTATATGCATTAATGTCAATTTATGTAACGAGTAAAGTAATTGACTTTGTTCAATTACAATCATCTTCAACGAAACTGATTTTAGTTATTACAGATCGTGCTGAGCAAGTGCAAACGATTATTCAGCAAGAGATGAATCGTGGATTAACGAAAGTTAAGACCGTCGGAGGGTATTCAAATAATGAAAAAACGATGATTTTGTGTGTCGTTGAGCAATCCGAAGCGGTGTATTTTAAAAAATTGATTCAAGAAGCAGAGCCTGAATCATTCGTGATATTTGTCAATGCGTCGGAAATTTTAGGAAGAGGCTTTTCGCGTGCGCAATTTGATGTGGAGAAAAAATAAGGATGACAAATGATGTGAGCAAATAAATTCGAAATGCTGCAATCTGCTGAAAAAAGATTGCAGTATTTTTCTGTTATTTGTGGATTTTCTTTGAATGATGAAAGGACAGTTTGTTGAATAATGCCTTAATATTTTTTGCGTTCATTCAACAAGAGTAGCAAGTGTACATAACGGGTAAAGCATTGGTAAAATTGACAGTGACACGTTTTTAACGTAAATTTAAGGATAGTGAAGCATAAATATTGAGATTGAAAATGAATGAAATAAATGATAAAGAATATTGTTTTTAAAATCGTTTTTTAGAAATGAGGAATTATAATTGGGGAAACAAGATTTTTTACCTGTGATTTTAGGGTCTGATGATAATGCATATGGAATGGCGAGAGCATTCCATGAACAATATAATATTAAAAGTATCGTTGTAACAAAAGGACATATTTTACCAACGATGCATAGTAAAATTGTTGAGAAAAAAATCTATGAAAATGTAGACGAGCCAAAAACATTTGTTAAGAGCATGCTACATTTATATGAAGAGTTAAAAACACGTGCCGATAAATTACTAGTTGTTGCGAGTAATGAAAACTATGCAGAATTAGCTATTCGCCATCGTGATCAGCTAGAACCATATTATGAACTGCCGTTTATTAGTGAAGAATTAATGGATGAAGTTGTCTACAAAGAACGTTTTTATGAAATGTGCGAGGAACATGGGCTAGACTATCCAGATACCGTTATCTTTAAAAAAGGAATGGATCCTGAAATGGACTTGCCTTTTGATTTTCCTGTAGTTGTGAAACCTTCTGATAGTATGACTTATTTTAATGCACAATTCGAAGGTAAGAAAAAAGCGTATGTATTGCATGATAAACCATCCTTTACAAAAGCAATCAAGCAAATCTATTCGTCAACATACGAAGATTCACTTATTATTCAAGACTATATTCCAGGCAATGATACGGTGATGCGTGTACTAAATGCTTACGTGGATCAGCACGGTGAAGTCCGAATGATGTGTTTAGGACGCGTGATTTTAGAAGATTATACACCTATTCTAATTGGGAATTATGTAGGCATTATTGGGGAAGAAAACCAAGCCTTATATGATCAATACAAAAAGTTTTTACAAGCGATTAATTTTAGAGGATATGCCAATATAGATTTGAAATATGATCGCAGAGATGGCAAATTTAAAATTTTTGAGCTGAATATTCGCCAAGGAAGAAGTAGTTTCTTTGTGACTGCTAACGGCTATAATATGGCAAAATACTTAGTTGAAGACCGCGTTTATGATCGTCCAGCACCGACTGAATATGGAAATAATCAACATTTATGGCATGCGGTTCCGAAAGATTTACTCATTAAATATACAATGGATGAAGCGTTAAAGCAGCAAGTCATTGATCGTTTTGAAAAAGGCGAAGCATCCACGACTTTGTATTATAAAAAGGATTTAAATTTAATGCGAAGATTGAAGTTACGCTCATTTTATAAAAGCTATTATGGACGTTTTGAAAAATACTTTAAAGAAAAAGAATAAGCGATATAATTCATTCAAAGTGTTTGTGTAAAATAATGGAGGTAAATAGTGAATGCCAGTTTTAGATGTTTCAAATAAGGAACAAGTAGCGAAATATGATGAATTTGTTCGCCAATCACCTTACCGCTCGATGATGCAAGATCGAAAATGGGCGCAAGTGAAAAATGATTGGGGAAATGAAAATGTATATGTAGAAGAAAACGGTGAAATTGTTGCGGCGATGACAATTTTGATCAAGCAATTGCCATTAGGCTATACAATGTTATATGCGACAAGAGGACCTGTGTGCGATGTTTATAATCTTGACTTAGTTCAACGGTTATTAAAAGAGGTTGAAGTCGTTGCTAAAAAACATAAGGCGATTGTATTGAAGATGGACCCGGAAGTAGCCTATTCAGATGAGTTATACAATTTATATAAAAATGCAGGGTTCCATTTATTATCAGAAAATGATGATCAGGATGCATTAATTCAACCAAGGAAAAATATGGTACTAGACTTAAAAGGACATGACGAAGAGTCAATTATGATGCGCTTTTCAAAGAAATGTCGTAGTAGTATTCGTGGTGGACTAAGAAAAGGAGTAGAAACGCGTTATTCTCGTTCAGATGAAGATATTGAAACTTTACATGAAACGTACCGAATTATGGCTGAACGTAATGGCATTACAACTCGCCCAGTAGAATATTTCAAACAAATTCGAGATGCATATGAAAATACACGTGTGTACATTGTGACCCACGAAGAAGATTTGCTGGCAGCCGCTTTGACCATTAATTACAATGGTAAAATGTATTATTTATATGCGGGAAGTACCAATACAAAACGTAATTTAAATGCGAATCATGTGATGAACTATGAGATGATTCGTTGGGGACTTGAAGAAGAAGCGGAACAATATGATTTCGGTGGATTCTTTGAAATAGGAGATGGCCTATATCAATTTAAGAAAAGCTTTTGTGACAAAGACGGTCATGTAGAATATATTGGGGAAATTAATAAAATCTATAAACCGTTTGTGTACAATATGCTTGAAAAAGTCATTCCGATGGTCAAGAATTTCCGTAAACGTATGAGAAGAAATAACGGATAAAGATATGAGGTTAGGATAGCTGTGGAAAAGAAAACATTAGGAATTATCGGTGGTGTAGGACCACTAGCAACGATGTTTATCGGTGAAATGATTGTCCGTAAAACAGTTGCCGAAAAAGATCAAGATCATATTCATACGATCATTACAAATAATTCAAGCATCCCCGATCGAACAGCTTTCATATTAGGGGAGAGCGATGAAGACCCAGTACCAGTTATTGTGTCAGATGCACATCGGTTGGAAGCAGCGGGTGCTGAAGTATTAATTATGCCGTGCAATACAGCCCATTCATTTTACGAAGAGATTCAACGTCAAACGACATTGCCATTACTTCATATGATTGATGAGACGACACAATTTGTGAAACAAAAAGGTGCAAAACGCGTTGGGATTTTAGGAACGAATGGCACGATTGCAACGGGAATTTATCAAGCAGCGTGTGAGAAACAAGGAATGGAAGCGATACTTCCGGATGAAGCAACGCAAAAGCTCGTTATGTCGCTTATTTATGATGATATAAAAGCGGGGAAAAGAGCAGATGCAGAAAAATGGTCGCGTATTCGACAAGCGATGGAAGAAGCTAACTGTGATGAAGTTATTCTTGGATGTACAGAATTATCAATTGTTCGTCAAGAACTCGCATTAACAGATTGCGTCGACTCTCTACTTGTGCTAGCTGAAGTGGCAATCGAAACATGCGGATATAGCGTAAAATGAACAAAAAACATCCAGTTTGATTTTCAATATGAATGACTGGATGTTTTTTCATTCAAATGCCTCGTAACCTCATGCAAATCATCCTTTTATACGCAGGTAAATTGGACGATTACACGCATAGTTGTATGTACAGCATTTGGCGGTTTTATTATAAATATATACCGTTGATAGAGCGTAATGGAACAGTTGATTGAACAAAAAATTAAATAGAAAAGTAGGGGATTTCATTGTCATTTGTTGAAAAAATGGATGAAGTATTTCGTCAAAAATGGCATTTCAAAAAAGAAATGCCAATTCAAACAAAAATGATTCCGGAATTTTTAGATGGACAAGATATTGTAGCACAATCACCAACAGGAACAGGTAAAACATTAGCATTTGTTTTACCATTATTACATGTAGTAGAAGGGAGTAAAAAACAAACACAAGGGTTAATCATTGTACCGTCACAAGAACTTGCGATGCAAATTACAGACGTCATTCGTGAATGGATTAAAGGTACAGATATTACAGTAGCCGCTATGATTGGTGGAGCGAATATTAAACGTCAAATCGAACGGTTAAAGAAGAAACCAACAATTATTGTCGGTACACCCGGTCGTTTACATGAATTAACGAAAGCGAGAAAAATTAAGTTATTTGACATTCGACATATTATTCTTGATGAAGGTGATGTTTTATTATCAAGAGACCATCGTGTCATGATTAAAAATATGATTAGTGGAACACATCCCGAGCGTCAAGTTGTACTCGTTTCTGCAACAGTTACAGATGAAATTGAACGTGTTGCGACTGATTTTATGGAAGATCCGATTTTTATTCGCTTAGCGAAAAAAGATTTACCAAATGCAGGACATGTTGTCCATTCATATATTGAAACAGAAGTACGTGATAAAACAGACCTGCTCAGAGGGTTATCCCATCAACCAAATATGCGTGGACTCGCATTCGTTAATCATGTGGATCAAGTGCTTATGCGCGAAATGAAATTAACATATAAAAAAGCTCCGATTGTCGTGTTGCATGCGGAAATGCGCTCGATGGAAAGACAAGAAGCTTTACAAAAATTCCGCAAAGGACAAGCGAAAATCTTAATCGCTACAGACCTAGCTGCGCGTGGCTTAGACATTTCAGGTTTAACACATGTTATTCATGTTGATGTACCGCATACAGTCGAGCAATATTTACATCGTTCGGGACGTACGGGTCGCGCAGGGGAAGATGGAGAGGTGATAACCTTTTTATCGAAAAAAGAAATTGATGATTATGAGAAATTAACAAAGGGGATTCAAACGGTTGAGAAAGTATACCGTCATGGAAAACTTCAAGATAAAAGTAAACCCAAACCAAAAAGAACATTTAAATAGGCATATAAAAAGGGTTAGAACAATGTATTGTTCTATCCCTTTCTGCTTAGTCTTCTAATTGTGTTAAAATGATTGGCTCGCCTTTTGTCACGATAATTGTATGTTCGATTTGGGCAACGAGTGATTGATCTGGTGTTGCAAATGTCCAACCATCGTCTAGTTCGATAATACTTTCCGCTTTTTCAGAGATAAAAGGCTCGACTGCTAATACCATTCCTTCTTTTAAGAGCGTAGTATCCCAAGCATCGAAGTAGTTTAAAATATGTTGTGGTTCTTCATGTAAAGACTTTCCGATGCCGTGACCTGTTAAGTTACGAATAACGCGTAATCCTTTACTTTTTGCTTCACGTTCAACTGCTTTCCCGATCCCGCTTAATTTTGAACCAGCTTTTACTTTTGTCATTGCGCGATCGAATGCACTTTGTGCGACATCACAAAGTTTTTGTTTACGTTCGTCAGGTGTTCCGACAACAAATGAAATACCTGTATCTGCGAAATAGCCATCATATGAGCCGGAAACGTCAATATTGACGATGTCGCCATCTTTAATCACAAGTGAACCTGGGATGCCATGTGCAACTTGGTGATTAACGCTAATGCATGTATAACCTGGGAAGTCATATTGGTCAATAGGTGCTGAAATGGCCCCTTTTTCTTTAAATAATTTTCCGCCAATTTCATCTAGTTCTTTTGTTGTTATGCCAGGAACTGTCGCATCTTTCATCGTTTCACGAATTTCAGCAACGATTTGGCCGATTTTTTTTAAGCCTTGAAAATCTTTTTCTGTTTTTGCTATCACTCAAAACATATCCTTTCTATTCCGTTCATCCTTTTTACAACTTACACTATACCATAAATAAGGTAGAAATAAACAAAAGCGTGTTTGGAAAAAGGATGTTCACATATTTATTTTAAAGCACGAACCCCTTGAAAAATATTCCATAATAAAATGATAAAATATAAAATCGAATACGCAAAAGACAGAATTAAAGGGAGATATTGCCATGCTGATAAATTGAATGAAAGGGAAGATTCGATTGAACGTGTTGATTGAAAAAACAAAGTAGGCAAAATGAGCATATTAATGATGAACAGGACAAATGGTATACATTGTGAAATACAAGCACGTTTTGCATGTGCTTTGACTGCTTTTTTCTCATTTGTAAAATAAATAATTAATGGTGTAATCACAGGGAAAAATAATACGCTAAAATAACTTAATGCATTTAATAATTTATCGTTCAAGATGATCACGCTCCGTTTATACAAAATGGTCATGTATGGTTAGCTTGCATATGAACGTGATGTCTTATACAATAAGATTGAAGCATACCACAAGGGGAGCCAGTTGGCTGAGAAAGAATGTGTAATTCTGACCCTTTGAACCTGTAAGTTGGTACTTGCGTAGGGATGTGGGTGAAACAGAACGGATAAGAAGAACAACTTCTTTTTTGTCATGCACCCTCGTACTAGTATGAGGGTGTTTTTATATGTTCATCATTTGGAAATGAAGTATGATCATACATAAAAACAAGGTGGGTTAACTTGTCATGCATTTTCTTCTTTTATTGTTTCTTCCATCTCTATAATCATAATGTAGAGGAGTTTCACAAATGGATCGAATGAGATTATTATTTTTAATGGAAGTGTCAATTTTAGGAGCATTATCATTTATTTTAGATAAACTAACACTTTTCCATATGCCACAAGGAGGTTCGATTACATTATCCATGCTTCCGATTATTCTGATGGCATTTCGTTGGGGATTAAAAGGTGGTTTACTAACAGGCTTTTTAAGTGGCTTATTGCAATTAATAACGGGTGGGACGATTTTCCATTGGTTACAAGCATTGCTTGATTATACGTTAGCGTATACACTCGTTGGAATGGCTGCGATTACATTGGTTTGGTTGGTAAAAGGCATGAAGACAAAAAATCATAAGCTCGTTATTGGCGCGATTGTAACGGGAACATTTATTGGTGGTTTCCTACGGTTCATGATCCACTTTATTGGTGGAATTGTATTCTTTGGAAGTTATGCACCAGAAGGGCAACCAGTATGGGTGTATTCGCTCGTCTATAATGCAAGTTATATGATCCCATCGATGATTTTATGTAGCATTGTTGCAATTTTATTATTTACGGCAGCACCGAAGTTATTAAAAGTCGGTACGCAGCCAGTATAAAAAGCGAAGTTCAGTGAGAGAGATTAACTCGACTGAACTTCGCTTTTTTTACTGTTAAATACGATAAAACTCACAACGATGACAACTGATAAAAATAATGCTGCAATTGTGACAAAGAGTGAATCAAATCCAGTTTTAATGGAAATACCGATGAAACCAATAATGAATACACTATTTAGAGGAAAATCATTGTGGTGGTATAAGAAATGTAATCCAATTGCCGTTATAAGTGTTAAGTAAATGACTGCCCATAATGGCTGACTAATTCCCCAACCACTCCATTCATGTAAGGTTAATGTGTAATTTGTTAACAACATAAAATTAAATATATGCCAACCGAAGTATAAAGAAATTGGTAAGCGATCTGTTAAGGTATTTTCTCGTTTTGGATATGAAAAATATAATGCTGCTAATAAGAGTAAAATAACCAAACTCATTATAATCGCTGAGATAAAAAACTCGTAATGACCTAAATAAATATATACGATGTGTACAATAGAAATCGTTGAAAATATAAGTGCTCTATAATTTAGCATACGTCTAGATGCTTGACTTTTATTGCGCCAAAATCCATATAACCAACAAATTAAAAAGATGTAAATTAAAAAAGATAAGAAGAACACAAAATTCGCTGGAATTAAAATGGCGGGTAACCGGTTGATAATTTCTAACGTTGTCTTATCATTAAAAGGTTTCATTTCTGCAGATAGTGAAATAAAAAAACTACTTACGACAAGTAGTGTCATGACAAATAATCGAAACATATAATATCCTCCCATTCCTTAGTATACAACCGAATATCGAAAAAAAACGTGTAAAATATGAAGTTTTCGTAACAAATCGGTGAAGTTAAGGATATGTAAAAGATTTGAGGTTGGAGCGTTTAACAACCCATCAACTTTTGTTCTGATTGTATCAGGCATGATTCTCGTAGATGTTACGACAATTCCACTTCAATCAATAAGTGAACGAGTTCGTGACATTCGGGTTTATGAACAAGATTGATCAGCATAAAAAATCATATCTCTTCTATTATGAAGTAAAAAAAGTAATTCGCTTTTCGAAATTTCATGCTACAATAGAATTATCTATTTTGAAAATTTAGAATGAAAAGGGGAGAATGTTGAATGGGTTATGTAGATACTTGGGATCTAGAGGTATTTTTTGAGGGAGGAAGTACGTCACCACAATTACGCACACATTTAGAAGAAACAAAACAAAAAATTACACATGTAAAAGAAGCGGTCAATACATTTGAGGTACCAACATCAGCAAATGATGCAGAACAGTTATTAGACATTTTACATCAGATGACAGATGTTTCAAAGCATTTACGTCAAGCTGGGGCAGTAGTTGGCTGTTATGTGGCAGCAGACACGACAGATAAAGAAGCGCTTTTATTACAAGGAGAAATGAGCTCACTAAATGCCATTTATACACCTGTCGCACTAAAATTTCAACAAACATTGGCGATGATTGAAGATGCGGTATGGGAAGCGTTAATTGCAACAGAGCAATTATGTACATACGAATTTATTTTAAATGAATGGCGAGATGAAGTGGCGTTAAAATTAACAGAATCAGAAGAGAATATTATTACAGCTTTAAGCATCGACGGGTATGAAGCATGGGGAAATTTATACAATCAACTCGTATCTGATATTCAAGTAGAAATAGAAGTTGATGGCGAGAAAAAACAATTATCAGTTGGACAAGCATCGAACTTATCTTCACATCCAGATGCACGTATACGTAAAGAAGCGTATGAGAAGCTTGAAGAAGCGTGGACGCAAAAAGAGGCATTTTTTGCTTCTACACTCAATCATATTGCAGGATTTAGATTAGCTGTTTATGAAAAGCGTGGCTGGGATTCGGTTTTACAAGAACCATTAAATTATAACCGTATGAAACAAGAAACATTGGATGCGATGTGGGGAGCCATTCGCGCACAACAAGCACCATTTGTACAATATTTAGATGAAAAAGCGGCGTTATTAGGCGAAGAAAAAATGCATTGGTATGATTTAGACGCGCCAGTAACAAACTCGACGAAAACATTATCTTATGATGAAGGAGCAGCATTTATTTTAAAGCATTTCGGAGAGTTTGGAAAAGAACTTGAAGCGTTCTCACGTAAAGCATTCGAGGATCGATGGATTGAAGCAGAGGACCGCGCGAATAAGCGACCAGGTGGATTTTGTACAGGTATGCCAATGTCTGAGCAATCGCGTATTTTTATGACATATAGTGGAACAATGTCGAATGTTGCAACGTTGGCGCATGAATTAGGGCATGCATTCCATTCTTATGCGTTAAGGCCTGTACCTTATTTAAATCGCGGTTATGCAATGAACGTTGCAGAAACTGCTTCAACATTTGCAGAAATGATTGTAGCAGATGCTGCAGTAAAATCGGCAGAAACAAAAGAAGAGAAAATTGCTTTATTAGAAGATAAAATCCAACGTAGTGTTGCATTTTTTATGAATATTCAAGCACGTTTTCTATTTGAAACACGCTTTTATGAAGCGCGTAAAAAAGGAATTGTTCCAGCACAAAAATTGAATGAATTAATGGTAGAAGCACAACAAGAAGCATATGGTGAAGCATTAGATGTTGCACATCCACATTTTTGGGCGTCAAAACTTCATTTCTATATGACAAGTGTTCCATTTTACAACTTCCCGTACACTTTTGGCTATTTGTTCTCTTTAAGCATTTATGCAAAAGCACTCGAAGAAGGTAAAAACTTCGAAGAAAAATATATGGCCTTATTAAGAGATACGGCAGTGATGACGGTAGAAGAGTTAGCAATGAAACATTTAGGAGAAGATATTACAAAACAAGCGTTTTGGGCGAAAGGTGTTACACTATGTGTAGAAGATGTAAAGGAGTTTTTAACATTAACTGCTAAAGAAGGTTGATCGATGATGATATTGCTTGAAGGTGAGAAATGTTATTTGCGTATTTTGATGGAAGAAGATGCAGTACAATTTACGCAATTATTAAAAGCCAATCAATCGTATTGGACGATATTTGAGCCAAGACAAGATGCACAGTTTTATACGGTAGCTGTTCAACGCGAGAAGATTAGAGAAGCGTTATACCAAATGCGAGATCGTAGAGAATATAATTTTGGTATATTTGATTTGTTTTCAGGGCAGCTTATTGGACACATTTCTCTATATAGCATTAAACGATTGCCATTTTTAAGTGGATATATCGGTTATTCCATTGATGAGCGAGAGGTTGGTAGAGGAATTGCCACAGAAGCAGTACAGTTAGCAACGGCGTTTTCATTTGATACATTGCGATTAAATCGACTGGAAGCCTATGTATCGCCTCATAATAAAGGCTCGATGGCAGTCCTTGAAAAAGCTGGCTATCAACAAGAAGGGCTATTGCGTCAAAAGTTATTTATTAACGGTGCTTGGAAAGACCACTTTCTATATGCAAAACTTTATCATGAGGAATAATCATAAAAAGAGTCACTCCTTTTACTGGAATGACTCTTTTTATTTTCGTCAAAATGTTTCATTTCCCGGGAAATAACATGTAGAAAATCGGCTTATGAATGATAACCATTGACAATGGTGTCGATTTTTCCTGTTTCTGGATCAATGACAAGCCCATGAACAGGTACATTTTTGTCCATTAATGGGTGATTGACAACGAGGTCAACACTGTTTTTAACACTCTCTGTTACATCACTGAAGCCATGTAGCCAATCTTTCATATCAATACCAGAGTAATTTAATGTTTTAAATAAGCTTCGATCTACGCCACGCTCAACCATTTTATCAATAATACTGTCTGTGTTAATCGAACTCATTCCACAGTCGTGGTGACCGATAATGAAAACTTCATCTGCTTGTAGTTCATAAATGGCAACGAGTAAGCTACGCATAATGCCGCCGAACGGATGATTGACGACAGCCCCAGCACTTTTAATCACTTTGACGTCACCATTTTTAAAGTTCATAGACTTTAATAATAGTTCAGTTAAGCGCGTATCCATACAAGTGAGAATGACCACACGCTTATTTGGGAATTTAGTCGTTGTGTATTGTTCATATTGCTTTTCTTCGACGAATTGCTCGTTAAATTGCAAAATCTCATTTAAAAGTGTCATTGTATTACTCCCATCTATTAGTATATTGTTATTGTACAAAACATTAATAAAAATGAAAAGGATTAAGAATATTCATTCTGCTTACTATTGGTCCTTTTATACTTAAAAGAAAAACCACTTTTTATGAATGAACATAAAAAGTGGTTTTGATCATTAGTAATCTGTATCTGGTTTTGGATCGATAATTGTTGATTGCTTAGAATCGAATGCTTGAATAAGGAAATGCATGATGAATGCACAAGATAGTCCAAGGCATACCATATAGCCGATAACTGTTAAATACATTAAGCCCAATTCATTGACCCCTTTCTATCCTCTTAATCTTACTTGTGTATCTAGTATACTACAAATTTTGTGGAAAATTAAGTGATATATTGAAAAAACTATAAAATGTGTCGAATTATCGTCAACTAGAAAGCCCAATTTCCTTTGCGGAATATTGGTTCTACTGTACCGTCCTCTAAAATACCATCAATATCCATTTCATCTGAACCAACCATAAAATCGACATGTGTAATACTTTGGTTTAGTCCATGTTGTTCTAATGTTTGTGGGTCCATATTTTTTCCGCCTTCTAAGCAAAATGAATAGGCACTCCCTAAAGCGAAATGATTCGAAGCATTTTCATCGAATAATGTATTGAAAAATAAAATATTTGATTGTGAAATCGGAGATGTATGCGGAACGAGCGCTACTTCACCAAGATGTTTAGCTCCTTCATCTGTTTCGATTAGTTGCTTTAACACTTCTTCCCCTTGTTTTGCTTCTACTTTTGTAGCAGCACCATTTTCAAATGTTAATGTAAATTCATCGATAATATTGCCACCATAACTTAAAGGTTTAGTACTTGAGATAAAGCCATCTACGCCTGTTTTATGTGGTACTGTGAACACTTCTTCTGTCGGCATGTTCGCCATGAAAGCATGTCCTTTTTCATTTAAACTACCAGCACCGCACCATAAATGACCTTTTGGCAATGCAACTGTTAAATCTGTACCAGGTGCACGGTAATGAAGTTTGGCATATTTTTTCTCATTTAAGTAATCCACTTTTTCATGTAATGTTTGATCATGTTGTTTCCATGCTTCTACAGGATTATCTACATCAGCACGAACAGCTTTGAAAATGGCATCCCATAAAGCAGGAACTTGTTCTTCTGATGGAAGTTCAGGAAATACTTTTGCAGCCCAAGCTTGTGAAGGCGCTGCAATGACTGTCCAACTGAATTTATCTGCTTGTAAATATTGACGGAAAGTGTTGAGTGCCTCACCAGCTGCTTTTTGAGAGGCAGCAATTCGGGAAGGTTCAATTCCATTTAATAAATCAGGGCTTTGCGAAACAATCGTCATGAATGCCGCACCTTTTTCAGCAAGTTGTTCACGCTCCATTTTCTTCCACGCAGGGAATTCTGTGAAAGAATCTGCAGGTGCTTTTTCGAAACGTTGGCGACTTAATACATCATCACTAAAATCTACAATAACTTGGCGCGCACCTAAATCATAAGCTTTTTCAGAAATTAATCGAGCAAGTTGTAATGCGTCAGTCGATGCGGAAATGTATAAAATTTGGTTTGGCTGAATATTCACTCCAACCTCTACTGCGAGTTGTGCGTAACGATTTAATTGTTGTTCGAATTGCGTCATACATAAAACACTCCTTTAATCATTCAATTCATTTATGATGTATGTCTACATAAAAAATTGTAAGAAACACCTTCTCTTTATCATAACGTTGTCTGAATCATCATGCAATTTATTTTTGTGAATAAAAAGTCATATTTTGAAAGTTTATGTTGAAAAATTTAATAATAACGTAAAGAAAACGCAGGAAATGCCGAAGTAAGATTTAGAAAGTATTATTTGGAGGTTTACAAATGGATCTATCGACAATCATTGGCCTTGTAGTAGGGGTTATTGCTATACTCGTCGGAATGATAATGAAGGGTGTTTCGCTCGACAGCTTATTTAATATGGCAGCTATTTTAATCATTTTCTTTGGAACAGCTGCTTCTGTCATTATCGCCTTTCCGATGAAAGAGTTGAAGCGTGTCCCAAAGCTTTTTGGCATTATATTTAAAGAACAAAAATTAACGTCAGACATTGAAATTGTAAAGATGTTTTCAAATTGGGCGGATATTGCCCGTCGTGAAGGGTTACTAACGTTAGAAGCACAAACAGATGAAATTGATGATTTGTTTTTGAAAAATGGATTGGGCCTTGCAATTGATGGGCAAAGTGCAGAGTACATTCGTGATGTGTTAACAGAAGAAGTTGAAGCGATGGAAGATCGACATTCTGTAGGGGCACAAATTTTCTCGCAAGCAGGGATGTATGCTCCCACGTTAGGGGTATTAGGTGCTGTTATTGGTTTAATCGCTGCTTTAAAAGATTTAAATGATATTAACGTCTTAGGTGCTGCGGTATCGGCAGCGTTTATCGCAACGTTATTCGGGATTTTCACGGGATATGTGTTATGGCATCCATTTGCGAACAAACTTCGTCGAAAATCGGCTGAAGAGGCGAAACAAAAGATGATGATGATTGAAGGGATTTTATCTGTACTTGAAGGTGAATCACCACGTGTAATTGAACAGAAATTAGCATCCTATTTACCAATGGAAGAACGAAAAAAATTAGCTGAAGGAGATACGACTGCTAAAGGAGGAGAGGCAGTTGGCGAAGAAGCGTAGAAAAAGAAATCGCGATGCTGAAAATCAAGTAGATGAGTCTTGGCTACTTCCTTACGCCGATTTAATGACGTTATTATTAGCGTTATTTATTGTTTTATTTGCCTCTAGTTCGATTGATAATGTGAAATTAGAGCGGTTGTCGGAAGTATTCAGTGAAATATTTGATGGGGGACAAAGCTTCATGGATGGCGCTGCACCCGTCTCGACTCCTCATGCTATACAATCGAATATAGATCCCAATATTGATACCGATTCACTAGATGCTTATTTGGAAGACCAGAAATCATTGGCGGGTATTCAAGATAAAGTTGAAGAATACATTGCCGTTCACGAATTAGAAAATGTATTTGACACAGAAATGACAGAGGAAGGGTTACTTGTTACAATACGTGACAGCATTTTATTTAATCCAGGAAAAGCTGATGTCAAAGAAGAGTATGTATTAATCGCGGACGAGCTATCCGAATTGCTCGTATTTGATTCACCAAGATCTATCGTAGTCACTGGGCATACGGATGATGTACCGATGAATAACGCGGAATTTTCATCGAATTGGGATTTAAGTGTTATGAGAGCGGTTAACTTTTTAAGGTTAATGACGGATAATGAACGTGTTAATCCGAGCTATTTTAGTGCGCAAGGGTATGGGGAATATCAACCAATTGCATCCAATAGTACTGTAGAAGGTCGAAATAAAAATAGACGTGTTGAAATTTTAATTCAACCGCTTGTATTACAAGATGGGACAAAAAACACAGTTGAATAAATAAAAAAACAACCAATTGATTGTGTGACACATCCAATTGGTTGTTTTTCATTAGTTTCTTAATGAACCTAGTTCTGCTGCGATTGCTTCAACTTCATTTGCGCTAATATGATTACGTTTCATGACAGTTTTATAAATAAATACTAAGTCATCATATTTATCTAAATTGAAACTGTCAGATTTCATCGCATCGACGTTAACCATACGAAGTTTTTCTTTAATTTGTTCGACCATAAATGTAACATTTTCAGTTGTAGGTTTTGTTAAATCCATGATTTGTAGCCGCCTTTCTATAATTGCTACTTATCATGCCATGCTTTTGCTTTGCTGTCAAATTGGCATATAAATTACGAAGAAGCATTTTGTTTTTCTTCTTGGATTTTGTTATGGAATCGTTTTGTTTCTAAAATAATAATTCCAGATAAGCCAAGTAATCCAATTAAGTTTGGAATCGCCATGAGACCGTTTAGCACATCCGCCATTGCCCAGATAACGTCTAATGTTGCGGTTGCACCGACTAAAATAAAGCAAACAAAAATAATTCGATAAACCATCACTGCAGTTGGATTTGGGAATAAATATTGGAAACATTTTTCCCCGTAATATCCCCATCCAAAGATTGTGGAAGTAGCAAAGAAAATAAGTCCAATGGCAACGACAATTGGTCCGATATCACCTAAGAAGTGTCCAAATGAAGCGGCTGTTAATTCACCAGCTGCGATTGTCCCATCTTTCCATTGACCGGACATAACAATCGTAATTCCTGTAATGGAACAAATAATGAGTGTATCAAATAAAACTTGCGTCATAGAAACAAGCGCTTGACGTCCTGGCATATCTGTCTTGGCAGCAGCTGCAGCAATCGGCGCTGAACCTAAACCAGCTTCGTTTGAGAATAATCCGCGTGCAACCCCAAAACGAATTGCTGCACCGATTGATCCACCAAGAGCCGCTTCTCCTGTAAAGGCATATTTAAAAATTAATGCGAAAGCTTCTGGAATCAAACTAATATTCATTAACATAACGATAATTCCTGCAAGAATATAAAATACTGCCATAATTGGAACGAAAAAAGCAGTCACTCGACCAATTGTTTTAATTCCGCCTAGAATGACCATTCCTGCTAGAAGAAATAAAATTACACCAGTAATCCAATGTGGAATGGAAAATGTCGTTGACATAATATCAGCAACTGCTTTTGATTGTGTGCCATTTCCAATTCCAAAAGCAGCAAGTGCGCCGAATATCGCAAATAGTACGCCAAGCCATTTTTGTTTTAAACCATGTTCTAAATAATACATGGGTCCGCCGGCCATTTGACCATTTGAATCTTTGACACGATATTTGACGGCTAAAATGGCTTCACCATATTTCGTTGCCATCCCGAAAAATCCAGCAACCCACATCCAAAAGATTGCGCCTGGTCCCCCCATGACAACGGCTGTTGCAACCCCAACAATGTTTCCGACCCCCACCGTTGCAGCTGAAGCTGTCATTAAAGCTTGGAAATGTGAAATATCTCCTTCTGAAGATTTATCTTGATTTGGTGAAAATGCAAGTTTTAAAGCATAAGGTAATAGTCTTACTTGGATAAACATTAGTCTTGTTGTTAAATAAACGCCTGTTCCGACAAGTAAAAGAAGTAGGGGGATTCCCCAAACGACGTCACTTGCTTTATTAAGAAAATCTAACATTCCATTCCCTCCTATGATCAATTCTGTTTTTTTCTAAGCCATTCCAAACGGTTTTGACAAGCCTCCTTTTTATAGTGTAGTTTTTTCATGAGCAAAAAAGAACTTTGTAAGCGCATTCAAAACTTTAACACCTTAGTATGTTGAAATATTCATTCGTTATTATTCTAATTTTACGAAAATTCCACTAATAGTCAAGGGGAAGTTACAAAAAAAGTCGAAAGGATGTTTTTTGTCGGAATGAAGGGGTATAATAAAAAGGAGTATTTAAAAAAATGGAGGACTAGTCATGGGAAAAAAGAAATTTTGTACTTTTATGTTTTTAGGTGCAGTCATCGGTGGGGCTGCAAGCTTATTGGATAAGAAAACAAGAGAAGATGTGATTGGAACTTCTAAAAAAGCTGTGACAACTGTACAGTATTATGCACAAAATAAAGATGAATTAAAGGAAAAAGTGACACAAGAAAAAGAGAAATATGAAATGATTTTTAACAAGTTTTCGGAAGATGCGGCATATATTAAAAATAAAGTAGACGAAGCAAAAGAATTGGTGCCACAAGTGAAAACGTTAGTAGAAGATACGAAAGAGGCATTTGTTGAATCGAAGGATGACTATAAAGCGTTCGTCCAAGAAGCGCAAGAGGGGACAACTGAACTTTCAGTGGGAAAGTAAGAAATCTTGAAGGGAGTGAGCAAACGATGGATCAAGACGTTTCAACAACTCCGAAGCCTCAGAAGAAATCGCAGGAAATGAAAGATAAATTTTTAAAGGAAACAAAAGTTGGTCGGTTTGTAGATGATGTGAAAGACGCTGACATTGATCAATTCGATGTGACAACAAATAATGGCTTTGTGAAAGAATTAGTGACGCGTATTAGTAAAGTCGATGTAACAGGGTTAGCATCTCAATTGGCATTTTTCTTTCTATTATCTTTATTCCCATTGCTAATTTTTATTTTCACTTTACTACCTTATTTAAACTTAGACCAAGCGCAAATCTTTATGTATATAAGAGACTATGCACCTGGGAGTGTCGCGCAATTACTAGAAGATACCCTTGGGGAAATCTTAAGTAGTCGAAATGGCGGATTATTATCATTCGGGATTATTGCAACGATTTGGTCTGCATCTAAAGGGATGAATGCATTAACGAAAGCATTGAATCGTTCTTATTTCCAAGAAGAATCAAGATCATTTATCGTAGCACGAGGAATGTCCATCATTTTTACAGTAATGTTAATAGGCGTACTCGTTGTTGCATTAATCCTCCCGATATTTGGACAACAAATCGGTTCGCTATTATTTTCCTATATCGGTATAGAGTCTGATTTCTTGCATCTATGGGCAAAATTGCGATGGGTAGCACCTATTGTACTAATCTATACAGTATTTTCATTAATTTATTGGCTTGTTCCGAACTTGAAAATATCCTATAGAAGCGTGATGTTGGGCTCTATTTTCTCAACACTTGGGTGGATCATCACTTCTTTAGGATTCTCTTTTTACGTAGGAAATTATGGCAGTTATTCAAGTACGTATGGAAGTATTGGGGCAATTATCGTATTGATGATGTGGCTCTATTTATCTGCCATTATATTAATGCTCGGCGGGCAAATTAATGCAGTGATGAGAGATCGAAAACATGCAGTGCAAGCTAAACAAAAAAGTCATGTTGTTCAATCATCATAAACGAAAAACAGGTAAGAGATAGATATGCTCTTACTTGTTTTTTTACGGTTGTTTATTTTACTTCATAGGTTTCATGTACATCAATCGATTGAATAACGGATTGAACCATCGAACAATTGCTTTTGACGAGTTCAAAAACGCGTGGTAATTTTGCTTCTTGAATCTTTTCTCCTTCGAGAATGAAGTGTAAATGTATGTTTTCGATACGATTTGCTTCGTTTTCATTTCGCTGTACTTCTTTTACTTCGATTGAAATATGCGTAGCAGGCATTCGCATTTTTTCTAAAATATTACGGAGTACACCACCACTACAAACTGCTATCGATGAAACGAGTAATTGAAACGGACGAAAACCATGTTCGTCCTTAGCGGAAACCTCTATTTTCCCGAAAGGTAAATCCCCTTGAAAACCGTGTTCTGTCATTGAAAATTGCATTGTACATCCCTCCCAATATGTTACGATTATACAAGATTAAGCAACGTATTGAGGGAAAAGTGCTTATATTGCATGGAAGTGACTTTGACAACATACACTTTAAGGTATTTGTCGTAAGTGTTGCATCTCAGGTTTTCACAAGAATTGTTCCTGCCGGTTATTTCGATAATTTTTGAGCGCGACGGTGTATACATACATTAAATGGATTCAACATTTGGAGGACTTTATGTAGAAAGAGAAGCGAAATATAGTTTCTTATTCATTGAGGCATAGTCGTCATCCTTTCAGTCATGGCTAAGTCAATAATGCATCAGACCTCACAAGAAAACGGCTGCGCATCCTTTTAGCGCAGCCGTTTTTCATTCATTGAAATATCGGAAATAGACCATCCGCTTCTTGAACGAGTTCATCCAATGATTTGAAAGTATAGCCTTTTTTACGTGCATCTCGAATGAAATCAGGCAAAGCCTCTGCATTGTCAGGTGACACAGTATGCATTAAAATGACTGCTCCGGGATGAATTTGTGTCATTAATTCATTATAGGCATATTGCTTTCCGCGTGGTTTGTCTTCATGCCAATCGACAAAAGCTAAGGACCAAAAAATATGGCGATAGCCAAGCTCATTGCCGACCTCTAATAATTTTTCATTGAAAATTCCTTTTGGTGGACGTGCATAATGTGTTCTTTCAACATCTGTGAGTTCTTTCAATTTTTCATCAAAGCGATGCCACTCGTTTTTCATTTCATCTGGGGTTAATGCTGCCATATTTGGATGATCATAGGAATGGTTGCCAATCGTATGACCATCTTCAACCATCCGTTTGACGAGAGGGGTTGCACTTGTTAAATAATGACCGGTTAAAAAGAACGTTGCTTGAATATTTTCCTTTTTTAACGTATCTAATATGGATACTGTATGACCGGCTTCATACCCGTTGTCGAATGTTAAATAAATCACTTTATCATCTGGATTTCCTTTATATAAAGCACCGTATTTTTCCAACATTTGATTAAAAGAAGCACCAGCATCCGGTGGAACTTCATCTGTTGTTTTTTTAAATCCCCAATGAAATTCTTCTGCTTGTACGGAAAAAGGGTTTAAAACGACGCCAGCTATCACAAGGCATAAAGCAGTAAATAGACCAAATAGATGGGATTTATACAATATAAGCATCCTTTCTTTTTCATTAGGATGGAGCAAATGTTTCGAGTTATGCACGTCAAAGTAAAAATCCTTTCACAAAATAATTCAGATCAGCTGAAGGATGGTAACAGAACATGTATACTATAGGGTGGAACAGGAGGGAATGCATATGGCAATCATTACAAAAATTACACAGCAAAAAAGAGATCCAGAACGTTTTAATATCTTTTTAGATGAGAAATATGCGTTTAGTGTGCATGAATCCGTTCTCGTTAAATTTGAATTATCAAAAGGTAAGGCGTTAGAAGACTGGGCAATTAGCGATATGGTGTATGAAGATGAAATTCAAAAAGCATTTAATCGTGCACTTCATTATCTTGGCTTTCGCATGCGCAGTGAGCAAGAAGTAAAGGATAAATTAGCTGAAATTGGGTACGGCCAGGCAGTCATTTTAGAAGCGATTGTAAAATTACGAAGACTTGGCTTTGTGAATGATGAAGCATTTGCACGTGCATTTGTTGAAACACAGAAGAAAACAAGTGGTCAAGGTCCAAAAGCAATTCAGCAAAAACTTCAACAAAAAGGAATCGCGAAACCACTACAAGAGCAAATTTTAAGTGAGTATGCTAGTGATGAGCAAATTGAAATTGCTCGTAAAATGGCTGAAAAAGAAAATCGTAAAAATAAAATCGAATCTCCTCAACAAAAAGAGCGGAGAATCCAACAATCATTATTGCGAAAAGGATTTTCTTATGAAATGATAAAAGAAGCTTTATCCTCGCTATCATTTGAAATTGAAGAGGATGAATGGGATTCGCTATTAACAACAATCGGTGAGAAAGCATGGCGCCGCTATCGCAATAAATTTGAAGGATTTGAGTTACATCAACGTGTAAAACGTTCGCTGTATCAAAAAGGAATTCCTTTAGATAAAATTGATCAGTTCATTGAACAAAAGGAGCTAGAAGATGATGAGTGAAAAACATTATAGTGATATGACAGAACATGAATTACGTACAGAGATTGCCAATTTGCGTGAAAAAGCACGTAAGGCCGAGCAATTAGGCATGGTGAATGAATTCGCAGTCCATCAACGCAAAATGACGATGGTTGAATCTTATTTAATTGACCCTAAAAGTATTATTCCAGGGGAAATATATAAAATTGAAGGGGACGAAGGCGTGTTTTTCCAAGTCGATTATTTAAAAGGAAGATTTGCCTGGGGGCATCGTCTTGGTGGTAAGCTCGCATTAGAAGCATTGCCAATTTCAATGTTAAAATCCGTCAAAACAGGAAAATAAAAATGAGGCTGGAACAAATATAGTAGTTCCGGCCTCTTTAGTGGGTGAAAGCGATTTTTAATGAGGAATAAATTTTAATTTTTTATTTAATTTATCCTCTGAAAAAATCCAACCTGTATAAGAGTTGACGATATTTAAGTCATCATCAATATGAGCGACGGCAACGAAAGGATAATAATCATTGCTGCGATAGCGTAAATCGATTAAACGAACTTCGCAAAGGTTTTTAAATTTCGTTACTTCCCAACGATAAATAGGAGAGAAGTCAATAAAGGCTTTCACATTCGAATCCTTTAATGCTGCTTCTACTTCTGGAAATTGTGGCAAAGGTTCACGATGGAATTGATCGTAAATCGTGATGGCCCTTCCGTAAGCACGTCCAACATAGTGATACGTAGGAGAACTTGCAACGAGGCGCCATTGGAAAAAGCGAATCGTAGGTGCAATAATGATCTCTGTCGCATCTGGCAAACGTTTTTGTACGGCATATTTTACGGCGCGTTTTACTGCGAAGCGTAGTAAATAATATAAAACAATGATGGCGTACATAGTTAAAAACGTAATAATAGGGTTAAATCCGATGAGCCAAAGTGTAATCGCAATAATATGGGCGACGAAAATATTCGGATCAAATGTATTAATCACACCGATAGCAACCCATTTATGCGAAAAAGGCCGCAATGCTTGTGTTCCATAAGCATTGAAAATATCAACAAATACGTGGAGAAACACGGCTAAAAAAGTCCACATCCAAAGGTGAAGCATATTCGCTTCAGGAATGAGGAGCAGTAGTAAAGCTGTTAGCGCAATAGGCCAAAGCAATACAGCTGGGATAGAATGTGTGATTCCACGGTGATGTTTTATATAAACAGCATTGTTTCTAAGTTTTAATACCGTATCGATATCTGGGATTAAAGATCCGATCATAATCCCACCGACAGTCGCGTAAAGTGTTGGTGTATTTGTTGCGACAACAGGGTCAATAAATGCAATCCCACTAATCGCAACACCCATTACAATATGGGTACCAGTATCCATATCAATCATCTCCTTCAACTTTGGAGAATAGGTAAACAAATGGTGTACATGTTCACCTTCGCAGAGGATGTAAAAACATTCTCTGTACATACATCATATACCCTTTTTAAAGCATGAAGAAACAAAAATGCTTCTTATGTAATCAATGAAGGAGGAGAATATGACTAAATCATGACAGCGTAAAATCGTTGGCAGAAGTCGATAAAAATGGACATTTTAACAGAGAAAGAACAATTTCAAGAAGCACTCGTTAGTTGGTATGAATCCGTCAAAAGAGATTTACCATGGAGAAAAACATCCAATCCGTACTATATTTGGGTTTCAGAAGTGATGTTACAGCAAACAAGAGTTGATACAGTTATTCCATATTATGAGCGATTCATTGAAAAATATCCGACCATTGAACAGTTAGCACAATCAGATGAAGAACAATTATTGAAAATGTGGGAAGGCTTAGGCTACTATTCGCGTGCACGAAACTTAAAAGCGGGCGCCCAACAAGTATTAGATCATTTTAATGGCGTGATTCCACAAACACGTAAAGAAATTTCTACGTTAAAAGGTATTGGTCCGTATACCGCAGGGGCAATCTTAAGTATCGCGTTTGGTATTCCGGAACATGCTGTCGATGGAAATGTCATGCGTGTATTGTCTCGAATAGTAATGATTGAAGACGATATTGCCATTCCAAAGACGAAGAAAATTTTTGAACAAGTTGTGATGGATTTAATTGACCATGAAAACCCTTCTGCTTTTAATCAAGGGTTAATGGAGCTAGGCGCGACAATTTGTACACCGAATCCAAGTTGTTTACTTTGCCCAGTACAATCTTATTGCAGCGCATTTCATGAAGGTCGGGAATTGGAATTGCCAGTGAAGTCGAAAAAGAAAAAAAGTAAAGAGATTCCAGTGGCATCATTTGCGCTTCGTAATGAAAAAGGACAATGGTTATTAAAACAACGACCGGAAAAAGGATTGCTTGCAAATTTATGGGAGTTTCCAATGATTGAATTAACGACGACAGAAAGTGCAATGGACTTATTGAAAAAACAAGAAGGCATTGAAATAGAAACCCCCGTAAAAATCGTTGATTTTAAACATATCTTTACACATATTACATGGCATGTCAGTAGTTATATGAGTGACATAACGACCGTTCCATCACTAAATGACCGCATCGCTTTTTTTACCGATGAAGAAGTTGAACGACTGCCAAAGCCTGTTCCTGTTATAAAAGTATGGGAACAACTGAAAAAACAATACGGCATTACCATCTATGATGAAAGAACAGATGAAAAAAATTCCAACACATAAAAAGAATGTCCGTGCACATCATATGAGCACGGAGGTGAACATCCATTGACAACGAATCGAAAACCGAATGAAACGAATGCACAAGAAGTGCGCAAACAAAACCAGCAGTCAATGCAAAAGAAAGCCCAATACGGTCAAACGATGGGCGAAGAATTTGGTTCAGAAACAGACGTTGAAGAAGTAAAGAAACAAAACCAACAGTCTGAACAGAATAAGTCAAAAGCTGCTAAGCAGCAGACGAACCAATTCAAAGGCGGTTTTAGATAAGTAGTGGATCATTCACCACGGCGGCAGAAGCGAATTTGCTTCTGCCGTTTTTATTTATATAGATGACGTCAAAAAGTAGTTGAACTTCATGGCTGTTAAAATACAGAACGTTTTGAAGCAAAAATGTTGAATCGTACGTGTAAATATGCAATCATTGTAACTTTACACGGATAATTGTTATACTAAAAAGATAAAATCAGAACGATATCGAATTAAAAGGTGGTTTTAACATGGCGATTCCTAGGGAAGGTGAAAAAATCCAAATACATAGTTATAAACATAATGGTCAAATCCATCGAGTATGGCATGAGACAACTGTGCTAAAAGGCACAAAAAATATTGTTATCGGTGCAAATGATCGTACGCTTGTAACAGAAGCAGACGGGCGAACATGGGTGACACGCGAACCAGCAATTTGCTATTTTCATGCAGAACATTGGTTCAATATTATTTGTATGTTACGTGAAGATGGCGTTTATTATTACGTCAATTTAAGTTCACCATTTGTTTATAATAATCATTCATTGAAATATATCGATTATGACTTAGATGTAAAAGTATTTCCAGATATGGGCTATATGATTTTGGATGAAGATGAGTACGAAGACCATAAAAAAGCAATGAATTATCCAGAAGTCATCGATCAAATACTCCAAAATCATTTAAATGAGTTACTAAGTTGGATTAAACAACGAAAAGGTCCATTTGCGCCAGATTTTATTGAAGCTTGGACGGCGCGTTATGAATTGCATAAGTCGATTCAAAAAGAACAAGGGAGGCAGTAAAAGTGTGTCATTTGAGGTAGGAACAATCATGAACATTGTCCTCTCAAAGTGTGAAGAGGAGGCGCTTTTTTGAACAATAAAGTAAAAAAAAGTAGTGTGAAGAAATATTTACAATTCGTCAAACCTTATAAATGGATGATTGTTTTGACGATTATTATTGGAATTGTGAAATTTGCAATTCCACTTTTTATGCCGTTATTAATGAAAATAATTATTGACGGCGTGATTAGTCCAGAAGCTAATTTAGCACCTGCTGAAGCGACTCGACAATTATTTTTGTGGGTCGGCGGGACGATGTTATTATTCTTTATTATCCGTCCACCTGTGGAATATTACCGTCAATATTATGCACAATATGTGAGCAATAAAATTTTATATGATATTCGTGAAAATTTATATGCGCATTTACAAAAATTAAGTTTACGTTTTTATTCGAATACACGTGCTGGAGAAATTATTTCACGTGTGATTAATGATGTTGAACAAACAAGAAACTTTGTCATGATTGGTTTAATGAACGTATGGCTTGATATTGCAACGATTGTTATTGCGATTATCATCATGCTAACGATGGATGTTCCTTTAACGATTGTGACGCTGTTAGCATTACCGTTTTATGCATTTAGTGTAAAACATTTCTTCGGGAAATTAAGAGATTTAACGCGCAAACGGTCACAAGCACTCGCGGATGTTCAAAGTTATTTACATGAACGTGTAAACGGCGTAAGTGTCATTAAAAGCTTTGCTTTAGAAGATGTGGAGCGTGAACGTTTTGATGAAACAAACGGTCAGTTTTTAGAAAAGGCGATTGATCATACAAAATGGAATGCTAAAGCATTTGCGGTCGTTAATACGATTACAGATGTTGCTCCTTTACTCGTTTTAGCGTATGCGGGGTATCAAGTCATTCATGGTCATTTATCGGTCGGTACATTAGTGGCATTTATCGCGTTTATTGAGCGTGTTTACAGTCCACTGCGCAGACTTGTCAATTCTTCTACAGCATTAACACAATCGTTTGCATCGATGGACCGTGTGCTTGAATTGATGGATGAGCAATATGATATTGTTGATAAAGACAATGCTAAACAATTGCCTCTAATTCAAGGCGAAGTGAAGTTTGATCATGTTCAATTTGCTTACGATGATGAAGATGAAGATGTTCTAAATAATGTTCATTTTAATGTTAAACCAGGTGAAACAGTCGCATTTGTGGGAATGAGTGGTGGTGGAAAATCGACCATTGTGAGTTTGATTCCACGATTTTATGATGCCACCGGTGGAAGAATTACGATTGATGGATATGACATTAAAGATGTAAAAATCCAATCGTTACGTGATCAAATCGGAATGGTCCTCCAGGACAATATTTTATTTAGCGATTCTGTAAAAAGTAATATTTTAATGGGGAAACCAGATGCAACGGATGAAGAAGTAAAAGCAGCAGCCATTGCCGCAAACGCACATCATTTTATTGAGTCATTGCCTGAAGGGTATGACACAACAGTTGGTGAGCGTGGCGTGAAGTTATCAGGTGGGCAAAAACAACGAATTGCCATTGCACGTGTATTCTTGAAAAATCCGCCATTGCTTATTTTAGACGAAGCTACATCAGCACTTGATCTAGAAAGTGAAGCACTTATTCAAGAATCATTGGAGCGTTTAGCACATGATCGTACAACATTTATCGTTGCACACCGTTTATCCACGATTACACATGCCGATACAATTTTTGTGGTCGATGAAGGAGAAATAAAAGAACGAGGTACGCATGAACAACTAATGGAGGAAAAAGGAATATATTACGATTTATTCCAAGTACAACAAATGTAATCTGTACAAGAGGCTGGGACAAAACCCACCTCTAACTTTAAAAGCCAAAGAACTTTTATGATTGTAAAAGGGCTTTTTTGTTTTTTGAATGAAAAATAAGAACCCTTTCTGATATTATTAAGTCACGACACAAAATAAATTGAAAGA